>Ga0208245_1000028_pt1 | contig 187165 bp, 174 predicted proteins | sample RifOxyC1_FD_184035 | JGI IMG/M metagenome (GOLD analysis project Ga0208245, IMG submission 184035) | Soil microbial communities from Rifle, Colorado - Rifle Oxygen_injection C1 (SPAdes) | ecosystem: Environmental > Terrestrial > Deep subsurface > Rock core/Sediment | place: Rifle, Colorado... | reverse complement strand
CACGCAGTTGATAAATAACAGTAAACAAGGCAAGTAGTTGCTCAATGATCAATTCTTGTAGAGCATTTCCTCCGCCCTCTATTTCATAAGGGATCTGCCAGCTGTCAAAAACTTCTGCCAAAGTTGAGCGGTCAGCGTTGTAGCGGTATAAAACAGCGATTTCGTGGGCTGGCACGCCTTTTTTGAGCAGTGATTTAATCTGCTCGGCAATTTGCACGGCTTCCAGCACCTGTGAAGGACTAGAGGCAAGCTGAACAGGCGTGCCAGCCCCATGTGGACTTTTCAAGTTATTACCCAAGCTAATCTCAGAATTAGTGTTTTCCAAACTAAGACGATTCTCTGAAATTAAACTAGAGGCTAGATCATAGATTTTTTGCGGAGAACGATAGCCGACCTCCAGATTGATTATTTGCGCATTGGGATAACGTTTGGCAAAACCAAGCATGTTTTCGATCGAAGCTCCTTGAAAACGATAAATAGCCTGATTGGGATCACCTACCACAAAAATATTGGGCTGTCCGGTTTCTTGTTGCCAGAAACTAACCAATAAATCGACGACCGTATTTTGAGCAGTATTCGTATCTTGATATTCATCAACCAAACAATATTGCAGATTTTCTTGATATTCTCTAAGGAGTAATTCATGATTTTCAAAAGCATCCACCACCAGTGAGATCATGTCGTCAAAGTCATAGCGCTTACTAGCTCTCAAGCTTTTTTCGTATGCTTGATAAACCTGATAAAGTTCCTGATTTTTGAGCAATTGTTTATGCTCTTTCTCCCAAGCAGTTTTCTTCAATTCTGATTTTTGTTGATCCAACTCTACGGACCAATCCTCGATTAATTGTTTATATTCTTTGAGATTGATCCCCTCTCTTTTCAAATCAGAAATATTACTGATGGCATCTCTGACATAGAAATAAGGAGTATTAACGGGCCGAATATTTTCCAATGGTAATTGATCAAAAATAGTTTCAAATAATGAAAAACGTTCCAAATCAGAGAGCGGTTCACTATCTCGTTCAATAGGAAAATACTCTGGATGACTATTGATTATTTCTTGGCAAAAAGCATGGAAAGTACTGATTTGAACATAATAACCAGTTCTACCAATCAATTTAACCAAGCGCTCCCGCATGTTTTTGGCCGCACTTTCCGTAAAAGTCAGGGCCAAAATAGAGTTTGGCTCGGTGTCAGTAATTTGCAAAATTTGGGCAATACGAGTGGTCAAAACTTGAGTTTTTCCAGTACCAGGCCCGGCAATGACCATCACTGGTCCATCAATAGTTTCAACTGCCTTTTTTTGAGCAGGATTGAGAAGTTTGAATTGTGTTTGGAAATCAAGTTTGCCAGACATTGAGGGCATTATATCGAAGTTTACTATTTTTGAGCAGGCAGAGTGAAGATTTATAAATTTGCAAGATTTATGAAATAAGCTGATGATTTCTCAGAATTTGTTTAACTTCTTGAGAGTTTTCCACTTGCATCAGTTGAGCTCTAATCTCACTGGCATTAGTAGAACCCTTAATATACCAACCCAAATGTTTGCGCATTGGCAAGAAACGATAGTTTTTTTTGTGTCGAAAAGTTTTTTCAAATAGCTGGCTATGCTCAACGGCTATTTTGGCGCGAGTGTTAACATCAATCTCTTGATCAAGAAAAATCCAAGGATTGCCAAAGCTAGCTCGACCAATCAGTACCCCGTCAACGCCATATTGTTTGACTTTTTCTAGAGCTTCTGCTCTGGTTTTGACGTCACCATTGCCCAGAATCTTGATTTTACTATTTTTTGCTAGTTTTACGGCTTGTCCAATTGCTTCCCAATCAGCTTTTCCACCATAACCCTGGCGCAAAGTTCGGCCATGTAGGGCAATTACAGCAGGTTTTAATTCAAGAAGAGTGGGAATCCAGTCGACGACGACTTGGCTATCAAAACCAATGCGAGTTTTGATCGAGATGGGAATAGAGCGACTATGTTGTTGATATTTTTCGGGTAATTGTTGATGGCGTTTGGTAATTACCTGACTAATTTGTGGATCAATATGGGCGCAGGCGGCGCTGGTTTTGCCGTTTTGCCAATCCTCTATTCCAGTCATGGTGGCCTGGAAAATTGTCTGAGCCAGTTGTGGTGTTTTAATCAGCGCAGCGCCTGCGCCATTTTGTGCCACGTTCTTGGCCGGGCAACCCATATTAAGATCAATACCATCAAAACCAAGCTCACAAACAGCCACTGCTGTTTCTCTAAAAAATTCTGGAGTAGTTCCATAAATTTGAGCTACAATGGGTCGTTGAGTTTCATCATAAAGAAAATCATCCAACACTCTTTCAGCTCCCCTGCAAAATCCCTCCACCGTAGCAAACTCGGTGTAAATTACATCTGGCTGACCATATTTTTTTTGAATAAAACGATAAGGATAATCAGTCACTCCATCCATGGGAGACAAACCAATTATCGGCTTAGCTAATTTTGCCCAAAAACCCAAATCTTGCATGAGATTATTATACGAAACTTCCCCTTTTTAAAGCTTTGTAAAAGTTACTTTCGTTTTTTGTTTAGTTTGTCAAGTGCTTTTCGAACTTTAGGAGGAAGTTTACTTTTTACTTCTTCTGCGATAAAGAATTTTTCCATCAACAAAAGCAAAGGATGGGCGAGAGTTTCGTTTGGTTCTTCTTGTCTTTCCTCATAAAATATTTTTAGAATATTAGCCATTTCTTCTGAAGTTACCACTTTTCCTCTGATTATTCCTCCATCTTCAAAAACAGTTTGTTCTGAATCATTAGGGTTTTGTCTAGATTTTCCCAAGGGTTTTCTTCTACTATTTTCTTCTGCTATTAATCCCAAAACTTCTTCTTTAATTTGAGGAGGTATAGCCATAACAAAATCTTTTAAAAATACTGGTTCTCTAGCAACTAGTTCTTTGGTAGAAACAGCAGTTTTGATCATTTGCCTTTTGAGAGTTTCTATTTTTTTAGCAAAATCATCTGGTTTGACCATGAGTACATTTACAAGAATTCCACCATTGCCTCGATCTCGGATCCTTAAAATGCCGAATGGTTGCCAGGAAGATTGAGCCCACTTTTTATTCAAAGGTCTTATAATTTTATTAATGGGATCTATCAGTAGAGCGGCATCAGATTCAAAAGCTAGAGTGTTAGTTTCTGACCAAGGAATTAACAATCTATCATTTCCCATATCGGGATTATGAATAATGATTCCTTGCCAGGTCGCTTGAATATAATCATCAAATAATTTTGGGTCAAGTTCAATTTTTGTTTCTATTCTAGTTTCGCTTAGTCTGGTTGATCCGGCCACTAGTTTTTGAGTTTGTTGAATCTCTTTTTTCTGCGGGCTGGCCAATACCATTAAGGTTTGATTAATAGCCCACCTAATTCCACCTGTTCTGGAACTAATTGCTGGCTCTCCACTTATTGTTATGATTTTTTCTTTACCAAAAATCTTTGCGGCCACTCTGGCAAATGTTTCTTTTTGTTCATTTACCAAGTGAGAAAATTCACTAGGACTACCAAACACTTGCTGATTGACAAACTCAATTTCTTTAATATGTTCTATTGCTTGTTTCCAGGCTGCTAAGGTTTTTCTTCTATTTCTTTCATCAGTGGCTTTTTGCAAAGTCAAATAAAAACCATGCAATAAACCTTGTGTTTCTGGACTTAGTGCTCTGAGCCTAGCAAGATCAGGTTCTTGTTCTCTGGAAACAAAAAACTCTATTTGAGCTTCACTTCCCCTATCCCCCAAATGAGGATGCTCTTCTGTAACTGGTTTCTTTTTTTCTAAAAATACTCATGATTTCCTTATTTTATTTTTTTACTTTTTCTTTTTTTGATTTAGCCCGGGTGGTGAGCGCTTGCGCGCTCACCCCCCGGGCTGGTTTTATTCGATTGTCTTTCATGCCAGCTTTATGGAAACTGGCATGTTGGGGGGTTGCTTGTCACAACCCACTTCTCTCCTTCCAAGCGTTCCTGGACTAGCGGCCAGGGGTCCTGGCCGATCACAGCATCTCCGCCAATCCCCGACTTAATCTGTTTCCTGATTAAGCCATTTATGGAGAAGGCAAGATCAGGCAGGTCAGTGGGAAATCCCACTGTTACCAGCCAGATCTGATTTTCTGCCTGGATGGCTCCCTTAGTTTTAGTCATGGTTACCTGAACCCCCGAAGGGAGGTAGCCACGAACTAAGTGGCTAACTAATTGCGTGTTCGTTCCCAGGCACGCAATCTGGCTCAATTCCATACCCCCATAAGAGGGCATGGAATCTCCCCCCCAGCGCAGGTCCCCTTCTTTGGGGGGATCTGGTTGGGGTGCGTCAATTGACGCTGGTTGGCTGATCTGATCTTCCTTTCCAAACAGATTGGAAGATCCTACTTCTCCCTCTGGTTTTTCAACCAGGTCTGGAACCGCCTCATGCAAAACATCTTGCAGTTGTGCGGTTACTCCCCGGGCCTGGGCTCGCATTGGGCCGAGCCCATAATTATTCAGCAGCCATAAGAATAGCAGGGCGGTCATTAAAATCCCCACTGGAGCTAGGATCAATTCCCAACTAACTCCGTGTTGCTGATACATCTTCACGGCCGCCCAAAGGGCGAGCCCGATCAGCGCCAGAATCACTATCCCATTTACGTCCATTTTTTACTCCTTCACTTTCCATACTGCTGTTTTAGGCCTAAAACAGCATCGGCATATGAATAGCCGACGCCACTTGGGCCATAGTGCAGTAAGGCTTCCCGAGTGGATCCGTAGATCCTAATTAAATCCGCTAGGTACTGAGTACCAAAGCGAATATTAAACTCGGGGTCGAGTAATTCGACCGCGCTCGGTCGGTCTGCGAAAAGAGGCACTCCCTCTGAATTCACAAAGGAAGTGGCTTCGCGGGGCATTACTTGCGTAAGCCCCACCGCTCCCGCAGACGAAATGGCATCAGGATCTCCCCCAGACTCTTGTAGGATGAGGGCAGCCACCAAGTCTGGTGACAGTCCATTCTCCAGTGCATAGTGAGTGATCAATTCACACCAGCGCAAAACGTTGGTGGGAAAATCTGCGCTCACTTCACACTTTCCGGTAATTCTTTCAGCTAAGGTGTTATCAACAACTTGCGATTTAATTTGCAGAGTTGTTGTTTTCACGGCTGAAAGAGGGATGACCAGAATAAGAAGAGCCAGGATCAATCCTGGAAAGAGCGAGCTTTTAATTATTCCCCAAAAGCTCCCGAAAATGGTTTTTTGGAAATTAATCCCCTGCAATAGCATGCTCAGGATAGCAATTCCGAAGAAAAGATATCCTGGAACGGTCCACAGCAGAGACTTAGTCTCCGATTTTCCCGCATGAGCATGAGATTGGATAAATTGACTCGGATCGAGCCAGTTGCTCCAATCAGTAAATTGGGCGGGATGTTGGCTGGTTAGCGCAAAGTGAAGGTGAACACCTTCACCAGCACCAGTCATTCCCATCTGGCCAATTTTACTTCCCATTTCCACTTTCTGGCCCAGGCTGACCGAAATTTCCGCCAGATGGGCATAATAGTGGTAAACAGGATCTCCACCGCAGTAAGTTTCAATTACTACGGTGTTGCCGTGCCCGGTGTTGGTCACTTGGTGTTCAGGCGGCCACCAACTGTTCCAAACAACAGTTCCACTAGAGGCGGCTACAATGGTTTCTCCCAGAGATCCCATGTAGTCTTCTCCAGTGTGAAAAGTTTGGAAATTGGTTGGCTCACCAAAACCCCAGCTCCCATTGGGGGCCGTTCTTCCCGGAACAGGATAACTGAACTCGCATTCAGCCATCTGCTCTCCTTTTTCTATTGATCCACTTCCCAAAACTACTAGAAGGAGGATCAGAAACAGTTGCGGACTCCAGAATTGCTTTAGATTCCTTTGCTGTTTCTTCTTATTTGTCTTTTGGAATTTTTTGAGAAATTTTTTTTCCTGCGCCCTTGAAAGACTGCGCAAGAATTTTCTGAGAATTTTCTCAGTATTATTCATGCGCACCTCCTGGTCGCGGGTTAGTTAGACAATCGAATTGTTAATGTTCTGTGTTATCTAAAGAAAACGAATTTTATGCTAAAAAGCACTAATCCATTTTCAATATAAACACAACTCTTTTTATTTTGTTATAGATAGAGAGAGTTGTATTTATAAAATGAGTCCTATATTGTACGATATATGACCTAAAATTACAAGAAAATGAGGTTAAAAATTAAATTTTTGAGATTATATTTTTTTCGAATAAAAAGCCTGAACTCTTGGTATAATGAAAGTTCTAGTTGCGGTGATAGCTCAGCTGGTAGAGCGTCTGCTTCCCAAGCAGAAGGTCGCGGGTTCAAACCCCGTTCGCCGCTCCAGATCTAGCTGTAAAAAGCTTGAAATGTTATAGTGAAAGCCAGAATAGCTCAGTTGGTAGAGCGGCGGTATCGTAAACCGTAGGTCCTGGGTTCGACTCCCAGTTCTGGCTCAAAAAATATGGCAAGAAGAACAACTTCCAGATTAGCTCGTAAACAAGGCAAGAAAATCATTCGTCAATCAGCTTTGATGATTATTTTATCAATTGCTGGTTTGTTGTTATTTTTATTCGTTATCATGCCCCAAGTAATTCAGCTCTTTTTTCGTTTTTTGGGCACTGGTGACTTGAATTTAATTCAATCAGATACTATTCCCCCTCAAGTACCCATCATAGCCTCTCAAGTAGAGGCAACCAATCAGCCAAAAGTTGAGTTGGAGGGCTTTGGTGAAGCAGAAAGTCAGGTAGTAGTAGTGGTAAATGGTGAGGAAATTGATCGAGTGGCAGTAGACAAGGACGGCAAATTTTCTTACAGCTTGCTTTTGGATGAGGGAGAAAATTTAATCAATCTTTATGGTGTGGATCAGGATGACAATGAATCGGCGGGCAGACAATTTGTCATTATTTTGGATAGAGAAAATCCCACCCTACTGTTTGAAGATTTAAATAACGGCAAACAAATAATTGGTAGAGATCAGCAAAATTTTCAGATCAGAGGTGAAACAGAGCCCGATGCTCAATTGACGCTCAATGAACGCAATGTTTATGTGAGAAGTGACGGTACTTTTGTGACCCAAGTTTATTTACAAGATGGCGATAATGTCTTGAAATTTGTGGTGATTGATCAGGCTGGCAATCGTACCGAGCAAGAAGTGCGTGTCAACTTTCGATATTAACTAGCAAACTAAGATTTTTTTAAAGCATGATTGTTTTTTTTACTTCCCCATAAAGCTAAAAAAATAAAAGGTTGCAGGAAAGTATTGTTGAACAAACTATGCACTAGTGTGGTAATTAGTAGGCTGGTCCAGATGGGATCGGCGCGCCACCATTTGCTTAGCCATTTATATAACACTAAACTGGCCAAAATTAGGCCACCCAAACCAGAGGCATTAATGAGCATGACTGGCAAACTATCTGGCAGTTGGGCGTGGTCTGGCGTTTGATAGATCTGCGTGCTTTTTTCATTGAACAATCCCCTACCCCAAAGTAATTCCCAGCCTTGCAAAGACCCAAGTCCTTCCTGAACATTTCTGGTTCTGGCTTCAGTGGTGCTGGTGCGAGCTAGGTTTACCCCCTCACCTCCTGGTTTGGGAAGTAGAAAAAGAGTAGCTGTAAAAATCGCAAGGATGATGATTAAGCTCTTGACTTTAATTTGTTTTAAAATCAATAACATTCCCAAAAGTAGAAAAAGAGCAAAATAACTGGCTCTGGAAAAAGTCGCAACAATGGTGACGACAAAAATTAATTGAATAAACTTTTTCCACTTGTTTGCCATAAAAGGAAAAATCTGAGGCGATTGCCACCAACCAAAGCCCAAGATCAATAACATGCCCATAAAAGCCGGATCAAATAAGGTGCCGATTAGGCGAAAATAATGATTGTCCCAACCAAAGACAGTTAAAAAACGGGTGTCAGGAATAAGCAAATATTGAAAAATTCCCCAAACAGCCATCAGCAAACCAATGAAAGCCCACCCTTCTTGTTTGGAATAGAAAAATTGGAGTTTTAAAAGACTAAAAACAAAACTAGCGTAAACAATGATTCTGATAAGATAGAGCGATGATTGAAGTGTGAAGCGTTGTGCCAACCACCCCGCCAAAATTCCTCCCGTTAGCCAAATTATCCAAGCCAATTCCAAAGCGTACTTCTTTTTTATTTTTTTCAAAAATAAATTAATTTTTTTCAAATTCAATTTATTTTTTATTTTAAATAAATTGATCATCAAAAAAATGATGATTACTAAATCGTGAAGATAAAAAGCAATTTGTTGAGTGAGCTGAATGCGTTGTAATTGACCCAATGAAAATAAACCCAAAAAAATAGAAAAGAGAGCGGTTTGTGGATCGTGAAATAAACGTCTAACGATTTTCATAAGAAAAGACCCTAACCATCAACGAATGCATACTCATCAAAATTGCGTAAACCAAACCTCGCCAGCCATCCAAAAAACCCAATTTACAAAAAAAGTTTTGACAGAATTTTAAAGTAGGATAAATCAAGGTTTTCAAACCTAATTTAAATGAGGATAGACGAGAATCCCGCTGATATTCGGCCTCGATTTTGGCGTAATGAGTGATGTCTTGAAAAAACTCAGCAATGGTTTGATGAGCAAAGTGCAACAGCGATATATGGGAAGAAATTACTTTGCCTTTTATTTGAGCAACCTCGTGAACAGGTCGAACAAATTGACTAGCTTCTTTTCTCATCAAACGAATAATTTTTGTCTTACCGGTTTCACCAAAATGCAGAATTTTGTTATAAAAAATATCTTTTCTTTTAACAAAAACGCCGTCAATATCTTTTCTTTTGATGAGGCGATCTATTTCTTGCCAGCTAGACGAATCAATTTCTTCGTCACTGTCCAGAAAAAACACCCAATCATGCCTGGCTTGTTTTAGAGCCATGTTGCGCTCTTTTGAAAAATTTTTTAATGGTTCACGGCGATCAATTTTTTTGAAATGAAATTGTCTGGTCAAACTTGACCAATTATTTTGACTGCCAAAATCAACAACCAATATTTCACTGGCTGGTTGAGCAGAAGCCAGGGCTTGCACGAATCGCTGATCAGCCCGATGAGTGAAGATGACGACGCTGATTGAAGTTTTTACTGATGGTAAGTTCATTTTTTAGTTGCTTGCAAGATACCAATTACAATAAGAGGTAGAGAAATTATTCTAGCTGTCAAAATACCCAATACCGCGCCCATCAAATGAGCTTGACTTCCCCACCAGATGATTAAAACAGTCATTAATATAAAAGAACTAAGCAAATGTCGATTCATGATCTGATATTGTTTTTTAGCTATAAAAAGAGCATAGCTTAAATTACTGATGCTTTGTATTATGCCGGCCAAGATTAATGGTCTCAAAAATGGCACTGCTTCCAACCATTTTTCACCCAAAACCAGATTGACGAAGAAATGAGGGAAAATTAAAAGCGGTAATGAAATGACAATGACAAAAACCAATAGAGCCAAAAGTGATTTGAAAAAAGCACGTGACAATCTTTCTGGTTTATCAACCAATTTGGTAAAAATGGGAATGGTGCTGTGATGAGCTGATTTGGAAAAATCATAGTTAACCTTATGACTCAAAGAATAGGCGTTGTGATAAATTCCCAAAAAGTAAGTTCCCACCAATCTACCTAGCAAAAAATTGTCAGCATTTTCATTTAGATAATTCAAGATAGTAGCCACGCTCAGAAAGCGAGCGTTTTCCAAAATAGTTTTTCCTCTGGAATGCAGATAAATAAATTTGGGTTTGGTTTTGAAAGCCACAAAAGAAAGAATGACTTCAAAAATAGCGCTAAATAATAGAGCCCAAACCAAAGCCCACACGGAATGGGTAAGCAGTCCCAAAAAAATCGCTACCAAACTTTCCACTAATACTAGTGAAAAACGATAAAGACTGTCTTGAAAAAAACGTAAATCTTTATGAAGAATTACGATGTAAGGATTGATGAAACCTTTGATGACTGGCACTAGAGCGGCTACACTAATTAGTGGCAATAGTTGAGGTTCTTGATAATAATTTTGCATAAACAACCCCAGTAAGAGCATGATGATGCCGATCAAAAAGCCACGCAAAATAGCGATCACCCAAGCGCTGTTTAAAAAGTAGTGTATGGGGCGATTTGATTGAAGAATGGTGATGTTGACTCCTGTTTGAGTCAGGCTTTCAGTAATGCCCAAAGCAATCAGGGTGAGTGAAAATAAGCCGAAGGCTTCTGGGCCCAGCAAACGCGCTAGAACCGAGATTTTCGCCAAAGCAACAAGCATCAGTAAACCCTTATAAAGAGTTTGCCAACTAAAGCCAGCCAAACTCAAACGAGTGTAATTCATATTTACTATTATATAGGGGAAGAGCTCTAAATTTATATACAGCTCTTTTTTTTACCAAAATTTAGGATCATAATAAAAAATCATGAAACTAAAAAAAATTGGTGCTTTTTTTGCTGATTTAATGGAAACGGTGGTGGTTTCCTTGTCTATTTTTTTGATAGTTTATTTATTTTTTATGCAACCACACCAGGTCAATGGCGAGTCGATGGTACCAAACTTTCAAAATGGAGATTATGTTTTGACGGATAAAATTAGTTATAAAATGGGTAATCCCAAACGCGGAGACGTAATCGTTTTTCATGCCCCCGCTTCAGCCAAATGTGTTGAGGGAACTGGTTGTGATTTTATTAAAAGAATCTTGGGTTTGCCCGGAGAAACGATTGAAGTGCGTAATGGTTCTATTTTTATCAATGGAGAGCTTCTTCCAGAAGAATATTTGCCTGCTGATTTTAAAACCTCTCCCGGTGCCTATACGGCCAACGGTCCAGTAACTCTAGGCGTGGATCAATATCTTGCTGTGGGCGACAATAGAGATCATTCTAGTGATTCGCGTACTTGGGGTCCAGTTTCCAAAAGCGAGATTGTTGGCAAAGCCTTTTTCCGTTATTGGCCGGCTGACTCAATCAATTCTATTTCTGGAGTGAATTATAGTTTCTGATTTCTGGTTTTTTGAATCGTTAATTGAACAGCTCTTTTAACTTAGGGTGCCTGTATGATCTACTCTGTGCACGCCAGTCAAACGACGAACCTGATTGACTACATCATGACTACTAAAATTAGTCGGTTTATCGATCAAAAAAACACCGAGTTTGTCTGGTTGAGGTAGTTTGGTTTGAGGAATTGGTTCAATCATGAGAAAATTAGATCAGAAAGGTTCACGGTATTAGTTTATTTTATGACAACCCTACAAGAACAATTTACCACGGCTTTCCCCCATTTATCTTTTCAATTAAATTATCCATTGGCTACCAAGACTTATTTTAAAGTAGGTGGGCCGGCAGAATTGTATTTGGAATTGGCAGAACGAGAACAAATTATTGCTTTGGTACAGTTTTGTCAAAAAAACCAATTGCCGATGATTATTTTGGGTGGAGGTAGCAATGTAATAGTTGCTGATAAAGGTCTTGATGGATTGGTATTGAAATTGACCAACAGTGATTTTTCGATTGTCGGAAAACAGAACAACGAAACCATCATTCGAGCTGGAGCTGGTTTGAGAACCACTCTTTTGGTAAGAAAGACGATTGATGCTGGCTTGACTGGCCTGGAATATTTCTTGGGAGTGCCTGGTAATTTGGGAGGTGCTGTTTTCAATAATGCTCATTATTTACAAGATCTTATTAGTGAGTATATTTGGCGGGTGGAAATTATTAATAAGACTGGAGAAGCGGAGTGGCTGGACAATAAAGAATGCGAATTTGGTTATGACTCTTCTCGTTTCCAACGAACGGGAGAGGTTATTTTACAAGCAGAACTCCATCTATCAGCTGGTTTGGCTGAAGAATCTCAAAAACTTATCAAACAAGCCACTCTTTATCGTTCGGAAACTCAGCCCTTGGGCTTGCCCAGTTCTGGTTGTATTTTTCAAAATACTCCTAATAATCCTGAACTGCAAAAACGTTTTCCTCAATTTGCCGAACGGTCTCACGTGCCCAGTGGTTTTTTGATAGATCAAGCTGGTCTAAAAAATACGCGTGAGGGAGATATTGAGGTAAGTGACAAACACGCTGCTTTTTTTGTTAATCGAGGAAAAGGTAGGGCTAGCGATATTCAAAAATTGATTGAGCGAGTAAAATCAGTGGTCAAAGATAAGTTTGGTGTGGAGTTGCGTGAGGAAGTTTTTTGGTTGGGTAAATCTTAGTTTTTAGATCAAAAGTAAAAATGAACAAACAACAAAAAATTAGCTGGTTGATTACGGGAGGAACTCCTCTTAAAGGTAGTGTGAGAGTGAGTGGTGCAAAAAATGCTTCTTATAAACTGATGATTGCCAGTCTTTTGGCAAAAACAGAATCAAAAATTCTCAATCTTCCAGGAATTTCTGATGTAGAAATGGTGGCGGAGATTATCAATAAATTGGGTGGTAAGGCTAATCCTGCGGGAGAGGGAACGCAAATCATTAATCCTAGTTCTTTGGATAGTTTTGCTATTGATGAACGATATGGCAAAATTTCCAGGGCTTCAACTTTATTTATTGCTCCCCTACTAGCGCGTTTTGGAGAGGCCATAGTGCCTCTGCCGGGTGGTGATAAGATTGGTAAACGACCTCTAGATCGTCACTTCATTGGTTTGCAAAAAATGGGGGCAACAATCACTCAAGAAAATGGTAATTTACTTGTTCAAGCGGATCGTTTGGTAGGAGCTCATTATAAATTTCCCAAAAATACTCACACCGGCACGGAGACACTCTTGATGGCTGCGGTATTGGCTACAGGTAAGACTGTTTTGGAAAATGCTGCCGAAGAGCCAGAGGTTACTGACCTAATTAATTTTTTGAATGAAATGGGTGCAAAAATTACTCGAACCAGACCCAGAACTATTGAGATCGAGGGAGTAAAAGAATTGGCCGGCGCTACTTACAAAGTAATGCCTGATAGAAATGAAGTGGTCAGCTATGCTTGTGCTGCTCTAGCTTCCAAAGGAGATATTATTGTAGAAAATGCCAAGGCTCAGGACCTAACTGCTTTTTTGGAAAAACTTGATGAAATCAAGGCTGGATATGAAGTTAAAGAATATGGGATTCGCTTTTATTATAAAGAGCCACTCCAAGCTACCAATGTACAAACAGCCATTCATCCAGGTTTTATGACAGACTGGCAGCCATTATGGGCGGTACTCATGTGTCATGCTGTGGGCAAAAGTCAGATTCATGAAACAGTAATGCAGAGCCGTTTCCAATATGTTGAAGTGTTGCGACAGATGGGAGCCAAAATTGATTTAATTACTCCGCCCATTCCTCCGGATCCAGAACAATTTTATAATTTTAATTGGGCCGATCGGAAAGAAACAGACGTGCATGCCATTGAGATTATTGGGCCTACGCGATTTATAGGTGGAGAATTTACTGCTCATGACTTGCGAGCTGGGGCAATTATTCTCATTGCTGCTATTAGCGGTGTGGGACAAACGCGTCTGTATGGTATCGAAGAAATTAAACGAGGCTACTCAAAAATAGATGAAAAATTGAGTTTATTGGGAGCAAAAATTCAGACTATTGCTTAGAGTACTCGATGAATTTTTCAAATTAAAAAGCCTTAAATTTGAGTTTTTATTTTTGCTAGTTTATTATCTAGTCAGGAGTAGCTACAATTTTCTCACTATGGGCTCATTAGCACTTTTTTTAGGTTTATTAATTTTTTCCTTTGTGGTGACTAGTATTGCCATTGTGCCTTTTATTGATTTACTTTATCACTTGAAGTTTCAACGGGCTAAACAGGTAACGAGAGATATTTTCGGAAAATTAACTCCTATTTTTGATAAATTTCACCGACAAAAAGCCGGTGTTCCGGTGGGTGGAGGCATGTTGGTAATCTTGGTTGTTTCTCTTTTATTTATTACCTTTTTGCCTCTCATGAGTCGTATGGGTATCGATGTAACTAGTGTTTACACTGATCATCAAACAGAAAAAAATATTTTATTTTTTACTTTTTTATCATTTGGATTTTTGGGATTATATGATGACATTAAAAAGTTTTTTGGTTTCGAAAAAGATCGCTTCTTTGGCCTCAAGGCTTCTTTTAAGTTTTTCTTACAGATAGTTTTGGCAGTAATTATTGCTTCAATGCTTCACTTTCAACTGGGTATTTCCATTTTAAATATTCCTTTTATTGGCACTTTTGAGTTGGGTTTGGGTTTTATTCCTTTTGCTACTTTTGTGATTGTTTCTTTTGCCAATGCAGTTAATATTACCGATGGTTTGGATGGACTGGCTTCAGGAGTGCTCATGATTTCTCTATTTGGTTTGTGGTTTTTATCGGCCTCGATTTTGGATGTGCCTCTGGCCCTTTTCTTATCTTTATGGATTGGTTCATTGGTTTCTTTTTTATACTTCAATGTTTTTCCAGCTAGATTATTTTTGGGAGATGTAGGAGCTTTGGCCTTTGGGGCTACTTTGGGAGTAGTAGGCTTATTACTGGGTAAAGTAGTGGCTTTGGGAATTATCGGGTTTATTTTTGTGTTTGAAGTATCAAGTTCACTAATTCAAATTCTCGGTCGTAAATTCTGGAAAAAAAAGATTTTTCCAGCAGCTCCGTTTCATTTAACTCTTCAGCAACATGGTTGGGAAGAACCCAAAATTGTTCAACGAGTTTGGTTGATGCAAATTATGTTGACTTTATTTGGAGTGTGGTTGGCTGTTATTTAGTTAATTTTTCATGGTAGGTAAAAATTATTCAAAAAAACCAGATCAGCAACGTTGGAAATTACCAATTTCTTTGGTAATCAGCTTGACTGCTATTCTTTCTCTATTGGGTTTGTTTTTCATTTTTGAGGCTTCTAGTTTAGAGAGTTTCAGATTGGTGGGTCATCAATATTATTTTCTCAAACAACAGGCGGTATCTTTATTATTAGGAGCACTGGTTTTTGGAGGCACTTTATTATTGCCCTCTGCACTGTGGCAAAAAACTGCCAGATGGTGGTTTTTAATCGGTTTGATTATTTTAGTATTGGTTTTAATTCCTGGTTTTGGGGTGGAGTTAAATGGAGCTCGTCGGTGGTTTATGATTGGAGATAAAGTTTTCCAACCAGTAGAGTTTTTTAAATTATCCCTGATTTTATTTTATGCTCAGTGGCTGGCTAAAGAAATTAAATTATCAGCATTTTTGTTTTTAATGGCTCTTTTTTCTACTTTGATGTTATTACAACCAGACATGGGTTCTTTATTGATTTTACTTTGGATTTCTTTGGGTTTGTTTTTTTTGGCGGGAGGAAAAACATTAATTTTGGGAATCTTGAGTGTTTTGGGTAGTTTATTTTTATTTATCTTAATCATCATTTCTCCTTATCGATCAGATCGTTTGCTAACTTATTTCAATCCTAGTTTGGATCCACTAGGAAGCGGTTTTCACATTCGCCAAATCACTTTGGCTTTGGCCAATGGTGGTTGGTTTGGAGTGGGAATCGGTAACTCACAACAAAAAAACGCTTATATTCCAGAAGTGAGCAGTGATTCTATTTTCGCGATTATTGCCGAAGAACTAGGCTTTGTGGGCTCTCTAGTAATTATTGGTTTACTTTTGACTTTGATTATAACCTTATATCGTATTGGGACAGAGCTACCAGAAAAAAGTTTTGGTCAGTTATTTGTGTTTGGTGTTTTTTTGTGGTTGGGAGGTCAAACTCTTCTTAATTTGGCTGCAGTAGTGGCCTTAGTTCCCCTCACTGGTTTGCCGTTGCCTTTTTTCTCATCTGGAGGCAGTTCATTGCTGACGATTTTATTTGCCCTGGGTTTGACATTGAGGATTTATAAGGAACAAACAGCACGTTCCCCCATGGTACGCAAAAAGGTACAATCAAGCCGATGAAAATAATAATTACTGGTGGACATCTTACCCCAGCTCTTTCTTTGATTGATTTTATTCAAGCTCAAAACCCTCAAGATAAATTGATTTTTGTGGGCAGGCAATTTTCTCAAGATATTTTAAAACAAGAAGCCATCGAGCATTATGAGATTACCAAAAGAAAAATTCCCTTTATTAGTTTCAATGCGGTGCGTTTGAATTCAAGATTTTTTCATCATTTTTTTAGAAACACTCGGCTTTTTTTCAAAAGTTTCCAAGAAGCTAGCTCTATCCTCAAAAAACATCGGCCTCAGGTATTAGTAAGTTTTGGAGGTTATCTGGCGGTACCATTTGCTTTTGCTGCTTGGTTTTTGCGTATTCCAGTAGTAACTCATGAGCAAACCCTCGCAACTGGTTGGGCCAATCGGCTGATTGGTAAATTCGCCAAAAAAATTGCCATTTCTTTTCCGCAAACCGCAGCATTTTTCCCCTCTTCCAAAACGGTTTTGACAGGCAATCCTCTGCGCGCTGGAATTTTTAGAACGCGCCACACTCATCCAGAATGGTTGCCGACCAAAATTAATAAACCAATAATTTTGGTAATGGGAGGCAATCAAGGCTCAAGAGAAATAAATAAATTAATTGGCAATTCTTTGGATGAATTATTGATCGACTGGGTGATCATTCATCAATGTGGTCGGCCAACTAGTGAGCATAATTATTTGGAAATTTTAAAGCGACAAAAAAACCGATTGGCCAAAAAATTGCAACAAAATTATTTTATTAAAGAGTGGCTAGATGAAGAAGAATTATTTTGGATTTATTATCATGCATTTTGTGCTATTTCTCGCTCTGGAGCAAACGCTACTCAGGAATTGGCAGCTGTGAAGTTGCCCTCCATCTTAATTCCCCTGCCCGCAGCTCATGAGAGTGAGCAACATAAAAATGCTCGCTGGTTAGTAAATGCAGGTGGGGCCATTTTATTAGAGCAAAGTGCCCTCAATTTACCAAATTTAATCAAAGCCCTGGAAAAACTCAAGGTTTTGGAAAACTCAATGCGTGAAAATTTAGCTGAAATCAATTTATCTCAAGATGCCGCCAAAAAACTTTACTTAGTAGTAACGACAGTTGTTTAATTAGTGTGAAAATTTTTTTTAAAGGATTGATTATTGTTGGTTTGAGCCTTGCTTTCGTATTTTTTTTGATGCAAAAATCCACGATCAGACAAGTGCGCTGTTTTTTTAATAATCAAGAAGTTGGCACAGAGATCGCTGTTTGTCAGCAACTTCAGCAACTCAAAGGCACCTCTCTTTTTTTCAGAGATTTTCAACGTGATGAAAAAGTAGCTTCACTGCTCTTTATTCAAGAAACTAAAGAAATTTTTGTGCTGGAGAGTGTTGAAAAATTACTGACGGGAGAGGTAATTATTTTTCTCTCCAATCGGCCACCTCTCTATCGTATCAAACAAGAAGCTGGAGTTTATCTGGTAACTGCTGGAGGTTATCTTCAAGAAGATAACCAACAATTATCAGTACCGTTAGTGTTGGATCCGAATAGAATTTATCAGCAAGAACCGGAAAGAATTCATTATTTTTTGACAGAATTTCTCAAACAACTAGAAGAACAATTAAAAGAATTGAGACAAATTACTTTGGTTTCTTCACAAAGAATTGAATTGCAAGCTTCTGGTTTCCCTATTATGATTGTAGAGTTATCCCAAGAGCCTCATCAAGTAGCTCGTCGGCTAAAACTAATTTTACAAAAGTTAGTCCCGACTCAAATAGATCTTGCTTTGCAGGAAATTGACTTGCGTTTTGAGCTACCAGTGTTGCGCACTTATCAGAGTAGCGATTCTGGTCAAGTTCTCATCGACAGTTAGACGCAAACTTTGCTATAGTAAGTAAGATATTCAAATTAAGACATGCCTAAAAAACAAGTAATTACCGCCATTGATCTTGGAACCGAAAAATGCGTCACTATCATTGCTGTGGTTGATGAAGAAACCGGTGAGTTGAAAGTAGTGGGAGTGTCAGTGGTACCTGCCAAGGGTATGAAGCGCAGTGTGATTGTAGATCTAGATCAAGTACTTTCTTCTATCAGTCAAAGTTTGGATGCAGCAGAAAGAATGGCTGGTTTTGATGTTCGCAGTGTTTATGTAGCAGTATCTGGTACGCACGTTGTTTCCAAAAATTCCAAAGGAGTGGTGGCAGTAGCTGCTCCTGACCAAGAAATCACCGCTCATGATGTAGAGAGAGTGATCGAGGCTGCCCGAGCAATTTCTCTGCCAGCTGACACAAAAATCATGCACGTAATTCCCAGAGATTTTAAAGTAGATTCTCAGGAAGGGATTAAAGATCCAGTGGGAATGACCGGAGTGAGATTGGAATCAGAAGCACACATCATTACTGGTATGAGCACTACTTTGCGCAATTTAGAAAAAGTAATTAATGATTTGGGACTAGAAGTTGATGGTTTTGTTTTTGCTGGTTTGGCTGCTTCAGAAGTAGTTTTATCTGAAACAGAAAAAGAATTGGGTGCTGTGGTAATAGATATGGGAGCGGGTACCACCTCTCTTTCGGCTTTTGTTGAGGGAGCTTTGGAATATTCTGGAGCAGTGCCGGTAGGAGCACGCCACATCACTCAAGATATTGCTTTGGGTTGTCGAATTAGTTTGGATAATGCTGAAAAAATCAAGATGCTACTGTCTTCTGAAGATCAGGAAACATATAAGGCTAGAGCTGGAGAAAGTAAAGAAGAGCTGATGCGTCGACGTAAAAAAGCCGACAAAATAGATTTAGCCAAACAAGGCATTCACGAAGGAGTAGAAACACTTTCCAGAAGAACCGTGATTGAGGGAATTATGATGCCCAGAATTAAAGAAATTTTTGAGTTGATTGCCAAGGATTTGGAAAAACACAATGTTTTGGATAAAGTTCCCGCAGGAGTAATTCTATGTGGTGGAGGAGCACATACCATTGGTATTACAGAAGTGGCCAAAAGAGTTTTGAATTTACCAGTCAGAATTGGCAATCCAACTTTACCCAAAGGTCTAGTAAGTGATATCAAAGGATCCTCTTTTGCCACGAGCATTGGTCTGCTTTATTATGGCAAGAGTCATGGTATTAGTCTGGTTGGTCAGACTGGAATTGGCTCTTTATTCGAAGGAATTGAGCTGAAAAACATAGGCAGTAAACTTAAAGGAGTTTTTAAATCTATGATGCCGTAAACTTGGTTGTTTACTTTATTTTACAAATACCCTATGGTTTATGTTACACTTTGATCGTTAAATTAATATTTAATTAGACACTTATGGGATTAGTTAAACCAACAAATACTACTTTTGCTAAAATTAAAGTAATTGGTATCGGGGGTGGTGGTGGAAATGCTATCAACTCCATGGTGGAGTCCAAACAAATTAAAGGAGTAGAGTTTATCAGTGTAAATACTGATGCTCAGGCTCTTCTTACTTCACAGGCAGACACCAAATTGCAAATAGGCAGTAATTTTACGCGGGGTTTGGGAGCTGGTGCTGATCCAGAAGTTGGTCGAACTGCGGCCGAAGAAAGCAGAGAAAAAATCAAGGATTTATTATTTGATACAGACATGGTTTTTATTACGGCTGGCATGGGTGGTGGAACCGGAACTGGTGCCTCACCAGTAATTGCTGAGATTGCCAAAGAGGCAGGAGCGCTGACTGTTTCAGTGGTTACCAAACCTTTTGGTTTTGAGGGTATTCGTCGTATGCAAACAGCCGAAGAAGGCATTGAGATTCTTACTGATTCGGTGGACACGCTAATTGTTATCCCCAATCAAAGATTGATGGAAGTAGTTGATAAGAAAATGACTTTTTTGGATGCTTTTCGTTTGGCAGATAATGTTTTGGGTCAAGGTGTAAAAGGTATATCAGACTTGATTACCGTACCTGGTTTGATCAATGTTGATTTTGCCGATGTGAGAGCCATCATGACTGATTCCGGCACGGCCTTGATGGGTATTGGTGAGGCTTCTGGAGAAAATCGGGCGGCTTCTGCAGCCAGAATGGCTACATCTTCTCCGTTATTGGAAGTTTCTGTTGATGGAGCGCGAGGCATTCTTTATACCATTACTGGTGGTCCAGACATGACCATGACTGAAGTTTCAGATGCTTCATCTATTATTGCTGCTGCTGCTGATCCAGATGCCAATATTATTTTTGGAGCTTCTATTGACGAAGAAATGACCAATAAGATTAAGATTAGTGTCATTGCCACTGGTTTTGATGATAAATTGAGTTACAGTCAACGCCAGGTTTTTGGAGCTTATGGAAGAGACTCAAGTCGCCGTCTGGCTCAGTCCAAAAAAAATCAAGCTTATTCGACTGATGAAGATGGCAGAATTGATCGAGCTCCGGATGGTTATATTCAACCACAAACTAAAGATCAAGTAACGGGTGTTACTTCCAAACCAATTGAGGACGCGACCAATCCCTTTATTCAATCAGCAGCTTTTACTGATTCCCCCAAAGAAGATTCTGAGGAAGATCAAGAAGAACCAGAAAAACCTTTAGAATTGGCAACTGATGATTTTGATGATGAATTCGAGATTCCTTCTTTCCTGCGACAACGTAAATAAAAATTTGTTATAATTCTTCTAGATAGTAAAACCGTTTGAGCTTGGTTATCGCCAAGCAAGGTGCTGAAAGAAGATCTTCACTTTGTGAAGAAAATAAAATCAGTCGGGTAAGCCCGTTAGCGCTGGAAGTGAGTATGGGGAGGTTGGTACCTTTCTCGTTAAGAGAAGCCTTTCAAATTATTCGTTGCGACGATTAGTTTGAAAGGTTTTTTAATAGCAATTTTTTAAAGGATTTTTAAATGCCCAAAATAACAAATTTTAATCAACCACCAGCCTTGCCAGAACTAGAAGAGCAAATTCTGGAGTTTTGGCAAAAAGATGGTACTTTTCAAAAATCTATAGACCAGCATTCTCCAGAAAATGCTTATGTCTTTTATGATGGACCGCCGTTTGCTACAGGGATGCCTCATTACGGACATTTATTGGCTTCAACCACCAAGGATGTAGTGCCTCGTTATCAAACTATGAAAGGAAAAAGAGTGGAACGAGTATGGGGCTGGGATTGTCATGGTTTACCAATTGAAAACATGATTGAACAACAACTCAAAATCAAGGGCGGTAAGAAAGGTATTGAAGCACTTGGTATTGCTACTTTCAATGAAGCTTGCCGATCAGAAGTTTTGCGTTTGGATAAAGAATGGAAAAAAATCATTGATCGGTTGGGTCGCTGGGTTGATTTTGAACATAACTATAAAACCATGGATCAAACTTATATGGAATCAGTTTGGTGGGGGTTTAAAAAACTTTATGAAAAAGAATTGATTTATCAAGGCAAAAAAGTGATTTTATATTGCCCTCGTTGTGCTACTCCCCTCTCCAATTTTGAGATTGCTATGGACAATAGTTATTTAGATGCAACCGAAAATTCAACGATTTATAAATATCCAGTCAAAGATCAAGCAAATACTTTTTTATTGGCTTGGTCCACTACTCCTTGGAATAAATTAGCTACTCCGGCCCTAGCAGTTAGTCCCCATCTAACCTATGTCAAAGTGTTGGATAAAAAAACCAATGAATTATATATTTTAGCCCAGGATCGATTGGCTATTCTCTCTCAAGATCACGGAGAAATAATCGAGCGTTTTTCTGGTAGTGATCTTGAAAAACTCAGTTTTGAACCTCATTATGATTTTTATGCCGAGCAAAGATTGCCCTCCGAAAAATTTGGAGTGATAATTGCTGATGAGTTTGTTACGGCAGAAGAGGGAACGGGAGTAGTTACCTTGGCAGTTTATGGCGAAGATGATTATCGAGTAATGCAAGCTCATGGTGTGCAGTTGATAGAACACGTGAACGAAGAGGGTAAACTAAAACCTGAGGTGAAACCCTGGGCAAATCTAGACATTTTGGAAGTCAATTCTTTGGTTGATGAAGATTTAGCCAATCGTGGTTTGATTTATGGACACAATCAACAAACTCATAGCGTGCCAGTCTGTTATCGTTGTGGAACTCGTCTTTATCATGCTCCTCTACCCGCTTGGTTTATAGATATTCAGAAACTCAAACCCAGCTTAATTGCTCATAACGAGCAGATTAATTGGGTGCCGGAGCATCTCAAACGAGGTAGGTTCCAGAAAGGCTTGGAAAATGCTCCTGATTGGAATATTTCTAGGTCCCGCTATTGGGGAACACCAATGCCGATTTGGAAAGGAAAAGATAAAAATAACCAGGAAATAATACGCATTATTGGTTCAATCGAAGAATTGCGACAATGGGCGGTTGAACCAGAACAAACAAAAAACATCACTGATTTACACCGAGAATATTTGGATAATATTGAGCTATGGGTTGATGATGCCAAAACAATCAAAGGTCAGCGTATTTCAGAAGTTTTTGATGCTTGGGTGGAATCTGGTTCTATGTCTTTTGCTTCTCGTCATTATCCTTTTGAAAACAAAATTGAGTTTGAAAAAAACTATCCAGCTCAATTTATCAGTGAATATATTGCTCAGACCAGAGCTTGGTTTTATACCATGCATGTTCTTTCAGTCGGTATTTTTGATTCTCCTGCTTTTGAAAATGTACTGACGACTGGAACTATTTTGGCCGAAGACGGCTCAAAAATGAGTAAATCCAAAAAGAACTTTCCTGATCCAGTATTGCTGATTGATAAATATGGCTCTGATAGTTTGCGATTGTACCTGATGAGTTCAACAGTGATGAAATCGGAAAACTTAAGTTTCAATGAAAAAGAAGTGGCTGATATTCGTCGTAAAATTTTTGTGATTTGGTGGAATGTATTGAGTTTTTATCAGGCTTTTGCCAAACAGCAACCAATTAGCAAACCTGTTCAGCCAGATCATCTTCTTGATCGCTGGATTTTGAGTAAACTAGAAACGTTAATTGCCGAGACCACACAACAAATGGATGCCTATGATTTAGTCAGGGTCAGTCGAGGCTTAATGGAATTTATTAGCGATCTTTCCAACTGGTATTTACGCTTGAGTCGTGAGCGCATTAAAGCTGATGATAACCAGCAAGTCAGTCAGGTTTTTGGTTATGTGCTTTATACTCTAGCTCAACTTTTTGCTCCCTTTGCGCCATTTTTTGCTGAACTGGTGCACCACAATTTAGTTGATGAAGAAAGCTCAATTCATCTCACCGCTTGGCCTCATTTTGATCAGCAATTACAAGCTGGTCAGCTGGAAACAAATATGGAAATCGTGCGCAAAGCAGTCGAACTGGGACATGCTTTTCGTAAAGATCAAGGAATTAGAGTTCGTCAGCCCCTCCAAACCGTTGTGATTAATTTACCCCAGGAGCAAATTGCCAATCTTGAACAATATAATGAACTAATCAAACAAGAGCTTAATGTCAAAGCGGTACGTTGGCAAAACAATCAAACAGATGATTTCTTAGTCACTCTTGATTTGACCATGACTGCCGAGCTTGAAGAAGAAGGCAGAGCACGCGAAATTATGCGCACTATTCAGAATTTGAGACGTAAGGCTGGTTTGCAAGTTGAAGATCGAGCTAGAGTAGCTCTGCCTGATTGGCCCGAACAATGGCAGGCGGAAATTGAAGCTAAGACCGCCACGACTCTGATTAAAGGCGAGCAAACAAAACTTTTGGATTAAAGTTGGGCTAATTAACTTAATTGATATATTGAGCCAAGCCTAAATTTATTTGCTGGTTTTATTCTATTGAATTTTTAGGGGGATTATTTTTTATAATAACCCAAGTTTTCACTCAAGTGTTACTATAGAAGAGTGAAAAATTGGTTAATTCCTTTATTGATTTTAAGTTTGGGACTAATGGGTTTGTTGACTTTATCGAGTGTTTCTCCAGAATTAATGCAAAGACAATTACTTTTTTTTGCTTTTGGTTTGGTTTTATTTTGGTTTGCTTCTCAGCTACCCACTCAACAGTGGTGGCGATGGGGCAAGTGGTTGTGGAAGGGCTTGGTAATAATCTTGTTGGGTTTGTTAATTTTTGGTCGAGCTACCAGAGGAGCAGTGGCTTGGATTGATTTGGGTTGGGGCTTGCGTTTTCAACCCTCCCAATTTGCTTTATTGGCTTTTGTCAGTTTTGCTTTGCCCAAGTTTACTAAAACTCAAGTTTTGAAAGATGCTCAAATCGTAAAGCTTTTGTGGTTATTTACTACTCCTTTATTATTGATTTTATTGCAACCAGATTTTGGAACCGGTTTTTTATATGTAGTTTCTGCCCTACCTTTATTGCTTTGGCAAAAAATTCCCAAACAATATTGGCGAGGTTTTTGGTTAGCAACGCTGCTTTTACTTATTGTGGGCTGGACAATGATCTTAAAGCCTTACCAAAAACTGCGTTTAACCAGTTTTATAGCTGGTAGCCAAGCCGATCAAACTGGAGTTGGTTATAATGCCAGGCAGGCTCTGATTGCCGTAGGATCAGGGCAATTGACTGGTCGAGGTTTGGGTCATGGCACACAGTCTCAACTGCGTTTTTTGCCAGAAAGACAAACAGACTTTATCTTTGCTTCTTTGGCAGAAGAATGGGGTTTGTTGGGCGCGTTAGTGCTGATTGGTCTTTATGCTGTTTTGATTATTTTTCTGTTATATCAAGCAAAGTTTGTCAGCGAATTGGATCAGGCACTATTTTTATTGATCGCTGCTGTGCATTTTTTGATACAAATCTTGGTAAATATTGGCATGAATATTGGTTTATTACCCATTACTGGTATTACTCTGCCTCTGATTTCTTATGGAGGAAGTTCACTATTGGCTACCCTGCTTTTATTGGGTATTGCTCAGCGAATCATTACTCAGGCCAAAGGCAAATCTCACTTGCATATTTCTTGAATTTTTCCTCATGTTATAATTCCCCCATGTCAAAATATGCAGTCATTCAATTATTGGGCAAACAATACCTTGTTTCTGAAGGTGATACTTTGATAGTAGATAAGGTAGAACAACAACCCAAAGACAAGTTGGAAGTAACTGATGTACTCTTGGTAACTGATGGCACTCAAGTAGCTATTGGTCAACCAACGGTAGCTAAAGCCAAAGTTGTTTTGAGTGTGCAAGATACCAGTCGCGGTACCAAAATTCGAGTAGCTACTTATAAAGCCAAATCTCGTTCTAGAAAAGTTAAAGGTCATCGTCAACTTCAATCCACTCTATTAGTAGAAAAAATCGTCGGCTAATGCCGCAATATCTTTTACAAACCGGCAATACTCCAGCCCTGACTTTTCACGAAGCGCAGGCAGTAATGGGTTCTCAAACCAAAGCATTAGATGATCTGGCTGTTTCTTTTATAGCTGATTCTGATGAGCAGGCTATTCAGTTATTTAAATTATTGGGTGCTTCGGTGAGATTGGTAAAGGTGGAACGTGATTGGCAGAAATACAGCGAAAAAACTCTCTTTTCAGATTCGGTTAAAATATTAATGAGCCAAGCAACGGATCATTTGCAGTTTGCCGTGGCCCGTTGGGGAGAAACTACTGCCGATCAAATTTCGCTGACAGAACTTAAAAAATCCTTAAAAAAAGAGGCAATAAAAGCCCGCTATCTTGAGGGATCTCGTGATGGTTTATCGGCAGCAGTGCTTTTACATCAAGAAGTTACTGAATTGGTAGTTTGGCAAAAAGCTGACAAATTCCTCATCGGTAGAACTTTAGCTGTTCAAGACATTGATTATTGGACGGTCAAAGATCGTCAAAAACCTTATTTTGATCGCAAAAAAGGCATGTTGCCACCCAAGGTGGCTAGAGCCATGGTTAATCTGGCAATTGGTGCGAAAGACGCAGGACAAGTGGTTTATGATCCGTTTTGCGGTACGGGCACTATTTTATTGGAAGCTTTAGAAAGAGGTTGCAGAGTAATTGGTTCTGATGTAGATGAAAAGGCAACCATTGGCGCCCAAACCAATCTAGCTTGGTTTGCCGATTTGGCTGAGTTGCCGGTAAGTTTTAAGGTATTTCAAGCATCAGTCGCTCATGTTTCTCCTCAACAAATAGATCAAAAAATAACCGGCCTAGTAACCGAACCTTTTTTGGGCAAACCACAGGCCAAACCAGAACAATTGCCCGATATTTTCAAGGGTTTGGAAAAATTATATTTGGGAGCTTTTAAAAATTGGCGACAGATACTAACCCCAGGAGCGGTGGTGGTAATGGTTTTTCCTCGAGTTGAACTAACAAATGGCAAAATTTATGACTTCAGTCGTTTCGTTGACAAATTGAGTGACCACGGCTATACTTTTCGAATTGATTTTGGAGTTATTCGTTATGCTCGGCCTCAAGCTCAAATTCAAAGAGATATAGTTGTATTAGATTATTTAAAAAACTAGAATAATTAACATAGCAAACAAGGAAAATATTTATGGCACACGTTAAGGGATCAGGCAGTGTTTCCCAACACTCACAAGGATCACGTCATGGCAAACGCTTAGGTTTGAAAAAAACCGGTGGTCAAACCGTGAAGGTTGGTCAAATCATCATTAAACAAAGAGGCGCTAAATATAAAGCCGGTAAAAAAGTGGGTATGGGTCGAGATCACACCATTTTTGCAATGGCTGATGGGATAGTTTCTTTTGCTCAAAAGTTTGGCAAGACAGTAGTCAGTGTAGTGACTAAAAATTAAACTTTGTTTTTTGAGCAATTCCCCTTTTTTTGTAAGAGTTTTTTGTGAAAATCTGCTGTGAAAAAACCAGCTTTCGTGATAGAGTGAAAATAGACATAACTATTAAAACAGGAACAAACTATGGCCACTCAAAACATCGCTATTGATCAATTGCAGACCAACCCATTTCAACCCAGAGAAAAAGTCAAAGAAGCCCAATTAGGCGAATTGGTTAAGTCAATCAAGACTTACGGAGTACTAGAACCATTAGTAGTAGCAGAAACTCCAGCAGGTTTTCAGATTATTGCTGGTGAACGTCGTTGGCAAGCAGCTAAACTAGCCGGTTTGCAAGAAGTGCCTGTTCATATCAAAAAAACCACTCCGCAAGGAATGTTGGAGATGGCTTTGGTGGAAAATGTTCAACGAGTGGGTCTCAATCCTATTGAGCGTGCACAAGCTTTTCAACGTTTAACAAGAGAGTTTAGTATGCAAACCTCTGATTTGGCTGAAAGAATCGGCAAATCACCGGCTTATGTGAGTAATACTATTAAGTTGTTAGAATTACCCGATGCCATTACTGATGGCTTGGTTTCAAATAAAATTTCCGAGGGTCACGCTAGAGCTTTGGCTAGTATTGAAAATGAAGAAACAGCAGTGGAATGTTACAAAATCGTTATTAAAGAAAAAGCCTCGGTTCGTCGGACCGAAGAACTAGCTAGACGTTTTAAAGAAAAATTACAGAAAAATAGTGCAAAAGTGGTTTCTCAAAATCAAGTAGTTGAGCAGGATGAACGCATCAAAGATTGGGAAAAAGGTCTCAATTCTTTTTTCCGCGTGCCTACCAAACTCAAATTATCTCGTTCAAAAAATCAAACCAGAGTCACGATCACTCTCAAAGGTTCTCCGCAAGCCACAGAAGGAGATTTGGAAAGAATTATGAAATTAGCTCGCTAACTTGATGGGAGCCTAGCATTATCTGGTTGTACGTTGAGCAATAAAAATAATTTTTCGGCAATGTTGTACCAGAGCGGAGCTGCGGTTTCGGCTGCCCAAGGACTCGTTTGAGGTTCTACTATTTTTACCAACATCACAAATTGAGGATCATCAGCTGGTGCAAAACCCACAAAACTGGCAATGGTTGCGTCTGATTTATAACCACCAGGAATAGGAATTTGTGAGGTGCCGGTTTTACCGGCGATGGTATGAGTGTTTTTAAAAAGCCATTGAGCCTCTCCATGTTGAGCGGCATTAATCATCATTTCAGTTATAGTGCGAGCTGTTTTGGCGGAAACCACTCGCCGTTCTTCTTTGGGTAAAATCGGAATTTCTTTTTGAGTTTGATGATCAATGACGGTTTTTAAGATTTTGGGTTGCATCATCACTCCTTGATTAGCAATGGCACTCACAGCTCGCACTATCTGCAAGCTATTGGTACTAATTCCCTGACCAAAAGAACTGGTAGCCAGCTCTATAGCTCCCCATTTTTCAGGAAATGGTGTTTTACTATCTTCTTGGAGATCTAGATTAATTTGTTCACCAATACCAAATTTTTTTAGATAATCAACAAAAACATCTTTACCCATTGTTTCAGCTACGAAAATCATGGCTATGTTGTTTGATTGAGCTAGAGCCTCGCTGATCGTAATATCCGCTTGATATTCATCATTCCAAGTCCGAACAGTATATTTGCCAATTTGACGTGCTTCGGAGCAGTTGGGACATTTTGTTTCTGGCGTGATTGCTCCAGAGTCAATGCCGGCGGACACCGTTAAGATTTTAAAAACAGAACCTGGTTCGTATAAATTGGCCAAAGTAGGGTTTTTGTAAAAAATTGTGTCAAATTCATAATAATGAGCTTGATCGTAATTGGGCCAAGCAGCCAAACCCAGAATATCGCCGGATTTGGGATCCATCACTACCACGTCTCCAGCTACTCCACCAAAATGTTCCAAACCTTTTTTCAATTCTTGCTCCAATAAAAACTGCACGTCTCTTCTGATGGTTAGTACAAGATCTCGGCCATTGAGACTTTGCGAACTCAAGGTATTTTCGCCACCTAGTAAATTACCCAATGCATCAGTTAAAAAACGATTGGTTTTGGCTGTTTGACTGAGTTCTTTATTTAGTGCTCCTTCCAAACCAAAATAACCAGTATCTTGTCCGGCCTCATCTTTACCTACAAAACCAGTCACATGAGCAGCCATAGAGGCTTCTGGATAGAAACGAGTCGGATATTGTTCAAAATATAATTCTGGTAATTTCAAGTTTTCTATTTTTTCTTTTAATTCTCGATCTATTCTGGATGACAAGCGCACCCAAGTACTGTCCATATTCAAGCGCTGATTCAAATAGGCAATATTTTCTGCCAACAGATTTTCTGCAAATTCTGCTTCTTTTGCAGCTTCAGTTGCTTCCTCCAAATCTCGTTCTACCAACAAGGGAGCCAACTGATCAATCAATTCTGCTGGGGAAGTTTTTTGCAAATTTTTGTCCAGCATTAAGTGAAAGAGACTGGTGTTACCTACCAATAATTTTCCATCAGCAGTAAAGATTTGTCCGCGTCTACCGGTAGAAATAGTTTCTTTGGTAACTTGATGTTCTGCGACTTTGCGCAAAGAACTACTTTCTACTACTTGCCAGTAAAATAATCTTGCCACTACCGCCATGAATAAACTCAATAAACTGATGAGTACTAATTTGGGTCTTAGAGTTGCTTGAGACATGGACCACTAGTGTACTTGATAGCAAGCTTGGTCGCTAGTTTAGCGAGAAGCCACGCTTTCTGTGTTGTTTAAGATGATGGGTTTGCCAATAGTCAGATAATCAGCAGTTCGAGTTTCTGCCAGTTTGGTTAAAGAAAATTGAGTGGAGCGCTTTTCTTGAAGAATCTGCAATTCTTCTTCAAAAATAGTTTGTTGTTGTTGAAGTTGGCTGAGTTTTTTACCTTGTCCCACCGTGCCACTCAAACGATAAACAGTATAAATGGCTTGAGAGGCAATGACTAAAATCAAGATAAGATAATAAAATTTGATGATTTTTTTCACTCTTTCCTTTCAAAAATACGCAATTTGGCGCTTCTACTTCTGGGATTTTGATTAATTTCTGTTTCAGTTGGTTGAATAGGTTTTTTACTGATTCGAACTCCCTTTTCTTGTTCTTCCCACTCAGCAAAAATTTGTTTTACTGGTCGATCTTCTCCTTCATGAAAAGCAATCGTGACGATTCTTCCTCCGGGATTAACCAAGGCTAGTGCTTGCGGTAGAACGCGTTCGATATTGTCCAACTCATCATTGACTGCGATTCTTAAAGCTTGGAAAACTTTGGTAGCTGGATGCAGATGACCGCTTCGTCTGGATTTATTGGCTGAGATGAGTGCGACCAGTGATCCCACTACTTCTAGATCGGCAGGATTGTTTTCTCGAACTCTGACAATGGCCTTGGCAATTTTTTTGGCCTGTTCTTCTCCACCCAAATCTTCAAAAATTTGAGTGAGTTGTTTGACGGTCAAGACCTTGAGTAGATCAGAGGCTTTTACCCCCAACCGATTATCTAGTCGCATGTCTAGTTTTGCTTGGCGATGTTCAAAACTTAGACCACGATCTTCGGCCATTAATTGATCAGTGCTGGTTCCAAAATCAAACAAAATTCCCCAAATTTGACCAGATAAAACCTTTTCTTGTTTTAACTGTTCGATTATTTGAGTTAATTTATCAAAGTTTTCTCTTACCAAAATTAAAGAGTTATTTTCCAGTGCTTCGGAAAAACGACGTCTTGCTAGATCAATAGTTTGCTCATCAAAATCCAGACCCACTACCCTACCGCCTTGATCCAAAATGGCTTGACTATGACCTCCCCTACCAAAAGTAGCATCTACATACCAGCGACCGGCTTTAACTTGCAGGGCATCAATAGCTTCTTTGAGCATCACTGGTTGATGGGTTTTGTTATTCATAATTGTTCGGCAATGTTTTCTGCATTTTTTTCTAGCTCATCCAGATATTTGTGATAAGTATTGCGATCCCACAGCTCCACGTACTCCAAACTACCCACTACCACTAAGTCTTTCTTTAAATCAGCGTAAGCGGTCAAGTAACTGGGTAGTTTTACTCGACCGCTTTTATCTGCTGAGACTTGTTGAGCTTCATTGGTCATCAACCGTACAAAATCACGATTGGCTTTTTTGGTAAATTCATGAGTTTGACTGATGGCTTGCAAACGAGTTTGAAAATCTTTGGCCGGAAATAGAAATAAACCACCATCTAAACCTCTGGTAATCACCCATTTTTCCGCCTGTTGACGGAAGCTTTTGGGCAGAGAGACTCGTCCGCCAGCTTCGAGTGTATGATAATAGGTGCCAATTAACATTTTTATAAGTTACTTTACCATTTTTTACCAATATCAACTTTGACAGAAAAAACCAGACTTGTAAATACGAAAATTTATTCGGGTTTTTACAATATTTTTGAATAGCTATAGGATTTTGAAAGAATAAAAAACAATGAAAACAAGATTTAGATAAAAGCAACAGCAGGACTTAAATAAAATTGGAAATAAAAGCAGAAGTTACCAGACGAACTAACTTGATTGAGTCAAAAAAATGAAAGATAAAATAAAAAACTTATTTTATTACTGTATAGAGTTGAGCTAGATCTACGGTGGCAGTAATCATTTTGCCATCAATCTCACCCTCGTAAGTTGTCCACTCTGAGCCGTTCCAAGCAGCTATTTTCAGCTCGCCTTCTTCATTGGCTCTGATGGTAAGCTCAGCTTGACCGGTAAGTGAGGCAGAAGTCTCCAAAGAATAAAGTTCGGAAGCAATGGTGCCAGGCAAACCCGTCGGATAACCAGGAGTATTAAAGATAATAATAAAGCGTTGCTGACCCAGATTTTTACCATCGATTTGAAACTTGGCATCTTTGGAACTATGAGCGGTTTTTTTATCGAGATTATCGATATATTTCCAGTCAGATTTTAGGGCATAAGGTTCATCTCCACCCAAGTAACTAGTTAAGAGAGAGCCACCCTTGACGTCTTCATGATAAGTACAGGCACCCCCAGCAGAGCAACTGCCAAAAAAGATTTCAGCAATCGCTGGAAGTGGAGAGGCATTCATCTCACCATCTGCCCCCTGCACCAGAGTTCCAGTTTGATAATCAATGCTGTACTCGATCGTATTGGCTGATTTTTTCAAAAGCTCAACATAAATTTTGATATTCCTACCATCCGCCAAAGGTCGAATCGCCAGATAAGGTCTTTCTTCTATAGAAATGACGTTGGTGGGCAAGCTCAATCTTTTCTTTTGAGTAGTATTTTCAGTGGTATTTCGGGAATTGCGAGCTCTGATTATGAAGAATCCCCCTATTAAAGCCAAAATAATCAAACCAATAATAATTAAGCGCTTGTTTTTTTTCATGCTTTCTAGATTAGCATATTTGCTAGTTGTTGCTCAAGTTCAGTCAATTTAAAACGTTCTTGTTTGGTAGTATCTCGATCACGCAGGGTAACAGTATCATCTTCCAAAGTTTGATAATCAATCGTAATACAATAAGGAGTGCCGATTTCATCTTGAGCTAAATAGCGTTTACCAATGTTGCCTCGATCATCCCAAACCACCGCTCTGGTTTTACTTAATTGATCAAAAACTGCCTTGGCTTTGGTGACCAGTTCTGGTTTATTTTTGACCAAAGGAAAAACCGCGACCTTGAAAGGCGCCAAATTGGCTGGTAGAGCCAGCCAAGTGCGATTTTCGTCTGAACGATAAGCTTCCAGCAAGAGAGCCAAAAAGATGCGATTAATACCAAAAGTTGGTTCCACTACATGTGGAATAAACTTGTGTTGAGGATTTTGTGGATCGGTGTAATGAAGATCGACTCCGGATTTTTCCATATGATTTTTGAGATCAAAGTCAGTGCGGTAGGCCAAGCCAAATAATTCTTTGGAACCAAAAGGAAATTGATAATCCAAGTCTTCAGTACGAGTAGAATAATGAGCCCGTTCTTCGTCAGTGTGAAGACGCCAGTTGAGCTTATTTTTACTCAAGCCCAGTTCTTCGGCAAACTCTTGCATGGCTTGTTTCCAAAACTCAAACAATTCTTCCCAGTTTTGCTCATTAGGATCAAAGAAATACTCAAACTCAGCCAAATTAAACTCCAGAGTGCGAAAAATAAAATTGCCCAAAGTAATCTCGTTGCGAAAGGCTTTGCCAGTTTGGGCAATACCAAAAGGAAGCTTGGGCCTCATGGTGTTAAGTACGTTTTTGAAATTCACAAACATTCCCTGAGCAATCTCACCGCGCAGATAAGCCAAGGACTGACTTTCCTCTACGATACCAATGTGAGTTTCAAATAATAGATTGAATTCTCTAGGATCGGTCCAATTATGAGCTCCGCAGTTGGGACAAGCGATGTTTAACTCTTCAATCAATTTACTCAACTCTTCGACGTTTTGGCCTTCCACGCGAATAGTTTTGCCCTGTTTTTCAGCAGTATCTTCGATGAGATGATCTGCGCGAGTTCTGGTATGGCAAGTTTTACAATCCACCAAAGCATCGGTAAAACTTGCTGTATGACCAGAAGCTTCCCAAACTTTATGACTCATTAGAATTGAACTATCCAAGCCAAACATATCAGCGCGTTTGGTAACAAAATAATGCCACCAATGATTGGTGATATTGCGTAACAGTTCGACACCTAAGGGGCCGAAATCATAAGTATTGGCTAATCCGCCATAAATCTCGGAGCCGGGAAAAACAAAGCCACGGCGTTTGGCTAGGGCAACGATATCGTTTAGAGTAGGTTGTGTCATGGTTTTTATTTTACCTGAAGATATTCAAAACTCTTCATGCGTTTTTCTGTAATTTCTGCTACGTAATCCAAAACTGATGTGTGAGCGGTTTCGTGAAAATCCTGATAACCCAAGTGTTCAAGTAAGTTACCCAGCAGAGTTTGTAGTTTGCGATAGGCCGAGTGACTAAATAATGATTGACGAATCTCAATGACTTTTATGTAAGCTGATTGATCGATGTCTCCCTCGACAAATAAACGATCCAAAACCTCTAATACTTGAGTGAGTTGACGCACTCCTACTAAAGAATTTCTGGATTGATGCATATCTTCCAAAAGTGAAGTTTGGGTGATGATAGGCAAGCCTTTAGTATAAACACCAAAGATCTTGAGATGATTGCCTGGTTCCAGATGGGCGCGTCGACTGGACTTGAGAGATCTCACCCCCTTGGCTATCCCTACCAATTTACCAAAATCACGCGTTAAAAAAGTGACTACTCGATCAGTCTCACCCGTATTAACTCGTTTCAAAACAATGCCTTCAGTTACAAATGTTTTTGCTCTACTCATAACTTTAAAAAGGAATTTCCATTGTCGTATCTTTTTCTACTAGAATTTGTTCTTCTCCGCCATTGACGTCAAAGAGAGTTTCAAAGGCAGGGATACCGCCTTGTTTCCATAGTTTTATTTGGTATGTTTCCAAATTTTGATAAGGAATGGTGTAAGTGAGCCTGAGCTTGGCCGTACCCAATGGTTCCAGGCTAAAGAAACCATCAATGACGGTGAAACCATTTTCTTCATAGATTTCTGGTTGTTGGGCAAAACCCTGAGCCTCTACCAATTCAGCTCCTTGGGGAACATAGAGTCTGTTCCAATCTTGTAGAGTGGAGTTTAAACATAATCGACCTGCTTCTAGATTACAGTTATCCGCTGCACGAGTATTTTTATAAGTAATCTCTACGGTTTTTTCCAAACGACCGTTGGCAGGCAGATTGATAGTTTGTTTAACCTCATAATTGGTAAATAAATTAGATTTAGCTCCGCCTAAGTTGGCATCAATAATTGCTAAAAAGTCTTGGTCGGTTGAAGGGGCAATCAATCTACCCGCTCCATTAATTGCTTCAGCAGCTAGTTGTGCTGTTTCATCTAGAAAATATAATTGGAGATGTTTACCCTCAAGACTCTGCCAAGTTATTTCAAACAAAGCTGGCCACTGTTCTTTGGGAGCACTATAAGCTTTTTGTAAAGTAGATTGCATCAGTGGTCCCAGAATACCTTTGCGATCTTCGCGCAAGTAGGGAGTAGGTTTGGTAATGATTTCTGATAAGGCGTAAACCACTTGAGCACAACCATCACAACGATCATCAGCTTCGGCGCTAAAAGTACCGTAACCAGGTACGCTCACCGGTCCCAAAACACGCAGTAAACCAGCTAATACTTCTGTATCAACCGCGATAATGCCAGCAATATCACTTGGTTCTCCCCTCACCTCTCGATAATGTTCAAAAAACTGATCCATGGAGAGTTTAAAATCAGGATTAATATTCATATCCCGTAAATGCCAATAGCGCTCAGTGGTCAAGTATTTACCCAGAGCCTCTGGAATGGGAATACGCTGAGTGAATTTTTGATCTAATTCATAGATATCATCTGATTTTTCTGGAGAGACTTTGCCGTTTTCTACAAAAACCACGGCATAAGCAGTCAGAAAACCACCAGTTGGACGCAGTTCATTGTCGTTTTGGAAAAGTATCAAATATTTTTTGCGCTCTCCCTTGCCTCCAGCAATTTCAGGTAATTGTTCCAAGACCGGTCTAAAACTAATGAAATTTTCTACACTATGATCAATAGTTTCTTGGGCGCTAATGAGCTGGTCTCTAAGAGCTATGTTCTTGATTTTTTTGGGGTAGTGCTTGGGGTTGATAGCCAGAACTTCTGTGCGCATACTCTCTAAATTCTGAGTAATTTCATCAAAAGCCGGCATTATTTTATCCAGTGTTTCGATTATTAATTTGATCCGATCTTCTGCAGTTCCCCCTGCAAAAGAACCTTCTCCTTGGAAACCCAGGACATCTGCATAGGGAGTGATTTCTTGAGAGGCTTGTTTGGCAGCCTGCACACCAAATTTTGCAGCAGCGATACCATGCTTGCCGTCTTGATAATAACCACGCAGGATTGGTATAAAATTATAAAAACCCAAACGACGATAACTTTGATTAATTTTCTCAATCGAGGCTTCCAATGCTAGTAATTCCTGTTCTGTACTGGGTAAGTTTTGAGTTTTGAAAGAATCTAGAGCGGCTCGAGCATGAAGGTTGGCCTCGGTAGCTTCTGTTTTAAGCTGACGGCCAATAATGGCGGTGTAGCCAATAATTAGACCACTCAAACCCAAAAAAATCAGCAAACCAATCAAAATCGCTTTTTTGATTTTTTGTTGACGAAGTTGTTTGTCTGTCAAGTTTTCTTGAGTAAAATTTGTTTCTTGAGAAGATTTACCCTGTCGTTTAAAGATTTTAGTTAGCCAATTTTTTTGACCGGCATCAGTAGTCTCAAGATTTTTCTCTATACTTGGGCTAGTTGTGTTTTCAACTTGATTATCTTGGGAAATAACTTCTGGTTGTTCTGTCATCCCAACAGTATAACAAAGTTTTGATGGTTTCTACCACTTGGAGATCATGGCCTTGGGAGTTTTGCAAAGAATCTTGATATCTACCAAAAGAGAATGATTGCTGGCGTAATCAGCGTCCATTTTAGCTCTTTGAGTAAAAGGAATTTCATTACGGCCACTAGTTTGCCAGGGGCCAGTAACTCCTGGTTTGATAGTCAAGATTTTTTTGACATATTTTTTAGTTTCAGGATGTTTTTTGGTCTGTTCTTTTAGTTCCGATTTCATGTAGGCTCTAGGGCCAATCATGCTCATCTCACCTCTAATTACGTTGAAAAGTTGAGGAAATTCATCAATGGTCAGGGCTCTTAATAATCTACCCAAACGGGTAATGCGAGGATCATCTTTGGCAGCAATTTTCCAATCACCCTTTTTAAATTCTTTCAGTAGTTGTTTATTTTTTTTATGCAATAACTCATGAGCTCCCGGAATCATAGAGCGAAATTTGTTGATGTAGAATTCTTGACCGCCTTTGCCAATGCGTTTATGACGAAACATGATAGGCAAGCCAGAATCTAGGACTATGAGGATGGGAATGAGAATCCAGAATGGTAAGAAAGCAATGATTAAAATAGTAGCCACAACCAGATCAAGCACTCTTTTTTGGTGTTCGTAATTCATTATAGGTATTCTTGACGACCATCTTCTTTGAGTCGTTCAACTAATTTTTTAACTTCTTGGCTACGTTCCATGGGACAGATTAATAAAATTTCTCCTGTATCCACGATGATCATGTTATTAACTCCAACCAAGGTTACCATCCTGTTATTGGTATGAACCAAATTACCAGCAGAGTCGATCAGTAAAGAAAGCGAATCTTTTTCAGGACCGATGATAGCATTGTCATGATCATCTTTTTGCGACAAATCATAAACTACCTTCCATTCTCCAATGTCATCCCAACCGAAATCACCAGGAATAATTAATAAATTATCAGCTTTTTCGGAAATAGCGTAATCTACTGAGATGGATTCAACTTTTTTATAAACTTCAGGGAGAGCTTTCATAAAGGCCGAGGGAGAGAGTGAATCAAGATGCTTGGTGGCTTCATACATTGCTGGTTGATAACGTTTAAAAGCTGCCTGAAGAGCTTTGGCAGACCAAACGTAGTGATTGGCATTCCAAAAATATTTTCCACTCGAAATAAAGGCTTTGGCTGTGGCTTGATTTGGTTTTTCTACAAAACTATCTACTTGGAAAACCGTATCTCTGCCTATTTTTTTCCACTCTTCTCCAGTTTTTATGTAACCAAAAGCAGTAGAAGGAAAGGTGGGAATGATTCCCACTGCTACTAGATGCTGGTGGTCACTAGCTATTTTAGCAGACAGGATCATTAATCTTAAAAATTCTTTTTCGTCTTTAATCACATGATCAGCAGCGTCATTAATTAATATCGCATCAGGATTTTTTGATTTGGCGTATAAGGCACCGATCAACATTGCCATGGCCGTATCTTTTTTTTCTGATTCAGCAATGATGTTTTCTGGAAAAACTTTTGGTAACTGTTCTTTAACTAGTTTTTGATATTTTTGAGAAGTAACAACGATGATTTTTTCCCAATCTACGATCTTGGCGAAACGTTTGGCTGTTACTTGAATCATGGTGTCTTCACCATCTAAATCCAAAAATTGTTTGGGAATTTTATTGCGTGATTTTGGCCAAAGACGAGTGCCACCACCACCAGCCAAAATGACTGCATAAGCATGTTCATTAGTAGTCATAAGTTATCCTATTTGGTTTGTTGCTGATGGGATTGAATCACAGCAACAAATTTGTTAATAAACATATTTGTATCATATTGTAAGGGATTTTGCTCTATTTCGGCGATGGAAAACTTGATTTTTTCTAGTTTTTGTATGGCTTGCACAGTGGCCGTGAGATTGGTTGCTTGAATGTGAACGCCATGGACATTGGGCCGAATTAATTCAGCTGCGCCACTTTTGGTATTAATAATGACCGGCTTGCCAAAGCTGTTGGCCTCCAGAGCCACGATGCCAAAATCTTCGATGCCAGGCATGATGAGCGCTTGACAGTGTTGATAAAGATTGGCAAGCTGATCTTGATCAACTTGATTGAAAAATAAAATCTTACTTTTGGTTTGAGCAAGAGCCAGGCGTTTCAGACGATTTTGTTCTGGTCCCTGACCGACAATGATCAGGTTTTTACCTAGTTTGCCAGCAGCCTCGATAGCTAACTCAATTTTTTTATAAGCAACCAAGCGAGAAATGACCAATAAATAATCGGTTAAACCCGTCATTGATCGCTGTTTGGAAAGAAATTTTGGTTGAAGGTTAATGGGAGGATAAATTACTGGTTCAGGATGAATGGCTGGATAAAATTGTTTAACACGTTTAGTTACTAGTTGAGAAATAGGAATGACAAGATCTGGTCTAAAAATAGCCGCTTGATCCCACCAGGTTAGGTAATTAATTAAAATTCTAGCTAAGTGCTTGATCAGGGGTAAACGTAATAGCCAGTGAGAGGCTAAACTTTGTTTTTTGTTTTGATAAAGATAGCGAGGAGGAGTTAATAAATAGCAAATATGTAATTGATTTGGGCGAGTGATTACTCCTTTGGCTTCTGCACTAGTTACGGAAATAATTACATCAAATTTGCTCAAATCAAAACTCTCAAAGATCATCGGCATCAAGAATGCCAACCAGCGGTGTTTAGTGCGTAAAATGGCTAGTTTATTGAGTTTACTGGTGATTACCTGAGGGAACTTTTGAATCCAGGGCGCATGAGTGCTGGAAGATAGAGAGGTATATAAAGGCGCTTTGGGAAAAGCTTGGTGTAAAGCCAGTAAAACGTTTTCTGCCCCGCCATAGGGCGTGTTAGCTCGATCATAAACTAGGGCAATGGAGGGTTGGAGGTTTGTTGCCATAGGTAAGATTGGCTTGATTACAACCAAGCGCGGTATTGTGTGACGGTTTGTTTTGTCATTTTATTCCAATCAAATTGCTTGACTCTTTTTTTACCAGCTTCCTGCAGTGTTTTTCTAGAGGGTGCTATGGTTCTAATTGTTTCTACTAGTTCAGCCACGGATTTGGGATCAAAAAAAGCAGCTGAAGAGCCATAAATCTCATGAAAAACCGGAATATCTGAAGCAATAACTGGCAATCCCACCGCCATTGCCTCCAAGCCAGGTAAGCCAAAACCTTCGGACAATGAAGGAAAAACCAAAGCAAAAGATCGCTGATAAAGTTTAATGAGTTCTTTATCTGTCAAAAAACCGAGGAACTGAACTCTATTTTCCAATTGAGCTTGTTCGATCTCTGCCTTTAATTGATCTTGAAAAACATTTCTAGCACTCACAATAGCCAAAGTAAAATCCGGCAATAAAGCTAAAGCTTGAATGACCAAGCTAATGTTTTTATGTGGATAAAGAGAGCCAGTATAAACCAAGATTTTTTCAGGATTCGGGTCTGGTGAAGTAGTTATTTTTTGTAAATAAAGTTCCCCTACTCCCTCTGGAGTAACCAGGACTTTGTTTTCGGCTTTAGGAAAATAATGTTGCAGAGTTTGTTTGACGGTTTGAGAAGGCACGAAAATAGTTTTGGCTCGTTTGACGGCCCACCAAGTCGTAAATCTGTAGGCTAGATATTTGAACCAATATTGCCAAACAGGTAAGGTAGTAACTTTACTACCTCGTTGTTCATGCCAAAGCAGATCATGAATGGTAACCAAGATTTTGCCAGGATAAAACCAAGGAATGTTGAAATGTGGCACATGTAATAAATGGAGTCGTTCTTTAAAGAAAATCCAAGGTAATAACAATTGTTCTTTAACGGAGTAATGTTTAATGGGAACATAAACCCGTTTGACATTGGCGATCTTACCTGGTAATACGGTTTGAGCTTGGCGTTGATTGTAAAAAAACAATACCCACTCTATATCAGTTTCTTTGATACAATGCTGTATCAGGTTCTCTATATAGCGCCCCAAACCTGCATGTTGTGTTCCGGCCAATCGGCAATCAATGCCAATCTTTTTCATGAGTTTACAATCCACCTTTCTTGATAAAGAGAAAGTATCGTAACAGAGTGCGGAAAAACTTGGGATACTTGGCAGCGTACCACTTATCGTAGTAAAGCAACATTGTGTCGTAAAACATATTGTGAATTTTCTTAGAAAATCTGCTAGAAGAACTTTTAATTCCTGACTTATATTTATGATGAGTTAGTTGGACTCCAGGGTGATAAATAATTTTTTTACCGGCTTCACGAAAACGATGGCACCAATCCAGATCCTCGGCATACATGAAGAAACGCTCATCCAATAAACCGACTTTCTCCAGCATAAATTTTGTAGGGAAAATCATGGCTGCACCAGAGCAACAATCTATTTCATGAATTTCATTGAGATTTTTGAAAGTCAGATGATAGCGACCAAATAGTGAGCTTTTGGGAAAGATTTTGGCTAGTCCTGAAAAATAAGTTAGGGCTGCCCAGGGAGTTGGTTCTCCGCGATGAGAAGCTTGATCAAGTGAGCCATTCGGTAACTCAACACGAGGAGTAATGATGCCTACTTGAGGATTTTCATCAAGATAGTCAATTAAGATATCCAAGTTTGAACCATGATGAAACTCAGTGTCACTATTGAGGAGCATGGTGTAGCGAGCGGTACTTTGTTTGAGAGCCAAATTATTACCAGCTGAAAACCCGATATTTCCGCCAGATTTTATTAGTTTGGCCCATCTAAATTCTTTGGCTACCATGACTGGAGAACCATCTGTACTATCATTATCCACCACAGTAACTTCAACTTGGTACTTGGTTTTGTTTAAGTAAAATTTTTTGAGACTGGTAAGTGTTTTTTTCAGCCAAAATTGAGCATTGTAATTGAGCAAAATAATATTCAGGTCTGCTTTTTTATTTTTGCGGATCTTGCTAGCTTTTTTTATCATATATTTCTCCTTTTTTGCCCAGTGTTTTATAAATCATATCAAGTTTTTCAGAAATAGATTGCCAATCAAAATTTTGCTGAACAAACTGTCGACCATTGACTGATAGTTTTTTCCATAATTTTTCATTATTCAATAGTTTTGCAACCAGTTCTGCCATTGTTTTTGCTGAATTGCTGGCCAATAAGTGTATTCCTAATTTAACATCCAAACCCTCCACAGCAATTTTGGAAGCAACCACTGGAGTGCCACTGGCCATCGCTTCCAAGATTTTATATCTAGTTCCTTTACCACTAAAAACAGGTGCGACCAGCACATGTGCTTGTTTGAAAGCGGTGCGAATATCAGGAATTCTACCCAATACGGTGATGTTTTTATCTACTTCTCCATAATGTTTTACTTTTTTAGTAGGAGCATTGCCCACGATTAATAGTTTGGCGGTCGGCACTAGCTGTTGTAAATGTGGCCAAACTTTTTTTACCAAAAAATCAACGGCTTCAACGTTTGGTAGCCATTTGAAAGTGCCGACCGACAAAACCGTGGGCACTGGTGGTAATTTTCTTTTTTCTCCGTCAAACCAAGCGGAGTCTACGCCATTGGCCACCACCTCTATTTTTTTCTCGTTGTTGATCTGTTGACTGATAAATTGTTTATCTTCTTGGCTCATGACGATCAATTTATCGCATAATTGCCAATAATGACGTTCCCAATGTTTGATTTTTTGCACATCGATTGCCAGCAAAGGAGCGATTAATTTATTGGTTTTTTTGACGTAACTTTCATAACCCAAATATTCAATAGTTTGCTCAGCCAGAATGGTGGGAATGTTATTTTCTGGCAGGTGAGGCATCATGTAAAAAGTTTCTGCGTGGATCAGATCATATTTTTCCAAAGCAAGCTCGGCCTTGATGGCAGCAATAGTTTCTGGAACATGATTGCGAGTGACCAAAAATGGATAAGAAGAAAAAACGGCTCGAAAAACATTTTTGAGAGTGAAGGGTTCTTCTGAACGTTTGAAAACCCTAACTTTGCGACAATATTTTTCCAGTTCAGCTATGTATTGTTTTTCATTCTCATTTTTGATGAGAGCAAACAGAGTAATTTCATGTTTGTGAGCTAGTTTTTTTAGTAAATTGTAAGTCCGGATTTGTCCTCCAGACAATAAGGGGTAAGGCAGATAAGGAGTGAGCATCAAGATTTTCATGGTTGCGGTTTGGTCAAATCTAATAATAAAAACAAATCATTTTTTTCAATTATGGCATAAGTTTCAGCTAATTCTCGAGCTTCATCATCTAAACTGGTGGTCACATAATGAGTGGCTCCTTGATCAATTTTATTTTGAATTTCAAAACCGATCGGCCAACCGGTGCGATTGGTTTGAAAAAGAAATTGAGTGTCTCCAAAAGCAGGAGCAATTAGTTTGGCATCAGTTGGCACCAGACGATCAACAGCTCTACCCGCTTTTTGATATTCCCAATGATTGACATTGAAAAAACCCTTTATTTGTTGCCAGGTTAAATAAAAATTGAGGAAAATTAAAATAATTAAACTCAAACGAGCCAGTTTTAATTGAATGTTTTTTTTGGCGAAAAAAGCATTGAACCATTGCCAAGTTTGCCAAGTTCCCACTCCCAAACAAATGCTAACCAATGGAATAAAAATGACTTGGTAATAATCGTGCTGAACATTGCCGGTGGCCAGTACCATCACGTAAGCTAGCAAGCTCAATGCCCAAGCCCACAAAATAGTTTTTAATCTATTTTTACTAAAAAACATTGCTACTCCAGCCAAAATTACTCCCCCAAAACCCAAGATTAATTTCGTCAATCTTTCATAAAAAATCCAACGCACCCAAGCTGGTGTGAAGCGAATGCCATTGCCATTAAAAAGCCAGTCAGAAGCAGGAATGCCACTGGGAAATTGTTCTATCCAAGTTCTCCACCAGCCAAAAGGAAGCAGAGCAATGAGCAAATAAATTAACCACCAACCCCAATCACTAAATCGAATCGACCAGTGTCCAGTTTTCCAAGCCTGCCAAAACAAAACAGCGAAAACGGGAAATAAAAAAACTACAAATGGCTTGAGTAATATTGCCAAACTTAATAAAACAGCCGATGCCCACCATCGCCAATTAGTAAAAGGTTTTTTTAAAGTTAGAGCAGTGGCAAAAAAATAAAGCGAGCCAAGGGAAAAGAGTAGCATAAATGGTTCTGGCAAAATTACTCTGGAGTAATAAATGCTATAGGGCAAGAAAGCAAAAAAGAAACCACTCAGCCAAGCCATTTTGCGAGATTTAGTCAATTTTTTGACTAAAAAATAAAGAAAACTTAAACTACCAAGTGAGGCAATAATTGAAAACAAGCGACTAATAAAAACCAGTGGCCAATTGGGTAAGGCACGAAGTAGGAGAGCAAGTAGACCATTAATCAGGGGAAACTCTACCATGCGCCAACCCTCTAGATTGGGTTGACCAGACTGAATATTTGATAAATCATGATAGTGAGGTCGTAATAAATCAATGCCGTGTTTAACGTATTCTCTGGTCACAGAAGCCGTATCCGCTTGACGGAAAGCATGCCAGTCCAAGACAGGATTATCTACCCGATAAAGACGCACAAGAAGTGCTGCCAACAACAAAACAGTGAGCAGCAAGCGTTCTGATTTGAGCCAACGACTGATCATATTTTTAACTTAAGTTAATAAAGTTTGTTTGGCTGACGATGATTTTTGGGTTGTTTTGGTTGATTTTTTTAATGAGAAAACTGCCAGAGCAAACCCCACTACCGCCCAATAAGTAAAGGCTACTTTGGAGGCTGCAAAAACGTCAATATAGGTAGCATTAATCAGTAAACCTATTGAACCAGCAAAGACGCCAATGGCTATGCCTGCCTTGAAAAGATTTTGATCAAATAGATAGCGACTGGTTTGTTTGAGAACCAAAAAGATAATGCCATAGAAAGTTACGAAACCTAGTAAGCCCGTTTCGCCCAAAACTCTCAAGTAGTTATTATCAGTGCTATCAGCCTCGGTAAATTGATAGGCTCCTTCTTTGTTGAGCGTGGCATAACCAGAGCCCAGCAGTGGATTTCTAGTAAAACCTTTAATAGCATTTGGCCACAGAGTGTCTAGTCTGATTGCTACTGAAAGACCATATTTGAGAGCATTGTCTGACCAAGTGCGATCTTTTTCCACGATGGTAGTTTTCCCGTCCTTAGTAACCGATACCAAATCGGGAATATCTTTATAAACATCACTAGGACGTTGGGTAGTAGGAAGTTGATCGGTGGGAGTCAAGACAGGCTCTAGTTCTGATGAATTATCAAAAGCAATGGAGTTGGCCGGTGGCTCAATTTCTCTGATGCCTATCTGAACATATAGCCAATCTCGAGCGATTTTACGCTGAGCGTTCCAATAATGATAGGTTTCAACAACTTGCGGATACTGAGGATGATTCTCAACTACTTGTATAAATCGCTCATTAATATCAGCGCCAAAAATGATGAGCAACACCCCAAACAATAAACCGAAACTTAGCGATCGTTTGAGAAATCCCCAAAGGCGTTGTGACCAGTTGGGTGCTTGCCAGGAAACTAGAGCAATAACCAACAAAGCTGCAGCACTATAGGCAATAAAAGGAGCTCTGGAAGCGCTGACGATCAAAAGCCACAGACCAAAGACATGAACAAAGTAAATCAGGCGTTTTTGCCATTTGGTTTTGATTTTATAAAAGAAAGTTAAAAGAATGGGTAAAACAATGACCAAATAAGCTCCCAGATCATAATGACCGCCAAAAGTAGATTGCACTCTGGCGTGTTCGGTCAGGTAAAGCCTCATTCCCTTACTAAACTCACGATTCATGGTGGAATAAACCGGCCAATACCAATATTTTTGTCCTAGTCCATAAAAAGAAACAGCCAGGACTGTCAAGACCAAAGTCCATAAAATAATCTTGGCTTGATCTAAAGTTTTGAGCGAGGAGTACATCATCATAAACAGGAAAAAATATTCTATGTAACGAAAAAGATGAAGAGCTGATTTGCCGACGTGTAGTAATTCCAAGGGAACAGTGTGAATGATAAAAATAGCTGACAAAATAGATAAAAAACCGACCAAAGTATAAGTGCCAATCAAGCGAAATAAAGGAGATTTCCAAGTAATTTTTTTTCGCCACAGCTGAACAATCCAGACCAAACCAGCCAGCGCAATCAAAGCATCTTCAAACCGCACTCGCACAATGTATCCCGGCAAAATATCAAACAAAGGAATCTTGGGATAAAGTGGAATGAAGATCAGTAAAAGCGTACTCAAAACAAACAACAAATTATCATCCAGCCAGGATAAAATTTTTTTAAAAAAACTGGGTTGAGTTTTTTGGGGTTGGCTTTTTTTTGATTGAGTTTTGGTGGTTTTTTTTGGCATTTTGAAGATTTAAAAATTGGGTAATTTTCTCAAAATTCTGGCATAAATACCAGCTTTGCGAGGATTAAAAGCCAAGGTACTAAATAAAATTATGCGCAAAAATACTCCCAAAATCAGGATTAATTTGGCGAATGGTCTTTGCCAGAAAGGTTTGAATTTGGACCAAAGATAAACATAGCCTTTAATTTCACCAGTAAGAGCATTTTCTGAACAGGCACTAGCATTGGCCAGATGAACGATCTTGGCTTTTGGCTGAATAGCGATGTCCCAATGATGCCGTTTGGCACGTAAACAATACTCAATGTCTTCACCATACATAAAGATATTTTCATCCAGCAGTCCAATTTCATCAATCACTTCACGACGAATCATCATGGCCGTCCCACCCAGCCAGTCAATATGAGTAAGTTTGGTGTCATCTTTTTTCATTTTGACATTGCGTCCAGTATGTTGAGTAGAGGGTAGGAGCGAACCAATAAGGGGTAAGTCATCTAGAAATAACATGTGTACTGTCAAAGATAATAAAGTGGGAAAATGACCACCTTGTGATTGTAAGGTGTAATCAGTATTCAAAAGCATGGGAGCAATGATGCCCAAGCGATCGGTTTTTTTACGACTGAAAGAACTCAAGCCAACCGTGGTTTCGTCAAGAGGGTGGTCTTGGAAAGTCTTGATTAGAGTTTTGAAGGCTCCCGGTTGAGTGATGGTATCTGAGTTTAATAAAATGACAAACTGACCGCGTGATTTTTTAATGGCTTGATTGTTGGCACTGGCAAAACCTTTGTTGTTTTTGTTAGCGATGACGGTGTTGTTTAGTTTGTGTTTTTGAAAATATTTTTTAACGGCAGTTACCGAACCATCTTGAGAATTATTGTCTACGATAAAAAACTCGGTTTTGTTTAATAACTGACTGGATTTGAGATCGGCAACGGCTGATCTCAAAGTTTGCAGGGTAATTTCTTTGGTGTTGTAGGAAACGCTAATAATAGAAAGAGTCAAAGGGGGTTGAGTGGTTTTTTTTGACATGATTTACTGAAAAAGTCTAGGTCTGCCCAGACGATAATTGTAATTGGTTATTTTTCTTTGAGCAATTTCGCGGGCTGGCACACCAGCAACGATGGTATGAGGTTCCACACTCTTGGTAACTACGGCTCCGGCAGCAACCACCGCTCCTTTGCCAATAGTTACTCCCGGCAAAATAATAGCTCTGGGACCAATAAAGACGTAGTCTTCAATGACGACTTTTTCTTCCAAAGGACGCATGTTTTCTGCTTGGATATCATGCTCGCTAGTCCAGATCATTACTTCTGAGGCAATATCTACATGATCGCCGATACTTAGTCCTCCGTTGGAGTTGGGCAATTGCTTTCTACCATCCAGCGTAGCTCGCTCTCCAATCAGAGTTCCCTGCCCAATCGTGATGTGAGCGGGATCATAGACACGAGCCATCATATGGATAGTAGATCCGCGACCAATCCTCATGCCGTGTAAACGATAAAAAAACCTGCGCCAGGAATGAAAGGGCAAATAGCCAACGCCCCACCAAAGAAAGCCGGTAACTAACTCCAACCAAATCGCTTTTAGACGGCCAATTCCTTTTTCCCAGATTTGGCTAGTAGTAAGAACTTGACCTTGTTTATCGGTGATCGGCATCTTGGAGAATAGTATAGCTGGATCACGCCTTTCAGGCAAACACTTGAATTAATCCAAGATTGAATAGTAAACCAATTATTTTTTTGCCGGCTCAAGACCCAAGTGTTGGTAAGCTAGTTTACTGATAACGCGACCTTTATTGGTGCGCTGAATTAAACCGGTTTGCAATAAATAAGGCTCGATTACTTCCTCGATGGTGCCGGGATCTTCATGGAGAGTGGCAGCAATGGTAGAAAGACCAACTGGACCACCATTGTGTTTATTGATTACTTCGATCAAAAATTTACGATCATTATGATCTAGACCTAGCTCATCAATGGCAAACATTTTCAGTGCTCGCTCAACCGTGGCGGGAGTGATGTCGCCACCATTTTCTACTTGAGCGTAGTCTCTGACTCGTTTGAAAAGTTTGAGAGCGATACGCGGAGTGCCACGAGAGCGTTTGGCAATTTCCTCGCTTGCTTTACTGGGTAATTTGGTTTGTAGTTTTTTGGCAGCATTGGCCAGAATTTTTTGCAAACCTTCGGCAGAATAAAATTCCAAACGTTGCACCAGACCAAAACGATCTCGGAATGGCCCGGTCAGCAAACCAAAACGAGTGGTTGCCCCCACCAAAGTAAATTTGGGCAAATCAATACGCACTGTTCTGGCAGAGGGGCCTTTACCAATCACGATATCTAGAGCGTAATCTTCCATGGCAGGATAGAGTGTTTCCTCGATAGCTTTGGATAGACGATGAATTTCATCAACAAATAACACATCGCCATCTTCCAAGTTGGTGAGAATAGCTGCCAGGTCACCAGTCTTTGTCAAGGCTGTACCAGAGGTGATTCTGATGTTTACACCCAACTCTTTGGCAATAATATGAGAAAGAGTGGTTTTACCCAAACCAGGTGGGCCATATAAAAGCACATGATCCATGGCTTCTTTGCGCTGTTTGGCTGCTTCAATGGCAATTTGCAGAGCTTTCTTGATAGTTTCTTGACCCAAGAACTCACGCCAATCTTGAGCTCGAAGAGAAGTAAAAAGAATTTCTTCTTCGACACTGGTTGCGTCATTGATAATTGGTTCTGTCATTATAATTTGGCCAAATTCTTGACTGCTTGTTTGAGCATAACTTCTACTGGTTGAGTGCGATCCAGTTCGCCCAAGACCTGCTGAATGCTTTCTTCAGCAAAACCTAAGCTTTTGAGGCCCTCTAGAACATCTTGTTCTTTATCTGATAGCGGACCAAGTTCCAATTCTTTTAAACCACCAAGTTTTGATTTGAGTTCAATGATGATTTTTTGAGCCAATTTTTTACCGACTCTAGGAATAGCACTAAAGAAACCTACTTCGGCATTTTGTACGGCTCTGATCAATCGATCAGCGCCCACATCAACGATGGTGAGGGCAATTTTAGGCCCCACTCCAGAAACACTCAAAACTAATTCAAAAAGAAATAAATCTTGTTCGGTGGCAAAGCCGAATAACTTCAGAGCATCTTCTTTGACATGGGTGTAGATAAAAAGAGAGGCTTGCTCATCTTGGGCGAGAGTTTTTAAGAGACTCTCCCCCACTTCTACGCGATAACCCACGCCATGGGTGTGAAGTAACAATCCATTATTTAATTTTTGTACTTTACCTGAAAGAAACCCGATCATCTTACCCTTAGTTTTACCATACTAGAACCTCAGAGCGTAGAGGAAAAACAGATTTTCTATTCCGGTCAAGGACGCTCAAGCTTGGGCTATAACTTGGGTTTTCAAAAGTTTCATTTGAGTTTGATAAGTTAACATGATTGCTAGAGCATCCATGGCGTCGTCAATGATTTTTTGGTTAGTGAGTTTGAGTTGCAGGCGTACCATCTTGTCTACGCTGGTTTTATCAGCTCTGCCGTAGCCAGTGACGGCTTGCTTGATTTGTAAAGGAGTAAATTCAGCGATTTCCAGATTTTGATTGAGACAAGTATTGATGATTATGCCTCTAGCCTCACTAACTTTGAGGGCAGTTTTTTGATTTTTAAAAAAGAACAATGACTCAATGACGGCTACGCTGGGTTGATATTGCTGAATGATTTGTTTGAGTTCTCGGCTGATGATTCGGTAGCGCTCAATGAGTGACAATTCTTTGGCAGTCTTGATACAACCATGGAAAATATGATGCCAGTTTTGAGCTTGCGCGGTGCCCACGGCCCAACCGACTCGATCATAACCTGGATCGATGCCCAAAATAGTGATGGGTTTAATTGGCGTCATGTTCGGCTGCGTCTTGAATTGTTTTGAGAATAATCTTACCGGTTTTTTTCCAAGAAAATTTATCGGCTTGTTTTTTCATTTTATAGACCAATTGTTGTCGTTTGGAAGGTGGGATGCACCAGGCCTTTTCTAGAGCTTGACTAATGGCGGTTTGATCAAGAGGATCGACGATCAAGCCGGCATCACCAACCACTTCCGGCAAACTGGTAGCACTAGACACAATCGGCAGGGTGCCAACGCTCAAAGATTCTAGTGGCGGAATGCCAAAGCCCTCATACAAGCCAATCAAGACAGTGCTGATGGCATTTTCATAGAGTGGTTTTTTGAGTTCTTCACTCACAAAACCAGTGAGAATAATTTGTTCTTGGAGGGCGGATTGTTTAATTCTTGCTTGTAGTTCTTCTGCTAGCCAGCCGATTTTGCCAGCGATAACTAATTGAGGTAAATTTGCTGGAGTGCTACAGGCAGTTTTCTTTTTAAGTTGAGAGGCAGCTTGAGATCGATAAAAAGCCTCGAACGACTCAACCAGAGTGAGAAGATTTTTGCGTGGTTGCAAAGTTCCCAAATAAAGAAAGTAATTATTTTTTTCAATTTTGTGTTTGCGCAAAAAAGCCTTCCAGCGCAAAGGTAAATAGCTGGGAAATGAACCCACAGCAGGTGGAGCGACCACGATTTCTGTCAGGGGTTTTTGGTAAACATCATGAATGGCTTGTTTGGAAAATTGACTGATGGTGATGATTTTTTGAGCTCTTTTTACGCTGTAGCGAGTCCAGTGTTTGAGTTGAAATAAATCATGTTTAGTAAATTGATCAGGAAATTGCAGAAAAGCCAAGTCCATCACACTACTAACATAAGGAATGGGTGATAAACGCGGAGCATAATGACTGGGAGTAAATAACAGATCATAGTTTTTTTGTTGCCAAAAAAGATGCAGAGGTAAAGCCCACTGAGTCCAGAAGCGACTGGGTTTGATGATCTGATAGTGCCAGTTGTTACGTGCCTTTGGTAAGTCACTGACTGCTGGTCGAGCCAGTAAAATCGTACAAGTAAATTTTTTCTTATCAGCGGTCAATTTATAGAGTTGTTTGAGGACTTCAAAAGCATAAACATTACTTCCCACCCGGTTGGTAACATTGGCTTCATTGCCATCAATGGCTAATTTGAGTTTATGCATAATGTTTAATTGCTTGACTATAAACACTGATGGTTTGTTCGGCTACTTGATGCCAGGAAAACATGTGAGAGCGAATGATCATGCGTTGTAGGCGTTGGCGTTGAGCCTGGCTGTCTTCATTTAAAATCAGTTCAATGCCTCGGCGAATATCTTCGACTTGAGTGGGGTCTACCAGCTCGGCAGCGTTACCGGCTACTTCAACCAAAGCAGAGGTATGGGCAGTGATTACAGGAGTGCCGTGATAAAAAGCCTCCAAAATCGGCAAACCAAAACCCTCATCCAAACTGGGAAAAACCAAGGCTTCTGCTTCGGCATAAAGAACATTCAGTTGCTGGTCACTCACTTGCTCCAAAAAACGCAAATTGGGCAAGGAAGCATAATTTTCTTGACTTGTTTCATCCCAGCCTTTAGCTCCGGCAATGATTAAATCAACATCTTCAGCCAATGGTTGCCAAGCCTCAATCAGCCTAATGAGGTTTTTACGCGGTTCTCTAGTACCGACAAATAATAAATAAGGACGATTGAGTTTCAGCTGTTGTTTGATTTGTTCTGCTTGTTCTTCACTGAGGGTTTCATTGATGAGCTGAATTTCTCTGGGCAGTGCTTCGGGAATAACGTGAATCTTGAAACTGGGAATACCCAAAAGATTAATGATGTCTTTTTTGGTGGCTTGGGAAACGGCAATAATCTCGGCTTCTCTATCTTTGAGAATTTGCCAGGATTTTTGATGTGCCTTGAAAAGATCGGGATGAGCAGTGTCTGGATATTTGAGCATGCTTAGATCATGAATAGTAGAAACTAAAGGCAGCTTTTTATCTGGTGGTTGGAGCCAATCCCAACTATGGAAAACCTCGATCTCTGGTAATTGTTTACTGATGGGATTGAGATTGAAGCGCCAAATTTTGCTCAAAAGTGTGGGTGGTAGTTTTTGGAAAGCGGTTTTGGTGGTGGGCAGACCTAGGGCGCGCGCTTTTTGGGAGAGCTCGGTTTTTCTGCGCAAAGAAGAACCGTAGAGGAACAACTCGGCCTTGGGATTATCAATCAGCGCGCGCGCCAAATTCATGGTGTAGCGAGACACTCCTCGTCCATAAAGCACTGGTGTAAAGTCTAGACCGATTTTCATAAGCTGTAGCCTATCGTAAACTCACTCTTGCTGTAAATGCGCACAAAACCAATTCCAGGATAATCAAGTACTCCCCGACCAGTAAAGCCCAAACTTTCTACGGTTTCTTCCAAACGATGACTAGGATCTGTTAGGTCACGCAAATAATCAAAAATCAGCACGTATTGGTAATCAGTGATCGATTTTAGTTGACCATTCAAATCTGTCACTTGATTGATGTTTTTCTGACCAGTAGTCAAACTAGCCAGGGTTTCAGGTTCATACCAGCGCCAAGGCGCAAAAGCCTTATCAAAAGAAAAAATCGCTACAGTAGCGTCGGCTGGAAATTTTTGCATCATTTCTTGTTTGAGCCCTCGCCAATTCTCTCGTTGCAACTGAGGTTCAGTCCAATATGTAAAAAGACTAATTAAATTAATGGCTAATAAAAATACCACCGGCATCAGGGCAATTTTGAAAGGAGTTTTTTTATTGGCCAGAGGCGCTGCAATCAATAAATAAAAAAACGGCAGAAGAAAAAGCAAACGTTTGGGTTGCACGATGGGCACGATAAATGAAATCAGCCAACTACCCAACAAAGGAGTGAGGCTAATTAGCAGACATGACTTTAGACTGCTAAGTTGCTGTTTGTGCTGTTGACCATTTAACCAAGCAAAACCAATTACTATCACCAAGCTCAAGCCACTAATTGCGAAAGCAGGAGTTAATTGCAGATCCAAAACACCGTAAATAAACTTGAGAGGCACAAGAGCCAAAGCTTTCAATTGGGGTGTGCTCACAGCAGTTTCCCAACCAGGTATTTCCGTCCTTAAAACTTGCCCAGCACTCAATTGTTTAAAGAAAGTTGGTAGCCAAGGTGCAAATGCCACACTACTGGCAATTGTAATCTTGATGGCTTTCCCCCAACTTTGTTGTTTGCCAATCAGCCATAACTGAGGTAAGAGCAAAAATGGGTATAAATAACTTGAATAAAGACCCAAGATGGTGATACCGGCAAACTGCCACCAACTAAAATCTTTTTTAAACAATAAAAGAGTACTGAGCATTGCCCACATGGCTGGCAAACTGTATGGTCGTAGTTCTTGAGAATAAAAAACATGAAATGAAGAAGTGGCCAATAGTAATCCAGCAGTTAAACCCACTTGCTTGTTAAATAATTTTTCACCCAATTTAATAGTTGCCCAAATCGTCACCAAACCTGGAATTAAAGCTCCCCAAAGGCGCAACCACCACTCGGTAATAGTGACCTTGGCAGCGAAATGCACCAGATAATGCAAAAGAGGTGGCTGGAAATCATTAATAATTTCCAGTTGTTGACTGAATGGTCGCACACTTTCCAGTGCTTGGGCCGCCTCATCCAGCCAAAAAGAGCCAGTAAGCAGTGGCAAACGCAAAAGTAGAGCAAAAATTAAAATCAACCAAAGTAATGAGTCTTTCTTCACTCTTTTATGATACCGCGAAACGGCGCGCGTGTCAGATTGATGTTACGGTTTGAAGCTTATATTTATTTGAAGCAAGCAAAATTGTTATGACTAAAGTTCACACTCATCCTCTTTGTAGAAAATTTATTGAAAATTTGCCGGAATCAACCAGAGTTCATATTGGGAAGTCAATTTATTTGCTCAAAACTTATGGATACCTATTAAGTATGCCTCAAACCAAGAAAATTGCTATAAATCTTTATGAATTTAGAGTTAGAGGAGAACTGAATGTAAGATTGTTTTATAGTTTTATTAATCAAGAGGCATACATAATTCATGGTTTTATAAAGAAATCAAATAAAATTCCATCGAAAGAGTTAAAGATAGCAAGCAAGCGACTTAAACTCTTGACAAATAAATAACATATATGTGATAATGACGAATCATGAAAAAATATACTCTTAAAGACTACATTCCTTGGTCTGAAATTGAAAAAAAATGGCTGGCTGATCCAAAATTTAAGGTCGCCTTCGATGAGCTTCAGCCTGAATATGACTTAATCTGTCAAATGATCGACAAACGCTTAGAGAAAAAAATGACTCAAAAAGATCTTGCAGACAAAATTGGTACCAAGCAATCCGCCATTTCCCGTTTGGAATCTGGTGACGCCAATCCCTCTTTCAAATTCCTCAAAAAAGTGGCCAAGGCTTTTGACGCCAAGCTAGTGATTCAGTTCAAATAATTTTCTGCTACTTTTTCTGTTACAATTTTGAGTATGCAACGATTTACCAATAAAAAAATCCTAGTCACTGGAGCAACGGGTTTTATTGGCTCTCACCTGTCTGAAGCACTGCTTAATGAAGGTGCCGTAGTCACTGGGGTTGATAATTTTGTATCTAGTGACCAGACCAATCTCAAATTTCTCAATTCCTCTACTAACTTCACTTTTATCGAAGCCGACGTCAGTCACGATCCAGAAACTTATCTCAAAACGCAAGTGTTTGACTTTATTTTTCATTTTGCTTCACCGGCCAGCCCGCCCTTTTTCCGCAAGTTTGCTCGCGAAATTTATTTAGTTAACTCAATCGGCACCGATCACTTACTGCAATATCTCAAGCAAACCAATCCGCAAGGCAAGTTTATTTATGCCGGCAGTTCAGAAGCCTATGGCGATCCACTAGAACATCCGCAAAAAGAAAGTTACTGGGGCAACGTCAATCCTAACGGCCCCCGTTCTTGTTACGATGAAAGCAAGCGCTTGGGTGAAACAATTTGCGGCGTTCATCAACGCGAGTTTGGCCTAGATACCCGCATTATACGCATCTTCAACACCTATGGCCCACGCATGAACCCCAAAGACGGACGAGTCCTGACCAACTTTGTTTCCCAAGCCCTGCACCAAAAACCACTCACCATTCACGGCGACGGCCAGCAAACGCGCTCTTATTGTTATGTTAGTGACTTGGTAGAAGGTATTTTGCGTTTGGCAGAGAGCGATCAAGCCAGTGGCGCCACAGTCAACCTGGGTAATCCAAATGAATTCACCATTTTACAAACAGCTCAATTGGTTTGGCAGACTGTGCATGGTGCGCAAGAATCCCAATTTACTTTTACTGAACTGCCCATTGATGATCCAGCTCGTCGTCAACCAGACATCAGTCAAGCCAAACAACTCTTAAATTGGCAACCAGAAATTGAGTTTGTAAATGGCTTAAAAATGATGGTGGAATATTTTAAAAATGCCGATTTTTGAAGAAGCCTTGCTAGAACCATTAGTCCGTTTTTTACGTTTTCGATATGCAATTAAACATATCCCCTCTTACAAACCCCTAGTGATCGTGGATTTAGGTTGTGGATCGCAACTTCGTTTTTATCATTTTGCCAAACAGCACAACATCAAGCTCAAACATTACACCGGTGTCGATCCTTTGATTAGCAACTCACTGGTTACCAAATTTAAAAAATACCGCCAAATCAGCATCGTCAATCAGCCTTTGGTCAAAAAAATTGCTCTCAAAAATAACTTTGCAGACGTGGTGGCGGCCTTTGCTTTTTTTGAACACATTGATCATCCGCGCGAGATTATGGCCGAAGCCTATCGCACTCTTAAACCTGGCGGAAAACTCATTCTCACCGCTCCCTCTTTCCACGCCCAAAAAGTTTTGGAATTTTTATCTTTCAAACTTGGCCTTATTTCTCGTCGAGAAATCGAAGAGCATCAACAATATTTTAATCGAGAGAGCTTACTAAAGCTTTTACCCAAAGGTGTTGATCAATCTCAGGTTGAACATCACTATTTTGAATGTGGTATGAATAATTTATTGGTGGTGGAGAAATGAAAAAAATAAATATTATGACGATCATTGCCGTGATTACCGGATTTATCTGGCTTATTTTAGAAAGCTTTCACGCACTAGTCATACCATTATTGGGAACGGATTTTGTTTCTTGGGCCTTGCAAAGCATGGCTGCCGTTTGGCACTTGGGAAATTCTTATGCAGATTATTGGAACATCAATCCACCAGGATTGATGATGATGACTACTCTTTGGGGATGGTGGTTTGGAGGATCGCTACAATCCTTTCATATTCTATTTATTTTTACTCTGATCGGTATTTTGATTTTAACTTGGAAAATTATTGGCAAGATTTTTAAACCAATCGAACAATTATTGCTCTTTTTGATTTTTGGACTTTGTTTTTTTTCTAACACGGTGCAGAGTCAGTTTTTCCCTTCAGAGATTAATGGCTTGTTGTTTACATTAATGGGAGTTTGGTTTGCTTTAAAAACTGATAAAAGTCATAAAAACATTTTCTGGGCTAGTTTTTTTCTAATCTTAGCTGGTCAAATGAAGGAAGTTTATGCACCAACTATTCTAGTTTTAATTCCTCATTTTTTTATTCAGTTACATGAAGGGATGTCCGCTATACGATCGTTTTTAACAGCAATGAGCAAAGGTATATTTTTAGCTATTGGCATCTTGGTTGGTTATTTGTTATTAACGCGCTCGCTCATAGCCTATGGAGAAATTTCAGCAATCAAATCTGCTCAGTTTCCGCTCAGTCCGCAAGAAATTGGTTATCGTTTGTATCCTGCTATTCAATTTCCTAAAGATCGATTTATTTTTATCCAATATCCTATTTATTTGTTACTAGCAGTGACATCTCTATTTATTTTGCATTGGTTGAGTACGACTGTTAAAAGTGTTTTGCTTAACAAAAAACAACAGCTTTTTTCTCTCACGCTCAAATTAAAGGTTTCCAACAAAGGTTTTTATTATTCGATAGTAGCTTTTTATTGGTTGAGTGCGGTATTGGGCGCTGCCCTACAAGGAAGATTCGGTAATAAATATGAAATACCAATCTTATTGCCCCTTTTGCTTTTATTGGCTATGTTGGGCAAATTACTGACTAATTATTTCATTGATCAATTTTCATTTAATTTGTTCAAAAATAAACAAGTCAGACAATTATTAATTCTTGTTGGTATGACTTTATTAATTTTTCCCAAAAAAGAATTTTTTATAGAACAAATTCAAGCCATGCAAAATTACAGTGTTACTCAGCATCAAGCATTATGGAAAAAAGCAGATAATAAACAAGCGTTGGGTGTTCAAGCAAAAATTAAAGAAACTACTCAATCTTCAGCTTGTATGATGTCTGTTTATGGTTGGGGTGTGGGCACTAACTATTATTATGCCCAACGTCAACCTTGTAGCCGATTTTTTATGGCCAATATTTTGCCAGAAAGCAAACAAGCAGAATATAGACAGGATCTTTTAAACAATCCTCCCGCTGTCATTGTCTATACCACTCAGGCAACAGATATGAATGTTTCAGAATTTGAAAAGAATGTTTTTGATTATCAAACAGTGCTTGATCGCTGTTATGTTCAAGATAGCACTCACCCTAATCTTTACTGGGCAGATCCTACCAAAAACCTACAAGAGTGTCTCAAAATAGGTTTTCCACAAAATTAACTAGTGAATTGTTAGCCGATAAATATTGCAGGCTTGCTCACAGCCTTCTGAAATTAGCTCAAAACTAAAATCTTCTTTATAGTTCTCATAATCATTGATGACTGATTGCTGATGAGTGATGTAAGCATTACTAATATAGATTGCTCTACCAGCTTTCAACCAAGTTTGATAAGTCAGTTTCAATTCTTCATAATCGATATCTTCTCCCCAAACATATTGTTTTTTTTGCATAAATTCTTGAGTTTGAGAGAGAGGCAACGGCCGATAATCACGATTTTGATAGGTATCTATTAAAAAAGGAGGCAGAGCAGTAATTAGTAAATCATTTTTAGTCAAAACCTGATTAAAATGTTGAATAGATTCATACTGCCAAGCTGTAGAACGACCAAGTAGGTTATTGCCAATAATTTCTTTGAGTAGGGTTTTTTGAGTAAATAATTGTATGAATATTCCTCCCACTACAAACCAAAATAGCCACTGTCTTTTAGAAAACTCTTGATCTACTAACCAGCTGGTTCCTAGAGCAATGAGCGGAATAGTCAGGATTAAATAGCGAGCATCGGCCACATAAAAAAATAGTTGCACCGGCAATTGCGCTAAAAAGAAAAATAAAAGAAGATTGGCTTTGGTAAATTTTTTGGTTCTGAAAAAGTAATAGATAGCAAACAAAAACAATCCAGTCAAAATGGCAGTAGAAATGCCGATTGGCAACCATAAATACCAACCTTTTCCCCAAAATAACATTTGCATATAAGTCATAAGATTTGGTAGTAGAAATTTTAATGAAAAATTAAGATTATTCCCGTTAACAATGGATCTGATAATTCCCCAAATGCGAATTCCTCTGAATCTTAATAACAATTCAAAAGCAATTACTGCCATTGGAATGGTCGAGAAAATTATCAAGCGCCAGCCTTTATTAAGTTTAGGATACAGTTGAATGGAGAGAATTAGCAGTCCAGCTATAACAGTGCCAATAGTGGTATAACGAGTAAAAAATAATCCCCCCAAAGAAAAAAATAACAAACTGTATTTTAGCCATTGTCGTTTTTCAAATAAACTAAAAATAAGTATTAAGAATAATGGAACAATTAGATTTTCCCCCATTGGTAAAGTAGGCAACCAAATTAAAACCAAATGTGACAAATAAATAATTAGTCCTAGAAAAGTAGTAAACCAATGTTTGGTAGTTTTATGCAAAATAAGGTATAAAAAAATTAAACCAGTCAGTTGCAACAGAACATTGGTAAAATAAAAAGAGCCAAGTGTGGTGCCAAACAATAAATAACCGGCTCCCAGCACCCACGAATACATCGGTGGCACCCAATGATCAATAGAACTGTAAGCGCTGATTAAACCAAACTCTCTACCCAAGACAGCATTTCTACCACTCAAAGCGTAAAGCATTCCATCGGGATAAGGTTCCAAATTATATAAAAAATGATTGTTGTCCAATAGAGCTGGTAGGGTTAAAAATAAATAAACAAATCCAACCAAAAAAATCTGCCAATGAGTTTTTAAAAAAACCAATATTTTAAATTGTCTGTTTGCCATAATGTTTGAAATATAAATATTGTCCCAGCAACATAGTAAACAAAAAGAGGAATAGTCTGGTGGCCAATCTAGTCCAAGCAGCCGCCTCTAAGCCGAAAATTGGCACAAAGATAGCGTTGCCTATCAAGATGATGACTAATTGTAAAATGCCACTGATTGAAAAATACCAGTCAGCTTCGAAACTATAAAACAGAGCCATAAAAGGCATGCTGGCGATAGCTAGAAATGAAGCTCCAGTCAACATCAATAAAACTGGTAGGCCATTCAAATATTCTTGACCAATGGTGAAATGGATTAATGGTTTGGCTATGGGGATGAAGATCAAAAAGCCCAATAATGACAACAAAACCACCCCCCATGATTTTTTAAGATATGGTGCCAAATGTTTTTTAAGTTTATAGCGAGCTACCCTGGAATTGAGCACGTTGGCTAAGGAATAGGCTATCAGTGTAAATAACATAGCAATTCGAGAAACTCCTCCATACAATCCAGTTTCATAAGTAGTTAAATTGCTTTGCAGAAACAAAATATCAATATTCTCAATAATGCCGGCAGAAATCAGGGCGATTGAAGAATGTTTGGTTAATGACCAAATTCTTTGTTGAAGTTTTAAGTTTTTGACTGATAAATTTATTTTTATCCAAGAAGGTAAGAGCCAACGAGTTAATAACACTGGAATTAAAGGAGCGAATAAATACCACAAAAAAAGAGGCATAGTTTGTTGAACTATTAAAATAAAAAATAGGCCACTACCCACTAGTTTGGCTATAGCCTGGATGGTATTAATGGCCACAGCATTAAAAAAAGAGTGTAGTGACTGTAATATATTTAGGAGGTGTTCGTAATAAGTAGTAAACAGACCAAAAGTAAAAGCAGCCAAGATAATTCGTGGCTCTTTGAGTCCAAGAAAACTATTTATATATTGATAAGACAATAGTCCGATGATGGAAATTACCAACGAAAGAATTAATTTATATTTGGTTGTTAGAGAATAAACGTCATTTTGTTCTTTTTGATTTTTATTGCCCGAAGCATATTTCAAAATAGCCGTGTTCAATCCCCAATCATTTAATTTGACTAAGATTAAAGCGATAGCGAGACCAACACTAAACTCTCCATATTTTTCAGGGCCAAGCAAACGAATGATGAAAATGATCGCTAGAGCAGACAAACCAGCACTCAAACCATTACCGATGATAGTAAATGCTGATTGCTTGAGTCCAGTGGGAATGGAATGGAGTTTCATAGGTAATTATCTTGGTTGTCTGCACTCAAAATAGCACTCTAACCTTCCTGGCCAGTTTGAGGTGGTAATTTTGACACTTTTAAATTTTTGAGACAAGAATTTCTTTAAAATTACAACAGAAGCAAATTCATTTTCATGTTCAAAATTATGGAAACCACGATCTTCAAACACGGAAGTAGAACCGAAGAAAACACCGCCTTTTGCAAGACTTTTGCCAATTTTTGAAAGTACTTTTTGCCCATCTTTTTTAGTGAGATGTTCTATAACAGCAAACATAAATATGCCATTATATTTTTTAGTGGGAGTCCAATTTACTATGTTTTTTTTAGAAAATTTAACATTTTTTTGAGGATATGTTTTTTTTGCATGATTTATGGCTTTTAAATCAAGATCGATAGCGTCAACAAATTTAGCAATCGAAGAATAAAATTTACCAGAATAGATTCCATCTCCGCAACCAATATCCAAGATAAGATCTCCTTGATGTATTAAATTATTGGTATAAATAACTCGTTCCAACCAGAATATATTTTCTGGTCCTCGCAAGTAGTCAAATCTATGATCGAACCAAGAAGTTCCAATATATGGCCATGTGAATTTATAGGTACTAGCTATTAATTTTCCTATCAAAATATTAATGTCTGATAGTACGTTTAATATTTTATAAATTAATGGAGCTAAAAATAGTCCCATCTTATTAAAAATTGATTGGTTAGTTTTTTTCATTTGAAAAATATTATGCCACGTTTTAAGTTATCAAACCAGAGAAGTATAAAGATTTTCATATCGGTCTGTCATGATTTTAATCGAGTATTGTTTGATAGCTTTTTCTCTATTTTTATTTCGCATAACTTTTATTTCATCTATTGATAGATTTAGAACATATTTAATTCCATTATTCAAATCCTCCGTATCTAAATAATTAGCAATATATCCGTTGACTTTATTTTCAATCAACTCTCTAATTCCGCCCACATCAAAACTAATTATCGGTAATCCACAGGCCATAGCTTCCAAAATAACCAGGGGACAGTTTTCAGCCAATGAGGTAAATAATAATAAGTCAGCAGCTGAATAATACTTTGCCAAAACTTCTTTTTTTTCTATGAATGGAATAAAAGTTATATTATTCTTGGTTTTATTTTTTTCTCCTCCACCAATACAAATAAAATGAATAGAGTCATCATTTCTATATTTATCAATTATTGAGGCGGTATATTTCCAACCTTTTCTAGAATCTTTTTTTCCAGCTTGCGCGATGAATAAAATAATTTTTTTATCCACGGGAATATTAAGTTCTCTTTTTATGTTTTTAATATTTTTTGGATGAAAAATATTAGTGTCAATGCCATTTGGTATTACAAAAATATTTTGATTTTTTAAAATACTTTTTTTAGCTATTTTAGCCAACCATAATGAGGGTGAAACCACTGATAATTTTGCTTTTTTATAAATATTCTTCTTTTTTTGCCACATATATTTTGTGTTATCCCAAAGCATCGGTGGGTATGAATTTAAGTTTCTGCATTTATGATACCCACTTTCCCATTCGTTGGAATTTTCAACATAGGCACACTTGCCTGTAATGGCCGACATGTCATGCAATGTCCAAACAAGTTTTTTTTCAGAAGCAATTTGAGAAAGTATTTCTAACTTAAAATAATTTCCGTGCAAATTATGACAGTGCACCAGATCGGCACTTTTATACCAAGGGTGATCTAAAATTTCAGTATTAGCTCCATAGTCAATGTTATTAGCTAGCAAAAATGATCTCAGATGCCTTAAGGTAGCTGTAAAATCAAATCTAGTATTTTTATCAAGCCAAGATAATAATTTTGGTTTTTTTAAATCATAAACATAATTTTTGTTTGATTTTTTATAACCAACAATGAATTTTACGTCATATTTTCTGTTGATTAGCTCATGACCAATATCCCAACCAACTCTAGCAGCTCCCCCGCTATTATCAGTTGTTCCGATAATCAGTATCTTTATTTTTTTCTTAGTCATTTTAGGTATAGAGGTTAATTGGCAAATTTTCAATTTTGAATCCAAAATTTTTCAGAGCTTTTTTTAGATTTTTACTAGGTTTCTTCTTAAAAATAATTGATACCAATAAACTTCTGTCTCTAATGCCTATTTTAAAAGCAATATCGAGTAGATAAATTATCATTTTAATTTTTTTAAATTTAACAGTATTGTTTTCTATTAATTCATTTTCTATTCCAGGAATATAATGGTCATCGAAACCAGAAAAAGCAATTGTTTCCAGTCCCAACCCCAACGCGATTTTTTCCAGCTCTCTTCTTGATATTGTATAAACATAATTTCCAGAAACTTCAAATTTATTTACTTTAGCTTTAATCTCTTCTATTCCAGCAACTCTTTTCCAAGAAAAACCCCTTCTTATCACGTCATTGGGCTCTATTAAAATAACAGCTTTTTTTGACACTCTAATCATTTCATATAATGCAATTATCGGTCTGGGGAAATGATGGTAAGATTCTTTACAAAAAACATAGTCAAAACTATTTTCTGTAAAGGGCAGTTTTTCAGCATTGGCTTTTTGGTAATTTTTTATATATTTTCTTTTTTTTGCTATTTTAAGTAATTTTGTAGAGATATCAGTTGCCAAAGCTGTGCCAGAAAATTCTTCTATATAGTGAGCCTCAGTGCCATATTTTCCATCTCCCACAGTCAACCACTTTGCTTTTTTATCATTAATTAAAATTGGTTTAATGAAGGAGTACATTCGATTATGTCTCCAATAATTTACTGTATTTTTATTTTCAAAATTTAAAAAATTTCCCTTTTGTTGGTCGTGATGTTTTCTTTGCCTTTGATAATATTCGATTATTTTTTTCATTTTTGAATCAAGAAATTATTTTTTTTCAGCAACAATGAAAATGTGGGTTGCGGTCAATTTATTATTTATGTTTAATTTGGTCAAAATCATTCCGATAATATTTAGAAAAAAAGTAAAAAGTTTTACGGAATTACTTCTAGATTCAATATTTTCGAGCCAAACGAGTTTTCCGCTAACGTATTTTACAGAGTATGTTCGAGGGTTCAGACGTTTCATAAAAACTTTTATTTTAAAGATATTCATGGCATCTAAATTATGAATATTGAGATTTGCAGGATCGAAAAGTAACTGATGGAGGCCGTTTATTCCTAGGAAGTTAGGAATACCAATTATTAGTTTTCCTCCCCTATTAACCAACCTCCAATGTCTTTTAATAACGTCCTCTACATCATCAAAATGCTCAATAAATCCCAAAGAAAATACCAAATCATATTTTTTTCTATCGTTAAATTTAAAAAAATCTTTGATGATTACAGAAATATCTTTTTCTTTTAAATTATTAATTTTTAATAGTTTAATAAATTTTCTTTTATCAAACACGTAATCAAGAAGAGTGGATTGATAATTCCAATATTTTTTAAAATAGATGGCATAAGTTCCAGGAAAGCCACCTATTTCAATCATGGTTTTATATTTTTTATTACTGAGTTCTCTTTTAAATATTTTGGTAAATGAGTTTTTTTCCAATACAGGACTAATCACTTTCTTTGATTGCCAATAATTTTCCCAAAATTTATTATCTGTTAATTTATTTATCATATTTTATTTTTAAAATTTGTAAAAAATTTCTTAAAAATAAAGACAATAACATAATCGGGTTGAGATATACTTTTTTTTCTGTTCTCAAATCAGCCACTTTATTTATCTTAACTTTGCTTGGATGAATGAGAGGAAAATCAATATTTCTGAGTGGCATATCTAAATTTCTACCCTTTTGTTTAGTATGAGTAGCATTTTTTCCATATCCCACATTTGAAACAAGATTATTTTTGGGAATGATCGTGAGTTTGTTATGGAGCAAACTGGTATATGTCCATCTATAAGCCCACGAATCAACTTCGTTATTAAAAGTCATATCAAATATTTTTTTCCAAAATAAGCCAGCTACCCTGCTTTGAAAAACTTTATTGAGCCAATTATTTTTTCTTAGTTTCGGCCAGTCACTCATTTCATCATCAAATAATTTCCATGCCCGTTTCCAAGTAGCCCATCCCCAAGAATGCACATATCTAGAAAAATAATAACTTTCTTTGATAGGATTTTTTCCAAATTGAAAATTATTTCCGGCAATGGAAATAATACGCTTATTTTTAGCGTATTTAATTAGTAATTTTTCGCAAAATTTGAAAAATGAAGGGTCTATTACTAGATCATCTTCCAAGATGATTGCCTTATTTTCTTTTTTAAAAGCCCAATTTAGACCGCTAACAACGTTGTTTCTCAAGCCCTTGTTCGTTTTTGAGTACTTTTTATATATTTTACACGGCCAATCGATTGAATTGATGTGTTTTCTAGTAGCCAAGCAAAGTTTTAAGTCTTTTTTATTTTTGGGACCATCGGCAACAACATATATTTTTGAGGGTTTAATTTTTCTAAGTGAATCAATGAGATTTTTTACCAATTTTTGTCGGTGATAAATGATTAGAATTATGGGTGTTTTCATGCTCTTTTATCAAAATCTAATTTAAAGATAGCTGTTCTTCCTGTAAATGCTATGAACTTATAATTTTTATTTTTTAAAAATTTATATATTTTATTTCTAATCACACGGTCAAAGTCTACTCTTAATAGTTCAATGAGTATGTAGTTCGGTTGATATTTATTCCAATTACTAGAAGTAAGAACTTGATACTCATACCCTTCGACATCTATTGACATAAAATCAATATTTATATTCTGAGGTAAATATTTATCTAATACTTCAGCTAATCTTTTAGGAGCTAGTTTGATGACTTTTTCAATTTTATAGGTAGTATTAATATTTCTTTCTTTGGATAATTTTTTAGAAAAACTATTCAGTGCTGGCTCATTAAAAATAAAATAATTTATTTTTTTATTATCGTTTGAAATTGGTATTTCAAGATTAATATCTCTGGGTCTGTGTTTTTTAAAAAGATTCATGCTTCCTGGAGTTGCATCAATATTAATCCCTCGCCAACCTTTTTTATAAAAAAAATAGGTATTTGAAAATCTAAATGGATGATGAGCGCCGATATCTATATAAAAACCGTTTTTCTTTTCATGTAGGATGCTATCCAAAACTAAATCCTCTCCTTCTTGAGAATAAGATTTTTTTGAATATTTCCAACTCTTGTTAAAAAGATCCATGAAGTGATTAGTTGCTATTTTCAATAAATTTGACATTTAGGTAATAACCTTTTTTAAATTATATTGCAAACTATTTTTTTTGATTTTTGATTTTCTATCATCGCTATTATATAGAGCTTTGTAGATTCTTTTTAATTCATTTCGTATAAAAATACCCTCTTCTCTGAGGGTTACTTTATTTTTGGATATTTTTTTCATGTCAATTAAAGTGTCTCTTGATTCTATAAGCATTTTTTCTACACCAGAAATATTAATATGTTCTTTGAGTTGTGCCCTGCAATCAGATTTTTGTTTTTTTCCGACTTCAACTAATGACAATAAAGAAAGTATATTCCCAAGAAAAAACCTCATTCTTGGAGAAAATAGATTATAAAAATAACCTGAAATTTTAAAGGGTTTTTCATTAGTTTTTAATTTTTTTTTCTTTTTGCGAAATCTAACTATCGTTCGACAATAATATATCGTTAACCACCTAAAAGTTTTTTTGATTTTTTCATAACTCCACCCTTCTTTTAGAGCTAGTTCTATTTTGGAAAAATAATCAGTTTTATTTTTCCCCAGATAATTAAGGTCTGGCGGATAAGGAAAAAATTCTTTTGAATAAAGAACAACAGGAATTCCAAGTAAACTCATTTCTACTCCAACGGTAGACCACGCATTTAAGAAAACATCTGTTTCTTGAGCTAAATCATAAATTGACAAATTGTCTTTAGGCCAATTTACTTTTACATTATTCGGAAGTTTTTTCAAAACTTTTTCAAGAACCCCTGCGTGTTCGGATTTTAGATTATCTCTTTTATTTGGAAATTCTCTTGGGTGGACACGTATGATTAAAAACAGGTTGGGCTTGTTTTTTACATAGTTGATTAAGGATTTTACCCAATCAACTTGGTCATTAAAAATAACATTTTTCGATTTACTTATAGCTTCAACATACTCTGCTGCAAGTAATTCGTCATAGCTACTCATTGTAGCTGATAAAACCTTCTGATTTTCTTTTATATTAAAAACTTTCCTGACATTTATTCTCTTTTTGCTTTTTGGCGCGGAGTAAACAAGAGAATGTTCTCCTTTTAGGAGTTCTAAAAAATGATCCGTTACGTAGCTTAACATTTTTTTGGAAGATGGATAATTTTTCAACCTTAACCATATTTTTCTTAATGATTTTAAGTAGTATATTGAGTTATTTTTTGCTATTAAAACAGTATTGTCTATATCAGAAAAATTTAATCCATGATGTAAAAAATATGTAGGAATTTTTTTAAGGTGAGCATATCTTTCCCATACTCTATTAACTGAATATAAGGTGTTATACATTAATAATATGTCTGGTTTTTCTTTTTTGATGATTTTTCGACAAGCAAAAAATGATATGAGAGTATCCTCTATGTTCAAAAAATATTCTTTCCATTCTTTGTCACTAAAGCTTGGTGTTATTTTTTTATGATGAAGTAAAGATTCATACAGAGCTATTTTTCCTATTTTAATATTATTAATCTTAAAATTTTTAAAATTATTTTTGGTAATTTTATCTAAAAGAGAGTTTATTTTTTTCTTATCTTTTTCGTTTAGTGCACTTTTGATTTCATATCCATTCAGATTAAACTCTTTTCTCAATATCTTTTCATTCATCGGATTAGATCTTTTTTTAAAATAATTTCCTGGCGTTATATAAACAACCTCATGGCCGTTTTTTTGCAAAGCATGCGCAATGGTAGCCTCAACTAAAGCAAAATACCAAATTTCAACATTTGAAGAAAAGCAAACAATTTTCATATTTTTTGTTTTCGTTTTTAATATAGACGACAAATATGAACTATATTTAAATAAATTTATAAGTCTAGTTCTAATCTGAAGAAAAGATTTCTTTAATCCAACCATAATACCTACTGCCAGCTGCTATAAATAGGGCCGGTACTATTGCTATTTTTCCATTTTTTATGAAAGATATCGATCCGCCAATAATATATTTATAAAAAGGATGAAATATTGATTGAATTTTTCTTATAAAAGACCATTCTCCATTATATTTATTATAAAATTGATAATCACCTCTGCCATAAAATCGCCATCGCCCTCTAAATGATTTGAAATTTAACTTCTGCACTTCATAAGAACTTGCATCTACTTTTTTAAGCTCATATCCCTTTTGTCTAAGCCTCATGCACAAATCAGTATCATCAGTACCTCCGGTAATATTAGAATCATATCTAATATTTTTAATTACATCTTTTCTAAATATACAGGGTGTTCCTATTACCTCAACCGAGCCAACTTCATTCAAAAGTAGTTCAAAAATATATTTAGTAGCTTTTTCCCAGTAGTTTTGGGGGGACTTGATAATTGTTTTGGCTTGAACCCCCGCAATGTTAGAGCTCTTCTTTATTGCTACCAAGAGATCTTCAAGGGTTTTGCGTTCAATATTATCATCAGCTCCAATAAAAGCCACAAATTGTTTTTTTGATTTGTCTATTCCAAGTTGTCTTGCATATGACAGGCCTCTTTTTTTATCTGAATAAATTCTTCTGGTATATTTTTTTACAATATTAATTGTATTATCAGTGGAATCCGCATCAACAATGATAAGATCAGCGTCTGGAGCAGCTTTTTTTATAGAAACAAGAGAGCTTTCAATATTACTTTCACAATTTTTGGTGCAAATCACAATTGAGAGGTCAGTAATAGAGGAAAGAACTGCCTTTTTTTGAGCTTCTAAAAGAATGTTGCATACAAAATCAATTTCTTTAAATGATAGACTTTGATTGCCCGGAAGGTATATTCCGTTGTTATGAACTTTGGTTGCATTGGGTAAGATAGTTTTTCCGTATCTTTCAATCCAAAATGGTTGTTCTCCAATTGATCCACAAACCAAAGGTCGTGTTTCTATTGAGGCTTTCTCTAAAGCTTCAGATATTTCAGAAAGATATGGTGTTTGCAGACCCATTGAAAAACTAGAAATTACATCAGCCTCACTTATTTGAACCCAAAAGTGATTCTCAAGTATTTTCTTATATCTAAAATAATTTCTCTCTCTTTTTTTAACTGTCTTATCCAATCTTTTTAACTGTTCTATTCCTAAAAAAGCATTCAAATCTGTTGGTCTAAGGTTGAAGCCCGGATGATAAAAAGAATATTTATCTCTAAAATCATCTATATTATATTTATTTTTAAGAGCTTGCGCGTACTTTGGTTCTAGATCTCTTGACCAGCCATGACTTCTTATGGAAAGCATGAGGTTGTAGAGCTCTCGGTCGTCAGTGACAACCATCCCTCCCTCAATAGTGGACATGTGGTGTCCATAATAAAAAGAAAATGAACCAGCAATACCGAAAGTACCCACTTTTTTTCCTTTATATACACTGCCGTGGGCTTCGCAGCAATCTTCAAGAAGAATTACATCATATTTTTTGCAAATTTTCATTATTTCATCCATTTTGTTTGGATGACCCAAGACATGAACCATGATTGCTACGGATGGCCGATGTTCTTGGCATAATTTTTCAAAATGTGCCACATCAAAACCAAGATCATCTTCGTCGCAGTCGCAAAGAATTGGCTCCATTCCGTATTGAATAAAAGGAGAAACAGTTGTTACCCAACTCACTGCTGGAACTATGGCTTTATCATTTTTAAGCCGACCGGACAACAAAAGAGCGTAAATCATCAATAAATTTGCCGATGAGCCAGAATTAACAAAGATTGAATACTTACTACCATTCCATTCACTCCATTTTTTTTCAAACTCAATAGTTAAAGGGCCTTTGGTCAGTTGTAAATCTTTTGTTAACCAATTTGAAAGTTTGCCTATATCCGCCTTAGATATGGTGTCTTTTACTAGTGGAATTTTATAATTTGACTTCATATTTTTTACACTTTATGTCAATCTTTTAAAACCTTTGTGAGCACTTGGGCCATTGAGTTTTTTCTTAACCTGATTTTTACTTACAGCTTGTTTTATTATTGCAAAAACTCGATCGACGGCTTCCAAATATGTTTTTACATGTTTTATTTTATGAGCATATGATACATAAACCGTGGAGGAAGTTAAAAATCCTCGATAGAGCATTTCCTGTGTAAATAACGTTCTAATATCGTTAGCATTTTTATACTCCCAATCAAGTGTGATTAAAGAGTATGGTCCAATGATTTTTACTTTAAGATCATATCTTTTAGCTAACTTTAGCCACCCTTTTTCTATTTCTTTACCAATTAAATTAAGATGGTTGGATACATTTTTTTCATCTAATTTTTTAATGGTGGCCAATGCTGCCGTAGGACCAATTCTATCAGTCCAATAAGTACTGCTTATAAAAGTTGATTGAGCGGCATTCATAACTTTTTTTCTGCCGATGATTGTTGCCATGGGATATCCGTTACTCATGGCTTTTGCAAAAACAGCAATGTCGGGATTAACTCCATATAATAGATGAGCTCCTCCGAGAGTTAATCTAAATCCACATGATATTTCATCAAAAATAAGAACAGCATTAATTTCATCTGCTATTTCTCGAATTTTACTTAAAAAATTATTTTTAGGTTCTTGATGTCTAATGGTTTCTACAACTATTACTCCAATATTATTTTTTTTAACAATTTTTTTTAACTGCTCTATTTTATTGTATTCAAAGGGCTTTGATAAACCCTTGGCAGATCTGGGAACTCCCTTGGGTTCCAGTCCTGGAAGTAGATGTCCGTCTAAATTTTTATCGTTAGCCAAATTGCTGGCCAAGTACCAATCATGCCAACCGTGATAGCCACAAAAAGCAATTTTATCTCTTTTTGAATGAGCTCTGGCTATTCTAACTGCGATGGCCATAGCCTCCCCACCTGTTCTGGCATATCTAACCATTTTTGCCCAAGGGTGAAGTTCTAATAATTTTTCTGCCAACTCTACTTCTTCAGGGGGATTAAGAGTGGACATTGAGCCTTTTTTAACAGAGCTCATGACCGCTTTATTTACATCAGAATCGGCATAACCCAAAACACAAGACCCAACTCCCATTAGTGAAAAATCTAAATAGTGATTGTTGTCTAGATCAATCACTTCTATGCCCTTAGCACTTTTATAATAAGCGGGCCACTGATCTGGCAAAAACATTTCAGATCGTTTGCTGACAAGTTGTGATCCCCCTGGGATGAGTTTTTTAGCTTGCTTCCAAAGAGCGACTGATTTATTTGCCTTATAATTAGACATTACTATTTTCTATCTGAGCAACTAACCCGTAAATTGAAGTTATTGATAAATGCCTGTGGATATTGAATCCATTTTTATTAACTTTTTCAGGATCAATATAGCGACCAACATATATTCTATCACCGTGATGATCTTTGTCGGAACACCAAATAAAATTAGAACTCCATAGTATTTTTTTATTTAAAAAGTAGTATGAGAAAAAAGTATAGGCAGTCAGAATAGCACTTGGATAGCGATGATTAGAAGCCATATTTTTTGAAATAATTTCTGGATCTTTAGAAAGTGTCTTATCGTCAACGTTCTTTTTCAATAGATACCACTTTAAATCTAAACTTGTTTTTTTGGAAAAATCTTCATTTAAATACCAATCCTGATTATAGAAACAGGGCTCTTTTACTTTCGGGTCAAACCCAAGCTGACTTCTTAAATTATTAAGAGTAAGTTTTTTCCCACGATTCATCTTTGGCGATCCTAAAATTAAAATAGCTTTCCCTCTGAGGGAGCTTATATTTTTTATAGAAAAATCAATATCTGGAATTTTTCTATAACTATATGGATCAAGAATTCCTAAGTTATTCTTGATTCTCGATAATTCTTCTGGTCCGATAAAATCATTACCAAGTATTTTTTTTATTTTTTTAAACAAGAGATTCCTTTTTTTGTTGATGTCTTATGCCCTCCTCGAATGTTGCTATGTGGCCCAATTTACTATATTTATCAATTTTTTCTAATTCTAATGCTAGCAGATCAACTCTTTTGCCCCAGGGATTGTTAGAAAACCAGCTTAGCTCTCTAGCTGGAGAATTGAATATGGTAATGTCTAATTTATTGTCTAAAACAACTTTTAAAAAAGTCAGAAATGCTCTAGGTTGATGGTAATGAGAGGCTACTAAAATAATACTTTTATAGTTATTTTTTTCTAATATAGGAATAACTTCTAATGCTTGTTCTCTTGTATTCATTGACTTATTTTCAATCAATATATCTTTTCTTTTAACATTTTGTTTAATTAATTCTGACACCAATGCCTTGGAACTAACTGAGCCAAGAGGTTTGTTGATTAACCCTCCAGAAGAAATAATTTTTTTGGAATAACCCTGATGATAAAGATTGACCGCTTGAGTTATTCTATTTAAGCCATCTCCTTCTAACAATACTATTGCATCTGTTTTTGTCAGTTTTTCATTAAATATTAAAGATAAATACCGCTCGCGATTTGTCATTATTTTAAATAATCCCATTTTATTGGAGAACCTTTCTCAATGTTTTTGTTGGCAATACGGCCAACTATTTCTTTTTGGAATTTTGGTAAAATTCCCAATGCTGGTCTCAACACAGAAAGATTTCTTTTTAAAATTTTTTGACCTTTCTTTATGTCTGTATTTGCATACAACGACCTGCGTTGAACAATAACAGTCTCTGATTCTTCTGGAACAACTATTTTTCTGTGTGATCCCATTGCTTTTTCCAAGTCTCTAATTTTTTTAATCATTTCAGCTAATTCTTTGGGCTCCATTGAGTGTGGATGATCTGGTCCAGTGTCTTTTTTATTTAGTGTGAAGTGTTTTTCAATAAAACATCCTCCCAAAGCAATTGATCCCAAAACAACAGTGTCTCCTGGCGAATGGTCTGAATACCCAGTTAAAATATCAAATGCTTGAGAATAAGTTTTCATCACGTTTAGATTGGCACTTTCAACTTTAGATGGATAGTTGGTGATGCATTGTAATAATATCAATTTTTTATTACCAGTTTCTTCAATAACCCTAATTGCTTCATCAACTTCGGCTAGGGTACTTGCTCCGGTAGCTAAAGCTATTGGTTTGTTTTTTTTGGCAATATATCTAAGCATTTCGTGCCAAGTAATGTCTCCGGAGCCAATTTTAAAGAAACTTACTCCGATCTCATCCAGAAGATCAACCGCTTCAAAGTCATATGGCGATGAAGTAAATTCTATGCCAATATTTTTACAATAGTTAGCCAATTCAAGGTGCCATTTTCTTGGTAACTCAGCTTTCTTGAAAACCTCCTCTACTGATTGATCCCAAGAACCATGAACCCCTTTCAACTCCATCGAGTCAAACCCTCTGGCGGAAACAATTTTTTTTGCAAGAAAACTCTGATATTTGATAACGTCAGCGCCGGCTTTTTTGGCTTCGTATGCCAATTTTTTAGCCGTATCTAGATTGTTGTTGAAATTTGCACCAGCATCTACCACGATATAGGCGGGATGATTGATTCCAACTTTTCTTTTACCAATTTTTATTTCTTTGAGAAAAGATAGATTTTTCATTTTACCCTTCATTATCTAATAATATCTTCATTGATGGACTTATTATAACCTTCGTTCCTCATTATTTGCTGATTTATTTTCTTTACGTCTTCATTCTTGTCTAAAAAATTAATAATACTCATCATACTTAAATCATCTAGTCGAGTGACTATTTCTAGAAGAAGCTTATAATCTTTTGGCTCATCGATAGTCAATCGATACTGTGACAAATTTTTTCCATTGACAACATTAAATAATTTAAATTTCTTGGGGTTTTTCCAAATATATGGGGTGACATGTTCTCTCTCGGATTTCAATCTTGCTTCTTTCCATGCTTTTTTTAAAGCATTAAAAGAGAAAACCTCAACATCCATGCCGTCTGGAAAAGTAGCTAAAGGATGATTATTGGAAACATATTCAAAATTGCCTTCTAAGTATTTTTTTATGGTTGTGTCAACAATTTGAGGATCTATTAGGGGGCAATCAGAAGTTACTCTACATATATGTTTTACATTATTAAATTTAGCAATTTGATAAAATCTATCTAAAACATCTTCCAGACTACCTCGTAAAACGTTAATATTGGCTTTGTTACAATAATCTACTATTTTGTCATCCTCAAAATCTATGGAGGTTGCTACTATTGTATTGTCGATATATTTTGAATTTTTCAAATTATCAACAACTCTTTGCAGGATAATTTTTCCACCTAAATCTAGCAGTACTTTGCCGGGTAATCTTGTAGAAGATAGCCTTGCCTGAACAATAGCTGTGATCATGTTTTAAATAGCTTCGAAATCATTGTATAGGTAATTTTTGATTAATTCTCTTAATTCCCCCACAGCCAACCGCTGAGTGTTGGTTCCAGAATTATAAGAAAAAGAAATGGGAACCTTTTTACCCCTCTTGAGCACTATTTTGTTGCCTTTCCAGTCTGGGTAACTAGGCATAATAATAAAATGTTTTTTAAATTCCAAGGTATTTTGAGCCTCTGTTTCAGGAATCATTTCTTCATGAATTTTTTCACCAGGCCTAATTCCCACAATCTTTTTTTTAGACGAAGGACTAATCGCTCTTGCCAAATCCATTACTTTATAAGATTTTAGCTTTGGAACATAAATTTCTCCCCCCTTCATTTCGCCTATGACTCTTTCTACCAATTCAATTGCCTTGTCCAATGTTATATTAAATCTAGTCATATCTTTATGAGTGATTGGAAGAACGCCCTCTTTTCTCTTATTAATAAAAAGCGGGATGACCGAGCCTCTCGAACCCATTACATTGCCATATCTCACAACAGAAAAACTTATGTTTCGGGAACCTCTCATATTATTAGCTGCCACAAAAAGTTTGTCCGAACACAACTTGGTTGCCCCATACAAATTAATAGGAGATGATGCTTTGTCTGTAGACAGCGCAATAACTTTTTTTACTCCAGTATTAAAAGCAGCAGAAATAACATTTTCCGCCCCCATTATATTGGTTTTTATGCATTCCGACGGATTGTATTCCGCTGCAGGAACTTGCTTTAGTGCCGCCGCATGAATGACAATGTCTACATCTTCAAAAGCTCTATTTAATCTTTCTTTGTCTCTAACATCCCCAATAAAAAATCTTAATTTACTAAAATTTGGATGAGTGGAAAAAGAAGACTCCATTTGCCACTGCTTTAGCTCGTCTCTACTTAAAATACGAATTGATCTTGGAGAATGGAAATCCAATAATCTCTTGACAAATGCTTTGCCAAAGCTCCCTGTTCCACCAGTTATTAATATCGTTTTGTTTGTGAGTAAATTTTTCATTTATTCTTCGAAGGTAAAGCTCTTTTTGAGCTTGAGCAGATTGTTTTTGATATTATACTCTTTCCTATATCCCAACATGTTTTTTCTGAAAATGGTCAGCTGTTTTTCATGCCGAGAAAAATTTTGAATCATGTCGTACATTTTATCAACAAAGTCATCAAGATTTTTACAGCGATAGCCAATTGGTTTTTCTGGTTTATTAAAATAATTATACCCTGGATTGCTCAAGTGTAATATGGGCTTCAAATAAGACAAGGCTTCAAAAATTGACAAGCTACAACCCAGACTGTGATAGTTTTTAGTGTAAAGATTTATGAAAACATCTATGTCTTGAGCTGCTTTTTCCATTTCTTTTCTAGTGAGAACTCTTCCCTGGCCGACATGTTTGATATTCTGAAATTCTTCTGTTCCTCGGCCATCCATGCTAATAATTTTTATTTCAAAAGGTTTTGAAATCTTTTTTTTAGATAGCTTAGTGAGCATTTTATACATTTGGCCACTATCTCCATAGCCGAATACTGCAAATTTAATGTATTTATTTTTTGGCTTTGGCAACGGATTGCTGAAAATAATCGGCATAATGACAGTATTAAAATTTAAATATTTTGTATTCAAATATTTATTAGCATTTTTAGTAACATGTGGAGACAGAGATATGTAATGATATTGTTCTGAATGTCGCCACATCATCATTTTCTTAGTACGAAATATTTTTTTGAAAATTAAAGAGTAATTTGAAGACAATAATTCGAATGGACTGGATAATATATGGCGCGCAAGTAAAAGAACTATTCCTGGATGTTTAATTAATTCAGCTAAAACATTTTTTGTTTTTGGTATGGATGGTAGGTAGGGTTTTTTATATTCTTTATTTGCAATATCCTCCAATTCTCCATGAAGAACAAAAGTGCAACAGATATTTTTATATTTTTCTTGTTGTTTTAATTTTTTAATAGCAAAAAGAATTATCGGACTAGTTGATAAAAAAAATATTTTATTTTCCCCAAAACTCAATGTTTTATCGAATATTTTTTTAAAGAGAAAATAGTATCTAAATATTCCCTGGATGCTAAAGCTTTTACTAGCATTAAAGCTAATTGAAAAGTGACTTAAATTATTAATTCTAGTTTTGCCAATTTTTAGTATTTCTTTTATGTTTTTAAAATAAGATGCGTCAGAAAAAAACGTAATTTTTTCATTTGGATAAGCAAAACGCAAACCGTAAATAAAACCACTATTTATCTTTTCATGACTTACACCTTTGCATTGAGGTTCACATACTATAATCATGATTAATCTTTCATTATCATATTTGCCAATTCTAAAAAATTATTGTGTTTATATTACAAAATTTCTATTTCTGGTAAGGGAAATATAAATTTTCCACCTTGCGCTAGATAATTGCGCTCTCTTTCCAAAATATTATGTTTAAAGTGCCAGGGTAACACAAAAAAATAATCAGGTTTTTTATTTTTAGCCTCTTCTTCAGAAATAATTGGAATTTTTGTGCCAGGAGTATACGATCCAAATTTATCTTTATTAACTTCTGCTATAAAAGGAATTTGTTTTGTTCCCAAGCTACAAAATTGTAAAAGCACATTTCCTTTAGTGCTGGCTCCATAGCCAACAATTTTTTTTCCATCTTTAACTAAAGTTTTTATTAGTTCTTTCAGATTTTCGCGATGTCTATAAACTTTTTCTTCAAAATCCCGATATGGCTTCGGCGTTTCTAATCCCATATCTTTTTCTTGCTTTAGTAACCAATTTATAATCGGCTTATTAGAAGAATAGTTGGCATTCTTTTTACAAGCTGTTACCGCAAAGCTTCCACCATTAATAGAATTCATTTGTACATCAATCACTCTCATTCCACAATTTTCAAGTAGATTTTTTACAACTCTAAAAGAATAAAATTCCAAATGTTCGTGACAAATAGTATCGTAAGCGTTTGTGCGTAGCATACTAGGCATATAACTTTGTTCAAAATGCCATATTCCATCGGCTGACAAACATTTTTCTATATCACGAACAAAAGCTTTCGGGTCTTCTAAATCATAAAACATAGCTATGGCAGTAATAAGCTTTGCTTTTTTATTTAAAAAATATTTCTTGAAAACAGAGGCTGAAAAAAAATCAGAAATTAAAACCATGTCTTTGGTGTAATATTTTTTGAATTTGTTTCCAGTTGGATCAATTTCTACCTTTTTATATTTCCCAGAGCAAGCTTTTAACAAAGTGGCATCATTACTACCTATATCTACCATTAAATCGGTGGGAGCTAATTTAACTAAGCTCTCCAACATTCCAATCTTCTGCTGAAGATGTTTTACCATAGAAGAGTTTAGTCCAGATCTATAGCCATAATTATCTCCATACATTTCTTCAGAACTATAAGATTGTTTCATTTGGAGCAATCCGCAATTTGTACACCAAACCATATCCAGCGGACCCCTAGTTACTTTTTCAGTAATTGATTTGGGAAATACTCCAGTTAGATATTGATTTCCCAAAGATAAAACCGTAATCAATTCTGTTTTTTCGCAAATACGACATTTTTTAATTTCTGTATACATATTCATTTCTATTTTTTAATTTTTAAAATTACTTTTTTTAGGTTTTAATATTAACCATGTTTGCGCGTAATGCCTTCCTTCGGAACATAATAGCCATCGATCATTGTCTTTCAAATTTTTTATTTCTGGAAAAATTGACAGATCACGTGTTCCTGACTGAATTTCCTGTATTTTAAAATACCGACCTGCATTCTTTTTAAGCTTTTTATATCTAGATTTCCCATTTTCATGCCAGTCATGTACCTCAATAACCAATATTGATTTTTTAAATAAACCAAAAACCTGTTTATTAAATAACTCGAACTCATTTCCTTCAATGTCGCAAATAATTATGCTTTTCTCTAAATTAGCCCCTGCCTTTTTTAGTTTTCTAGTAAAACCACTTTTTGCAATTCCAAATATTTTTATATCATTTTGGACCCTATTTAGTATGGCATTTTTTAAAATATTTATCCTGCTTTTTTTAGATAATTCGAAACAATATGTTTTGTTAAACAATCCAGAAACTAAGCCACCAATCGCATAATATCCGTCAGCTGCACCAATGTTAATTAACGTATTGTATTTTTTGGGAAATTTTTGAAAAAGTTGCAAAACTTCTTGTTCATATATTCCCAAAAACATATTTCCATTCCAATCATTGCGATGTTTGATTATGAGACCTTTAAATGGTCCATAACCAATAGTGTCATTCATTTGCTTTGCTAGTAAACTGGAAATCTTCATTCTTCTTTTATGAATTAAATAATCTACCGTAAAGATATTTATAAACGTTATAAATTTAGGATAAATAAATCTAGAATAAATAAGGTAAAGAGAAATTTTAAATGTCCAAATTAATCCATGTTTTTTTATATATTTTATGATTTTTATAAAATATTTTTTTATTTTTTCATACATGCTGAGTTCCTTTTTTCATTTAATTAATTTGATTACTTTTTTTCCAGAATCAACTAATTTTCGATAAGATTGGACTACAACTGATTTAATTATTTTTTTAGAATAAAAAATAATATCAGTTAGAGGCATTATATAGGCATCTTCATCTTGATATGAAATCATTCCGAATCCCCGCGAATAATTTGAGTTTATATTTAAACCAATATAACCACGAGCGATGTCACTTATTTTTATGCCTTTTCGTAAATAATCCCAATGTTGAGTCTTATTGTGAAAAGATTTAACTAGTGGTTCTCTAAATTCAATAGGTATAGTTTTATCTTTCTGCAACCACATGTTATACCAAGAAAATTCGTAAGGAGATATTTTTAATATATCTTTATATGTAAGATGGTTTTTAAGGAGAAATTTTGTATAAAAAGACTTCAAAACTTTAGACGAGAGTATTCCAAATCCATGACATGTTAACATTCTCTTATCAACTAAACCCAATTTTTCTTGTATTTTTTTAATTAACTTTTCCCTTCCCCTCCAATGAGTTCTAAAATATTCTGGATCAACAATGAATTCATTGTCTTCCTTTAAAATTGTAAACGGAACATTTTCATCATACATGAAATCAGAAATGTAAAAATTTCTAATAAAAACACCATCAGAATCCATGCAAAAATAATTTTCACATAACCCCTTTTCCCAAAAGGATAGCTTAATTATTTCTTGATTAATATATCCGGGACGAATACCGCGAATACTACTATCATGAACCAACTCATTAGTGACTGATTCGTCGCTGAGTAATTTTATATTATTAGATGTAAATTTTTTAAATTGTTTAATATCTGATTTTGGAACAACTATATAAAGTGTAATTTTATCTTTGTTATATTTTTTAAAACTACCAATTAATTTTTTTACATAATCTATATCACCTATATAAGTTTTAAGAAGTATTGCTATTTTATCTACATGTTTTGCCATTATTCGATAGTCCATTCATGATCCATGTAAACACGACCATAAGCTGGAAGAGTGGGCAATAAGGCCGGTTCTAATATTGTTTCTAATACATCAAAATAAAATAAATCTGCTTCATTGTAATAAAGTTCAACAAAAGGTTTATCCATAGCGATACCAAGCTTGTATTTTCCAGAGCAAAGATTGAATTGATGAATATCACAAGTGAAATGATTCTTTCCTTTTTTTAGAACGACATCTATGTTTTTCATTGTCTTTGTATTCGTGGAAAAAATACGACCTTCAGTAGCATCACTAGATATCATAATTTGCAATCCAATATTTTCAACTTTTTTTTGAGCTGAGAGTTCAATGGATATTTTTAGAGGTTTTCCTGGATATACTTTGCCTTTTTCTTTTTTATTTATTGAAATTTTATTAATAGTGACACCAATTCTGGGAATTTTAATTGGTATAAATTTTTTACTCACATCAGCAACTTCTGCATATTTTGAAATTACTGATTCAATGCTTCCTTCTGCTTCCATTTTGCCATTTTTCAATAGAATTCCTTTTTGGCAAAGTCTTTTTACAGCCATCATATTGTGACTTACAAATAAAACCGTTCTGCCTTCATTTTTGCTTACACTCTCCATTTTACCTAAACATTTTTTTTGAAACTCTGCATCTCCAACAGCCAACACTTCATCAACTATAAGGATTCTTGAATCTAAATGTGCGGCTACAGAAAAAGCGAGCCTCATATACATGCCTGATGAATAATGTTTGACTGGAGTGTCTATAAATTTCTCAACACCAGAAAAATTTACAATTTCATCAAATTTTTTAGTTATATCTGATTTTTTCATTCCTAAAATAGCACCATTAAGATAAATATTATCCCTTCCTGTGAGTTCTTGTTGAAATCCAGTACCAACTTCCAAAAGGCTTCCCACGGTTCCTCTTAACATAGCTGATCCCTCTGTTGGAAAGGTAATTCTGCTCAATATTTTTAGAAGAGTGCTTTTCCCAGATCCGTTAGGCCCCAATATTCCTAACACATCACCTTGATTGAGTTTAAAAGATACATCCTTTAATGCCCAAAACTCATTTTTTTTCAAAGAGCTCTGTTTTTTACTCAAAAGTGAAGCTGGAGTTTTAATAAAATTTACCAAGGCATCACGCAAAGTATAATACGGTTGAGATTCTCCATATTTATATTTTTTAGACAGATGACTTACTTCAATTATTGGTTTCATCATTAAACAATATCGGCAAAAAACCTTTCAGTAGATTTAAAATAATAATAACCAATGATAAAAAGCAATATTGATGATGTTCCAGAAATTGCTAACGTTATCCAATTTACTGACGTTCCTCCAGAAAACACTATTCTAACCGCTTCAATAACTCCAGCCATAGGGTTCAGCGCTATTAAATAACGAAATGATGGACGCATAATACTACTAGGATAAATTACTGGACTTAAAAAAATCATCATTTGAATAAAAAATGGCAATGCATGACGCACATCACGATATTTAATATTAAAAGCAGATAATAAGAGTCCTAGTCCGCCAGCTCCTAACGCTCCTATAATTATTCCCAAGGGAATAATTAAAAGTGCTAATATATTGGGTATCACCTGAAAATATACTGCAACCAATAAGAGCATGATAAATGAAATAGAAAAATCAATTAAATTGGTCCCAATGGTAGAAAGTGGTAGAATTTCTCTAGGAAAATAAGCCTTTTTTACTATTGATTCATTGGCGATTAGAGAACCACTAGCTGCAGACAAAGTGCCTGAAAAAAATCCCCAAAAAATAAGCCCTATCAAAACAAATAATGGATAAGGCAATGCATCTGATGGAATTTTAGCAAAATTACCAAAAAAAATAGTAAAAATAAACATTGAAAAAAGAGGTTGTAATAAAGCCCAACCAGCTCCTAAAATAGTTTGCTTGTATCTAACCTTAATATCTCTCCATGCAAAAACAAGAAAAAGCTCTCTATATTCCCAAATTTCTCGCCAATCGATTAATTGAATACGGCTCTTGGCTTTAATAATTATTACTTTATCGCTCATGTTGAATCTGTATTATAGAGTAATTTATAATTTTATCGAACTGTCTTATTAACTTTTTCTACCAAGAAGTTAATAAATTGGGCTAATATTTTTTCAAAAGGATTATTTATATATTTATTTTGAATTTTAATGTACTCATTTATATTTGCTTGATAATTTTTTTTACTAGATGATTGCGCTGCCTCATGAATACGATAGTTACTGATTGTTCTGTTAAAAAATTTCCAGTTTGTTTGATAGTTAATTCTCAACCAGTATTCTTGATCCATCATCGTTTTTAAATCTTCTCTGAAATAACCATTTTTCAAAAATACTTCCTTTTTTATGAAAACTGATTGATGAGGAATAAAGTTGAAAAATTTAAGTAAGTAATGCCAACTTTGTTGAAAAACCCAACGTGTTGGAAAAAATCCAACTATATTTTTTTTGTTTTTTTCAATGACACAAATTTTTCCATAGATCCAATCTAAATTTTGACGAGCTTCTAGGAAAACAGCAACATCTTTTAAAACATCATTGTCATAAAAACCATCATCACTATGTAAAATAAATATATATTTACCCTTGGAAACTTTAATGCCTTCGTTCATGGCATTAGCTATGCCTTTTGAAGTTTTCGATAAGATTTTTATCTCAATCAAATTATTATTTTTTTTATATGATTCCAACAATGAAATTGTTTTATCATTAGATTTTCCATCTACAAATATGTGTTCATAATTTTTATATGTTTGATTTTCAACAGAATCTAGAGCATTTTTTAAATATTTTTCACTGTTTTTTGTACAAGTTATGATGGAAAAAAACGGCTTATTTGATTTTGGCATAAATATTAGTAGTATCTATTTTTATCTAATAATTTAAATAATTCTTTATAATTATATATTTCTCCATTACCAACAATTATTTTTTTTCTTTCTTAAAAAAACTCCAAACTGAGGAATCTACTATATTAATCCAAAACAGAGGCACCATGAATATGGTCATTCTATATACCGCATCAGTCATTGATGACCATTCCGCATATTGTTTAGAAAATCCAATAAATCCAACTAGAAGTGCAACTGGAAAAAATAAAGTAAGTATGTTTAATCTAGATAATTTTTTATTTATAAAAATTTGACCCAAGATTACTAGTATAAATATATTAAAAACATAACTCCATGAATTCCTCATTCCTTTAGTAGCAACCAAAACCGGTGATACAAATTGATCATTAAATTTATTTTTATATAAAAATAAATTTTTAGACGTGGCCAGATCGTTCACAGCTCTATTTATAAAAAATGTTTGATTTATAATTCTTCTTGATGGTATTGTCCAATTTGTTGTCACCGGCCAAATCCAAGACAATGCAACAAAGATCATAATTGATAAAATTGCCAACTTGATTTTTTTATCTTTTAATAAGTAAAAAACACTAAATAAAATCACTGGAAACCAAATAGGTTCCTGTCTTATCCAAGTAGATAAACCCAAAAGAATGGCTGCCAATAGCCAACCCTCATGTTTTTTCATTTTTTCTTTAATATCAAATGAGTATAGAACTGCCAAAGACAGATATTCCATCAATGGAACATTTGTCATCGAAAGAATTGAGTTCCACCAAACACTTGGTGTAAGGACGGTTAGGGTTGCTGCTATTAAGCCAGCCATTCTACTTTGGGTAATTCTTTTTACATAGCCAAAAATAACTAAATAGAAAGAGATAAAAAGCAAAGTATAAACTGATTTGGGATTTGAGACTCCAGCATCATAGAAAAAGAAATGAGCTAAAGAAGTAAAAGGTGGATAATTTTCTGAATATACATATTCAGCGCCATTAAAAAATCCATTAATGTCTCCATCTGCGAGTCTTTTGGCTCGAAAGTCAAAAAGATAGATAGAGTCTGATAAATAAGGTGGCCAATAAAGATTTTGCAGAGCAGTGTATCCCAAAACACCAATTGATATAAGAATCAGTAATATTTCTAAATAATTTAACTTTTTCTTTTTTAATTGTTGATGCTGAGTTTTAATTCTTAGTTTTCTTGAGAGAATTAAGGCCAATAAGATTTCTCCAGCCAAAATTAAAACACTTGAATCAAGTGGTAAAACTCTATACATGAGAGTGGCAATAAAATAAACAACAGAGTGAATACCCAGTCCCAGGATAAAAGATAATCCCAAGTGTTCTTCTAGAGTAATATTTTTGATGATTAGATCAGCGACCAACCAACCCAAATAAGCAATTAATAAAATAAATATTATTATCATGATTTTTACTCAACTAAAATTAAGCCAGCCATCTTGTTTTCTTCGAAAACTGACGAATCGTATTTTTCTGAAGCAATGTGCTTATCATCAACTAATAAAATAAGATCATAATCTGGCAAAACAATCTTGGGATAGCCATAAGCAACAACAATGTAAGTGTCTGGATCGCCAGCTTTCTTTAGAGGAAGGTTGTTGATATCGAACTTTTGAACTTTTCTGGGATAAAGTAAGGGTTGAGTGATATGAATGCTGCTCAGTGCCCACATTGGTTGGGGGCGAGAAATATTTATTTCTGGTAAATAAATGAGGCTGTCTTCAGAGGTAATTTTTTTTATATCTTGAATAAAATCGTAATAAACAGGATATTGCATGGCCATTTTCTCATCATAAGAAGCGAATGGTTGATCAATGATTGGTTGTAAAGTGGCAAAGAAACTATTACCACTAACCAAAATACTTTTTATTCTTGAAAGAAAAAATAAACCAATAATAGTGATTAATACAATACGAGCTATTTTTTTCATACTCGTTTTTCTTTTTGATACCACTCCACTGTTGCTTTCAATCCTTCCTCAAATTTTACTTTGGCCATAAATCCAAATTCCTTTTTTGCTTTAGAAACATCAAGTTTCCGACGTGGTTGACCATCTGGTTTGTTGCTATTAAAAACAATTTTTCCCTGAAAATTTGTTAATTTTTTAATTAGATTGGCTAAATCTTTAATTGAAATCTCAAAAGCAGCACCAAGATTGATGGGATCTGCTTTGTCGTATTTTTCAGTGGCTAAAATAATAGCTCTAGCAGCATCTGTTACGTAAAGAAACTCTCTGGTAGGAGTACCAGTACCCCAAATTTCTACTTCGGAGCTTTTCTTCTCCTTGGCTTCTATAAATTTTTTGATTAAAGCCGGAATTACGTGAGAAGATTTGGGATCGAAGTTATCTCCCGGTCCATAAAGATTTACTGGAAGCAAGTAAATGGCATTAAAACCGTATTGCGCTCGGTAGGCGTTGCCTTGAACTAAGAGCATTTTTTTCGCTAAACCATAAGGAGCATTGGTTTCTTCTGGATAACCCAACCAAAGATTTTCTTCTTTGAAAGGCACAGGTGTAAGCTTGGGATAAGCACAGATCGTACCGATGCTAACGAATTTTTTCACTCCAGCATATCTAGCTTCTTCCATGAGGTGGACTCCCATAGTGAGATTGTCATAAAAAAGAGTGCCGGGAAATTTTTGATTATAACCAATGCCGCCCACATTGGCAGCCAAGTGAATGACAATGTCCATGTTTTTCACTACTTGAGCACAGACTTCTTTTTTACGCAAATCATAGTCTTTGGATCTGGGAAGTAAGATTTCTTTGGGATTTAGTTTTTTAAGCTCAGTCACTAGATGCGAGCCAAGAAATCCATGTCCTCCAGTGACCAAAACTCGTTTATCTTGCCAAAAGTTATTTTTCATAAATAATGCAGTTCATTGTACGTTTTTTTGTTCTAATTTAACACTTTCAAAAATCCTGCTTAATTTTCCAAAAATAATAGATTTGTTTGGGAAATTTTTTGATAAAACTTGGTGCCAAAAGTTCTAACTCATCTGATTCAAAACGGAACCAATGCCGATCTGCCACGATTAATAATTTAGGGTTATCAGCCAATTCATAATCACCAAAAATATCGGTCGAATATTGATGAGTTGGCCCATAATTTAAGGCCGCTTCTTGATTGATACTATAAATTAAAACTTGGCGCTCACCCAATCGAGAAGCAAAATATCCAATGTCAACTAATTTTTCATAGTCATTTGAGTCAACGAATACCCTCGTTCCTTCCGGAAGAGAATAAAATAAGAAATTTGTTAAAGAACCAGCAGCTTGATGGGTAAAAAACATTTCTTGAAAAGAATCAGCAGTTCTTTCTAAAACATTTTTTTGATATAGATTACGTTTTTGAAACATTAAAATGCCAGCTAAAATGATGAAAGTCACTGTAACTAATGAAAATAAATTGAACGATTGTTTTAGTTTCTTGATATTTTTGAAAGAAAAGTTGTAGAAACTGAGTTCATAAAAAAGAAAAAGAATAATAAAAATAAAAGTCAAATAATGATAGCGCTCTAACTGATGCTCCCAACTAAAAACAAAAAATAGTGAACTAGTAAAGCCTGTCAATAAAATTAACGGCCACTGCAAGTCATGTAAAAATGAGTTGGTAATTCCTTTTTTTAATTTTTTAAGATTGCGGAAAAAAAATAAAATCAGTGCCACTATCATAGGAAAATAATATTCTGCGTAATCAAATCGCGCTATTAAAGCACCTAACCACAATTTATTTAAAGAAAAATCTACATTCACGGTATAACCTTGTCTTCGTGGCATTGATAAAATAAAAAGAACCACTTGACCGACTAAAGTCAGAAATAGCCACCAAGATTTTTTATCTTTCATCAGTTTTTTCAACCTCGCCCAGCCAAAAAATATTAAGATCATGGGCAACAATAGAATGGAAGTCTCCTTAGTAGTTAAAGCCAAAAGTAATAAACCGTTGCCTATTACAAAATTTTTGAAAGTTATTTTTTTGAAATCAAGTTTAGCCATCCACAATAAAAACAAAATTATAAACAAAGCTTGACGAGGTTCGGCCGTACCCAATCGATAAGCATTCTGAATTACTGCTGGCAACAATAAAAAAATGATTAAGACTGCAGAAATTAACCAATCCTTTACCTGAGTTAATTGTTTAATTAAAGCTCGTAAGCTAATTAAAGTCAGTGCTAAAATAATGGTTTGGAATAACCAATAACCAAAGGGGCGAACATCAAATAATAAATACATCAGAATTAGATAGAGTTGATAACCTGGTCTTAAACGACCATAGTCATATTCAAATAAGTTATTTTTCCAAATTTGTACGTCATTGGTGGCAAACAAAGTCTTTCCTGTTAATAAAGTTTGACCGTCATCAATATAATTAAATGTTGGGAAAATTAGCATCGGCAACATATAAAGTGTAGTCGCCAATATCAGCCAAAATCCATAATTAGTAATAATTTTCTTAAAAAATGACATTTTTATGCTTGACCAATTATTTTTTTATTTTTGATAATAAAATTTGGCCGTGCTTTTGTTTCATCATAAATAGCGGCCACATAAACACCAATTAAGCCAATAAACAGAGATAAGAAACCACCAATAATCAAAGTCATGAATAAAACACTAGCCCAGCCAGACACAATCCCTGAACCAAAAAAGTGAACATAGAGAACATAGAGCGCATATAGAAAAGCTAATAAAAACAACACTAAGCTAAATAAACCAGATAAATAAAGTGGTAAAGTACTAAACGAAGTCAATCCATGTAAAGCCAAACTAACCATTTTAGCTAAACTGTATTTACTTTCTCCCCTAACTCTTTTTTCTGCTTTATATGGCAAAATTACTGATTCGAACCCAATCCATTGCACCATGCCTCGTAAAAATTTTCTCTGTTCTGGTAAAGAAAGCAGTGCTGTTAAGGCTGTTCGACTAAGCAATCTAAAATCAGAAGCATTTTCTTGAATTTTTACTTGAGATAATAAATTGAGCAATCGATAAAACCAACTGGCAGTAGTTCTTTTAATTAAACCATTAACTTGTTTGTCAAATCGTTGAGTGAGTACTACTTCATAGCCTTGTTTATAGAGCTCGATCATTTTTAAAATAAGTTCTGGTGGGTGTTGTAGATCTCCATCCATAGTGACAATATATTGGCCAGATGCTTCTTTTAAGCCTGCTAATAATGCAGATTGATGGCCAAAGTTTCTAGAAAATGAAATTATTTTGGCAGGAAAATGTAAAGTTGATTTTTCTAAAAGCAAAGCTGTTTTGTCAGTGCTTCCGTCATTAATAAAAATTATCTCAGTGCGTAACGGATATTTTTTTCTAAGAGAATTTAGACGCGCAATAAGACTATTGATAACGGCTTCTTCATTGAAAAGTGGAATAACGATAGAAAGAATAGGCGATTTTAAATTTTTCATAATTTTTATTATAAATTCAGCTTTATAATTTGATACATTAAAATTGCAATAGTGTTATGTAAAGCGTGAATTGCCAATAAAATTGAGTTTTGATTATATCTTCGTGCTACAGTCAACTGCTCCGCAAACTGTTTTCTAAATTGACTGCCCCCTTTGGAAGATTGGTGAATCCTAAAAGCTGCGAGGGGTGATGAAAGACGAATGGGTAACCCAGAATTTTCAAACAGCCTAAACCAATAGTCATAATCCATCACATAATACAGACGTTCATTAAAAAAGCCGATTTTGAGGATTTCACTGGCTCGAATAAAAACTCCAGGCTGGGGAATGGGGTTTAAAACAGCCAAAAGTCTTTTTGAGAGCCAAAATCGCCAAAATTGCTTATAAAAACGAACTGATTTGTGAATCTCGTTTCCTTGTTCATTGACGATTTGGCAATCACCCACCAACCACCGATGCGGACTGCGATTAAAAAATCTTTCTACCAAAGAAAGAGCTTTGGGTAGATAATAATCATCGGAATTAAGGTAGGCAAAAATAACTTGTTCGGGATCTTTATTATTTTTCTTCAACCAAAGTGTCAGTTGTTTGATGCCCTTATTGATGGCATCTGTTTGACCTTTATCTTTTTTGGAAATCCAATAAATTTTATTATCGTATTGCTGTAAAAGTTCTTTGCTACCGTCAGTTGAGCCTCCATCAAATAACCAATAGATGATTTTGCCTTTTACTTTTTGGTTCAAAACGCTATCAATGGTCTGCTTTAGAAAATTACATTGATTGAATGATGGAGTAACAATGAAAAAATCCATTATTTTTTTCTAATCCGATCAATTGCTCTTTGACGAATAAACTCTTCCCATTTACGAGCATTTTCTCGTTGTTGAAAATAATTCATTACTACGATGACAGTCAAAATCATAAGCGCTCCTACTAAAAGCAAATCAAAAACACGAGAGAAATGAAGTAAGTCAGTCAAACCTTTGAGCGCATCTGGAAAAAGAGCAGTAAAAATAAAAATACTCCAGAGTGAATACCAAAACAATGTTTCCGTAGTAGAAAAACGTTGTTTCAAAGTGTGAGCGCGAGTTACATAGAGCATAAAGAGAGCAAAGAGAGTGGCAATAATTTGGAAAATACTCATAAACCTATCCTGAGGGCGATAATTTTAAAAATGACTTTGACAGCGTCAATCACGTTCATGCCCTTATCTTGATCGTGATAGATGGTTTTGATACTAACTAGCGCAAACTTAAGTTTGTTTTTGGCTATTTTACTGGCAATCTCCAATTCTACGCTATAGTCGGTTGAATGCCAATAAATTTGCTGATAAGTTTTATAAGTAAAAGCTTTATAACCAGAAAGAATATCAGGAATATAGCGCCAAAAGAGTACCAGCACTACTCCAGAAACAAAAGCATTACCCAGTTTTCTCATCAAAGGCATACTGGAAAAAAGTGAACGAGCTCCCAAAACAATTCCCGCTCCCCGATCCAAATGTTCTTGGAAAAGTGGTAACTCAGCCGGATCATGCTGATCATCCGCGTCCATCAGAATCACGGCTTTGGCTTTGAGTTTTTTAAAAGCGTAATCACAGCCGGTTTTCAAGGCGGCACCTTTACCCAAATTAACTTCATGAACTAGCACATGGCGGAGTTTTTTTTGAGCAATTTTTGCTGATTGATCTTGTGAACCATCATCTACATAGATGATGTTTTTGGTGTATTTAAGAGTTTTACTGATAGCTAAATCTAGATATTTAGCTTCGTTAAAACCAGGCATCACTACCCAAGTATGAGGAGAAAGAGTTTGTTTGCCTGCCATAAAAAATTATTGATTACGATACCAGTCCGCTACTTTTTGGATTCCTGCTGTAAAAGAAACTTGCGGTTCCCACCCCAAGTTTTTCTTGGCTTTATCACAATTGAGAGAACTGGTTATCTGCTCACCAGGACGCTTTGGACCATAAATGCGTTCTATCTTCTTGCCCAATACGGCAGTGATGCGATCAAAGACTTCATTGGTACTAATTTCTGTATTGGTGCCAATGTTTAGTTCTCCTACAAAATCCGTAGTCAGTGCCAAAACATTGGCCTTCACTACGTCTGAAACATAAACGTAATCTCTGGTGTGAGTGCCGTCGCCATTGATGACCGGAGTTTTGCCAGCCATGATCATTTCTGAAAAAATCGCCACCACTCCAGATTCTCCATGAGCATTTTGGCGTGGACCATAGACATTGGAATAACGCAGGGAAAGATAGGGAATGCCATAAAGTTCATGATAATAATTGAGATACAACTCAGCTGCCCGTTTAGAAATACCATAGGGTGACAGCGGTTCTTCTTTCATTGATTCATCAAAAGGAGTGGGCTTGTTGCCATACATAGCGCCCCCAGTAGCGGCAAAAATTACTTTTTTGACTGAAAGATTTTTGGCTGCCTCCATGATGTTTAAGGTTCCCAAGATGTTGTTTTTTGCATCAAATTGAGGGTCGTCAACAGAATGTCCCACTTGAATGTGAGCGGCGTGATGATTGATAACATCTGGACGTTGTGCCGATAAAATGCTTTGCATCATTTCTTGATTGGTGATGTCTGCTTCAATCAATAAAGCTTTATTATTAACAAACTCAGCTCTACCAGTAGAAAGATTGTCGATCACCACTACCTCATGACCCAGATCAACATAGGCATCTACTAGGTGAGAACCAATAAATCCGGCCCCACCAGTAACTATAATTTTCATAAATATCCTTTGTTTTTAATTTTTATGCCACCCAATAACCTTGAATAAAAAGAATCGTATTTATTATAAGTAAAGTGATTGAAATTGTTAGCAGGAGAACACGCCAGAGTTTATTTTTGAGATAAAATTTGCCCAACAATATAAAAATGGGAAAACAAATCAAAACATAGCGAGGCATACTAGATAAAGTGCCGGTTACGGTCGGTAGAAAAAAAGCCAATAGAGAAAAAACTAAATATGAAGGCCGAATTTTTTTGAAAAAAACAAGCAAACTTCCCAACACACCTAAAGATAAAAAAAGCTCTTGGGCGTAACTGAAATATTTCCAATCAAATGGTCTAGCTGTCCAAAGAATCTTGGCATAACGCCAAAGGACTTGGGGAAATAGCACCAATGATTCTTGTCTGCCGGTGCCGAATTCTTGCTGAACATGCAAAAAATAAAGCGGATCGCCAAAAACCTGCCATAAATAAAACATGTAAGAAAGCAAACCCAGTGAACCAAGAGAGATCAGGCCAATTTTTTGCAAATGTTGTTTCAAAAATTCACTCAAATTAATTTCTCTCGCTTGCCACCAAAGCTCTACCAAAAGGGCCGGCCATAAAAAGATACCAATAATTCTAGTGGCACTGGCAATCCCAGCCAAAATTCCAGCCCAAAGCCATTTTTTTTGTCTAGCCAGTAAGAAACTGCCCATCACTAAACTTAAAAAAACTGCCTCTGTGTAAAGTGCCCCCAGAAAGAAACTGGTCGGAAATAACAGTAGGGCAATAATAGACCAATGAGCGACTTTTACTGAATGGTCAAGTTTGATCAATTCGAAAAAAACCACGATCAAGATAGTCGTGAGAATGGTATTGAGTATCAAGCCACCCACCAGTAAACTTGGCAGACAGCGCAATAAAAGCGGAAAAATCGGAAAAAAAGCCTGAATGAGTCCAGTGCCCAAGTAACCTTGCTGAGCAATCATAAGGTAATGGACTCCGTCAAAATTTGCCCAAGAATAAAACCAGCGCGGAAGAGCAAAACTATTCAAAAGCTCTATGGCATAAGGAAAAGAAGGATCATAAACAAGCCAAAATCCAGCCAAAGCCGAGAGTAAAAATAGTCCCAACCGCCAGGCAATGATCCAAGTTATGATTTTTTTAAAGTCTGTTTTTTTTCTTGCCATATTAATCCAGCCCAAACCAAAAGAGCTAAACCACTAATCACATTACCCGTAATTCTGGGCCAAGTTTGTTGAGTAAAGCGAGACACAATCTGATACTCACCAGGAACCAACTGATAAGCCAATCTGCCTTGAATCAAATCATCATTAAGATAAGTGACCGGTTTATCATTGGCCGTGGTTTGCCAGCCGGCAAAATTCATAGTGGGTTCTGCAATCAGGGCTTCTTGTGTTACTAACAACTGATAGCGACGACTGGAGCCTGTCCAATGCTCAACCGTAAATTCTGCTTGGCCATTCAATACTCTGGGCTCTGGAGACCAGTCGCCAAATAAAATATAGGTAAAGGTTTTTGGTAAATTTTCATTCAAAGAACTAGTGCTTTGTGGAAATAAATCATATTCCAGAGTGCTTTTATGAAAAATAGCAATAGCCGACAAACGAAAAACTGCCAAGATTTGAATTAAAAATAATAAACCAAGTAGCCACTTAAAACCTCGTCCCAATTGCCAAGTAAAAGCTACTAGCGGAGCCGTAAAAATCAACCAAAATAAAGTTAAACGCCAGGGAAACTGAATAAAACCGATGAGCGGAATTGTTTTCCAAAATACTTGACTGGCTGGCGTTTGTAAAATCAGCAAAAATCCCCCCACCAAACATAAAAAAAACAATTTATGAGCCAATTGCCGATTGGTTCGACCGTATTTGATCAACCACAATGAAGCAATTAGTAGAGAAAACAAAGGGAGCAAACCAACCGCTAGGCTCAGAGTATCAATCGGTACAGAAAAAGAAAAACCAAATGTCAGTGGCGAAGTAACTAGTTGTGAGGGCTGAACTAAGTGTTCGATCGAGCCTACATTGAGATTGGTTTCATCCAAAACAACCAAGTTTTTCTCCGCTACTGCCGGCAACCAAAACCATAAAGATAATAATCCAGCCAGCAGTACTGTCTTGAGCCATTGTAACCAGTTGGTTCTATCAAACTTTAAAATACAGAGGTTATAAAAAAACCATAAAATCATTCCAAACATTACTGAGATGTTATGCGAGAGCAAAAAACCAAGTACGATGGGGATGCTGATTTTCCAAGAAACAAATTTTTTCTGTTTCCAGCGCTGAGTAAGCCATAATAGCCAGGGGAAAAGCCCCAAAGCCCAAACCTCACCAATGTTGCCTCGAACATAAATTAGGTTAGCCACAAAAGGAGCAGTAAAATAAGTTCCAGCAACAAACAGAGTACTGAGAAGAGAAAAATTTAGCAATTTGAGCCAAGAAATGATACCCACTGCGCCCAAAGAAAGACCAGCTACCATGAGTAGTTTAAAAATCAATTCATAAGAAACACCCAAAACACTCAGGGGTAGTGACAAAATATTAGCCAGTGGATAATTATAATTAAAAACCGGATAGCCATAATGATTCATCAGATTGGGAGCAAGACGAGGGGGAAATTGTCCTTCGCGGATCGCCACTTTGTAATTGGCAAAACGAGCTAAATGATTTTCTCCATCATGAGTGTAAGGTACACCAGTTTGAAGATATGGCTGAATTAAGACCAATAATGGCAAGAAAATAAGCAACCAACTTGGTTTTTTAAATAAATTCTTTAAGACGCTTAGTTTTTTCATAAAATACTTTGATAGACTCGCATAGTTTCCTCGGCAGTTTTCTCCCAAGTAAACTGTTGCTCCCAGTCAGCAGCTTTCTTTACCCAAGCTCTGCGTTTGGCTTGAGTTAAATTTAAGATCATCTCAATATTTTCTGCCAGTGCCTCCGCAGTAGCTTCAGCAAAAAGAGTAACCTTGCCTCCCACTTCCAATAAAGAAGAGTTGCCAGTTGCTACTACTGGCGTTTTACAACGCATTGCTTCCAAAACAGGCAAACCAAAACCCTCAGATAATGAAGGCTGAACATAAACTGCTGCTGCAGAATAAATAGCTGATAAAGTTTGATAGTCATCGCTTAGAATATCTGGTTTGAACAATACTCGTTTGGCAACATTACTCAGTGCTATTTGCGCCTCTATGGCCTGCCACTCAGGAATGTCTTGTGGGAAAAAATGTTTGCCTACGCAAACCAACTTGATGTTTTCTGGTAAATATTTGAGAGCTTTGATTAATTGAGGAATATTTTTATTGTAATTAATGTCTCCTACATACAAGATATATTTTTCTGGTAACTTGAGTTTGCGCTTGGCTGTTTTTAGTTTGCTGGCAGGTAGTGGTTGTAAAAATGGATTGGCCGCCAGAGGCACTACCGCTATTTTTCCCAAAGGTACACCCAAATGAGTAGCAATATCTTGTTGCGAGGCTTGAGAGTCCGTGATGACTTTAGCTACTGTCTTCAGAGCTAGTTTCTGATGAGCAAAAGCCAACCAGCCTCGTTTGCCCACAGGATATTCTTTGGGAAAAAGAAGTGGGATAACATCATGAATCGTTACTATGGTTTTACTAAATTTGGCCAGTGGCAAAGTGGGGAAAAATAAATCAAAGAAAGGATAGTGGACAATGTCTATTTTTTTAGGCCTTTGCACTAAACTAGAGCGATACAATTCTATGCCAGGTTGCTTTTCCAATGCTTCACTCAAAAAACGAGTGTACATTCCCACTCCGCGAATAGCATGACCGGATGAGAGTGGTTGAACATTGATCAGAACTTTCATGATCGACTTTCCTTTGTTTGCGTTTGCTCTAGTTCCCACAATTTAAGATAAGCTACTGGATAATGTAAACCGCTCATCAATGCGAAAACAAAACCTGGGTAACCATCCAAAAAACCTTTATGACGCAAAAAGAGTGAAAGAAAAATCTGCAATGGTTTGATTAAAAAATAATAAAAACCACCCCACCACGTCAAACGTTTATTCTCTTCCCACCAAAGTTTGGCTCTAAAAGAAGTGTAGGTATCGAACTTACGCAAATAATCAGCAAAGGTAGGATTGGCAAAGTGGAGCAAATGGCCTTTTGCCAAACCCACCGAACCGTCCACTGTCATTTGCTCGTGCACATCAGCTTGGGGTAATTTGGCTTTGCCGGCTAAATATAAACGAATGACTGGATCAGGATACTGCCCGCCTTTGGTGAGCCAGCGACCCAAAAATAAATTTTTACGGCGAAGCCACCAAGCAGAATTTTTTAATTGACCTTCTTTGCGTTTTTTTTCGATGAGTTTGATAAATTCAAATAATTTTTCGTCCACTACTTCATCAGCATCCAGTTGCAAGATTAATTCCCCGCGAGCCTTATCCATTGCCAGCTGTTTATTGATGTGAAAATTTTGTTTGTTGGTAGTTTTATAAACTCGTGCGTCAAAACTTTTGGCAATTTGGGGGGTGCTATCTTTAGAACTGCCATCAACTACAATAATTTCATCGGCTAATTTTTTGATAGATGCCAAACAACGAGCCAAGTTTTTTTCTTCATTATAAGTAGCCAGTACAACTGAAATCATAAATCCTTTTCTACGATCCAAACTGATGCTGTTTCTGACCATTGTACCAAGATTGTCTCGGTTTGAGAGCGATCTTGTGGCTCAGCAATAAAATGATAATGAGTGAGCTGTTCTCCATAACGAAAACCTATTTGATTTGGTTGCTGACGAATGATGGTTTTAAAATAAACATCAGGCGGAAGTTTGAGATACCAAGCCAAGATAATATAGTGATAACCAGACGGATCGACAATGGCTATCGGCTGATCGGGGTGTTCTGCTTCCACTGTTTGCATTACTTGGGCAAAACCAGGTTGAAAAGCTTGCGTTTGTTTTGGATAAATTATGAATAATTGAAAAGCGTGATGAGTGGCTTCCAAAACAAGCACCAGTATTATTGCTCCCCAAATAAATTTATTTTGTTTGAGCCAGCCAGTCAACCAAACCAAGCCCCAAACCGCAATAATTTGTAATAAAACAAAAAAGAGCAAACTACGAGTGGCATGTGGCGCATCAACAGTGATGATGGCTGGGAGGAGTGAAGCAAAGAGCAACCAAAGCCAAGCCAGTTCGCGTTTGTGAGTTATTGTCAATTTTTTACAAGCTCGAATCGCTCTACCTGTCATGGCTATGATTCCCACTCCGGCAAAACAGAAGCTAGTCCATAGGACGTGTCCCAAATTGGGCAGACTGTGCCATGGGTGACTACCACCTGTGGTTAGCAAAAACTTGATAGAAAATGAGCTAAATAGATTTTTGATCGATAAATAAATAAAATAAAGATAACGATTGCCGATTAATGATTGCCAGGGTTGATTGAGGCTGGCTCGGAAATTGCTCCATTCATGCCAAACAGTCTCATCACTGAAAATAGTAATGCCACTTTTTTGAGAAGTCAAAGCAAGCAATGACCTCAAACCTACCAAAAAAACTGCTCCCAAAATCAATTCTATGAGAATTAATTTGTTTTTCTGTTTATTGGCAAATCGCAACCAAACGAAAATCATCAAAACTGGTAAAAGTAATAAAGGCGTGTTGTAGGTAAAAATAGCCAGCAAAAGTAAGATTATTAAAAGCGGAACGTGCCAGCGTCGGGCTTTATGCTGAAATTCCAGTAAAACCACCAAGGCAGCTATTAGGTAGGTAAGAGCTAAGTTGGCCTCAAAAGCCAAACGCGAATACCAAATAAATACGGGAGAGACCGCTATCAATAAACTTGCCAGCCAAGCCTGTTTTTCAATGAACTTAATTTTTTTGGCCAGTAAAAAAACCAATGGTACCAGCACCGTACCAGCCAGCGCCGATGGCAGACGAACGGCCAAGTCAGTCAAGCCAAAAATCTTTAAAAAGGGAATTAATAATAATGGATAACCAGCCAATTTATAGTCGCCAAATGATTCTAGGGTAAGTGGCCAGCTTTTTTGCCATTCATCTTGGCCGGTTGTTGATAATAAATAAGCATTGTATGCCAGAGCTGCCTCATCGCGGTTGAGAATAGCGGGTAATTGACCCAATTGCCAAACACGCAAGAAGAAGGCTAATAAGGTGATTGAGATTAATAACCAATTGATTTTTTTATTCATGGCATTTTTTCAAAATAAATAGCTGCATACTCTGGTCGGTAATCTGCTGTATAAAAAATTTTATACCAATTTGGCTGACGAGAGGCAATGGTTTCCAGTTGCCAATCAATAAAATCTTTTCTAGCAATCAAAACTGTTTTTTCAGACAAAGTAGGTAGTTTTCCCCAATCGAACCAACGAAAACGAATATTATCAATATGGGTGGGCATGTATTGATCAAACTCAATTTTGCTAAAATCCTCAACTGGCAATTCATAGGCCATTAGCCACAAATAAAATCTGCTATCGAAAGGCTCGATCCACACTACATCCATTTCTTGTTTTTGTTGCCAAGCTTCATGCGCCAAATCAGCAAAACCAGTCTGCCACTCACTAGCCGATAGACTGGGATAGACGGAGAAATAAAAAGTAGTGAAGTCCCAAAATGAAAATGCCACTATTGATAGTAAACTAAGCCCGAAAGCTAGTTTGAGCCAGCTTGGTTCAACTGCTTGCTTGATTTTCTGCCAACCATAGAAACATCCCCAACCAATCACCACAGTCAGTGGAACTAGAGCATTGAGAGAGCGCAAGGCATGAGGGGTGGTTTCTGGTACTGAAGCTGGCAGTAGAGCTGTCAGCCACCACAAGAGCAATAAGACTCCCACTCGCCAGTGTTTAGTAAACAAAACAAACCAACCATAGATAAAGGGCAAAATAAAAATCGTCAAAAACAAACCATGCCTACCAGTACCATGACGAAGATTGGGATCGCCAGTAAAAAAGAGAAAGTCGCTAGAAAGATTGTCTGCATAATTTTTGGCCAGTTCACGAATCAATAAAACTTTGGGATGATAAATGACTTTATCAAATAAGGTATTACCGGCTGATAATTTATATTGATTGGAGACTACTGGCCAATCAGCCATGTTCAAAACAGAAGTGGCGCTGAGCCGAAACTGATTGCTGATTTTATAAAATGGTGAGCGATACATGGGCCAAAGACTGAGGGTAAAAATCAAGAGCGGTAAAATTAAATTCAAACCAAGCCAGCGCCATAAATTCTGGCCTTTTCGTTGGGGACCGGCAAATAAACAAATGGTTGCTACAAAAACTACCGGCCAAACAAAACGAATCGAAAAATAAGTATAAGTAGCCAAACCACCCAATAAAGCTGCGGCCAAGCCCCAAACCCAGTGTTTTTTAGTTTTGAAAGCCAACCAAATACTAGTTGCCATCAGCAATTGACCCACGTGTCCTTCAAAGCCAGTTCTGGAAAAAAGGATGCTCCAGGGAGTGAGAGCGATAATGAATGCTGTCCACAGAAAAATTGATTGTTGATGCTGTTTTTTTATAGAACCTACCAGCTGACTAGCCAAAGCTCCTCCAATGAAAATAGTTGCCATACCAGCCAAGGCGCTGGGTAGCCTCAAAGCCCAATTACTAGCTCCCCACAGTTTAACACTGATAGAAGCCAGCCAAATATAAACCGGAAGCTTGTAATCACCATAAGACGGGAAAATAGCCGATAGCCAAGCATTACCATGCATGTCCTGACCAGTGGCAGCAATGGCTCGCGCATCTACCAAAATCGCTGCTTCATCCCAGTAAAGAGAGACTGGCACCTCTCCCAAACGATAAAAACGCACCGTCAAGCCAATCAAGAAAATAAAACTCAAAATTAAAGCAAAAAGCCATTTGGACATGTATTTATGGTAACAGAGTTTAACTTACATTTCCTCTGGTGTCTGAATACCCAGTAAAGCCAGTCCTTCACTCAAAACTAACCTGGTTGCTTGAGTCAAACTCAAACGAACTTGTTGCTGATCCTGAGTTCGGGCGGTTAAAATAGGATTTTGATTGTAAAAAGTATTGAATCTTTGTGCCAATTCAAATAGAAATGAGGCTAAATGATGGGGCGTAAATTCTTCAGCAGCTTTTGTCACTACTTCTGCCAAACGATTCAGATATTTGATGAGCGCAAGCTCTGTTTGGTCAAAATCATAATTGGCAGGGATTGATAACTGCTGATGCTCTCTTTTATTTAAAACACTCTGGGCTCTTACTGCTGCATATTGCACATAAGGGCCGGAATTGCCCTTCATACTGAGTATTTCATCCCAGTCAAAAGAGATATCTCTGGCGGCCTCACTTTTTAGATCGTTCCATTTGAGGGCACCTATCGCTATTTGTTCCACGCTAGCTTGATTGTCTGAGGACAGTGAGGCCGCCCTCTGTTCAGCCTCATCAATCACATCTTGCAACCAAATTACATCTCCTTTTCTAGTCGACATTTTTCTAGTCTTGAAACGATATAGGCCGTGTTTTACATGCACTCTTTGCTTGGGTTTGTACCAACCCAGCATTTGCTCTATTTTATAAAGCTGTTTGAAATATAAACTTTGCTCAGCACCAACCTCATTGATCACCAAATCAGGCTTGAATTCTTTCAATCTGAAATAATCCGTAGCCAAATCTCTAGTGGAATATAAAGTAGTGCCATCCTTTTTTAAAATCATCAAAGAGGGGAGTGCTTTATCTTCAAAAAAGACTAGTTTTGCTCCATCTTCTCCTTCACCATAATGACCTCCATTTTTCTCAGATTCATCTTGGGGAAGTTTCTCTCTCAGGATTTCCAAAACTTGCTCCATGCGCCGTTCAAAAAAAGACTCTCCATAACCCCGACCATTATTTTCCGTAAAAGTTATCTTCAATTTTGTATAAATTTTGTCAAATTCCTGCCAGGATAAATCCACACACCATTGCCAAATTGAGCGAGCATCATCATCACCTTCCTCTAGTTTCTTAAACCAAGCTCGTCCATAATCATTCAGAGTGGAATCTTCTTCTGCTCGCTGATGAAACTTGACATACAGTTCCACCAGTTCTTTGATCGGCCTAGAAGATTTGCTAATAGCCTCTCGATCTCCCCAAGTTTTGATCGCATAAATTAATTTTCCAAACTGAGTCCCCCAATCTCCCAAATGATTGTCTCGCAAAACTTCCCAGCCAAGCACTTCATATAAATTGGCCAGAGCATCACCAATGATCGTTGAACGGAGATGACCCACAGTAAATGGTTTGGCGATATTAGGTGAGGAATATTCAACAATCACTCGTTTCCCCTGCCCCGCCGGGGGAATAATGGTTTGTATACTAGAAACTTGATTGATTTCATTCAATTGACGCAACCAGTATTGTGAAGAGAGAGTAAAGTTGATAAAGCCAGGACCCGCCACACTCATTTCTTGAATATCAGTTTCTTTTGTCAAAATAACTTGCAATTTTTCTACCAAAGCAGCAGCCAACTCTTTAGGACTGCTAAATTTATCTGTTTGCTTGATGTATTGCAGAGCAACATTGCTACTCCAATCACCGAATTGATCATCAGCTGGATGCTCCAACTTGAGTGCTGAGGGTTGAAGGTTTAGTTCACCAAGAGCTTGCTGGATGGCTTGAGTAATAGAGTTAATAATCACTCCCAAAGATTATACTGATTAATCAGCATTTGGAAAAGCCGAATCTCAAGAACTCACTCCACAATTGCCAATTGCCAAACCTCTTTTCCAGCCAAATCCTCAATTATCTCTGGTTGATCTTTGATTTTGAGTCCAGTGAATTGATCGGGCGAGCCAGCAACAATGGCTGGCAGAGTGGTTATTTCCTGCAAACTACCTACAAAATGCAGATTGGCAAACTCCAGAAACTCACCCTGATCCTTTTTGACAGTATTATTTTCTCGTTGTACTAAAACAGGATCAGTGGCTGTATAAAACCAATAATACATAGCTGGTCTGCCCTGCTCTCTAGTAATGTAAACTGGCAAATCGGGATATTGATTACGCAAAATCTCTACTCTATCAATCAATTGTTCGTAACCATATTGCCATTCCGAGGAAAATTGTTGCGGATAAACAAATAATAAATGTCGATAAAAAGCAGCAAAACTAAAGCCATAAAAAAAGACTAGACTCAGTGGCAAAATAAATAATTTTTTTTGCCAACACTTATCCTTGAGCCATTTAGCAATCCAAACCCAACTCTGCCAAATACCAAAAACAGCGATCAATAAAAACACCGGAGCAACCGGTAAAATACGCAAGGCATGGGGTACAGTTTTGGACATGGCAGCCGGCAAAATACCAAAAATCAACCACCCAACCAATAATCGTCGTTTGATTGGTGGCAATTTTTTCAAAACCCAAACCGCACCAACTAATAAAAATATTATTTCTGAAGGGTAAAAAAGACCAAAATAACCAGTAGAGTGACGCGGATTTTCATCACCGGCAATAAATAGAAAAGCTGGATTAAAATGTACCAGAAACTGCTCTATTATTTTTGTACCCTGCAAAACAAAACGATGATAAACCACTCTGGAGAAAACCGAGTTATGATGTAGTTCTTTGAGCGTATTACTCTCTTTAATAATCGTTAAATCACTAAATAAACTAGTTTCCGTCAAACGCTGTTTCAGCACTGGAGTCCCTAAGGCAGAACTGAAAGGTTGCAGTAAAGCAGCAGTCAGAAATAAAGGTAAAACATAACCAAAAAGCCAAACATTTTTGAATTTGAGTCTCAAATCCTGACTGACAAACTGCCAGCCAATAATCAGGCCCAATACCGGAGCCAAAACTCTAGTACTGTGATAGGTATACAGAGCGGCAAATAATAATAAAATGCTCAACATCAACCAAGCAAATCGCCACCGATTTTCTGGTTTGAGCTTAATTGCTTGCCAGCCGGTAATTATGCCCCACAAAATAAAAAAGCTAGCCAAATTAACTTCCCAACCCGCTCTAGAAAATTGAATAAGCCAAGGCGAAATAGTACTCAAACTTAGAGCAATTAATACTAACCAGCGCCGAGTCTTGAGTGATAAAATTTCTTGACTAAATTGCCAAACTAGCACTCCCAAACCAGCTACTATCCCCACTCCTGCCAAAATCGATGGCAAGCGAACTGCCAGAGCGCTCAAACCCCACCATTTGATAAACGGAACTAAAGCATAAAAATAACCACTCGGTTTCCAATCACCAAAAGATTCAAAAGCTACCAACGGCACAGCGCCATGATGATCTTTGCCTGTTTCCAAAATAGAATAAGCATCATAACCCAAGGCTACTTCTTCCCAATATAAAGCTGGAGGAGAACTGGTAACTTTGAAAAATCTCACCCCAAAAGACACTAACAAAATACTGATTATTGCCCACTGCCAAATCCTTTTTGTCATTTTATTTTATTGATTAATATAAATTCTGAATCGTTCCGAGCCATCACTGCCCAAGATTACTTTATCAGCAGAAAAATTTTTGCTCAACAAATCATCGGTTTGACTGGCTACGACAATCGTATTGGGTCTTTCTACATCACCAATATTGATTTCTTCTTTAAATTCATATTTAACCAATGAACCGCCCTGATACCAAATGGGATTAGTTTTTCTTACAAACAGTGCATAAATATAAGGTTGGCCATAATCACTGGTGAAAATAATTTTATCAACTGCTGTTTTGCCTTGTTCTCCCTTTTCATAGGGAAGCACAAAACGAAATGCTTCCAAATAACCATCCTGAAAAGCAGCAGCGCTTGCTGCGGCAAAAACAGTGTAGTAATGATGTAAATAACTAATAAAAAATAAACCATGAAATAAAATAAATGATCCTAATAATAAATTTTTGAGGATCGCTGAAAAATTACTTGCAAATAAAGATTGCAAACCAAAAACAGCCAGTAAAATAAAACCGGGCAAACTCAGTAAACTACGATTGCTATGAGGAACTTCACTGCCTAAAGCTGCCGGTAAAATACCCAAGATCATCATCAACAAACCCAATTTTCCCAACATCATTTGATCAATTTTCTTTTGCTGTTTGAATAGCAAACAACAAAGTCCCACTATTACTAAACAAAAAGTAGTAAAGAGTAATACTCCCCAACGACCATCACCGTGTCTCAAAGTCGTGGTCGCTCCCTGTAATAAAAAAGGCGTTGATAGATGAGTGGCAAAATTTGAAATAATCAGGGTGAGTGTTTGGCCGATAGAACTAGTTTCATTGAAAATTAATGTTCCTGCTCGCTCCAAACCCTTACCAAATAAAGAATCATAAATTAGTGGCTTGGCCACCAATAATCCCACCCCTACTGCCGTAAGAAAACTTTTCCAATAAATAACCAACTGTTTTCTTTGTTCAATTATTAAAAACAAAACCAATCCCGGCACCGTGATCTTGGCACTATGATAGGCATAAAGACTAGCCGTAAAACCCAAGATTGCCAATAAAAAATCTAGATAACGTCGCCATACTTTTTTGACTGCCAAGGCTTTATAAAAAAAATAAATAGCCCAAATAACCAAGGTTAGCGCTAAACCGGATTCAAAACCAACTCTGGAAAAATGATGGTGCCAAGGAGAAAGAGCCAATAGACTGCCGGCCAACAAAGCAAGCAATCTGGCACGCTGTAAATTTTCACCACTTTTCACTGCCAAAATCCGAACCAAATAAATCATACCCAAAACAGCCATCACTCCGCTTAAAGCAAAAGGCAGACGAACTGCCCATAAATTCATTCCTCCCAAATAAGTAAAAATACCATTGAGATAAATAGCCAACGGAGCTTTATAGTCTCCAAAAGACCAAAATGAGGTCGGCAAGCGAGTTAGCCATTCATCTCTTCTAGTAGTAAAAATCGCAAAGCCGTTATAACCAATTGCTGCTTCATCCCAAGTCATTCCGTGCGGGACTTCACCTAATCGATAAAAACGCAGTAAGATTGTGATCAATAAAACAACGATCGTACTCCAAAAAAATTGTTTCTTTGTTAATTGAAAAGAAGCCGAGATTACTTTCATATAAATATTAATTATCGCGTTCTAAATCTTAATTTCTGATTATCCACCAATATGGTCTCCATAATAAATAAGCTACTTTTTGCCAAAAATCACTGTTTTTCCAAGTAAATTTATTGGCATTATTCCAGCTCATTTTTTCCATTTTTCTCTGACCAAAAACAGTAGCATTGGTAGTTTCATGATTGTGATCCACAATAGCTTTTGGCTCAAACAAAACTTTCCAACCACGTTTTCTAGCTTGAAAAGATAAAGCTATGTCTTCCCAATAAGCTGGATAAAACAACTTATTAAATCCACCAATTGCTAGCCATTTTTGTTTATCAAACACTCCGCTACCACCAGAAACCCAGGCTGTCGGACCACTGGTAAAATCATCCGCTTTGGAATGAATAAACATTCCTCGTTCAAACCACAATTTGTTTTTACCAGATTTTTTACCATGCTCAATTTCCAATGGACCAACTGCAAAAACAGACTCATCTTGAAAATAGGGTAATAAATACTGAAGAGCAGTTTTTCTGGGAGCAACGTCACTATTGATCAAGAAAATCAAATCATACTTGGCAGTTCGCACACCCCGATTGGAAGTTTCCCCAAAACGCTGATTCTTGATATTTACCAGTAGCAAGACACTAATTTTTTTATTTCCTTGAATAAATAATCCCCGATAAGCCTTCACTCCCGCAACGGGAGCCTTGATTGAGTTCATTTTAAAGTGATCTTTCAACCACTGGACCGTGTCATCAGGCCCGGCATCCTCCACTATGATTAATTCGTCTTGGTTCTGCAAACAAGCCAAAACTGCTGGTAAATATTTCTCCAATAAATGTTTGCCTTTAAAAGTAGGAATCACGGCAGAGACGTGAGGAAGTTGTTTGTTTTTTTTCATTGGTTTAATCTTAAAACTTGCATCATTTCGCGTAAATTAGTCTCAAATTTTTCTGGTCCAAAATTCTGTGATCGCAACTGTGCTTGAGTTGCCAAGAAAGCGCGCTTATGCTCATTGTTCATAAGCTCGGCTGTTTTTGCAAGACACGTTTTTTCATCTTGCCACAAAAGCTCAGTCAAACCAGCTCCCAAGATTTCTGGCTGACCACCTTTACTGATCACTACTGGCACAGCTCGACTAGCCATTGCCTCCACCGTACTGATTCCAAAATGCTCCATTTTTTCCGGATGCAAATCTTCATCTACTGCAAAACCTGTAGTATGCCAATAGATAGAGGCTTTAGCGTACCAAGCATCCAATTCATCTCTAGAAACTGTATGAATAATCTTGATGGGCAAACCACTGGCTAGTTTCTTTACTTCTCTGGCATATTGTTCATCTTCTACTGAACCAATTAAAACTAATTGCCAGCCCTTACTTTCTTGTGGATATTGTTTTTTTAAATTCTTAAAAAATCGAACTAAAACATCTTGGCGTTTGCTATGCAACTGACGGAAAAACCGGCCAACATGAAGAATAATTTTTTCTTTTTGGATTTTTTCACTCAATAACTCAAGTTTGGCAACATCAACCATGGGCTGATGAACAGCATTGACGCGCAAACCCCAGTGTTTTTCCACAATTTGTTTGGTAAATGCTGAATTGGTATTAACAAATTGCCAACTGAGTTTTTTTAATCGTTCAAAAAAACTAAGTGGTTGTCTAATCAGGGGAATTTGAATATGAATAACACTCTTACCAGCTCCACTCAAAAATAAACTGCCATCAGTAATAAAATAAAGCAAATCAAATTGACGAGTCCAGTTAAGTTTTTGCCAAAAACTAGCTTTAGTTCCCAGGGGAGAAGCCAATAACTCCAATTGTTTTAAATCTTGACCTAAAAAATCTTGATATTTGGTGTAAATTGCTTCAGTTTCAGAACTTGAGAGTTGCTGATGAAACTCTGTTTGGGGCACAGCCAGAAAAACCTGACCATAAGTGGCCATGAATTGAGCCACGTCCAATAAATACTTTTCTCCTCCACCAGTGTGTTTGGGAAAATATGGAGAATAAAGACAGATTTTCATTCAATCACAGCTCCTTTTCGCTCCGCCAAAGAGCCTGAATTTCTTTTTCTTGTTGTTGATATCTCTCTGGTAAATCAGGTTTTTGTTGCAATTCCCAAACTTGAATATAAACCATGATGCGATTCATACCTTGCACCAAAGCTTCGATCAAACCCACTAAACCATCTCGATAACCTCTTTTTATTACTGCTCGGCGCAAAAATTCCATAATACCTTTACGCAAAAGTGTCAAAAAAGTGACAGGCTTCACTCCGGCTTTGCAAATCAACTCTGCCTCCAATTTGGTCCAATTGGCTGATTTTCTGAGGTTGTCTTCGGTACTGCGATGAGTGAGGTGGATTAATGAAGAGTGCAAAGTGGTTACTTCGCCTTTAAACAGCGGGCTTTCATGAATATCTCCTTGCCACTCTTTAAAATCAGTTTTTTTAAAGACTCTAGTCACCCAATCTTTTTCCCAACCTCCGTGTTTGAATAAAAACCCATAAAGAAAATTCTCTCGTTTGAATTTCAAGGCACTGACCTGTGCTGTTTCTGTATGAACCAAGATTTCTTTGGCTAGGGTGGGAGTCACTCGTTCATCAGCATCAATATAAAAAAGCCAGTCACCAGTAGCATGTTTAATTGCCTCGTCTCTGCGTCTAGCAAATGAAGAATGAGCAAACTCCACTACTTTGGCTCCCAAAGACTCTGCCTTTTGCACTGTTTCATCTGTTGAGTTGTGATCTATGACCAATATTTCATTACACCAGCCAAGCGTATTTAGACAGCCTTCAATCATAGACGACTCATTGTGAGTTAGGATAATGGCGGTTATTTTGAGTTTCATAAAATTGGTTGCTTTCCAAAACGAAAAAATAAAAAGTCAAAAACACCTTTTCGTTCGGCATCGGTTCCATTAAAAAGAGTATTAAAAATAAAACGAATTGCCGTCAGCCAATTGCCCCAAGTGCCATGTTTAACAAATACCAATAAACGATTGCGTGTTTGATAGTATTGTTGAAACTTGGAGCCAACTCCACCTGCTGTGGAGCCACCATTCATGTGCCAAACGATTGATTGGGGCACAAAACTTAATTTATAGCCACCCTTTTTTACTCGCAAACTGTAATCCATATCTTCGTAATACCCAAAAAATCTTTTGTCCAAAATACCAACATGTTCTGTTACGACTCGCTTAATCATGATAGCGCAACCAGTGGCAAAATCACAGCTAGTCTGCTGATCAAACTGACCACGATCCACCTCATCTACCCCACGATGAAAAGCAACTAAGTTTTTCCAATCAATACTGCCGCCAGCATACCAAAGTACCTTGCCTCGTTCTGATTTTTTATAACTTTTGCGATGAAATTCCAGGCCGGGAGTAAAGTAAATCTTGGAAACAGCAATCCCGATTTTAGGATCATTGCGCAGAGTGTCATAGAGCGCTTGTACTCCTTGTTTCTCTACTTCAGCATCAGAATTTAATAGAAAAAAATAATCTGATTGGTAGTTTTTGACAGCATGGCTTATGCCTAGATTATTTCCTCCCGTAAAACCCAGGTTTGCCTCACTACGGATCAGTTCAACCGGCGCTTTTTTTAAATCTTTGGCCAATTTCAACGGTACTTTGGAACCATTATCAACCACTAGAACTTGATGACGAAAACCATCCGCCGTTGCCTTGATAGCAGAACGAATGGCCAAATCTGTTTCTCTGGGGGTATTGTAATTAACAATAATGGTAGTGACGTGCTCCATAGTTTGTCATTCATTATACTATTTATACTACTGGTTTTTACCCTGATATTCCCAAACTTCAACACCGGTAGGAGCTGATTGGTGCTTTAAAGTGGTCAGCAACCGATAATCAGGATGATTGCGATTAAAATCAGGAATTTGAGCTTCTTCAACCACAAATAAAATGTTTTTGTTGTTATACAATTGATTGTTTGACCAATCGATTGATTGAAAATAAATATTATCTAATTTACTAACATGACTAAAACCTTCCACATCATGGGGATAATATTCAATGCGCGTAGTTAATTCTGCCGGATGACCAGCTTCATAAAATAAAAAATAAATATAAGGAGAATAAGTTTCGTCCTGAAAATAGATGGCATCGTAATGAGTTTTTTGTTCAGTCAACCAATAAACTAAAGTCTTCATTTGCCACGACCAATAACGAGCATCTTGAATTGGATAAACAAAATAATAATGAATTAAAAAACGATAAGCATTATAAGATAATCCTATAATTATGAATGAAAATAGAGTGATTAGGACTTTTCTTGAACAATATTTTTGCATTATTTGATGTAATTTAATAAAACCGTAGACCGAGAGTATTTCAATCACTACAAAAGCCGGTGAAAATCTAATCGTATGATTAGCTTGAAAAGTAATCATAGGTGCAACACTGGCCGCCAGCAACCAACCTCCCAACCAAATCTGCCAGCGTTGAGGTCGAATAAATAATGAAGCTATACCAACTACTAAACCAAAAAACATGATCGGGTAGAAATTTCCAAAACCAGTCAAATTGTGAGCATGATTATCTCCTCCTTGTAAAAACAAAAACTCCGGAGAGATCATCTTAAAAAAATTAGTTTTCAACTGCATGAAAAAGGCACTAAATTTGTTGGCGGCCAGCACCAAACTTAACTGTTCAAATTGCGGTACAATGCTACGATATTGATTAACTTGTTTAGTATAAGCATCAAGATCAAAGATCGATAAACCATTAAACTTCGTTTGATTAGCTTCCTGGATACCGCTGAATAATAAGAGTGTGCCGATAAAAATAAAAGGAGCCAGACTAGCTATCACCCAGGATCGATGACCGTTAAAAAACTTTTTCCAAGTCGACCAATAAAGACTCACTGTCATCAACCAAAACAATGGTATAAAAACCTGATAGGCATGATAACCTACCAAAGTTAAGGCCCACAGTCCTTGTGAGCCAATTAATAAACCCAACCTTTTTCGACCATGCTGAAAGTCACGCCAGACTATTAATAAGGCCACTAGTCCCCATAAAAACAAAGCTAAGGCAAGATGAGCTTCATAAGCAATATGTGAAAAATGAACTGCCCAAGGAGAAACCGCCAAAATCCATGGCACTAAAAGTGACAACCAAGTACGAATTTTTTTATCCTTGATTAATAATAAAACCAACCAATAACTACTGACAACCACACTCACGCCCGCTAAAGCCGAGGGCAAACGCACTGTCCAAGTAGTTAAACCAAACACTTTGACCAACGGAATTAAAACATAGATATAAAGCGGTAATTTCCAGTCACCGAATGATTCAATTTGCAACGGCCAAGCCACTCCGCGTTCATCTCGACCAGTTTCTAATAAAGAATAAGCTGTGTAACCTAAAGAAGCCTCATCACGATTGAGTTCTATCGGCACTTCCCCTAGTTTAAAAAAACGTAAAACAATAGCTAAAATAAAAATCAAACCAACCAAAAGTTGATGTCGATGATTAATGAGTGAAGTTTTAATTTTATTCATCAAATTTTTAATTTACATTTGAAATTTACGCCTGATTTGCCAATAAATTTTTCTGAAACCGCCAGTATGCCTAACCTGATAATCAGCCCACCAATAATGCCAAATTCGTTGCATTTGCTGCAAAGATTTACCCAAATCCTCTGGCTTGGTAACCTTGAAACCTTGGTTGCCCCATTGTTTTAAATAAATAACAGCTTCATACATAGCCTGCAATAATGAGAGCGCCACGCCATGCATGCCTTCTTCCACGCCATCCATCATCAGGGCGCGTTTGGCAAACTCTCCTGCAAACTTCTCCAAAACTACTGCGCTGGAAAAGTCTTTTATTTCAGTACGCTCCTTGGCTTGAATGCTGGTGTAGTGATTGAGTTTGGTAACAAAATGATCAACATCATCATAATTGAAATGCTGAAGAGCATACTTTTCTTCTGTGGGCAAATAAACTTCTTTTCCCTTGACGTCTGGCAGTCTATGTACGCCAACCTGCCAGGAAACCGCTCCTTTTTTAAACAACCTAGGTTGATAATCAGGCCACCAACCAGTTTTAGTTATCCAATGCCCGAACACAATGTTTTTCCTGGGCAGCCAATAAACATCTGCAGCTGATTCCTGATCTAGAGTCTGTAAAACAATTTGTTTGAGCTCATCACTCACCACCTCATCGGCATCAACAACCAAGATCCACTCATGACTGGCCTTACTCAAAGCAAAATTCCGGGCTGGATCTGCATAGCCCAAATCTTTATGCTGAAAAATCTTTTTGGTGAATTTTCTGGCCAAGGTGAGAGTGCCGTCACTGCTGTACATATCCACTATCACGATTTCATCCGCGAAACTAACCGATCTCAAAGTCCGTACAATAGTGTTAGCCACATCTTTGGTATTGATCACTACCGATAATTTGACTGAGCGCATGTCGTCATTGTACCGTTTTTTCACTAAAGTAAAAATAGATGATAATCAATCGTCGATTGATCTTTAACCTTGTGACAGTTTTTCTAAACTGTTACAATTTTTTTAAGTTAAATGAAAAAAATATTGACCAATTCCATCTTTTGGCTTTTTGTTTTAATTTTTTCTACTACCATTCTAGCAACCTTAATTCATCGCGCCGAAATCTTCATTCCCACCAATCGTAAGGCTATCAGTCTAGCTTACAGTCAATCGCAGTATGTTCTGGGCGATGAAGCTTTACAAAAAATAGATGACAATACTCTCTATCAGTATGCAGCCGAAGCCTATCTTCGGGGCGAAGATCCCACGACAATCAATTTTGAGCATCCTCCACTGGGTAAATATTTATTTGGTCTGTCGCTACAACTATTTAATCAAGTTTTAGTCATCAATATTTTATTGTTTGCTATTTGTTTGAGTCTATTTGCTCTTCTTCTAAAACAATTGAAGTTTTCTGAGACCTTTATTTTCTTGGCAGTTGGTTATTTGGCATTGGGCAGTGGTTTGAGTGGCCATTTGCGCACGGCTCTTTTTGATTTGCAGATTTTAATTTGGTCGTTGGCATTTTTTAATGTTTTATTTTTGACAAAAGAAAATTGGCAAAAATATACTTTGCTTGGCTTAGTGCTGGGTTTGTTGATGGCTACTAAGTATTTTTTTCCGATCATTTTTTTATTTATTGGTCTGTTGGGTATCTGGGTTTGGCAAAAACAAACTTGGAAAAAAGCAATTTTGAGTCTGGTAATAGCCGTAATCACTTATTTATTTAGTTATATTGTTTTCTTTCTTCATCAGCATTCATTGATGGATTTTATTCGTTTTGAATGGTTTCGTTTCCGTTGGTGGACAGGTAATCGAACCATTCCCAAGTTTATTATTTTGCAGACTTTGTTTCTGGGAAAATATCAAGCTTGGTGGGAACCAACTCGGCAATATTTGCCCAGCGGTGATTGGAATTGGAGTTGGCCTATCTTGTTTATTGTTTATCTCATTTCACTCATCAAACAAAAACTATCATTAAAGACAGCCATAATTATTCTTTATACTCTAGGTTTATTGGGAATTTTTCTCCTTGGATCGGCCGTTTATGGTCGTTATCTACTACAATTAATTCCTTTCTGGTTAATTATTATTGGTCGGGCTTACCAAAATGTACAAAAAAATAATCACTAAACTTTCCAACTTATTAAAACTTAAAACTACCAAAAAGTGGTTGATTTTAATCATTAGTCTCGGCATCATTTTGGGTGGAATATTTTTAGCTATTCGTAAGATGAGAATTTCTCAAGGAATGTGGTATTCCTTTGATGATGTCCATGTTATCAGAACCGTGGCTATGGCTCATGAACTTGAGCGCGGTCAATTTCCAGTCAGAATACTCAGTGATTTTGGTAATGGTGGCGGTTATCTTTTTTTTAATTTTTATTCTCCGCTGGTTTATTACTTGACTGCTGGATTGGTTTTTCTTGGTAATCATCCGCTCAATGCCGTTAAGCTTGCTTTTCAGTTGTGTTATTTACTGGGAGCCTTGGGCATGTGGACTTGGTTGCGCCGACTCTTTCCTCAAAAACCCTGGGTCGCTGTTATCGGTAGCTTGTTGCTGATTGGTAGCGGTTATTTCAACTATGATGCTTATGTGAGAGGTTCATTGGGCGAATTGAGTGGTTTTGCCCTTACTCCCTGGCTTTTTTGGCTTTATGAAAATCTGAAAACTAGCCCAAGAAATAAACTGAGTATTGGTTTGCTGGCGCTAGCTATCAGTACTTTCATGTATGTTCATATGATTACAGCCTTTATTGTTTTGCCTTTTCTGGGTTTGCGTTGGATTTGGGATCTTTATTTTCATCAACTCAAACCAACCAAACGCTGGAATTTGGCTTGGGCAGGCTTACTATCAATAGGTCTTTCAGCTTCCTATCTTTTGCCAGTAATAGTCGAAAAATCATTGGTTTGGTACAGTCAAATAGATTATGTCACCCAAGGCTTTCAAAGTGGCTTTGTTTCTTTTGTTGAACTGGTCGGTTGGCAAAAAAATGCCGATCCCACCATTCTGCCCATGACTGTTGGGTCCTGGTTGAGCCTGAGTGCTGGGATAGCGATCATCTTCAGTTGGCAACAATTAAAAAGATTGACTGGCAAACAGATGATGGTGCAATCCTCACTCTGGTGGTTTGCTGTCAGCGGTTTATTGTTGGCATTATTTATTCAAAGTAAATGGAGTAGAGTGATTTGGGAAAATAGTAGTCTTTTGCAAATGACTCAATTTCCCTCTCGTTATCTAATGATTATCAGCCTTTTGGCTGTCTTGATTGTTAGCCTGGGCTTGGCTAATTGGAAAAAAGATCTAATTGCTATTTTATTGGGAATTACTCTTCTTTCTTTGACTTGGTGGCAAAATCAGCCGCTCATGACCCCGTCCGGATATTACTTTACTGATGAGTTTAGAGCAGAAGATCTGTGTAGCTCCTCAACTTGGCAGTACGAATATCTACCCAAATGGACACAGGAGTGTTTGCCAAAAGGTCACTCTTTTCCCATAGCGACCAGCTCAGAAGCCTTGGAAATCTTGGACGTTCAAGTGGCCGATAACCTCACTTCACTGGAGATAAAAACCAATGGAAAACCTGGCGAATTAATCATTACTCGTTATTATTTTCCTGGTTGGCAAATCAAGAGTGATCAGCAAATTCTTGAGTCTTATCCTGTTGGTAAATATGGTTTGTTGGGTGCACGAATATCCACCAATCAAACTCAACTTAGTGTTCAGTTTACCGACACTCCCATTAGAACTTGGGCCAATAATATTTCAATCAGTAGTTTAATTATAGGATTATGGTTGATAACGACCGATAGTATTACTTTGATTAGAAAAAAATTAAAGCTGAAATTCAAAAAACCTTAAATTATAGGATGTTGATAATTTAAAATAGAGTAGGGGAGTATTTTTTTTAAATCATGAGGAAAAATATAAGCTTAATTTTATTGACTGTTATTGTGACGTTGGGTTTTATTTTCCGATTCATTAATTTGACTGACACCCCTGCTGGTTTTAATTGGGATGAGGCTTCTGTCGGTTACAATGCTTATTCTCTGTTATTGACTGGCAAAGACGAGTTCGGTCGCAGTTGGCCCATATTTATTGAATCATTTGGTGATTTCAAAACTGGACTCTATAGTATGATGCTTGTGCCTATCATTAATTGTCTGGGTCTTAATGTTTTCTCAGTTAGAGTGCTCAATGTTTTTATTGGTACCAGTTTGATTATTGCCGGTTATTTTTTGGGGAAACAATACTTTAAAAGAACAACAGAGGCCCTAATACTAGCTGGTTTATTGGCTTTCTCACCTTTGGCGATTCATTTATCACGCTTTACGCTGGAATGGTACGCTGCCCTACCTCTTTTTGTAACAGGAGTCGGGTTATTAATTCATGAAAAAAAATTCAGTTGGCGTCTGATTCTAGCTACCGTTTTATTGGGTTTTAGTTTGTACTGGTATCACAGTCTGCGATTAATCTTACCGTTCTTTCTCTTCAGTTACTTTCTAATTTATCGTTCGCAACTACTCAAAGAGAAAAAAATCTTTATTTTGAGTTTGGTTGTAGGTTTACTCAGCATCACTCCCCTCTTGATTGCTTTCAAACAAAATAATATTTTGACCAGACCTCAGGCGGTAGCCATTTTTAATGATAGTGAACAGCAAAGATTGCAAACAGAAAGCTTATATCGTTTTACGACCGCCAGTGTTCCTTTGCGCAGAATCTTGGCCAATAAAGGAGTTTATTATTTGCAAGAAATTGCCTATCGATATCTAGGTCATTTTTCTCCTGAGTTTTTATTTTTTGGCACTGATGCCACTCCCAGAATCAGCATTCATCAAGTAGGCAAACTACAATTAGTAGCGCTCCCCTTTCTAATTATTGGTTTTGCCGAAGTTTTGAAAAAACGAAGTAAAGAGAATCTGCTGATTTTAAGCTGGGTTTTTCTAGCTCCTCTGCCCGCCAGCCTAACCACTGATGCACCACATGGCTTGCGCAGTTTATTACTTTTGCCTGTTTTATTATTGATTGTCGTGATTGGCTTGAGCAGAGTTCATCTTTATTTTAAAAAGCATTGGTCGTCAACTTCAGTCACTTTGATGGAAGCTTTTATCTTTCTTGTTTTTATGGCAAATTTTCTTTCACAAATTTCGCATTATTTTCTTTTTTATGCGGAGGAAACTACCTCTTATTGGCAAGCTGATCAACAAGAAATGGTTCATAAATTAAATCTTTATAAAGATCAATATCAACAAGTTTTGGTTAGCACTGATGATGGCCAACCTTATATTTTTATTGCCTTTTTTACCCCAATTAACCCTTTAGAGTTTCAACAAGCCATCAAAAATCAACAACAAATTTTTAATTCTAGGGTTAATCAACTGGGTAACCTCATTTTTAAAACCATTCATTCTGAAGATTATTGTCTGCCAAATACTCTAATCATTACCAAAAACTTTCCAGTAGTAAAAAATCTAAAACCAATCGCCACTGTTTATCTGCCAAATCGTTGGCATGAACCTAAAGAGAGTTTTTATTTCTTTGAAACTGACAATCCCCTCATTCGGAGTCAATTATGTCCGGTTGAAAAATAGTTTTCCTTTTGAAACTGATTTATTTTCTCAATAAACTGTGCACTTCCTTGTTGAGCTGGCGCCAACCAAATAAAGCAATACTCAGTAAATAAATCAGGCCACTTGAAATTATGCCAATAACTAACATTCGCAAACCCTGAGTCCAGATTTGCATACCTAGTAAACCTAAAGTAGCCATGATTACTGATCCTATTAAAGCCAATTTTACTTGAGGAAAAACCTCGATTGGGACATATTTTTTGACCATCCTAATTGACAAAACCGAGGTAAAAGAAATGATTAGTGCCGACCAAGCCACTCCGTTAAATCCAACTTTCCAAAGCAAAAGCGGAGTGATAATCCAAGTTAGCATTGTCCATAAACTCATTAATTTTAAAGTCTTATTGATCTGTCCAATAGCATTGAGTGTATTGACCAAGGGAGTAGAAAGAGCTGCCCAACCGATGCTTAGTGCAAATAAAATAAAGCTGACCACGGCAGGCTCCCATTGTTTATATCTCTCTACTACTTGAATTAACGGCCAAATAAAAACACTCATTGCTGTCAAAATAGGAAAAATGGCCAAAGAAATGAAAAACAGTGATTTTTCGATCGCTTTTTTGAGTAAGTCAGTACGTGATTGTAAACGCGAATAAGTGGGAAAAGTGATGGCTAATACGTTCTGGACAGTGAGGTTATATGGGTATTGCGACCAGCTTTTTGCCCATTGAATATAACCAAATTGATCTAATGGTAAAAATATGCCCAGTCCCAAAAAGAAAAGTTGATCTTTGATGCGAGCTAGAAAATCATTGAGCTGAAACTTTACGCCATAACTCAATAATGATTTGAGTACTTTAGTATTCCAACGCAAGCCAATTTCCCGCCACGGTTCGATCGACCACATAATTATTACTCCCACGATGGACCTGGCCACAATGGCATAGGCATAAGAAATAACTCCAAAGCCATGCCAAGCTAGATAAACCAGCAAACCATAAAAAACTATTTGCTCAAAAATTTGGGGAATAACCAATTTATTAAATAATAATTTACGCTCCAACTTGATGGAAGAAATTGTTTTCAAGGTAGCCAGAGGAAATGAGATAGCCAAGCTGACTAGCAACCAAGCTCCAGCCCCACCCACTTTGGCTTGAACCCAGCCCGTTAGCAACAACAAAATAATGATTCCTACAATCAACCAACTCAATAGCCACTGAAGAGTAAACACCACTCTATATTCACTTTTGTTTGGCTCATCCTTTTTTTGCACCAATGCCGCAGCCAAACCAATATCGGAAAAGAAAATTAACAACCCAATAATCTGAATCACGAAACCGTATATGCCAAAATCTTCTGGCGAAAAAAAGGCACTCAAAATCAAAGCCGAAACCAAACCAATGATCTGTAAAACCGCTGTTCTCAAAAAATAAGATAAAGCGCCCATTACAGAGCGATGTTTAATATTGGCAATTTCTTCTGCGTCAGTTAATAACTCTTCAACTTCGTCTGTGGTATCAACTGGAGTGTGTTGAATCATGATTTATTTTTTTTCTTTAAATTTAATGAATTTAATTGTTTTTTGGGAATCAATAAAAAGACCAATATCAACCAAGAAAATAAACTAAGTAAGTCAGCATATTTTCTAACGGGAGTAGACAGAAAACGTAAAGCAACTAAATGCTGGCCGGCTGGCACTGTTACAGAGATATTGCCATTTTCACCAATCTGGCGATTCCAGCGTTGGTTATCAATTTCTAGCCCCCAGCCGGGATAGTCGGCTACGGCCAGCTCAAGAGTGGCCTCACTGGTAAAATTAGTCTTGATCAATTTTTCATGTACTCGTTCCACCAATATCTCGAAACTATCTGCTGGTAATTCTTGACTATTGATAATTAACTCTTCCGGAATCAAGGTCGGCGGGATGGGCATGCCCACTACTGCATAATCAGGCAGAATATTACTCAGGTTTTTTCTCATCAAAAGTGGATCGGTATAATAATAGTCTTCATTGCGCTCCAAAAATTTTTCTGGTCTAAAATAAGTCACTGAACCAATGACCATGATGATCACTAGTAATAATGAACCATAAACTCTTGTCAATTTATTTTTGATAAACCAAGTCAGACTGCCAATCAAAAGAGCGATTAATAGAATAATAATGCTCAACCATCTCCAGGGGAACTGAGCATATTTTAATAAAAATATTTGATCCCACAACCACTGTGATTTCAGTAAAGACATATAAAAACCAATCAAAAGTAAAAAGCCGAAAAGTAATACCAAGCCCAAAACTTTTTTTGAAGGAAAAAGCGGTTGGCGACCTCTCAGCCAATTCCAAAATCTTCCTACACTGATCAAACCCAACACGCCCAAACTAAGCCACTGTCCCCAACCCAGGAAAAAAGAAATATCATCATCTACTCCCCAAGCACTGCCACCATAATCCCAATTGGGTTGAAAAAATTGCCTGATATATAAAAAATGTAAACGATAATCAAAATAATAAGTAAAGATCGTATCTTCTATTTGAGTGAGGTTTTTTTCAAAAAACGCCGGTATTAAATAAAAAGCCGATAAACCCAAAGCCAACAATACACTTAGCGCTAGACTACCCAAAATTCTAACAAAGTTTCGCCAACGAAATTGATTGCGATAAAAAAACTCTGGTGCTTTGCGCCAAAATAAAATCACAAAAAACCCAAACACAAAAAGACCTAGGATAGGCATAAAAAGTAGAGTAATAATGTTGTGTGATAAAAATAATCCCACTAAGGCCAAACTCAGCATCAACCAGCCATTTTTCTCACGATGAAAAACCTTGATAACACCCAAGAAAATCCAAGGTAAAAATAGAATCGCCCAAGCTTCATTGAGCGCCCCTCTCACAAATAAATTGACTGCTCGATAAGGAGCCAGAGTTAGGGCAGCCGCAGTCAACAAACCACCACTTTTACCAAATAATTTTTTTCCCAACAGATAGCCACCCATGATGGTGCCCGCATTAACCACAAGAAAAAGTGCTTTGATGGCCAATACTACATCTGCACTCAACCAATAAATGATGGCTCCCAAATAAAAAGGCAGTGGACCATAAAACTCAAATAAAGGCATGCCGTAGCCAAATCCAAAATTCTGCGTCCAACGAACGGGAAAATGACCGTCACCCAAGGCTCTCGTCATCTCAGCGATTCGACCAGCATGAGTATAGTCATGAATGCGAAAAAATTTGGGACTAAATAACGACCAAGAGCTGGCCAAAAAAATTAAAATCAAAAAATAAAGTGGCAACCAGGTTTTTATTTTTTTCACAAAGACATTGTAGCCTATCTAAGGGTGAATACCCAAGATGCTTTTGTTTTGCTACAATTCCTATCAAACTAAGGTTTAATCTATGAAAAAAACAACTGTTACCAAACAAGAAACTGCCAAGACTCACTCTTCTAAAACTTTTCCCTCCGCTTCTATCACGTCTTTCTCAGATTCCAACCGGTCAAAATCTGATTTCAAGTTTGGGGAAGTTTTTCTCAAAGCAATTTTTTTGACGGCGGGCATCACTATTTTGATGTTACTAATAACTGCTCTAGGAATAGGAATCTGGAGCTATGGTCAATTCCAAAAATTCTTAACCATCGCCAAACTTGATCGAGCAAGCTTGATTGAAGAATTAAAAACCGGTTGGCAAACAGCTCCCATAGCAGATCAAGATCATAAAAACATTTTATTATTGGGCACAGACACAACTGCGGATCGTAGTAATTTTCCCACTCTAACCGATACCATCATGCTTTTTTCTATTAATCTTAAAAATGGAGAAATCAATACTCTCCCTTTACCCAGAGATTTGTGGAGTGATGTTTATCAAACTAAAATCAATGCTCTCTATATTTATGGTCAAGAACGTTATCCTGATAATCCAGAACAATTCACTGCTGAAGTCGTTCAAGAAATGACTGGCATACCCATCCACCACACTCTAGTTTTGTCCCTTGATCAACTTCAAGAACTGATCGATCTAGTAGATGGAGTGGAGATAAAAGTAGAAAAAGGCTTCACCGATCCACTCTATCCCAAGTCTGATGTTGATGTTTCGGTGGAAACCGATCCAGAAATTCTTTATGAAACAATTGTTTTTGAAGCGGGAGAACAAAAACTATCTGGACCGCGAGCCTTACAATATATTCGCAGTAGACACAGTGAAGACGAACAAGGTCATGATTTAGCTCGTGGAGCGCGTCAACAACAAGTCATTGCTGCATTAATTACCAAACTTACTAACTACAAACTATTCCTCACTCAACCAGAATTAGCTGCCAAGCTCTATGTTTTTTATCAAAGAGATTTTGCCAAAGCATTATCTTTACCAGAACTGGTTGCTACTATCAAAACATTATTGCCTTATCGAGAAAATTTGGAATTTACCAGTCATCAACTGAGCGACATTGATGATGATCCCACTGACGGCGTCTTGGACAATCCGGCTCGTTTGTCAATCTATCAATATCAATGGGTTTACATCATCACTGATGAGCAAAAATTTCAAACACTAGTTCAAGAAAAACTAATTTTAGGTCATAATTAGCCAAAGTTAATCAATTTATGTTTACCAAACTTCCCCAGCCAATTGAACCGCGGTTTGTCATTAGATTATTGGTAGCCATTATCGTAATACTGGCTTTTTTGGCTGGTTACTATCACTCAGCCCTTGGTGTCGAACAAGAAAAACTAAAACAACTAGAAATTCAAATAGAGTCACTACAAATTAAAGAAATTGAAATTGAGGAAAAATTATGAGTCAAACAATTTTAGTTACTGGGGGAGCCGGATTTATCGGTGCCAACTTTATTCATTATTGGTTTAAAAACCATCCGGAAGATCAAATCATCAACTTGGATGTACTTACCTATGCAGGCAACTTGGATAATCTGACCAGTGTTAATGATTTGCCCAATTATACTTTTGTGAGAGGTGATATTCGTGATAAAGAACTTGTCAATAAAATCATGGATGAAATAGATGTCGTTGTTCATTTTGCAGCCGAATCACATGTGGATCGATCAATCAAAAATCCAGAAATTTTTTTGGAAACCAATATTATTGGTACCCAGATATTGCTAGAGTCTGCTCTCAAACATAATTTAAAACGTTTTCATCATATCTCTACTGATGAAGTTTTTGGGGCATTGCCTCTGAACACTACTGAGAAATTTACTCTGGATACTCCCTATAATCCCCACAGTCCCTACTCTGCCAGCAAGGCAGCAGCAGATCACTTGGTGCGCGCTTACGGCACTACTTATGGTCTGCCTTACACCATCACCAACTGCACCAATAATTACGGCCCTTTCCAATTTCCGGAAAAATTCATTGCTCTTACTATCACCAATTTACTGGAAGGTAAAAAAATTCCTGTCTATGGCGACGGCCTCTATGTCAGAGATTGGTTACACACAGAAGATCATTGTCGGGCCATTGATCGAGTGCTTGCTGATGGAAAACTGGGTAAAACTTATCTTGTAGGTGGTATGACCAAAGATGTTTCCAACTTGGAAATCTCCAGAATGATTTTGGAAATCATGGGTGAAAGTGAAGATAAAATCGAACACGTCAAAGATCGACCTGGTCACGATCGCCGTTATGCTATTGATTGGAGTGAAACCAAAGCGCAGTTGGGTTGGGAACCGAGTATTACTCTGCAGAAAGGTCTAGAACAAACCGTAAAATGGTATCAAGAAAACCAAGCGTGGTGGAAAAAATTAAAACAAACCAATCAACAATATTTTACCGAACATTATAAAAATTAAGCCTAAGGATTTTTATGAAAGTACTGCTAACCAATGATGATGGCTATCAAGCCTTAGGTTTGCGCATCGTGGCCTCAATTCTGAAAGAAAAATTTGAACAAATTATTATTGCTGCTCCCAAAACTCAGCAAAGTTCTACTGGTGGGAGTTTCCCAGGAAAAGGTAATTGGGGTAAAGATCAAGTTGATGGGATGGAGGTTTTGTGGGTGGATGGTCCCCCTTCTGATGCAATAGAGCTGGCAGGAGAATTATATGGCAATGATTTTGATTTGATTTTTTCTGGTATGAATATGGGTACCAATGTAGGCTCAGTACCCGCTTCTGGCACATTGGGCGCTGCTAACCATGCCCTAGAAAAAGCCATTGCCCCAAAAGCATTAGTTTTTAGTTGGCGAGTGCCGGAAGAGCTATGGGATAAAACTGCTCCCAATCTACCTTTGGCAAAATATAAAAAATATCCCACCAGCACAGTGCGCAAATTGATTGAGCTGACTTTAGAAAATGATTTTTGGGGAGCTGAGTTATTAAACTTCAATCTTCCTGAAAACCAACCTGATTTTCTGAGAATTTGCGAACCGGCCAAACAAGCTTATAAAAAATATTATGCCTATACTTTAGCGGTCGATCACCAGGTCAAAACCTATCAAAAAATTGGTGCCGACCCCAGAATCTTAACCGGCGATTTGCATTTTGATGCCAATGCACTCTCTCAAGGCTATGCTACCGTTGTTCCTTGGCTCTCCAATCGCTATGTCAATCAGAACTTACTCAAGCTAATTGGTACAGAAATTAAGCTCTAGAAAGATTTTTATGAAAAATAATTTATTAACCACTGGTTTAAATGGACTGGTTGGCTCGCATTTTGCTCTGGATTTCCATAATACCTATGAATTTGACAATCTTGATCTGCGCGACAAAAACCAACCAATAGACATCACTAACTATGAACAAGTGCTCAAACGCTTTCAAACCTCTCAAGCCACCCACGTCATCCACCTAGCAGCATTTACCGATGTCACTGGTGCTTGGCAACAGACTGATGATAAAAATGGATTGACTTATAGGGTAAATGTAGTGGGAACAGAGAATATTGTTCGAGCAGCAGAAGTAACCAATAAACATATTATTTATGTTTCTACTGCTTATGTTTTTGATGGCGAAAAAAAAGAACTTTACACTGAACAAGATCAACCCAATCCCATTGAGTGGTACGGCAAAACCAAATGGTTGGCTGAAGAAGCGGTCAAAAAATCAACTGCACCTACAACTATCCTGCGCATTGACCAGCCTTTTCGTTCCGATCAATTTGAAAAAATAGATACCGTGCACCTGATTATCAAAGGCATTCAAGAAAAAATTCTTCATCCACAATTTACCAATCATTTTTTTGGTCCCACCTATGTGAATGATTTTAGTAAAGTACTGGATTTTGTGATTCGCACCAAACTGACCGGTCTTTATCACGCCTCTAGTGGGGAGAGTTGGTCTGATTTTGAGTTTGCCAAACTAATCAATGAAGCTCTTCAGCTGGGTGGCGAAATTAAAGAGGGAGATTTGGACGCTTATCTAGCTAAATCCGAGCGTCCTTATCAGCGCAATACCGCCATGGATACCACTAAATTGACAAAAATCTTGGATTTTAAACAAAAAACGATCGAAGAGGCAATTGGAGAAGTAGAGTTTTAGCTTTTTTGATTTTTGCGCCAAGCGGTGATTTTTTGATGATCGCCGGTCAGTAATTCTGCCGGTACGCGCCAACCTTGGTAGTTCTCTGGTCGAGTATATTGTGGATGACCAAGTTTACCTGGTGTGCTGTGCGATTCATCCAGATTGCTTAACTCATTACCGAGTACTCCAGGAATTAATCGGGTCAAAGCATCAACCATCACTGTTACAGCTGGTTCGCCACCAGTCAGCACATAATCACCAATCCTGATTTCTTCATCGATCAAGTGTTTTACTACTCGCTCGTCTACTCCTTCATAGTGACCGCAAATGAGTGCCAGGCGATCTAGCGTCTGCCAATCTCCAGCCGTTTGCTGAGTAAAAACCTTACCTTTGGCGGAAGTGAGAATAATTTTCTCTTTCGCCATTCCCTTTTTAAACTTAAATTCTTGTAGTGCCAAATTAATCGGCTCCACTTTCATCACCATACCCGGACCACCACCATAAGGCCGATCATCAGTGGTGTGGTGTTTATCAGTCGCAAAATCACGCAGATTGACTATCTGAATTTTGAGTAACTTATTTTTCAAGGCCCGACCAAGAATGGAGGTCGCAAAGACTGAGTTAAAAAACTCAGGGAAAAGAGTAAAAATAAAGATTTGCACTCTTCAATTATATAATGCTAAGTCCTTTTTGGAATGATATACTGGCTCAATAATCTAGAGAAATTTATGAACATCACTATTATCGGTACCGGATTTGTAGGAGTAGTAACGGCAGCAGTTTATGCTTCCTTTGGTCACCAGGTCATTGGTTTGGATGTTGATGAACAAAAAATTTCCAGCTTGAAAAAAAGTCAGGTGCCTTTTTATGAGCCTGGTTTGGAAGAACTTCTCAAAGAACAACAGGCTCACCACAACCTAAGTTTTACCACGGATTATCAAACTGCCATCAAAGATGCTGAGATTATTTTTGTTACGGTAGGCACTCCTTCCGCTCCCGATGGCCAAGCTGATTTGCGGTTTGTGTTTGCCAGTGTAGAGTCACTTGCTCCTCACTTGCAAAAACAAGCCATTGTCGTGATTAAGTCCACTGTTCCACCCGGCACTTTGGATAAAGTGGAGGAATTGATTCATTCGCACACTGAAACTGCCTTTTACACTGCTGCTGTCCCAGAATTTCTGCGAGAAGGTTCAGCCGTAGCAGACACTCTTCATCCTGATCGCATCGTGTTGGGTGCCACTAATGAACAAGTCTTTAAAAAACTAGAAGAATTACATCGACCACTGCAGGCTCCAATGATCAGAGTTAAGCCAGAATCGGCTCAAATGGCCAAATATGCAGCCAATGCTTATCTAGCCACCCGCATCACTTTTATCAATCAAATTGCCGATTTGTGTGAAAAAAATGGAGCTAATGTAGAAGAAGTTGTGGTAGCCATTAGTCCTGATAAACGTATTGGAGCTCATTATTGGTATCCTGGTTTTGGTTATGGAGGTTCATGTTTTCCCAAAGATGTAAAAGAGTTGGCGGCTTATTCACGCGCCATTGGTGAGAGTGATAATTTATTCAATAAAGTCAATGATCTCAATCAAGACAGAATTCCCAAACTCTTGGACAATTTTGAAAAGAAGATTGGTGGTTGGGAAAATAAACAAGTGGCTGTTTTGGGCTTATCTTTCAAACCAAATACTGATGATATGCGTGAATCCCCCGCCACCCTAGTCATTCCGATTTTGCTGAGTAAAGGAGCTAGTGTAACTAGTTTTGATCCCATGGCCGATTGGCAAAGATTTTTACGTTTGGAAAAAATGGAAAAAAATCATCAGCAATCCGAAACTCTCAAACAAGCCGTCAAAGATGCAGATGTCATTATTGCTTTGGTAGAGTGGCCAGAAATTATTGGTTTTGATTTTGCCGAAACTAAAACAACCAAGCAACAGTGGTTTATTGATGCTCGCAATCAATTTTCTCCAACAATCATCAAAAAAATAGGTTATCACTATCTAGGCTTGGGACGCCCATCATGACCGATATTATTTTAATCACTGGAGGAACTGGGTTTGCTGGCTCTCATTTGGTAGAGGCTTTATTGGCCAAAAATCAAGCTCCAGAGACCATTCATGTTACTAGTTTTTCAAATAAACCTGGATTTGTCGGTCAGTTATTACCTGCAACCAACATTCATCAACTCGATCTAACTCAAACAGAAGCAGTTATAAAAGTTTTTACTAAGCTTCAACCAACTCAAATCTTTCATCTGGCTAGTTTCTCTTCACCTAGTCTAAGTTTGGAAAATACCGCCAAAGCCATCGAGACCAATGTCGAGATTCAAATGAATGTGCTGGAGGCAATGCGCGTGCATACTCCCCAAGCTCGTCTATTATCAATCGGCAGTGCTTCTGAGTACGCCAGTTCACCAGAGCCTCTAAGTGAAACCAGCATCTTGGGTCCTCATGATCCTTATGGCGTTTCCAAAGTTGCCCAAGACATGTTGGCTTATTCCTATGCCGTACGTTTTGAGCTGGATATTGTGCGAGTCAGACCATTCAATCACATTGGCGAGCGTCAAGAAAAAGGTTTTGTAGTCAGCGATTTTGCTCATCAGATTATTCAAATTGAACGAAAGCTACAACAAGAAATTCAAGTAGGCAATCTACAAGTTACCAGAGATTTTTCTGATGTAAAAGACATTGTCCAAGCCTATTTATTATTGATGGCTGAAGGAAAATCCGGTGAAGTTTATAATGTGGGTAGTAGTAAAGATGTTACTATTCAAGAACTATTGGCCAGAATGAAGGCTCTCTCTACGGTTGATTTTGCAATCAAAGTGGTGGAGCAAAAACAACGTCCGGGAGATATTCCTCGTAGCGTGGCTGAGATTAGTAAAATTAGTAAACTGGGTTGGCAACCAACTATTCCTCTTGAAAAAACATTGGAACGAATATTAAATTGGTGGAGACAACAATAAGAAAGGGAATTTATGAAAAAAGCATTTATCACCGGCATTACCGGTCAAGACGGATCATATTTAGCTGAGTTTTTATTGGAAAAAGGCTATCAAGTTTATGGACTGACTCGCAGAACCAGTACCCAAAATTTTGATCGTATTAAAAAAATTGTTCACAATCCCAATTTGAAATTAATTTCAGGAGATTTAGTTGATCAGAACTCACTCACTTTTGCTTTTAAAGATACTCAGCCTGATGAAGTTTATAACCTAGCTGCTCAATCATTTGTGCAAGCTTCCTGGGAACAACCAGTTTTGACTGGCGAATTTACTGGCTTGGGAGTAACCAGAGTATTGGAAGCAATGCGTCTAGCTTGTCCAGGGGCTAAGTTTTATCAAGCCAGCTCCAGTGAAATGTTTGGTAAGGTGCTGGAAACTCCACAGAATGAAAAAACACCATTTTACCCACGCTCTCCTTATGGAGTAGCCAAGGTTTATGGTCATTGGATTACGATTAATTATCGAGAATCTTACGACTTATTTGCCGTCTCTGGCATTTTATTCAATCATGAGTCCCCTCGTAGAGGTTTGGAGTTTGTTACCAGAAAAATTGCCAATGGAGTAGCCAGAGTAAAATTGGGCAAACAGCAATTCGTGGAACTGGGCAATCTAGAATCAAAACGAGACTGGGGCTATGCCAAAGATTATGTGGAAGCCATGTGGTTGATGTTACAACAAGATAAGGCAGAAGATTTTGTGATCGCCACTGAAGAAACTCACTCCGTCAGAGAATTTTTACAACTAGCCAGTAAAGCAGCCGGGATTAATGACTGGGAATCAATTTACAAACATAATCCCGTTTTTGATCGACCAGCAGAAGTAGACATGCTCATTGGTGATGCTAGCAAAGCCAAAAAGAAACTAGGTTGGAAACCATCAGTAGATTTTGAGGGATTGGTCACTTTGATGGTTGAGGCCGAACTAGAAGAAGAACGTAAAATAAAGGCGTAAGATTCATTTTATGAAAAAAAAGTCGGCCATTATCATCATTCCTACTTATAATGAGCGAGAAAACATCACTGCTACCCTGGAACAAGTCTATGCTGTGTTGCGTACCGTTAAAAATTGGCAATGCGGAGTCTTGGTAGTTGATGATACTTCTCCAGACAAAACCTATGAATTGGTAAAAAAACTGCAAAATAAATATAGTAATTTGCATTTATTTCTCAACAAACGAAAAGCCGGTTTGGGTGGGGCTTATCTCAAAGGCATGGCTCATGCTTTTAATGAACTGGGAGCCGATCTCGTTTTTCAGTTTGATGCTGATTTATCTCACGATCCCAAAAAAATTCCGCAGTTTTTGAAAAAAATCGAAGCCGGCAATGATTTGGTGTTGGGCTCGCGCTATATTCCTGGTGGCAGTATTCCTGATAATTGGGGTCTGCATCGAAAATTCCTGAGTGTAATAGGTAATTTATTCATCAACATTGTGTTGACCAATTTTAATGTGCGTGATTGGACTACTGGTTATCGAGCCGTTAATAAAAAAGTTTATCAAGCCGTTTCTCCAGAACTAACAACAGAGCGTTTTTCAGGATATACTTTTCAGATAGGCTTTTTACATAAAGCTATCAGTAAGGGTTTCAAGGTCGCTGAAGTGCCATTTCACTTCAAAGATCGTAATTTTGGTAAAAGTAAAATAGGACCAGAGTATATTAAAAATACTCTGTTATACATCATGAAGGCTCGCTTACAAGAAATTTTCAAAAACAGAATCTTTAAATTTTTGGTAGTGGGTAGTGTCGGTGCTTTTGTGCAGTTATCTACTTTGCAAATCTGGCGATTATTATTTCCCTTTCAACTTGCCTTTTTCCTAGCCATTGAGGGAGCCGTTATAAGTAATTTTATTTTTAATAATTTTTGGACTTTTTCTGATCGAAAATTACAATCCAAACAATATTTCTCCAAATTTTTACAATTTAACTTAGCTTCAGGAGGCTCAATTATTATTCAGCAATTAATTGCTTTTCTGGGAGAAATGTATCTTGGTTTGTTTGATTTATTCACTCTACCCATAATCAATTTTACTATCGACACCGGCACAATGTATGCCGTCGTAGGAATCTTGATTGGGATGTTCTGGAACTTTTTTGCCTACAGTAAGATTATTTGGAAAAAACAAAACAAGGCTCATTAAATGAAGGTAACTGCCTCCTGGAAAAAAATCATCCTGGGATTGTTGTTGATAAGTGGAGTTTTTTTGCGTTTTTATAATCTTGCTGGCACCTTGCAATTTCAAGGCGATCAAGGTCGCGATGCTATCGTGGTAGCTGATATTTTCCGTCAAAAGGATCTGGTTTTTATCGGTCCTGTAACTAGTGTGGGCAATATGTACTTAGGTCCACTTTATTACTACTTTATGCTACCTTTTTTATGGCTTTCTTATCCCAGTCCATTGGGACCTGTCTATGCTGTAGCCTTATTGGGAGTGATAGTCACTTATCTTATTTATAAACTGGGCAAAGATCTAATCGGCAAAACAGGAGCTTTGCTGGCTACCTTCTTTTTTACCTTTAGTGCCACGATTACGCAAACTTTTCGTTTTAGCTGGAATCCCAATCCAGCGCCATTTGTCTCTATCGTGATGATTTGGGCTACTGCTCAAGCTTGGCAGAAAAATCCTCGTTACTGGATCTTGGTGGCAATTACTTTTAGTGTCCTTATTCAACTTCATTACATGACTTTACTGGCTGCACCGGCAGCTGGAATAATTTGGCTGGTTGATTTTTGGCAACGACATCGGAAAGCGCCCAAGAAACTTCGTCCTTATTGGCAACAACTAAAGTTATTGATCCTGCCAACGCTGATCGGCGCTCTTATTTTTCTATTATCTCTAACTCCATTGGTGCTTTTTGATCTAAAACATGAGGCCACCAATCTTCAAGCTTTCAAATCACTACTAACCAGTGAGGAAAACTTCACTCCTACCGGTACTGTCAAATCTTTGCTGGGTAAAACTACTGAAACCCTCAAAGAAACCGAGGGCAGAGGCATGCATATTTTATTTGAATATATGATTGGAAAAAATAGACCTCTAAATCAATCATTATTGTATTTGGTTTCTTTTGTTTTACTGATTAATTTATGGAAAAAACATCAACTTGGAAAAGAATCAAAAAAAGAATGGGTGCTCGTTTCTTATTTGGGATTTGGTATCTTGGGCACTGCTTTGTACCAACACACTATTTTTGATCACTATATTGCCTATCTTTTTCCTATCACTGTTTTGGTTTATGGTTTTGTCTTGACCAAAATAAGACCGCATTGGCTGGGTTTTCTAGCCGGAATTTTATTTGTGGCAGTTTTTCTGCAATATAATCTCCCTCGATTGCCACTCAAAACTACCGGTTGGACAATGGCTGATATTCAGCAAACCAGTCAAGAAATCTTGAAGCATGTCAAACCAGGAGAAAAGTACAACTTGGTTTTATTATCCGAAAGCCGTGATATTAATGGCCAAAATTATCGTTATTTTTTGACTACTGGTCACACTAGGCCAGTCTCAGAAAATGAACGCGGAGAAATAGAAACTTTGTTTATTATTAATGAAGAGAAAAAAATTAGTAAAGTTACTGATTCTCCCATTTATGAAATAGTCGTCTTTCCTAATAAAGAACCTGCTGAAGTTTTTTCAATCGATAACGGTCCAGAAATCACGATTTTGCGTACAACTACCCAAGAAAGCTTGGAACCGCTAGAATGATAAACATGGCAAATAACTCTCCTTTTCTATCAGTGGTAGTGCCCTCTTTCAATGAACAAAAAAATATTGCCAGAGGAGTATTGTCAGAAATGCTGGATTATTTAAAAACTCAAGATTATTCTTGGGAAATAATCCTCACCGATGACGGTAGCACCGATGGTACTGTTGAAAAACTAACGGCCTTTGCTAAGAACCATCCTCACATTAAAGTTTTGAAAAATCTGCACGCCGGAAAAGGACCCACTGTGGCAGCAGGAATGTTGGCTGCTAACGGTCAATGGCGTTTATTTACTGATTTTGATCAATCAACTCCCCTTTCAGAAGTAGAAAAATTATTTGCTTTTACTGATACTCATCAAGTTATTTTTGGTTCTAGAGAAATAAAAGGAGCCAAAAGAGACAAGGAACCATTTTATCGTCACTTGATGGGGAGAGGCTTTAATTTATTGGTCCGGATTATGGCAGTACCCGGAGTCAGCGATACTCAATGTGGTTTTAAGTTATTTTCAGCACCCACAGCAGAAACACTATTCAAAAAATTATATGTTTATGGTCATCAAACAGAACGGCCAGATGCCTTCACTGGTGCTTTTGATGTGGAATTATTATTTTTGGCCAGAAAACTGGGATTTGCGAGTATTGAGGTGCCCATTCTTTGGCGACATCATGCCACTGATCGAGTCAGTCCTATTAAAGATTCCTTGCGCATGTTGCGTGATATTTTATTGATCAGATGGGCCAAAATAACGGGTAAATATCGATAAAAATGTTTAAAAAAAATAACCTGAAAATTGGTAATCCCTTAAGTTTGCTATTTAAATTATTATTTGTTTTCAACTTACTTTACGTTTTTTGGTCATATTCTCTTACCGATCCCAACTTAATTCTCACTAGTTGGCCACCTTATTGGCAATTTCAGCAAAGAATGTGGCAGTTCTTTTTTCATCAGCGAGAGTGGTTGAGTTATGGATATGCTAGTTTGATGATCGGTTTATTTGCTGTTTATTTTTGGGGTATTTATTTGACTGGCAAACAAACCGCAAAAATCGTCCAGCGAAAAGATTTTTTTAAATATCTATTGGCTCTCTCTCCTCTGTTGCTAAGTTACAACGCTCTTTCTCATGATGTATTTAATTACATTTTTAATGCCAAAATGATTCTGGTTTATCATGCCAATCCTCATCTTCAAGTTGCTCTGGATTTTGTTCGTGATGATTGGGTTCGGTTTATGCATAACACCCATACCCCAGCTCCATATGGTTACGGCTGGACCGCTCTTTCACTATTACCTTCTTTTTTGGGAGCAAGCAAATTTGTCGCTACCTGGTTACTCTTTCGAGCTTGGGCTGTTATTAGTTTGGTTTTGTTGTACCAAGTGATAGTCAAATTAACTAGTAAAGTTACTGGTAAATCATTGAGCCTGCCTTCTTTTTGGTTATTATTTGCCAATCCGCTGTTATTTATCGAAATAATCGCCAATCAACACAATGATTTATGGATGCTGGTGCCAGCCTTAACTTCTATTCTATTGGTCATTGAAAAACCAACCTGTTTGCTTGGGCGCAGTCAATTGACAAAAAAAACAATGAGTGTTTTGCTTTTCAAATTATTACTTTCCATAGGCTTATTGATTTTCTCGATTTCCATCAAACTAGCTACCCTGGTGCTAATTCCTATTTGGTTGCTAATCATTGCTCGCTGGTTTGTGCCTTTAATAAAACAAAGGATTTCTAAATTTAATTTGATGTGGTTGAACTCGGTTGCTCTTTTTCTGCCACTTTTTACTGCTCGTTCACAACAATTTCTCCCTTGGTATTTGATCTGGTCTTTGGTCTGGCTACCTGTCATCAAAATTGGGTGGTGGAAACGTTGGCTGGTGATAATTTCTCTAACCGCCATGGCTCGTTATCTACCTTGGTTGTGGGCCGGTGGCTTTGACAGTCAAGTCTTGTGGCAACAAAAATTATTTTTATGGGGTGGAGCAGTGGGACTGTGGTTGATTATTTCTTTATTTTCACTCTTTAAAGCTAAAGTAGCTTACAATAAAAAAACATGAAAAAAATCTTTAAGCCAATTACTTTATTTTTCTTGGGTTGTTTGGTAGTTTATTTGGCTACTCATCTGCCTGCTTTGACTAAACTACCAGTTTTTGCTGATGAAGCAATCTATCTTCGTTGGGCCCAACTTATTCTGGACGACTGGCGACAATACTTATTTTTCCCTCTCAATGACGGCAAAACGCCGTTATTTATCTGGCTAGCAGTGGGATCGCTCAAAATATTTACCGATCCATTATTGGCTGGTCGAATGATTTCTTTAATTGCCGGTCTGGTTCAGGTTTGGGTGACAGTTTCGATAGTTAAAAAACTGGGAGGCCAAAAAATCGCTGTTGTTTTTGCAACTTTGACAGTGATTTGGTTACCTTTTTGGTTTTTTCATCATCGAATGGCTTTGATGGACGGCCTGTTAGTTCTTTGGCTTTCTCTTTCAATCAATAGTTTGCTATCTGCTAGTTTGAAAAAATCCAAGCGTTGGCAAGCACTACTGGGAGCAGGTTTGTTTTTTGGCTTGTCATTATTGACCAAGTTATCAGCTCTATTATTTATTCCGATTCTTTTACTTGTACCTTGGTTGGTTAAAACTAAAAAAATCAATCATGCTCACACTCTCAGTTGGAGTGTTGGCACGCTATTAATTGGTTTGTTAGTTTTTCTCAGTCTCAAGTTGCAACCTGCCTTTGGCCAGTTATTTAATCGTGGCAACGATTTTCTTTATCCATTAAATGAAGTTTTGGCTCTGAAAGTTTGGCCGGTTGTTTTTGCCAATAGCCGTCATGTTTGGCAAGTACTGAATGCTTATCTAACTTGGCCAATCCTGATTTTACCTATCTTGGGTCTTTGGCAAACAAAGTGGCAGAGAAAGCATTTTATTTTATTATTGACTGCTTTGGGCTTCTTGGGGCCAATCATTTTATTGAGCAAAGTGCTCTATCCTCGTTATTTATTACCAGCTGCCCTACCCATAACAATCTCAGCTTCATTGGCTTTTGAACAGTTTTTTTTGAGTACCAAAAAAGCAATAAAAAAACCCTTCATTTTTTTCATTAAAGTTAGTTTCTTAATCTTTGGCATTACTTTTGTCAGCACTAAAGCTCTAGAATTTACCCTCATTTCCTGGCAAGACCCCAACCATCTGCCCTTCACTGATCTGGATAGATCTCAATATTTACAAGCTTGGTCTGCTGGAAATGGTATCAAAGAAACAACCGATTATTTATTATTAACCGCTCAAGAACACACCGTCGCTGTCGCCACCGAAGGCTATTTTGGTACTTTGCCCGATGGAGTCTTGATGTATTTGCATAATCAAGATGTGACCAATATTTTGGTTGAGGGCATTGGTCAGCCGATTCACGAAATTCCCGATGATTTTGCTAAAAAGGCTCAATATTTTGAACAAGTTTGGTTAGTAGTAAATTCTCACCGACAAATGATGCATTTAACTCCCGATCAACCGAATGTTGCTTTGATTAAAAAATATTGTCGAGTAAATCATGCTCCTTGTCTGGAAATCTGGGACATTACTCAGCTAGTTCATCAGTAAAACCACCCCAACTTACTTCACTTGCAAAATTTTAAGGATTTTTTAATCTAAAAAGTGTAAGTTTCTATCATGTCAAAAAAACTAGCACTTTTTTCGACTGCCCCTGTGATCCGTCACAGCTTTTCCACCCCAATTACCAATATTCTGCTCAATACTCAAATCGCTGTTCAAGCTCTACCTGTTGAGGCTAGAGCCTTATCCGACATTTATTTGCAACGCGTTTTGCTCAATGCAAATTATTTAAGCTCAGCGCTGCAAACTGCGACTTCAACTCATTCATGGTTTTCTCCCAAACAGGCTTTAAAAGAACTGCTCACGCTCAATGATGACACTAAATTAAAACAACATTTAATCAGTCGCTTACCAGTAACTGATAATTTTAAATTATCGGGTAATAAACTTTTTTTCCAAGAAATGGTGGCTTGTTTATTAAACAATGCCTATGAAAGCTATGCTCCAGAAAAAATTAACAAACCAATTTTTTTAAGTTTTAGCTTGAAAAATAAAGTCGGCGTGCTATCTGTTGCTGACGGTGGACAGGGAATGAATTGGTTAAAACAAAAAATGAGTATCAATCAATTTTATTCCAGCAAACAAAATCATTCTGGTTTGGGTCTCTACTTTGTCAAGAAAACTTTGGAGCAAGATTTTGGCGGTAAATTTTTATTAAGTTCTAGACCACAAAAAGGCACCGTCATTACTCTAAGTTTTCCTCCGCACAGCGGTTAAGCAATAACCAAAACCACGATGAGTCTGCAACATAAAACTATACTCTCCCAATTTTTGACGCAAGCGACGAATATAAACGTCCACGGTACTGGCATTTGGTTCATAATTTGCTGGCCATAAAGTTCGAGTGAGCTGATGACGAGAAATAACTGCACCAGAAGCTTGTGCCAAACAATTCAGAACTTCGGTTTCGCGGCGGCGCAGTTGGGTTTTATAATCCGGGGTTTCTATCACACCCTGATTGGGATAAAAAACCAACTCTCCTATCAGCAAGCGCCGCCCTTCCTGATCAGTCACTCGTTGCATAGCCAAAAGATTGCGCACTCGCAATCTCAACTCCGCCAAAGAAAAGGGTTTTGCCAAATAATCATCGCCTGCCGTCTCCAAACCTTGGATCCTATCTTTAATCTCACCTTTTTTGCTCAAAAACAAAATCTTGACTTTGGGTAAAATGTCTTTGGCGTACTCTCCAGCCAATAAAGCATCCTCTTTATTAATCAAGCGATCCATGACGCATAAATCAAAATGATGGTTCTCTATCTGCTGATAAAAATCCTGCAGAGTATTGACTGCCCGCACATTAACTTGTTTATTCTCTAAGGCTATTTTTAAAGTTTGAGCTAAATTTAAATCATCTTCCAAAATTAAAATTTTTTTCATCACAACTCCTCTGGTATACTATTAATCTAGCTAGCTTAACAAACTAAGCTTAAAAAATCCTTAAAAAATCCCGGGTGGTGAAATGGCATCACTACAGGCTCTGAACTTGTCATTCTAGGTTCGAATCCTAGCCCGGGATCCACCCAAAACATATCCTATAATATTGACATTTGATATATTTTGTGCTAGTATATGTAGCATCCTACAAGAGTAATCTTCTAGGATTTTTTATAAGAAAAATATGACTAAAGAGGAGCGAGGCCTACTTTAAGATAACTTTAAAAACTCCTTTTTTGTTGGTAGAAACCTGGTTGGAAATAAAATCTTTTCTCCTGAGTTTTTCAGGATAGTTTCTAACTAGATTTCTGCTATTAAGCTGTAGGTTGTTGATAGCAGGTTTTGAGTAAAACAAGGTTAGAAACAGCTTCTAACAAATTGTTTTTCAAGAAAAAAAACCTACATCTGCACTTTAATAATTTGCGAAAAACAAAACCCTCCGACCTGAATGGGTAGCTTTTTGGACATTAATCGATAGTGTTCAGCAAGCTATCCATTCGGGATAGTAAACCTACAAAGGAGAGAAAAATGTTCAGCAAGAAACCCAAATGGGTAAGAGCCCTTGCATGGTGTATAACCCTGCAAGTAATTTTTGCATGGGCAATCATCACTCGGGAAATGATCCGAGACCACACCTATTCCGGAAAGGAAGAGGTTGTGGTTAAAATTTACAGAGGTTACAACATCGATATTTATGTTGAAACCCCTGTTGCCATTGAGGCAACAAGCCTCGATTTTTTCCTGCTCGAGAGGGGCGGGGAATATCTATATGGCATACCTTATTCTCCTCTAGAATTTGGGGAGCATAAGTATTTTTCTCTCACTGGAGAAATCTCTAGTGGAGAATGGGAGGTTTCAGGGGATGAAGAAATAAGCCTGAGACTTGTCAGCGAAGAAGAAGAAAATGAAAAAGGGATAGAGGTAAGAATCTATCCCCGGGAACCAGTAATCTTCTCCATTATCTTCTTCAATGCCCTGTTTTCTCTCGCAGTTTGGGCATTAATGATGGCACCTATCTGGATATTTTTTAATTAAGTGCAGAAAAAGCCTGAAGTAGAGAAAAAAGATAGAAAAGGAGTGTGTTGCGATAAGCAATACACACGTGTGATTACAACACACTTTCCTTTCTATCTTTATCTCGTAAATCTTCAGGCTTTTCTTTATTTAAAACCTAAATTGAAAAAATTATTTATAGGCAAAAAACCAGTTTTACCATTACACCCTTGTCAGAAAGATATGATAAAGTACTCTCATGCCAGATAAATTCAATGCTACCTGGGTTTCTTATAGCTCTATTAGTGATTGGCAAAAATGTCCCAGAGCTTACTTTTTGAAAAACATTTACCGCAATCCTAATACCGGCAATAGAGTTCAGCTGGCCGCCCCTTCCCTCTCTCTGGGTCAAGCAGTACATGAAGTGATTGAAAGTTTGTCGATTCTACCCGTTGATAAACGTTTTACGGAATCATTGTTAAAAAAATATGAACAAATCTGGAAAAAGGTTAGTGGAAAAATCGGCGGATTTCTTGATGAGCAAACCGAACTGAACTTTAAACAACGTGGCGAAGTGATGTTGCAAAAAGTGATGAAAAATCCAGGACCAGTAGGTGAATTAGCTATCAAAATTAAAGAAAACTTACCTCAATACTGGCTTTCTGAAGAAGATGAGATTATTTTATGTGGCAAAGTCGATTGGCTAAAATATTCTCCAGAAACAGATAAAGTTGAGATTTTAGATTTCAAAACTAGTACCAAAAAAGAGCGTCCTGACTCACTGCAGTTACCTATTTATTTATTACTCGTCACCAATACCCAATCAAGAACAGTAACCGGAATGAGTTATTGGTACTTAGGGTTTTCGGATCAACCAGAATCAGTAGATCTTCCAGATTTGAAAGAATCGCACAACACCATTCTAAAAATTGCAAAAGAAATCAAGCTCGCCCGCAAATTAGAGCGTTTCCGCTGTCCCAATGGAGAGGCAGGTTGTCCTATTTGCAAACCCTTTGAAAAAATCGTAACCCAAGAAGCTGAGTTTGTCGGCACCAATCCAATTTATAAACAAGATATTTTTATTCTGCCCGATCTTCAAGAAAAGCAAGCAGACAGTTATATTCTTTAATTATGTTTAAAAATTTTGATCAAAGATTGGGAATTGTCTTTGCCATTCAGATTACGGAAGTATTGGGTTTTTCTTTAATTTTGCCGTTTTTGCCATTTTACGCCTTGGAGTACGGCGCCTCTCCTTTTACGGTGGGAATGATTCTGACTGTCTTTTCTTTATTTCAGTTTATTTCATCTCCTATTATGGGTTCATTGAGTGATGGTTATGGAAGAAGACCACTACTACTACTTTCACAATTTTCTACTTTTATTAGTTTTCTAGTTTTGGGTTTTGCCAATAGTTTGTGGCTGATTTTTCTTTCCAGAATTATTGATGGTTTGCTGGGTAGTAATTTTACGATTGCTCAAGCTTATATTAGTGATATTACTTCCAAAAAAAATCGCAGTAAAGCTTTTGGTCTTTCCAGTGCAGCTTTTGGTTTTGGATTTTTAATTGGTCCGGCAATCGGCGGTTATTTATCTCGTTTTGGTTACTCAGTACCGGCTTTTCTCGCAGCAGGCATTTCCTTACTCAGCATCTTATTAACTTATTTTTATCTACCAGAAACTATCAAAAACAAAAAGGATCGTCGTAATTTTTCTTTTTCAGAAATAAAGATTATTGATCTTTCTCGTTTCAAAAAATACTTTAACAAACCTCAGGTTAGTTTTGTTTTATGGCAGTTTTTTCTTTTTTCTTTGGCTCACATAGTCTGGACAAGTAGTTTTGCGGTTTATGGAAACCTAAAATTTGGTCTTACAGCAGAAACCGTTGGCTTTCTCCTAGCTTACATTGGTTTATTGAGCGTCATTTTGCGCTCTCTAGTGATCCCCAAGTTAATTGATTATTTCAAGGAGCGCAGTTTAACTATTTTAGGTATGAGCGTTATCATTTTAGGGTTGCTTTTGGCTCCTTTTTTCCATACTCTCTCCCCATTTTTTATAGTAATCACGCTCTTTGCTTTTGGTACCGGCATTTCTAGACCATTACTGATGGGAGCTATTTCCCGTTCTGCACCAGATAATGAGCAGGGTGCGGTAATGGGAGTGGCCAATTCTTTGAGTAGCCTGACTCAAATCATCGGACCTGTTTGGGGAGGACTTTTGCTCTCCCTTCTCTTTCCTGACAGTGTTTTATTGACTGGAGCTGGCATTATGACAATCGGACTAATTTTAGTTTTGAAACAACCTATTGAGAAGATTCCCAACCCACGTGAGACACTGCCAAAAAAAATGAGGCTAGAGCCAATAAACTTAGAAACAAACTCAAAAAAACAATCAATTTCCAAAAACTAAACTGTGGCGAAACCATGAATTTATCATGCGCTTTTTATTTATTACAGTCAAGTAAGCCAAGTTTTTTTAGTTTTTAAAGTAGCAATAGCAAAACGATTTTTTCCAAATTGATCAAGTTTTACTTTAATCTCAAAATCTGGGCTGATTTGTTCCAAAACGGATTGCGTATGAGTGTCATCTACTTCTAGATAAATTTTACCGGTTTTTTTTAAATAATGTTTGGCAAGGTGCAGTAATTGAGTGATTAATCTCAATCCAGTCTCTCCACCATCAAGAGCTTTGAGTGGTTCAAAGTCTTTAACCGATGAATCAAGCTGATTTAAACGAGTTGTTGGAACGTAAGGTAGATTGGCAATGATGTAATCAAAGTTATTTACTCGATCAATTTCTGCCAGCAAATCTGTTTGCTTGAAACTGAGCTGACCATGATTCAATTGATTGTCAAAAAGATTTTGGAAGTTGAGTTTGGCAACTTCTAGAGCAGAGTGGCTCAGATCCGTTAGAGTTAACTGAAAAGCCAATTGCTGTTGTTCCAATAAGCTTGCCAAACTCAAACCAATCACGCCACTACCAGTCCCTATCTCAATTAATTGCAAGGGTTCGAGTTGATGAGATTGTTTGGCTAAATCAGCTTGATTAACTTGGTCAGCGCGATTAGATAAGTCTTGCCAAATCAGTTCTACCAACTCTTCGGTTTCTACTCTGGGAATCAAGACTGCAGGACTAACAGAGAATTCTTTCCCCAAAAACTCAACCTTACCAGTAATGTATTCCACGGGCATTTCTCCATAACGATCAATTTCTGTGGGAGAGATACCAGCGCGCAATAAATGATTTTTTTCGTAAGAACTTAAATCTCGACTATTTTGATGTTGATTGATAATCACAACTTGTATTTTACGACAAATTAGTTAAACTGGCGTTTACCAATTACAACCTAAAAAGTGGAAGGATACTTGAAATGGATAATAAAAATCGCATCAATCTCATCGGAGCCGTAATAGTTCTTGTTATTGGCTTTTTCCTAGGCTCATTTTGGGCTGAAAATAAATTTTTAAGAAATAATCAAGCTACTCCGACTGGAAATACCCCTAGTGTGGCTACTCCCACTCCTCCTGTTTTTGATTTAGCCAAAGTCCCAGCCATCACCGAAGATGATCATCTGCTGGGCAATCCCGATGCTGATATTATTTTGATAGAGTATTCTGATTTTGAATGTCCTTGGTGTAGTCGCTTTCATCCCACAATGAAAGAAATCTCAGAGGAATATGGCGATCGAGTAGCCTGGGTATATAGACAAAATCCAGTGCCTTCTCTTGGTCATCTCCAAGCTCAACTTAGTGCGGAAGCCTCAGAGTGTGCTGCCAAAATTGCCGGCAATGAAGCTTTCTGGGCTCTTTCAGACAAAATGTTTGAAAATGCTTCTTTATTGGTTGAAAAAAATCAAAGTGCTGGCCCTGCTTTGACTGAAGAAAAACTACTTGGATACTCCGCAAGTGTGGGAATTAACATTCAAGCCATGCAAAAATGTTTGGACAACAAGGAAACCAAAGACTTGGTTGCCGAAGATTTGGCTGGTGCCAAAACCGCTGGTATTACTGGTACTCCCTCAACAGTACTCATCACCAAAGAGGGTGACGGTGAATTGATTAGAGGTGCTGTTCAGTTTGAACAATTGCAAGCTGTTATTGAAAAATATTTATAAACAAAATCAAAAACTAAATAAAAAAGCGTCCTTTTGGGCGCTTTTTTTATTTTTTGTTTTTATTCTTTGGTTTTATTCTTTGGGCTGCAAATCTTTAATAATTAGTTGTAGAGTAATTCGCTCACGCCATTGATTGGCTTCTAGCACTCCAGCCACATTGATCAATTGCCCAGGATTGAGATTAATCGCCAGCTCACCCTTACCCCAAGCTAGAGCTGTTAGCTCTGATCCTCCCTCAGTAGCTTGAATCGTAAGTTTTAAGTGTTGACTTTCATTACCCACTGTTTGAACTTGAGCAATTTTGACATCTTGTAGGGCAAAAACTGGTTCTGGATTTGCTTGGCCAAAAGGAGCGAATTTCTGGATCATTTTGACCAATTTTTCATCAATCATTGTAAAAGGCAATAAGCACTCAATCTCCATGGTTTTCTGCAATAACAATGGATCAATACTCTCTCTAGCCTGCTCATAAAGATGGGCCATCAATTCTTTTAATTTATTTTTTTCAAAACCAAAACCGGCAGCCATAGGATGACCGCCCACTTCCAACAAATATTGACGAGCGGTTCTGATTAACTCAGTAATATTCACTCCCGGTACAGATCTGGCTGAAGCCTTGGCTACTTCCCCACGGGTACTAATCACAATGACTGGTTTGGCGTACCAATTGGCCAATTTACCAGCAATCAAACCAATTACTCCTTCATGAAAATCAGCAGAGTGAGCGATTAACAAACTCTCTTTTTTTTGACCGATCACTTGTTGTTTGGCTATTTGCATTAAATCTGTCGTCAACTGTTGCCGATCAAGATTGGTATCATCCACTATGGTCGCTAGGGCCATAGCTCTAGTTTCGCTAGTGGTACACAATAAGCGCAGGGCGTCCAAGCCATGAGAAAGTCTGCCCATAGCATTAATGCGGGGCGCCAAAGTATAGCCAATCATACCGGCATCTATTTTTTTGTTTTGCAAGTTTGCTACTTTGATCAAGGCTTTCAAGCCCAATCGAGTAAGTTTATTGATGGCTTGTAAACCATGAAAAACCAAACTGCGATTGATCCCTTGTAATGGCATCATGTCAGAAACAGTAGCCAAACCCACTAAGTCTAAAGATTTTTGAACTGCTAACTCATTTAATTCTCTAGCCAAAAACCAAGCCACCGCTGCTCCAGAAACTGCCGTACTGTGCACGATTGCCAAAGCCTCAGGCAAGGTAGCTTCTGGTTGATGATGATCGGTAATGATTACTTCTACACCTTTGGCAACCAAATCTTGCACTGCTTCTATGGCCACTATGCCAGTATCCACCGTCACGATCAGCGAAGGCAGGGTGCGTTTTTCCAACTCCTGAATAGCTGCCCAAGTCAAGCCATAACCATGTTTTTCTCGATGAGGAATGAGCGGTAAAACTTGAGCTCCCAGGTCATATAAAGCCTCCCACATAATGGCTGTGGCACAAATTCCATCTGCGTCATAGTCGCCAAATACCAAAATTTGTTCTTTTTTCTCTATTGCCTGCAAGATACGCTTTTGCGCTTTGCGAACCTGTTTTGGATCGATTCCCACCTCTTTCAAAGAAATTTGGCTGGGTTTGACTGGTTCAAAAAACGCTTCCGGATCAGTAATTTGACGATTATCTAGCATCAATTGCTCTAGATCTTCAAGAGTTTTGGGGACATTCTTGCTTAAAAATTGCCATTGCATGAATCATAGCCTATCACAAAATCATCATTCCTACCGCCTCTGCCGACCACACTCAAGATACTCTATAATGGTTTTTATGAAACTAAGATTGCCATTTGAAGTGCTTTTTATTTTACACAAACTTCAACAAGGGGGATTCACGGCTTTTTTGGTAGGTGGATCGGTCAGAGACTTGATTATGCAAACCGTGACTAATGATCAAACAACCCAAGCTCTTGTCACTGACTACGACTTCACTACCAATGCCAAACCAGAGGAAGTTCAGGCCATCTTTCCTGATAGTTTCTATGAAAATGAGTTTGGTACGGTGGGAGTAACTCATGAAAATCTCTGGGAAATGTTACAAAAGCAATATTTTCAGTTGCCAGCCCAAACCATTGCCACTCTCTATCAAGCTTCTATCAAAAAACAACAACGACCTAGTTTGATCGATCTTTCACAAGCTTCCAAAATCCATGAATCATTACTGGTTCCAGATCAGGCTACTCAAAAAAACTCAACTCAACCCAAACCATTTGAAATCACGACTTATCGAGCAGACGGCACTTATGACGATCATCGTCGGCCAACTAGTGTAATTTGGGGCAAGAGTATTGAAGATGATCTCAAAAGACGCGACTTTACCATCAATGCCATGGCTCTCAACATCAAACAAACCGTTTTGGATGATTTTTTTAGTCAACAAGTTTTTCCTTCCCATCTGGAACTTGAGCAAAATCAATATAATTTAGTTGATCCTTTTGACGGATTACAAGATTTGGCCCGCAAAGAAATTATTGCTGTGGGAGAAGTTGATCTGCGCTTTAAAGAAGATGCGCTGAGAATGTTGCGTGCTATTCGATTTTCCACGCAACTAGCCATGACTATTAATCCTCTCACTCTGGATGCCATCAAAGAATATGCTCCTTCGATTAAATATATTAGTTGGGAAAGAATTCAGGACGAGTTCTTCAAGATTCTCAGTAGTCCCCTGCCCAAGCAAGGAATAGAACTGATGGACCAAGTTGGTCTATTGGAGTTTATTATGCCTGAATTGCTTGAAGGAAAAGAAGTGGAACAAGGAGGTCATCATAATACTGACGTCTGGACTCATTCCTTGGATTCGGTCGATCATTGTCCCTCACTCGATCCCGTAGTGCGTTTGGCCACTTTACTGCATGATATCGGCAAACCCAGAACTCAAAAAGTAATTGAAGGTAAAATTACTTTTTATAATCATGAAATCGTCGGTTCGCGCCTGGCTGCCAAGATAGCTCAGCGCCTTCGTTTGTCCAAAAAAGATTCCGAGCGCTTATTTATCCTGGTGCGCTATCACATGTTCCACTATCAACCACAAAATACAGACGCTTCTATCAGGCGTTTTATGCGCAAAGTGGGTCTGGAAAACATTGATGACATCTTGGATTTGCGCGAAGCTGACCGGCTGGGCAGCGGAGCGCGCAAAACCAGCTGGCGTTTGGAAGAGATGAAAGAGCGCATTGTAGAACAACTCAATCAACCCATGGATGTCAAAGATCTAGCTATTGATGGCCATGATTTGATTGAAAAACTAAACTTGAAACCAGGTAAAAAAATCGGGGAAATTCTAGATCAATTATTTGAAGAAGTTCTGGAAAACCCTCAACTCAATACTCCAGAAACTTTGCTGGAAAAAGCCAAACAGCTCGTTTAAGCTTATCTATCCAGCAATTTGTTTGGTATTTGTTCAGCAAATGAATCAAGGCTTATTTTTAAATTACTTGAGTTGCCAGGTTCCGATTTTTCTCGATTTGCTCATACTAGCATTGCCGGTTACCAAACTAACAGAATCTATCTCATAACTAAATGGGGTCATTGTTTGGGAAATTTCCTCAACTTGAGCGTGAAATTCTTGACTAACTGGCTGATTAAAACGACATAGTGTTACGTTGCTAAAAAAATATTTATCATTTATATAAACCTTGTTATCTGGAATGCCTGCCTCAATCAAAGCCCGATCAAGATCAAAAATAATTTTATCTAGTTCTTCATCTGTCGTACCAACCAAGGCTAAATTATTGGGAAAAAGTAATAATCGATAATAATATGCCTGAAAAGCATGGTGTTGTGAAACAACCCGAGAAAAAATAGTTTTTGCTTGCTCAATCACTTGCTCGTCAAAATTGGGTGGATTGGCCACTGTGCGCAAGTTTTTAATCGTCATATGCAATGAAGTATCTGGATAATAATAAATTGAATGATCAAGTTTTTTTAAATTATCAATCAATTGATGAACTTTTTGGAAAAAAGATTGATCAGGAAAATGAACGCTGGTTAAACAAATTCTAGGATCATTGGCATAATCCTCTGTAGGTTTTACCGTACTAAAATTAAGAGCTTGATTTTTGATCGCTTTTTCAATTTGTTCAATCACTTCTCGTTGTTTTTGTTGAAAAGTGACTCTCTTTGTCATATTAATAATATGAAAGTGTGAAATTTATAGGCTTTGTTGCTGTTCACGATGAGTAAATTCTGCCTCATCACCAATGATCATGATTCTAGTGCGGTAAAGAATCTCCATCACAAACGGATCACGACGGGCTTTGCGAAACTCAAATTCTTCTTTGTCAAAAACAGCATAATTGACTTCTCTGCCCAGTCTCTTTTCTTCTTCCTTCATTAAAGCCTGTAATTCGGGTAAAACCACGTCACCAATAATCAAGACTTCAACTTCATCTTTGGTAGGAACAAGACCCTTAATGAATTTTCCAGAGAACATGACAAACTTCAGATCCCCCAGCTTGCGTCGTAAACGACGAATTTTTTGACCCAAACCAGTGGCTTTGATCACGATTTGCTGTAATTCCTGATAATAAAGGTAACGAGGATTCAGAGAATAATAAAGACGATTGCCTCTCTGTTCACTTTTGAGCAAACCAGTGCCCAGTAAACGGTCTAGCTCTCGACGAACTGCATTAATTTCTTCTTTGATTTCTCTAGTTATTTGGCGAACATAATACATTTCCTCTGGATTGTTATAAAACAACTCCAGCATCTTCACTCGTACTCTAGAAACAATTAAATCGCGTAAGTCTGCCATAAGAATATGAACTATTTATGTACTCAAATTATACCACAGTTAATATCTTGATTTGACTATTTGACTGAGTTTTAAAACTACAACTGAACCTAATATGTTACGTCCGTACCGATACCTACTACAGAAATCCAGGTTAGTCCTCTGGCCATAGGAATATCTTGGCCACGACTGTCTACAAAACGTAGTTCATCAGTACGAGTTTTTTTAGTCCAAGTAGCCTCTATTGCTTCTCCATGTTTGAAAATGAGAGCATCTCCAGTGCCAGTGGTGCCATAGAGCATGTGTTTCTTTTCATTAATCGGTCCTTTTTCCGTAGCAAATAGAACCACTACGTTTTTGGCAGTAATTTGCTCATCATTATTATGATCTTTATTGGCCTGACCACCCATTGTTTGCAAAAAGCCATCTTTGGTTTCGTCATAATTCCACTCCTGCGAATAATCACTGTAACCATCCCAAAACCCATAGGCTACTTTTTTGACGTTGCCAGCAGCGGGAGCTAGGTCCTCGAATGTCCAAGGCTGAAAATCAGCCAACCAATCAGTTCCAGGAACAACTCGACGATTAACTATCCTATCAGGAGACATATTGGTCCACTCACGCTCTGTCGCCACTGCCCAGAGTTTTTCAGTAGTAGTAACCATGGTATGTTCAGTGGCCAATTCTTTACCAGGCAATCGATTGTAATCTCTAACAAAAGTGGGGTAACCTACCGAAAATTGATTGATGTCGTTTTCCAAACCCCAACCATAACTAGAGATTTGACCTAAAGCATCGGTAGGACCTGGTACGTTAGCTCCCCCTACATGAACATACATTGGGAAATTATAACCAGATGCCCAATCTACAAAGTAAGTTCTAGCAGAACGAATTGGTGCCAATTCCACATCTTGAATTTGAGCTGCACAATAATAAACTGCGCCAAAACGAGTCACTCCTCCTTCGGCAATGGCTTCAAAAATCACATCTGCTCTACTTAGTCCAGAATGCGGTCTGGCTTCAGGATGATTTTCGATCATTACAAATAAAGGTCGGCGTTTTTCCCAAGCGTTTTTCTCTGTTTGAGTATAAAGCTGACCATTGATGGGACAAGTTTGATCTCTGGGTTCGTTGGGGTCTATTTTGAGCAAAGCTTCCAACAAAGTTTCCCCTTTCGAGCCATTGCTTGGCAAAACCACTTTGCTCTTTTCCATATAGGAAAAAGCACTAAAAGAAAGAATGGTAGAAAGACCATATAAAACTAAAGCTACTAAAAGATGTTTTTTCTGCATGTTGATCAATCCTTTCATTTATCAAACAGTTTAGTATAAACAAAATTTAAAAATATGACACCTAGTATAATTTTCTTTCTAAATTTTGAATCTAGCTCTGGAAAATTTGAGCAATATCTCTAAATGATACCAAAATAATCAAACCAACCAAGAGTAAAAATCCAGCATAATGAGCAGCCCCCTCAATTTGCTGAATGCGTTTTTTACCCACTATTTTTTCCAACAAAATAAATAAAATTCTTCCGCCGTCCAAAGCAGGAATGGGGAGAAGATTCATGATTCCCAAGTTTATCGATAAAATTCCTGAAAATTCCAGCAAAGGAGCCCAGCCACTGGTCAAGATTTTACTGCTACTAGCCTGATGCACAATGCCAACAGGTCCGGTCAAACCAGTAGGAACCGTTCCCGCAGTCAAGAGATCACGAAATAAATCTACCACGGCTCCAACAATCAATATCCCTAAAGCAACCGATTGCCGAATTCCATACCAAACGCCATTGATTAATTGACTATGCCAAGATCCTTTTTCCAAAAAGAAATCTGCAAACACTACTCCAATTGCACCCTCACCCGCTGGAGATTCAGCCTCAGAGCGTAAATAGATTGGGTTTTCTATTTGCGTGTCTGAACAAACCAAGCCTTCACAAGAGTCAGTAAAAATAATCTGCACTTCTTGACCTTGATTTTGCTGAACAAACTCTATCACTGCTTTGGTAGTTTCTGTTAGCACTAAATCGCCAAATAATTTAAAGCCAATAATCTCACTTTGAGCTTGTAAACCAGCCTTTTCCGCTGGTGAATTGACTGCCACTGTTTCTATTCTGGGTCTGCCATTTAAAAAATGGGGAACACCCATTATTCCAAAAACAATACAGAAAGCCAAAACAGCATAAAGAATATTTGCCAAAGGCCCTGCAAAAATTATGGCAGTTCTTGCCCAGGCTGATTTAGCATAAAATGCTTTGGGATTGGCTGTTTGAGCGTCATTTTCACTGGGATTAACATCTTCTCCCTCCAACTTTACAAAACCGCCAAAAGGAATGGCATTCAGAGTGAAATGCGCACCTTGCCAGATAAATAGTTTTTTTAAACGCGGAGGATAGCCAAAACCAAATTCCTGAACCTTAACTCCTTGTTTGCGAGCCACCAAAAAATGACCCAACTCATGAATTACCACTAATAACGACAAAATTAAAATAAAGATTAAAACTGTCATGAATTTTTTTAAAATGAAGTAAGTTCTTTTTCCTTTTCTTTAGTCAACTCATCTATTTTGGTTGAATATTCCTTAACTACTTCCTCCAATTCCGATAAAGACAACTTGATGTCATCTTCACTAATACCAGCACCACCTTCTTGATCTTCAATTTCTTGTTTGATTTCAGCGCGCACAGATCGCAACATCACTCGACTGTTTTCAGCTTTTTGATGTAAAATCTTGACCATTTCTTGACGACGTTCCTGAGTTAAAGAAGGTACTGGCACTTTGATTGAGTCACTATCCACCACTGGACTGAGATTAAGATTGGCTGCTTGAATACCTTTTTCTATCTCAGCAATTAAACCTTTATCCCAAGGAGAAACCACTAATAGACTAGAATCAGGCACCGAAATAGAGGCTAGTTCATTTAAATGTAAACGAGAGCCATAAGCTTCTACCATCACCTCATCCAACATTTGAATAGAGGCTCTGCCAGTACGCAAGTTTGCCACTTCTTGTTGGACATGTTTTAAAACTTTTTCAAATTGTGCTAAATAGTCACTTTTATTTATCATAATCAATCATTTTACCAGAGTTTGTTCTAGATCAACAGATACGGTACACTATTGTTATGAAAAATTATTTTCAGAATTATTTTAAAAATCTTTTTACCAGTTTTTTTGATCTACAAGTCTATCACCGCTTTATCCAAGGAAAAACTAGTCAAGCAGTTTGGCATTTCACAATTAGTATGCTATTGATTGGTATAGTTGTCGGCTGGCAAATCTATACTCACGCCATTCCAGCCGTCAGAGAAGCCATTGATAATAATTTGGATTATTTGGCAACCAATTATCCACAAGACTTAAATATTCGTTGGGATGGAGCTCAATTGACTACAGAACCAGAACAATATCACTTTTTAGCCATTCATCCAGAAAAATTACCACTTTTTAACTCTCTCAAAGAAGATTTTTCAGGACCATTGTTAATCTACACCAATACCAATCTAACCATGGCTGAGGCCGATAAACTTTTAACTCAACACAATAGTATTATGGTTATAGATCAAAACTCGATTTTTGCCATTACAGATGAACAAGAAGGCTTAAGGAGTCTTGTCTTATCTGAATATTTTGATGACAAACAAATAGAAATCAATCAAACCAATCTTGCTCAATATGAACAAATAGTAAAAGATAATTTAAATAGCTGGTTGGATCTTTTTTCAAAAATTGTTTTTCCATTTTTTGTGTTTGGCTTGCTTTTAATCAGATTGGTCACTTCTTTAATCATGGCTACTATTTTATGGATTCCGGCCAGATTGGGAAAAATCATCAATACTTGGCAACAAAGCTGGCGTTTTACTTTGGTTTTGTCGGTGGTAGTAGAAATCATCTACTGGATTTCGTCACTACTTTACCCCGATTTAAGTTTTCCAGTTTATGGAATAGCTTTCTGGGTCTTGAGTTTATTTATCTTGCTTTCACTCAAAACTCAAACAAAAATCAGCTCAAAATCAAAAACCTGAGTAATTTTTTATTTACCGAGCGTCATCAATTCTCAATTTTAAATCAAGCGGAGGAAAAGGTAGATCCTGAGTGGTGGGATTGGCTTGCTCTAAGTTTTGTTTGGCAATTTCTAGGCGTTGTTCCAAAGGACTCAAAACCGATGGGATACCATTTGATGAAGTTTCTTCTTCTTCTGGATCGTCCATTGTTGGTGACAACCTCAAAACAATGATTAGCGCAATGATTAATAATGTTGCCACTCCTCCCACAAGTAACCACTTCCATTTGGAAAAACGAGAAGGTTTTATTTCCTCTTTTTGTTCTGGAGGAGGTTGAACAACCACCGGCTTTTCTAGTAAGGGTTCTTCAACTATAAACTGGGTCTGATTTTGATTATATGTGTCTGTCATAGTTGTCGCAATCTCTCTTGTAAGAAAGATACTAATTTATTCAAATCTGCATAAATTGGATTGAGAGTCTTGCTCAAATTGTTATAAAAACTGCCACTATTTTCTTCTCTCAGATCAACCTCCAAACTCGTCCAGGTAGCTTTGAGTAGATCAACCAAAAATTGATTTATTCGCTCAGTTTCACGCACCGATCTTTCCAAAGCAATCCCACTTTGACTTGCTTCTTCTTTTAATAAATCTTGGTTGATCGCCGTTAATTGATCTAAAACGTTTTGTAATTTTCCCAAAGATAATAATGAGATGGTTTGTTGAGCAACATCGACTAAAATAAGAGATTGAGTCGTAAAAGCATCACTCAATTGATTTAACTGCTCACGATCATTGGCGCCAGAAATAGCTTGTTGATGAGTCTGTAGCCAATTTTTTTGTACTTCCAAACGATTTAACACCAATTCTTTGAGTGATAACTCCACTCCTTCAGCAGCAATCAAGCTTACCCTCAATAAATCAAAATAAGTAATCAAAACCTGATTGCGCAACTTCATCACTTTGCTGGCTACATCAGTCACTTCATTAATAGATGCCAAAGTCTGTAATTGACGGTATTGATCACGAGCAATGACGAATTCTTTCTCAGCTAAACGATATTCAGAAAGTTGGCCCCGATAAATATTATTCAGCTCTACTAGTTCTGCATCAAAACGCTGTTTTTGTAAAATTACTTGCTCGGTTTGTTCTTGAGAGTTTTGCTCGTCTGGATTCTCTTGCGCCAAACAACTAGTGGGCAATACTAGTAAAGTAAAACTTAATAAAATCAGTAAATATTTCATTTTAAATAGTAATTAAAAATAATAATAAACCAATTAATAAAGAAACAGCAAAATATTCTGTGATGACCTTACTGTTTAGACGACTGGTTTTGATATGAGTAGTAATACCCCAAAGAAAATAAAAAACAGCAAAAATAAGACTAGATAGGCGCTGGGCAACCCGATTGGGCCAAACCGCAAAAAAATAAAATAAAAATATTCCAATTCCTATTAGTAAAACAGCGTAGGCAAGTTTGTGATGGTTAAAATTGAATTTCATAATTTTATTGAATTAAACCACTACGGAAAAAGATCAAGATAAAAGTTACCGCGCCCAAAACTAATAAATGCCCCAAATTTTTATTGAAAGCCATCACTATTTGACGATTACGAACAATAAAACTGTCATAAATCAGAGTAGCCGTAATCAAAATAATCACTGCCAAAAAGAAAGCTTTTGTCAGGTGGAGAGGGGTGAGCAATACTGGATTATCTAAAGGATTTGGTAATAGTACCGAACCAGCCAATACCTGAGTTTCCTGATCAGTTGCTGATTTTACTGATGCTACTTCTTGTCTGGCAGAATCAGTCAATAACTGTTGTTGGCCAGCTTTATTATTGGCTACTGTAGTGGGACTCCCAAACATTTGCACCACCAAAGTAGTTTCAAATCCTTGTAAATTACCATTGATTACCGCAATGCCAATCTCTTCAAATTTATTATTTACAATGTTTGCACGATGAGTAGGTGATTTCATCCAAGCCTCCATCATTTCAGTCGTATCCATAAAATCACGAGCCAAATTTTCCCCAGCAGCTTTATAAACATAACCAGATTCTTTAATGAAGCTCCAAGGCTCCATACCGTCTGGTGAAGTATGAGACCAATATTGATCAGTAAACATATCCTGACCTTTAGCCAAAGCCGCTTGGGATAATTTTTCGTTAATTTTTAGTTCTGATAGTCCTTGATTAACTCGTTGCTGATTGGTCTGAATTAGGACATCTTCGGCCGTAATATTGGAAGCATAACCCAAAATAGAACTACTTAAACTTGGGAAAAAACGCAATGCTCGCACTATGGAAAATGAAGCCAGCACAATCAAACAAAAATACAAAATAGATTCTGGGTGCAAAAGTTTAGAGCGGTAATAATTGCGCTTTGAAGGTCTGAAAAGATGAGTAAGAGTGCTACCTAGCTTGGCGGGCTGGTGGCGCTTTCTTCTTCGGGGCATGGTCTCTATTATGCACATTCTTGCCCATCTCTACAAGAGAAATTGCAAGAATGCTCGGATTCAAGAAGATTTAAACTTGATCTAGATGAAAAATTACATCCAAATCAAACACATCGCCCATAGCTTCTGAACCACAATTATCGGTACGCATCATCAAGTGCATTTTTGCTGATCCCACTCCCACCCAAGCATCAACTTGGTTTCCCCAAAATGTTTCCAAACTACTCACAGTATTAATCGACGTCCAATCAATTGTTTGCGCCTCCAATATTGTTTGATTTTCTGGATCAGCACTATTATCAAAACCAATCCAAACCTCTGCACACTTATCCAGCTCCCCTTCACCAGCAACATCGGTCTCTGATTCAGGATTATCTCCTTCTGCACTATTCTTGGTCACCAACTCCATCCAAAAATTACCATCCAGGCCACCGACGCTAGCTATAGGTAACCAAAATTCACGAATTTCTCCAGCAACTAAATTATTAAATACATAGCTAACCGTACTGGGATCATTTTCACCCACTTTCAAATTGAGAGTAGCTCCTCTCACTTTGACCGTAGTTTGTTCAATATCTTGCAATAGTGCCCTGGAAACAGTTGCCAAACTAAAACTCAACAGTCCCGCCAAAATTATTGCTATCAAGAGTTTTTTCATCCTCTCCTTTCTTTTTTATTTTTTACTACTACTTATGCTCAGTTTTTTTAAACTTAAGCGGTTATCAATAATTCTGGATTGATTTTTATCACGAATCATCAACCAAATTACTCCAGCCAACACTAGCCAAACCAACCAAACAAACCAACTCTGATCCACCAATTGTTTCAATCGCTCTTGCCAATAACTCAACTGAGTGGCTGAGTTTTCGTCTTCAGCACCCAACACCTGCCCAGCAAGCCTTGCTTCATCAAAAGCAACCACATCTGGCTCTTTGATTGGCTGATTCAATTTTTCACCAACATCATCTCCATTTTTAATTACATCTGGAATTTCTTGAATTACTATTGACTGATCAACAATCATTGACTGACCAAAAATCTTTATGGATTGTAAAATTACTCCTGACGGATTGAGCAAATCTCCCATTTCTCCAGCAAAAATCGTCAAAGTTTGCGCTCCACTCAAAGAGCCTAAATAAAGTTTTTCTGTTTGTAACTTACAACAAATCTGGGCGATGCTTTTTTTCAAAATTACTTGGTTATTTAAAAACACTACTATGACCGGATCATCAAATCCCGCCTCGGTTTCTTGAGACCAAGGCTGATAAATCAATTCCAACCAAACATCCTGATTCTGATCAAGTGCAAATTCTTTTCTAAAACTGTTTTGCACCAAAAAATGAGGTTCCGCACTCGTATTGAGTAATACTTCTTGATCAATTAAAGAAAATAATAAATCAGCAGCCTCTTCACCCGCAAACTCTGCTTTGACCACCTCGCCAAATTCCCAAGACCCATCCAGTTGTGAACCAAATAACTCACTTTCTGGAGTAAAAACCTTTGCTCCAACACCAGAAGCTAGCCACAAAAGCCCACAAATTAATTCGATAATAATCAATGAAAAAAACTTCACCCTCTCAGCTTAAAAGACAATTCTGACAAAAACCGTAACATCCGTTGAGTGCCTGAGGAAAAAAACGTATAATACCCATCTGCTAGGCCCCATCGTCTAGCGGTTAGGACATCGGGTTCTCATCCCGGCAACTGGGGTTCGATTCCCCATGGGGTCACAAAACAGAAAAGATTGCTTCAGCAATCTTTTTTTGTTTTATAAGCTCACGATTGGAAAAGATCACTAGTTCGCCCTACGAAGTACAAATAATTCTTCCTTCAGCCTGAGTAATTCGCAGGAACAAAGCGACGAGAATTCCCCATGGGGTCACAAAACAGGAATTTAGAGGAATAATTTTGGAGTTAATTTCAATAAAGCCTTTGTATATAGCTCTATTGTAAACGTAATTTATTTAGTGGAAATACTAGCTAGTTTTCCAAGTTCTTCATCAAAACGATAATGAGAGTAGGAAACCGGTTTATTATTAGCATCTAGTTCTACTACGCTCAAGCTAATAGAGTCTGTTGATTCGGCTACAGGAACTCTAATTTCAAATTGTTTATCGATTATTACCAAGTGATTCTTATTTAGTTTTACCGATTCAACTGTAACAAGAGGAAAGTTAGCAGCTAATTCTTCCATTCTATCAAAGTATGCTTTTTGATCGTCGCCATCAACATTTCTTGATTCAATAAGCTCTCCATTTTTATAAACCTTCCAATTGCCAGTTATATGGATTTGATATCGACCTCTTTCATAAGGCTCATCTTGTCCATCTTTTCCGGGTAATGTGTCGGTGTATTTTTGACCCAAATCAATAGTTAGCCAGCCATCAGCAGGATGTATAACTCTCCAAATTGATTTACCAATAACTTCTTTGAAAGACAATATAAAATCTTGAATTGATATGGATTGCTTATTCATAATGTTCATTATAGTAAATTGAAGAGAATTTGATATCTTATTTTATCTATTCATAGCTTTCTCTTACCGATATAGTTGCTTCATCTAGTTCATCCATTTTAGTTCAATTCCCCCCCCTACACAGTAATAATGTCAAATCATCACAATCTCAAAAAAAATATTTCAATAACTCAATCATGAGCTGATAGAATGGTGGATGTGCAAATAAAAAAATGGAAATTATTGTCCAGAAAGAATGTTTCGCCCAGCAAATGGTTTCCCGTAGAAAAGAGAGTTTATAAACTCCCAAATGGAAAAATAGTCGATGATTTTACGGTTGCCACCCTCGCTGATGTAGCAATGATTGTGCCGATTACTATTGATGAAAAAATAGTTTTTGTTCGTCAATATAAACCTGGCTACGATGAGGTAATTATAGAATTTCCCTCAGGTAGAATGGAAAACAATCATAAAAATATCAAAGAAACAGCCATACACGAACTGGAAGAAGAAACTGGTATAAAAACTAATTCTCTAAATTTTATTGGTATTTTTTCTGGATTTGTAACTAAAGCCACAGAAAAAGTACATTGTTACTTGGTGGAAAATGCCGAATTTAATTCTATACAAAATCTAGATGAGACTGAAGAAATAGAAGTAATTGCTTTGAGTTTTGATGAAGTGGAATTATTGATTGAAAAAAATAAAATCAATGCAGCGATTACGGTAGCAGCTTGGGATCTGACGAAAAGAAAATTTAAACATAAATTTTCAACCTGGAAATAATTTATTATAATATAATTCAAGTATGCCTAGAAATCCTGATTATCAAAAGTTTTTAGATATTCATGTGGATGGTCAGCCTGATGGCTTGCCTCAAAATCAAGAAAGTGTCGCCACACCTGAAGAGATTGGTTGGCGCAAACAATATCAGATGAGAAGAGCGATTGGTAAAGCTAGAAGGGGTGTTGCCACCAGAGAAGACTTGATTTATTTAGCAAAGCACGGTCTTTATTATCCAGATACACCCAGGTCATTGCGAAAAAAAACAAATAAAAAATAAAATCTAAATTAGATTAATCTTTATTTTCTCTCTTCAGCTTCCTCAATCCCTTTGAGACCATAAACTAAAAACCAAGCAATTCCTGCTTGATCGGCTGGATCTTGCCAAGAAAATCTACCCTGAAATTCTACGGTTAGGTTGGTGTTCAAAACATTTTCCATAGCTCCTACTGCAGGTACTATTTCAGACCAATATGACCTTAGACGTTGCTCGATTTCCTTGATAAAAATCAAGGACCTGGAAACAATTATTTCATTCAAAATAAGTCGGGGCACCTGGCCCTGTTCAACTAACTCTATCAAAATTTCTTGAATGATTGCTTGGCTGATTTTTTCAGTGCGATCTGTTTTTTGAAATTTTGTTTTATATCTGGAATTAATTTCTTGATAAAGAGCTCTTTCATAAGCTGAGAGATTTTTTTCGCTAGCTAGTTTGGCTACTAAATCAGTTACTCTTTGAAAGTCCAAATGATCTGTCCCCAAACCAAAATTAATACGACTGATTCCATCTGGAAAATTCTTTTTCAAAAATAAGGCAATACTGATGATTTTTTCTTTGGGGTATGCAGTTTCTTCTCCAGAATATTGATTGATTTCCAGATTTTCCAGAGTTCTCAGATGAGCTACTTCTGGCAAAATGCTTCCCCTAACTACTGGTTCTTTTTCTCTAGACATTTGCAAACCAATGACAAAATGTTCTTGGGCTAATTCTTGACTCATTTTACCGGGACGATTAAAGCCTATTAAGACTTCTTCCAAAGTCACTGATTCATGCAGACCTTTTAGCCAATCAGGGAAAAGACCATACTTGGAAGTAGGTGCCTGATGTTGGTCAAAAACAGTTTTATCTCCAGTAAAGAAGGCATCAATCAATACAGCTGATTCTTGTTCGGCACGAGGATCAAATAAAATCCAGGGATTGTTGCCCAATCTGGTTTGATCGCCGTGATAAGTAAATGCCGAACGAATCGTAACTTGATAACCTTCTCTCAAGCCAGCCAGAATTTTTTCTTTAATTTTTGCTTGATTGGTTCTCTCCACCTCTCCTTCTTTTGAAATATTCAATTTCATGGGGCGGTAAAGAGTGATTATTTCCTTTGGAAAAACTTCGTTGATGAGAGCTTGAGATTGAGCTTTGATTGAACTGAATGTTCTTTTGATCAAAGGTCTTTTCTCTTGCAATTCCAGATAGTTCTTTCCATATGTTATTTCTCCTGTTGATCCAACCAATCCCTCAGTCCAAAAACTAGTTCCCAGTTTTTTTCTCTGCTCCAATCTTTCGGCTGCTACTGGCTCCAATCGATGTTTGATGATTTTTAATTTGCCCTGATAAACCTGACCATTGTCACTATTTACCGATAACCAATCGCCTTTTTTGATTCTGGTATTTTTAAAACAAAGGGTGGCTTCTTTTATTCTCAAATCTTCATTACCGCAACCCATCACTCCCACACCACCCTGGGCGTTGATGATGCTAGCTACATGACTTTGAGCTGTACCCCGAAAAGAAACTATGGCAAACCGCCGATTAAACTCTCCCATTAGTCTCAACAGTTCTACTTCATTTTCAATTAATTCTTGAACAAGGATAACTGAATCACCATCTTCCAAGAGAGTAGCGGCATCAGTAAAATTGGTTGCCAGTTTGCCCACCAATACTCCCCCTCCTATTCCATGACCCTGAGCCAATAATCTATCCTCTTGAATCGCTCGTCGTTCTTCTTTTTGAGTAAAAGTGCTTTTTAGAGCATCAATGTCTTGCGGTTTGATTAATTTTCTCAACAATTTATTTTCAAATCGTTGATTTAGATCTGCTGGAGATTGAAAAGAGGCAAGCTGAAGAATTCGGTCTATTAGAGCTAAAACTATTTTAATCTTGGCTGTCGGTGAGGGTTTGCCTTCTCTGACTTGAACAATCCAAAGTTGGCCAGCTTCTATCACGAACTCAAAATCTCCAGTCAATAAATAATGACCGGCTAGTTTTTCTTCAACCAATTCTCTCAATTGCTTATAAAAAATTTCTGGAAGTCTGACAATTTGGTCTTTTTTCGCTTCACCACTAACTACTGTGAAGCCTTGTGAATACGGAGCAAAAGCCAAATTTACATCTTCTTTACCAGTAAGCATGTTGTGGGTATAAACCACTCCAGAACCACTCAATTCAGTCGAGGATTCTGGTCTGGCATTACCATATAGCATGGGTAATAAATTTACTCCTGTATGAAATTCTTCGTCTGGCCAGCCATGCTCGCGACGATTGGCAATGGCAGCACGACTATCCCAAGATCGATAGATTGCTGAAATGGATTTACTCAACTGCTCAGCAGGATCTTCAGGGATTTTTTGCCAGGATTTTAAAATTACAACGACTTTTTTTAAATCATTCAACTCACTTAAGTTTGGTTTTTTACCCAATTGATCAGATAAATATTCATCTATTTCCAATTGAGAAAGATTAAAAACTGCCTGCAAATAACTAGTCAAAAAATTATAGTAGCATTCCCAAGCTCCCACTGGCCCAATCATTTTTTCTAAAGCTTTTACTGCCTCATTATTTATACCTACATTCAAAACTGTATTCATAGCTCCCGGCATAGAAAACGGAGCGCCTGATCTTACCGCCAGTAATAATGGTTTTTGATTGTTGGCAAATTCTACTTGGCTGAGTTTCTCAAAACGTCTGCTTTGTTTATTCCAAGTTTCGATTTTTTCAATCTGGGTAATAATTTCCTTCCACAAAAAATCTGGAAAATAGTCTGGATAATTATTTTTTTGTAAATAAAAACCCAATAAATCAGGCAAAATTGCTCCTAGTGGGACTACTCCTTCTTTATAAAGATCCAATAAACCCTCTCCTTTACCTCCCAAAAATTTTTTGAGTTCGTGAAAATTCAAATCTCCTAAACTTGGGTGCTCAGCTACTTGAAAAATTTGATCGTAGGAGAGTGCCAATAGAGCCGAAAATTGTTCCAGGGTTTCTGTCGAAATTGTTCCAGTAATAATCTCTTGTCTAAAACCCTCCAAAGCTCTTTGAATGGAAAAAGCGGATGGTGACATTGTCTCTTTTGTCATTTTGTGTTTATTTTTCCAAACTTTTTCAAACAATAAAATCCGCTAATAAAATAAAAAAATTGAGTTAATTTTATTCGTCTATCTCGATTATTTCAGTCCGTCATTCTAATATAAATTTATCCTATAATCAATCGTCATGAAAATTTTTGATTAAATCTTTTAGTTGAAAAATTTCGATTGCCGGAAACTAAGTTTGTTCAAATAAATCACTGAACTGTACCAGTTAGCACCAAAAGCCCTAGCTTGGTAAAACAACATGCCTGCAGAGAACAAATGCCCAAATTGGTTAAGACCAAGTTATTTCTTAGACGATTTATTACTAGTCTTATTGGCGATCTTGATTGGTTTGTAAAAATCTTTAAATTCAAATAAGACGTATAAACCAATCAATAAACCAAATAAGGTACCAAAGAGAGAATTACCACTAGTATAAGAGAAAAGCAATCCTACCAAGTTTTGAGTAAGGCTAATTACTAAACTCACAAACAATAAAATCCAACCAGCCATCTGACGCATTTTCAATGGATTAAAGGCTAGTAGCAAAACTACTCCTCCCAAGATTTGCAAAACACCTGCGAATAAAAAATAAACTGGTGACAAACCAGCCAGTTTCATCCACCAGCTCATTCCCCAGCCCAACCAATTGCTTAACAATCCCAAACCAGAAAAAATATTTAAAACTCCACCCAAGCCAACTAACCAAGGAGTAATTGATACCAAAAACTCCACTAAACTTTTCGGTAAATGCGGTAAACCTTTGAAAGCCGGTTCCAATTTATCGATCGTTTCTGTTACTGGCTTGCTCGTCAAAGAAGAAATAAGTGTGCTCATATCACTCCCTCTGCTAACTAATATTAAGTTTAAGTATAACAAAAAAACCAGACTCTTGCTCCGAGCTTTTTTTCATTTAAAGTTTATGTCACCAACTTTGAAATTTTGATTAACAATGTTATAGTTAACTCCGTTGGATTGAAGAGTCAATAAAGTAAATTTGTAAAGGAATTTTATGAAGGGCGTCATTCTTGCCGGAGGACTGGGAACTCGTTTATATCCTCTCACTCACGTAACCAATAAACATTTATTGCCTGTTTTCAATAAGCCGATGATTTTTTATCCCATCGAAACTCTGGTAAAGGCTGGAGTCACTGAGATCATGATTATTACTAGTGGTCCTCACGTGGGAGACTTTTTGGGTACTCTCAAAAATGGTCAAGAATTGGGTTGTACCCATCTGGAATATGCCTATCAAGAAAAACCAGATGGTGGCATTGCTGATGCACTGGCTATTGCTGAAGATTTTGCCGATGGCGATAATTTGGCAGTAATTCTGGGTGACAATACGACTGATGCTGATATCAGTAAACCCATAGCCAATTTTAAAGATGGAGCCGTAATTTTTCTAAAAAAAGTAACAGACCCAAAACGTTTTGGAGTGGCGGTTTTTGATCCCAAAGATAAAACCAAGATTGCTAGAATCGATGAAAAACCAGACAAACCAGCATCAGATTATGCCGTTACTGGTCTTTACATATATGACAATAAAGTCTTTGACTATATTCGCATGTGTGATCCCAACTATATTGGTCGCAATCAGCTGGAAATTACCCAGGTAAATAATTTTTATATCGAAGACAAGGCTCTAGGCTGGGAAGAATTGAAGAGTTTTTGGAGCGATGCCGGCACTTTTGAATCTCTCTATCGATCGAATGAATATTGGGCCAAAAAAGAACTAAAAAAATAAACTTAAGATTTATGTCCAATCGTCAAACAGGAATTTACTTGCGCAATATTGTTTTTGGTGGCCTAGATGGAGTAGTTACTACTTTTGCCGTCATGGCTGGAGCTACTGGAGCCAATTTATCAACTAGAACAATCATTATTTTGGGTTTAGCTAATTTGTTAGCTGATGGTTTTTCTATGGGCGTAGGCAATTATATGGGTGAAAGAAGTGAACAACAATTTAATAAAAAAGTGCAGATCAAATTTAAAAGAACCAAGCCGTTTATTTCTGGTTTGGTAACTTTTGTCAGCTTTATGATTCTGGGTTTTATTCCAATAATTCCGATTGTCTTTTTCCCTCAGGTAAGTTTCCAAGGGGTTTTGCTTTTGGTGGCCGCCGTCCTTTTTATCCTAGGCAGTTTACGATCCAAAATTACTACCATTAATTGGCTCAGGGGCGGTCTCGAAATGACGGCGGCTGGCGTAGTTGCCTCTTTAATTGCTTTTTACTCAGGAGAGCTTTTGGCCACCTTGTTATAAATTGGTAACCAAATTAAGTTGATAACTAATCTAATTTATTGCTAACTAATTCAATCAAATTATCAAATTGGTTTGACAGCTTAAAAAAATTAAACTAACTTAATAATTATTCCACTAATACTTTATCAATCTACCAAACACTTTCCACCTCATAGTAGCGCTTGGACACATGAAGACCACTGCTGAGTCGATATTCTTCTTTCAATTCCAGTGTTTTGGGTTGCCAAAAATCACCAGTAAACTCTACATATAAACCAGATTCTTTATGAAGGCGTCCTGAATAAATTCTAGTACCTGATAAACGAAGTGATTCTGTGGCTGATGAATGATCATGATGAAGATCAAATGCAGTGTTACCTTCCTTAAGGTAAACTCGACAATAACAAGGCCAATCCTTACCGGTACGAAAAATCAAAACGTCTCTAGCAGCTTGTTCGCGCGTCACTCGATAAACTTTGGAAAATGGACTAGTCATACGAATATCAAAATTGGCTTTGTCAGGAAAGTGCAAAAAATGATATAGCGCCAACATGATCGCGCCTGAGTGAGGTTGCATGCCCGGTAATTTCATAAGAGTATTTTACTCTGGAATACCAAAAATGACAAAGAGTGTAAAGTTGATTGCCACTCGTCTTAAGTTTGCTGAATAATTTGCACAATTGCTGATTGACATCCCATATCATCATTCGTATATTTTTATATGATAAAAGTATGACGATTATTTAACACGTCTAATGAAGGTTTGATTTTATTTTTTAATTAAATTATGAAACTTCGTTCACTAAGCGCCGAATTTATTAAAAATAAACGTGTTTTGCTGAGGGTTGACTACAACACTCCCATGCAGAAAATCGGTCAAAAATATCAAATAGTAGATGATACTCGTCTGCAGATTACTCTCCCAACCATAAAATTTCTGCTCAAAAATAAAGCTAAAATCATTATTTGCTCTCATTTAGGTCGTCCTGAAGGTAAATTTGTTGCCAAATATAAACTAGATCCTATTGCCAAACATTTGGAAAAATTACTCGGTCAACCAGTCAAGAAAATCAATGTTTCGATCGGACCTGAAGCTCAAAAGGCCGTTGCCGATCTTGAACCTGGACAAATTTTAATGTTGGAAAACACTCGTTTTCATCCTGGAGAAAAAGCAAACTCGCCCGAGTTTGCGCAACAACTAGCTTCTCTGGCAGAAGTATTTGTTAATGATGGTCTGGCTGTTTCTCATCGAGCTCACGCCTCCGTGGTGGGAGTTACCAATTATTTACCTTCGCTAGCTGGTTTTGCCCTCATCGAAGAAGTCAGTCATCTGGAATCATTAATTAAAAAACCTCAACATCCTTTTGTGGCCATCGTGGGCGGGGCCAAGATTTCTGATAAAGTAGAAGCAATTCGTAACTTGAGTGAAATCGCTAATGTGGTTTTGGTAGGTGGCGGAGTGGCCAATAATTTTCTCAAGGCAGATGGCGTGGAAGTTTATCGCTCTTATTTGGAAGAAACTTCAGTGGGTGGGAAAAAGAAAAAAATATCTTTTGTAAAAATAGCTAGAAATCTATTGCGTAAAACCAAAGCTGAAAAAATGCTGTTGCGCGGTTATATTCCCCTACCCAAAATCATTTATCCTTTTGATGTGATCGCTACCGATAATCTTGATCATCCCACCAAACAAAAAACCATCATCCTTGCGGATGACAATGATTCCGAAGAAAAACAAAACTGGATGTTTGTTGATATCGGCCCCAAAACTCAGAAGCTTTTCCGTGAAGTCATTTTGCAAGCAAAAACTGTTTTTTGGAATGGACCAATGGGAGTTTTTGAACAAAAGAAATTTGCTCAAGGTACTCAAGCGATTGCCAGTGCCGTAGCTCAAGTTAAAGGCAAAACCGTAGTGGGCGGAGGAGATACTATCTCTGCCATTAAAAACTTGGGTTTTGAAAAACGCTTTGATTTTCTATCAGCAGCTGGAGGAGCGGCTTTGGAATTATTGGGTGGCAAATTATTACCGGGTTTAAAACCATTGCTTAAAAAATAACTTCCCATGAGAACTAAAACACGCCTAACCATCACTCTTTCACAAGAATTGGTCAAAAAAATCGACTCTCTCATTGATGGTCAAGCTATCAAAAATCGCTCTCATGCCATTGAGACCGTCATTCAAGAATCACTGGTTCCCAGTGTGCAAACAGCAGTAATTCTATTGGGAGGTAAGCATGGTGATGCGCCAGCTTTACAAAAAATAAATACCAATTATTTACTTACCCATACCCTTAATATTCTTAAAAAACACCACCTCACCAAAGTGATTATTTGTTTAAATAAAGGCAATCGAAAAATTAAACAATTATTTGGTAGTGGCGAACAATTGGGTTTGAAAATTGATTATAGCTATGAAGAAAAACCCTTGGGAACCGGTGGCGCCGTAAAAAACATCAAAAATATGCTCAATAAAAAACCTTTTTTGGTTATTTATGGCGATATTCTAACCACCCTAGATTTGTCAAATTTATTTGAGTTTCATTTCAATGAAGGTAGTTTGGCCACCATGGCCGTCAAGCCACGCATGGGCGAACTCAAGTATGGCCAGGTTTTTTTACAAGGCAATAAAATCATTAAGTTTCTAGATACCAGTAATGATTCCGGTATTAGTATCATCAATACTGGAGTTTATGTTTTTGATACCAAGATTTTTGATATTTTCCCCGCCAAAAATAACTTTACTTTGGAAAAGGATATTTTTCCTTATTTAGCACAAAAAAAACAACTCAGCGCTTCATTTTTTCAAGGTATTTGGTATGACATCAGCGAAGAAAAAGACTATCAAGAAGCCAAACAACACTGGCAAACCAAAGCTTAAAAAATAACAATTAATAAATAAGGAAAGAAGAAACCTATGCACGTTATTGATCAGCTCGCCTATCAAGCCGTTTTTGGTAAAAATACCGAAAAACAACAGGCATGTTTCACGATTTGGCAAAAAGGCGTCAAGGCAAACATTATTCCTAGCTCAATCAATGATCTCTATCTGGCCCGCGGTAATGATAAATTGCCCAATAACTTTACCGTTCCGGCCATTAATATCAGAGCCATGGCTTATGACATGGCGCGGGCCGCTTTTCAAGCTGCCAAAACCAATAAAGTAGGAGCCATTATTTTTGAAATTGCCAGATCTGAAATGGGTTATACAGCTCAATCGCCCCTTGAATACGTGGCAGTCATCACGGCAGCAGCTTTGCGTGAAAACTGGTCTGGACCGCTTTTCATTCAGGGCGATCATTTTCAAGCCAAAGCCGGTAGCATGGGTCAACCAAAAGCTGGTGAAATAGAAACCATTAAACAATTAATTCAAGAAGTTATTCAAGCTGGCTTTTATAACATTGATATTGATATGTCCACTTTGGTGGATTTGGATAAACCCACCGAAACAGAACAACAAATTCCCAACTATCAATATTCTGCCAAACTCACTCAATTAATTCGTCAATTGGAACCAACTGGCATAACCATCTCGGTAGGAGCGGAAATCGGTCATATTGGTGGAAAAAACAGCACCGTTGCTGATCTGACTGCTTTCATGACTGGTTTTAAAAAGGAATTACCAAGCAAATTAACCGGAATTAGCAAAATCAGTGTCCAGACCGGCACTAGTCATGGCGGTAAAGTGCTGGCTGATGGTAGCCTAGCCAACATCGACGTCGACTTTACTATCTTGAGAAATATTACTCAGGCTTGTCAAACAAAATATAAAATTGGTGGAGCAGTGCAACATGGCGCCTCTACCCTGCCCGATCAATATTTTAATCAATTCGTGAAGTTTAGTGCCTTAGAAGTGCATCTCGCTACTGGTTTTCAAAACCTCATACTTGATCATCCGGCTTTTCCCAAACAATTGTTGAAAAAAATGTATGACTACATTGATCAGCAACATCATGATGAGCAAAAAGAAAAGCAAACTCCAGAGCAATTTCATTATGAGTTGCGTAAAAAAGCCTTGGGACGATTTAAGCAAGAACTCTGGGAACTACCAGAGGAAACAAGAAAAAAACTGCGCGACTCTCTGGCTGATCGATTTGCTTTTTTATTCAAAGAGTTGAATGTAGTTGAGACTCAAGCCTTGATTGAGAAATTTGTTAAACCAATAATCACAACCAAAACACTGCAAGATTTTGCACCAAAAGCTAAAACAAAAATCACCAAAGGCTTGTCGGATTAGAAACTATCAAGTTAGTAAATTAACCGAGCGGGCTTGCCACCAATCATAAAAAGCTGATAGTGCTTTCTTTCTATGACTGAGCTGATGTTTGACATTTGCCTCAAGCTCACCAAATGTTTGATCATATCCTTTGGGAATAAAAATTGGATCATAACCGAATCCACTAGTTCCTCGTGGCTCCTGAGCAATTTGACCTGTTACTGTTCCGCGAAATAATTTTGTTTCGTTATTAGCAGGATCATACCAACAAATAACCGCTACAAATCTTGCCTGACGATCAGTTTGTTCCTTTAAAAGATCAAGGACTTTGAGATATCTGTCCCGATCAGCTCCTGCAATAAATCTGGCTGAATGAACACCGGGTTGATTATTCAAGCTTGCCACTTCCAAGCCAGCGTCTTCTGCAATCACGGGCAATCCGCTTGCCCGACCATAGGCTCGGGCTTTGAGCTTTGCATTCTCTTCAAAAGTAGCACCTGTTTCTGCTGGATCAATGTTTTTTAAAGCGGAAATAACTGTTGGAGAAAGTAATTCAAGGTCTACCAAAATTTCTTGGGCTTCACGCAGTTTATTACTGTTTCTGGTCGCAAATAAAATTTTTGACATATAAAAAATAAAACTTTAGCCAAAAAATTTAATTAATAAATCTAATTAATAAAAAATAAAACCCCCGACTAAAAAACGGGGGTTATTGAGCAATTTAAAAAAAATTAATTACCACCGCCAAACATACCTCCCAGACCACCGGTCATGGATTGTAGTTTTTTAGCCGCCAATTCTTGAGATTTTTTAATTGCTTGATTCAAAACCGCTACTGCTTCATCACTAGTTACTCCTTGCACAGAAAATTGTTTAATTTTCTGATCACCAGAGATAACTACCACGATATCGCCTTCTTCTACGCGAATTTCTTCCATAGCCAAATCTTGTTGCATTTTTTTGGCTTGAGTTCTCAATTTATTTAAATCTCCAAGCGCTTTTAATGGATTTGCCATACTTTTCCTTTCTAAATTAGGTTCTTATTGTACTACATTACTTATTTACAACAAAACTTCTTCTGCCAGCTCAGCTAAGTTGTCTTGTTTTTCTTCTACCTCCACCAAAGCCGCTCCTTGCGGAGTATGACGCAGAGCCACTTGTAATGGCAATGAAGCTCCCACTACATCTTTGGCGCAGTCTTGAATTAAGCTCATATATTTTTGTTGTTGTAACTGCTCTTGGTGAAATTTATAAAAAACTCCCACTTGAGGAATTCCGTCATCGGTTAGAGTTGGTTTGCCAGAACGTAAAAGTGCAGCCAAAGTAGCATTTCTTTGTTGAACTACTTGTAAAAACTGCTCCCATTGTTCCAATAAAACCTTGCCCAATCTTTGTAAATCTTTATCTACTACAGGTAAAACCGTTTCAGATAAAATCTTGCTTTCAACGAGTGTGGCTGATGGAGAACTCAGTTCAGTTTTCTGAAAATTCTTGATAATTGTTGCAGGACTTGGTTCTTCAACTAATTTTTCAGGATTTTTTATTTTTTTTTTGGTAGTAGGACCTGATTTCTGTTGGGCTCGTTCAATAATGTCTAGTAAAGCTAGTTCTAACGGTAAAAAAGGAATCGGTGAGTATTGTTGAAGATTAATTTTTAATAATTCTTGTAATAAAAAACGAGCTATTTTGGCAGTTAATTTATCCGCAGATTTTCCTTTCAAGCTTTCTTGAATAATAGCCTGATGTAAAGTGCTAAAAAGCACTTTATAAAAATAATTTTCCTGAACATTTTGCTCTCGTAGAGTATGAATAATGCTGGTAACAGCTGGAGCATCCTTTTGTAAAACGGCTGCCAATAGTTGATCGATTTTTTGTTGGGCACTGTGACCTAAAGTGAGATTGACTATTTCACTGGAAACACCACCACTTTGAGCTACCAACTCCAATAACTTGACTGCATCGCGAAAACTGCCATCAGCTCTTTTGGCAATTTCTGCCAAAGCTTCTTGCTCATATTTTAATTTTTCTGCTTTGGCTACAAATTCCAGAGCAGCCAGCATTTCCTCACTGGTAGCCTTACGAAAATCAAGCTTGGTACTTCTAGAAGCAATGGTGGCCGGAATTTTGTGCAATTCCGTAGTAGCCAAAATAAACACCGCATGAGCTGGTGGCTCTTCTAATAATTTTAAGAGCGCATTGAAGGCTTCTGTCGTAAACATGTGGGCCTCATCCAAAATATAAACTGCTATTTTCCCTTCCTGAGGTGGCAACATCACTCGTTCTTTGAGCGCTCGCACATCATCAATCCCTCGGTAAGAAGCTGCATCCATCTCTTGAACAACATAGGAATTACCCTCATAAATACGACGAGCAAACTCGGAATCTATATCTGGTTCTTGAAATTTTTTGAGTTTGGCTCCGGGTTTATTGAAAAAAACTTCATCGACCAATTGAGCATTTTTGGGATCATTGAGTAAATTGCCAATGATTCTAGAAGCTGATGTTTTGCCCGTACCTTTGGGACCTGCGAAAAGCAAAACTTGAGGAAATTTCCCTTGTTCCATCATCTGCTGTAAGGACTGCTTGATGTTGGTCAAATGCAGTTGTGCCACTAATTTGGGACGATGTTTTCTTTGCCAAGCCATAATAATAATTTACTAGATTAGGTTAATAATTGATAGCCAAAATAGCTTATTCGTGATGATAACCCAGCAGATGCATTAAGCCATGTTCAAGATAAAAACACAACTGATCATCTACTCGTTTACCAAATCTACGAGCCATTCTCACTGCTTCAGGAAAGCTTATCACAATATCTCCCAAATGAGGGGGGACTTCTGCAGGCAAAGGCACTTCTTGCAATTGTCCTTTATCGTGATGAGGAAAAGATAGTACGTCTGTGGGACCTTGATGTTTGAGTTTTTGCTCATTGAGTGTCTGTATTTTTCTTTTACCAACTACTAAAATATCCAATTGGGCATGATTGATACCTTTTTTTTCCAATATTTGTTGCGCAGATTGGCGCAATTTCTGTCTGTCTATGGGATAACGAGAACCGATAAATAAATTGATCGTGATCATAAGTCCTGCTCCTCAACAGTTTCATCACCAACATCAGTTCCAACAACCGAAAAACTTCTCTCAGCTCCCCAACTCAAATCAATCGGACCCAAAGGTATTTTGTCCTCTGGATCATCTACAAAAAACAATAAAATCCTGCCATGAGTTTTGGGGCTCCAAATTTTTCCTTCACGGATAACTTCTGGAGATCCACCAAACTGTTTTTTTACCCATTGAGCTGGACCAGCATCTCCCACCACACCCACTACAGCCAATTCTTCGGCTGGATTGATAACAATCATTTTACGAAATTTATACCAAGGTTTTAGAGTTTGATAATTTTCGTTCCAATCTGGTAAATACATTGTTTGCACAGCAAAATAATATTTTTCTCGCAAAATAGTTTCTGGTGTTAATTGGCCACTTTCAGTAAACCAACCAAATGCACCTCGGTTGGGAGCCATGCCAGCTTCTTGATAGGCATCATGTTGAGTAATGCTGTCACCGGGAAAACGCATTAAATGTTGCTCACCACCCATTACCCCGATACTATGATTGAGACGATGGCCGTCTAGTTCGGCCGTCACTTCAAATTGCAGCATATCTACCAATTGTTGTTCCAAATAAAGTTCTTCTTCTTTGGCTAAATGTCCAGGGGCGCGATTGGCAAAACCAGTCATTTTGGCTATGACTTCTTGATGTTCTTCTTGAGTTACTTGAGAAGTTAGCTCCGCTTCTTTTTTCATTTGTTCAACCGCCCTCACTTGAGGAATTTCTCCTTGCATATTGGGTTGATGCATGGCAATTTGTCCAGATAATGAAAGAGCTGCCAGTAACTGCTGTGAGGTGGTACGCAAATTCAAGCTCCGGATTCTATCCAAAAAAGCTTTTCTTACACGAGCAGAATGATTAATTTTGGTACTCATAATTGTTTATCTACACAGTCCCATCAATTTTTATTACAAATCATTAATTGCTGATAAAGCATCATTTAATCGCTCTGAAACCAAGTCTTTACCCAAAACCGCCATTGTCTCAAATAACGGTGGAGTGGCTTTCTTGCCGGTTACTGTCAAACGCAACATCATAAAAAATTGACCTTTATGCCAATCATGTTCTGCTTGCAGAGTTCTCAATTGTTTTTCTATTTCTGTGACACTCCAGCTCCCATCCGTCAATTTTTTGATCACTGCCATAAGCTGATTGCTAACCAATAAAGCATCAGCTTTTTTCAATAAAAGCTGTAAATCTAGTTTGATAGGTCGATAAAAAAACTCAGTCAGTTCTTCAACATCTGCCAAAGTTACCAATCGTTCCATCACCAAGGGTAAAATTGCCGTTGATTTTTCTCTAGGAAAATCTTTTGGCAGGAATGGTTCTAAGCGTCGTTCCAATTCATCTATTGATAACTGGCGAATATAAACACCATTTAACCAATTTAGTTTTTGCAAATCAAACACAACTGATTTGAGACTCACTTCACTGGGATCAAATTCTTGAATATACTCAGCAAGATTCATTATCTCTCTTTGATCTTCACGAGCCCAACCCAGGATCATGAAAAAGTTGAGCATGGCTTCTGGTAAATAACCTTTCTCCAAAAAAGAACGAGCCGAAACAGTTCCCTTGCGTTTGCTCATTTTTCCTTTGCCATCAGGATTTAAAAAGACTGGTATATGAGCAAAAACAGGTTTTTCCCAACCAAAAGCCTCATAAAGCAAAACGTGTTTGGGAGCTGAACTAATCCATTCTTCTCCTCGTAAAATATGAGTGATGTTCATCAAATGATCGTCTACCACTACTCCCAAATGATAAGTAGGATAACCATCTGATTTCATTAATACTTGATCATCAACCTCACTAGAATCAATCTTGATTTCTCCACGCAACAAATCATTGACGATCACGGGTTGATTCTCCGGCACCTTCAATCTGATTACGCAAGCCTCGCCAGCATTTTTGCGAGTCAAGGCTTCTTCTCTAGATAAATTACGACAATGCTTATCATATTTGGGTGGTTGTTTATTATTTTTTTGCTCCGCTTTTATTTGTTCCAATCGTTCTTTGGTGCAAAAACAATAATAGGCTTTGTCCAGTTCAACCAATTTCTCCGCATGTTCTCGGTAAGTTTCCAAACGCTGAGATTGAATATAGGGAGCATGGGGACCACCCTTTTCTGGACCTTCATCCCAATCTAAACCATAATCTCGAATTACTTGCTGAATTTCCTTGACAGCTCCTGCTATTTCTCTCACCTTATCGGTATCTTCGATACGTAAAACAAACTGGCCATGATTTTTTTTGGCCCAAGCATAATTTTTTAACAACATGGCCATGCTACCCACGTGCATTTCTCCCGTGGGACTGGGAGCCATTCTGGTACGTACAACCGCTGGGGAAGAATTTTTCATATTATTTTCTATTGACTAATGTATTGAGGATCAATTGCTTGTACATAGCCAACAAAATCATTATCTCCACTAAAAACATAGATTGGCTGTAGGTAGGCTTGTTCATTGAACCAGTCCTCATAGTAACCCAGAGTAACTTTGCGCACCACCACTTCTTCACCAACACTGCGAGCAATAAAACCTTCTCCTGTCTGTAAAATTTGCCAGGCAGATTTGGCTGAACGCAGTGGATAAGTTTCTACTTGAGTATAATCTATGGGTCGATAATGATTCTCCAGTCTCACGATGCTTTCTTGACCAGATAAAACTCCAGATAAAATTGCGGTAATCACTCCTTTGTCTGGCTCTGGACTATACATCTCCACACCATCGATGGGCGTGCGATCCAAATTAATTTGTAAAAAATCAGCATCTGACAGAGAAAAAGCTTTTTCCAATTTATTTCCCAATGATTTTAGAAAAATTACCTCGCCAGCGTTGGTGGCTACGTCTACAGGTAATAAATCAACTCTATCCAGAAAGGCCTTGACTCTTCTTACTGCCTCAAATTCTTCAGGTAGTCTGCTGGCGTTTGTTACCAATTCGGGTTTGGTTAAGTAATTAGTTTCCAATAAAAAGTTTTTGGTTTGTAAATCAATCTCTAGACTAGAATCCAGAGTGCCAGTTTTTGTCCAACGATAAAGACGAGAGGTTAATAATTCTGGTTCAAAAATAAATCCAAGGCCGGCTGCTATCTGTTTAACTTCCTGATCAGCCAATAAATTGGGGATGACTTTGGGGCTTAAAAATACTTTGGCACGATCCTCTTTGAGTTCTGGTAGCCGATTGCCCAAACCGGTTTCCAGCTTGAAACTTTTTGGTTTTTCTTTATCTGTTTGTGTAGGAAAAAGCAATTTGGGTAACAGACCAAAACCAACAGTGGGAGGCGGGGGTGGAGGTGGATTGATAGATCGCCAAAATTCTACGGCTGCCGTCAATAACATTCTGCCAACAATCATTACTACCAAAGCAATAATTCCGTACTTAACAGCCTTTCTACCCAAACGAGTGGCCATCGTTAAAGAACCTGTGTTTGTAGAGTTTGATGATCTGGTAGCCATATCACTATTTTAGCTGGTTTCTGTCGAGCTGGGGAGTACCAAGATCATGATTCAAGATCTATAAATCTTAGAAACTTTCCCAGCTTAAGTTATTAGTCAACCAATTTAACATTATTTGCGTGTCGGCATAACGATCGGCACTACCCATCACCACCAGCAATAATAAATGGCCTTGATGATCAGCCAAACTCACCAAAACCTCATGAGCCAATTTTGTGGTGCCGGTCTTGCCTGCCAAAATTCTAGAATCATGACCTAGTAATTCATTGGTCGTAAATAAAAAATGACGAGTACTTTTTTCGACATCATAAATAATTGCATTCTCTAAACTAAGCCATTCCAATAGCATCGGTTCTTGAAAAGCTGCCCAAGATAAAAGCCAAAGATCGCGAGCTGTAGTTAGATTGATGGGTTCGTCATAACCAGCTGGATTGCCAAAAAAAGTATCATATAAACGTAAATTTTTGGCTTGCTGATTCATCAGTCTTATAAATTCTGCTTGACCACCAGGATGATGCTCGGCCAAAGCAAAAGCTGAGTCGTTGGCACTACTGATCAATAAACTAACCAATAAATCTCTCACCGTCAATTTTTCATCAGGAAATAAACCTCCCCCATTGTTTTCCAAAACTGCAGCACTCGACACCTTCACTACTTCATTTAAATCATATTGATCAAGAACAGTCAGAGCAGTCATTAATTTGGTAGTAGAAGCTGGAGGTAAACGTTGCTCTGTATTTTTTTGCAACAAAATTGCTTGTGATTCTAAATCAATAACCAGATAGGCTTGGGCGGTAAGATTCTTCTCAAGTTCAGCTTTTGTCAATAAAGCTTGAGCTGAATTAGTTGCCTCCAAAACAGGAGCCAACACCGACGGCAATAAAGCCACAGTTTGATAATCAGCAGGATGCCAAATCAATTTAGTATCGATCAATACCCAGGAAACCAGAGTTATTGCTATCAATACTATTGCTAAATACCATTTACCGAAATTTCTCACAAGGTTTATTGTAGGATGTTTATAGAAAATGCTCTAGTGCGATTGTTTTTTTGAAGATCCAACTATTTTAATTCCCAGTTCCGTCAATTGCTCATCAGAGGCCTCATTTGGAGCATCCATGACTGCAGTTCGACCAGTGGAAGTCATAGGAAAAGCAATAGTTTCTTTGAGTGAGGTCTCTCCTGCCAAAAGCATTACCAAGCGATCTAAACCAAGAGCAATTCCGCCATGGGGAGGAGTGCCTACTGCAAAAGCCTTGAGCATATGACCCACTCCTGATTCAATTTCTTCTGCAGAATAACCCATAGTCTTGAAAGTCGCTTGTAAGGCTTCTGGGGTATGAGCACGAATACTGCCTCCACCCACTTCATAACCATTGCAAACCAGATCGTATTGGGTAGTCAAAATCTTGTCAGTATTTTTACCAGCCAGGTGATCAGTTTCATATTCTGGCAAAGGAGCACTAAAGGGATTATGAGTAAAGGTCCACCCGCTTTTACTATCGCGAGTCTCTGCTACATCTTTTTTATCTACTTTTTTGAAAAATGGAAAATCAACTACCCAAGCAAAAGCTAGCGTCCCATTCTCTTTTTCCTCTTCTGTCCGTAAATCAAAACGGTCCTCACCATATTTATCCATAGCTTCTTGGTAAGTAACTACTGGAAATTGTTCTTGCTGAAGTTTGCCACCTACGGTTTTGACTGCTTGCTTGACAACCATTTCTATTTCATTCATCACAGCTTGCCGATCTACAAAACTCATTTCCAAATCCAACTGAGTAAACTCAAAACCACGATCAGCTCGCAGATCTTCATCGCGAATACAGCGTGCCACTTGAAAATAACGCTCAAAACCAGCTGTCATCAGTAATTGTTTGTATTGTTGGGGACTTTGAGGTAGAGCATAAAATTTACCTGGTTGAAAACGAGAAGGAACTAGAAAATCTCTGGCTCCCTCTTTGGTAGATTTGGTCAACATCGGCGTCTCAATCTCCACAAAATCACTTTTGTATAAAGCTTCACGAATTTCTCTAAGAAATTGAGAGCGCAAACGCATGATTCTTTGCATTCTTTCTCGGCGAAGATCCAAATAACGGTGTTTTAAACGCGGTTCTTCACCAATCTCGCGACCATCAGTATCAAGAGTAATAGGTAGCTCGACTGCTTTATTTAGTATTTGATAATTTTTGACTTCAATCTCTATCGAACCAGTCAATTGATGGGGATTGACCAAATTTGCCGGACGCTCTTTTACCAAACCCTCGATTTCCACTACTGATTCTATGGTCAGCTCACTCATCTGACCTATTCCCACACACTGAATCTTGCCCGTACGATCTCGCAAATCAATAAAAGTAATCTTGCCGTGGTCACGTTTGGTATCCACCCATCCTTTTAAAATAACTGATTTACCAGCTTTATTTAAGGTTTCTATAATGAGAGTGCGTTGTGTCATATTCATTATTATAGCTGAAAATCACTATTTTTCTGACTTGAGATTCTTATTTAAAGAATAAAGTTTGGTTTTCGGTTACAATGTGCTCGTGAGTTTTAGCAAATATTTATTTACTGGTTTTTTGGTAGCAATAATTTTTTTGGCTGGTTTCTATTTGGGACATTTTTTGGATTTGGGAAAAGATGCTGCCCTTTTGTCTCCTTTCGGCACTATTGAGCTGGAACCCAAACGACCTTATCAACAATACACCATCGCAAATTTGGCCAAACGTCGCTATACCCCCAGCAACATTACTGTAGAAAAAGTACTGGAAGAAACTGACAAAATTACCAGTTTTTTATTTACCTATCAATCCACCAATCGTAAAATCACTGGCCAATTAAATATTCCCAAGCCATTACTTGCACCAACCGCAGATCAAACCACTCCTACTCCGGTCATTATTATGCTCAGAGGTTATGTTCCTGTAGAAACCTATCAAACCGGTATAGGCACCAAAAACGTCGCAGCCATACTGGCAGAAAACGGATATGTGACCTTGGCACCGGATTTTTTGGGATTTGGTGAGAGCGATCCAGAACCAGTAGACGTCTGGGAAGCTCGTTTTATCAAGCCCATCAATGTGATTGAATTAATCAACTCTATTAAGGCCAATCCTACTCTTCGCCCTTCTTTACTATCTGATCACACCGTTTTACTAGATGCACAAAATCTAGGGATCTGGGCCCACAGTAATGGCGGTCAAGTTGCACTAACTCTTTTGGAAATCTTGGGCGAACCAATTCCCACCACTCTTTGGGCCCCTGTTACCTCGCCTTTTCCTTATTCAGTTTTGTTCTATAGTGATGAAAACGAAGATGAGGGTCGTGAAGCTAGAGCCTGGGTAGCATTATTTGAACAAGATTATGATGCACGTGAGTTTAGTCTCACCCAATACCTCAATCGACTCACTGGTTTTATTCAAATTCATCACGGAGCAGTCGATGAAGCCGCTCCTCAAACTTGGTCTGATGAGTTTGTAGATAAAGTAGAAACAGAAAATAAACGCCGAGCAGTTTCAAAAGACATTGAACTGTCGGCAACTGATCTCACTTATTTTACTTATCCCAGAGCAGATCATAATCTACAACCAGACTGGAACACCGTTGTTCAGCGTGATCTGAGTTTTTTTGACACTCACTTAAGAAATTAATTTTTTTGATTTTTTATCGCTTAAAAAATCTCCGGAGCCTTGTCTATAATTATCGATTTTCTCGATCTTGCGCTCTAGTTGTTTAGTTCTAGTGGAAGTAATTTTTTCATATCCAGTGCGCAAAGTATCTATAGACCTGCCAAACTTCTCAAACTCATCCCTGAACTTTCCCCATTCACCCACAAATTCATCAATATATTTCACCACTCGCTTGAGTTTGCCGCCAATCATGAAATTGCGATAGCTTTCCCGCACCGTACTAGCAACAATCAAAAAAGTAAAAGGTGAAACAATGATTACTCGTTTTTCAATGGCATAATCAATTAATTCTGGATAACTCTGATTGATGAAAGAAAAAATCATTTCATTGGGAACAAATAAAATGGCATAATCCAAAGTATCAGACGCTGGATCAATATATTCTGATACTTTATCAATTTTTGCCTTTACATCAACTTTAAATTCTTTGGCATATTCCTGTTTTTCTTTGGTTGATTGAGCAGCACTGATTTTTTGAATGGCTTGATAAGGAAATTTGACATCTACAGGAATATTGCGATTCTCTGGTAATAACAAAGTAATATCCGGTTTCAAAGTAGAGTTGGCTTGTTTGGTTTGACGCACATAATGCACGCCTTCCACCAAACCACCTGATTGTAATAAATCCTCGATGATGCGCTCACCCCAAGCTCCTCGTTTTTGATTATCTGATAACACTTTGGATAACTGTTGGGTGGAGGTTTTCAGCTCTTCAGTTAGTTTACGATGTTCGGAAAGCGTGGTGGTAATTTCTGAAAATTTCCGGACCCTGTCTTGTTCTAGACTGCGAATTTCTTTTTGTCGTTCTTGTAAGTCTTGTTGCAAATTGGTAACCAGTTTTTCAATGGCTCGCTGTTTGTTTTCCAAATCAACCTTGATTGCCTCTTTTTCACCACTCAGAATCTCTTTACTTTGAGCTGCAATTTTGGGCACGCTCATGCCGAAAACCTTATTTACCAATCCTTCCAGATCGCTTTCATCTGGTTTTTGCAGTAATAATTGACGTAAACCAAAATACAACCAAGTAAACCCGGCAATTACTACTAGAATTAACAAAATAGTTCCAAGTGACATATACTACTGGAGTATAACGCACACGAGCAAGTCAATACCATGCCAAATAAACAAAAAGCCCGCTCTCGTCTCAAGCCTTCATCTCAAGATCAAACTAGACAAATTTTTACTCAACCAAAAAAACAATTGCGGGAAAATGCTAAAGAATTACGGCGAGTAACCACCAATCGCTGGCGATTTGTGCCATTATTAATCTTGGCTTTATTGTTTTATATTGCTGTTTTTTGGTTAGTAACCAAGATTCGACCAGGTAAAATAAGCAACCTCATCTTTCCCAACAGCTACCTGCCTTTTCACGCATTACTGCTACCAGCCAATTTCTTTTTCTTCACTTTCATTACCCTGAGCAAACGTTGGGGGATTTTGATTACAATCGTCATTCAGTGGCTTTTATTTCTCAAATTACAAGATTTTAATTTGGATTTATGGGCTTGGGGAAGTGCTCTGCTAATGGGAGTCATTGGCTATGGATTGAGAATATTGTGGAAAAAGCGCCGGACTTAAGTTGCTATTGATTCCAAGTCGTAGTTAATTCTAAGTTGCAGTTTCAGAATAACAAAAAACCACCTATAATACTTGATGTGACTGACCAAAATTTTTATCTCACCACCACTTTGCCTTATGTCAATGCTGCTCCACACATTGGTTTTGCTCTAGAAATCGTGGCAGGAGATGTGATCGCTCGCTATCAACGCGAGCTACTCAGCAAGCAAGTTATTTTTAATACCGGCACTGATGAACATGGTCAAAAAATTTATCAAGAAGCCCAAAAACTTGATCAAGATCCCCAAGCTTATGCCGATGAATATGCTGCCAAGTTTGAAGATTTAAAAATCTTACTCAACCTAAGTTACACTCATTTTTTACGCACCACTGCCAAACATCATCAAGAAGCTACTCAAGAATTTTGGCGTCGCTGTGATGAGCGGGGTTATATTTATAAAAAAAATTACAAAACCAAATATTGCATCGGCTGTGAGTTGGAAAAAACTGAGTCGGAGCTGATTGATGGACACTGTTCACTCCATCCACATCAAGAACTAGAACTGCGTGAAGAAGAAAATTATTTTTTTAAATTTTCTGAGTTCCAAACAAAATTATTAAGTCTTTATCAAAACAATCCCGAGTTTGTCAAACCTGAAAGTAAAATGAAAGAAATCACTGCTTTTGTCAAAGGAGGCCTGCAAGATTTCAGTATTTCTAGACTCAAAAACAAAATGCCCTGGGGTATTTCCGTACCAGGAGATGAAGCTCACGTGATGTATGTTTGGTTTGATGCCTTGATCAATTATATTTCTACTTTGGGCTGGCCTGATGAAAGTGAAACTGGTGAATATGCTTTGTTTTGGCCAGGCATTCAACTGGCTGGCAAAGATAATCTCAGACAACAATCAGCCATGTGGCAAGCAATGTTGATGGCTGCCGGTCTACCAACCGCCAAACAAATTCTCATCAATGGTTTCATCAGTATCGCTGGTCAAAAAATGAGCAAATCTTTGGGCAATGTTATTTCACCAACTGAGATGGTTGAGCGTTATGGAGTTGATGCTACTCGTTATTTATTAATGAATCTAGGACCCTTTGATAAGGATATCGATGTTACCTGGGAAAAACTTGATGTTGTTTATACAGCAAACTTGGCCAATGGCTTGGGTAATTTATGTTCCAGAGTGGCAAAATTATGCGAAAAAAATGATTTTACCCATCAACTACAAGAATCGAGTTTACCAACTGAATATTTGGTTAAAATGGATGATTTTCAATTGGCAGAAGCACTCAGTCAGTGCCAAACGATGATGACAGAACTTGATGAAGATCTGGCTGAAACAAAACCCTGGCAACTAACAACCGACCAAGCCCAACCAATCCTCGATGAAGCAATTAAAACAATTTTGGTCATCAGCAAGATGCTCACTCCTTTCATGCCAAAAACTGCAGAATTTATCGCTCATCATTTTGGTCAAGAAAAAATCGTATCACTCCAACCACTCTTTCCTCGTTTGGAAAATTAATTATGCTGATCATTGATACTCATTGCCATTACAACATGGAGCCTCTTTTTTCAGGTCAGCGCTTTATTTTTGATTTAAAAGATGATGATCCATTACTACAAATGAGCTGGCAGGATCACTGGCAAAATGCACAAGCTAAAGGAGTGGTGGGTGCCGTAGTAGTTGGCACAATGATTGAGACTTCTGATTTGGCTATAAAAATTGCTCAAAGTGAGCCAAATTTATTGGCGACCGTGGGTGTACACCCCATTCATGCTCACGAAACAACTCTAAAGCAACTTGATCAAGCAGCAATCATTTGGCAACAAAAAGAAATTCACGCCATAGGTGAAACCGGTCTGGATTTTTTTAGACTTGATCGGAGTAGTGAAGAATTTGAAGAAATTATTCAACAACAAAAAGAAGTTTTTCGTTGGCAAATCAAGTTTGCACAGCAAACTAAATTACCTCTAATTATTCATGTCAGAGATAAAACCGAGCGAGCTTATCAAGAAACTTTGGCCATTCTCAAAGATGAGCTCACTGATAATCAACCTTTTGTACTACATTGTGCTTCTGGATCAAAAGATTATATTAAAGAAGCGATAGAACTGGGTGCCTATCTCGGCTTTGATGCCAACATTACTTATCCAAAAGCTCAAGACATTCGAGATTTAATTAAAGGTGCGCCGGCCGACCGACTACTAATCGAGACCGATGCCCCATTTTTGCCACCACAAAATCATCGAGGGAAAGTTTGTGAACCTTGGATGATTCGGCAAACGGCCGAGTTTGTAGAACAACAGCTTAATTTAGACCTTGATCAAATTTTTCAAAACACCCAAAAGTTTTTCAAACATGATTTCGTGAAATAAACTTTCCAACAAGGTACAATACCCCTGCCATGATTCGCCGGTATTTTCAACGTCATCCTGTCCGCACCCAACGAGCTTTGGAAATCTTGCCTGGAGTATTTTCCTGGTCGCTGATTTTATTTCCGATTTGGGGCTCATTTGTTGTGCCCAATATTGTGGCTTACTACGTGATTACTTTTTCCGTTTATTGGTTTTATCGTTCACTGATGGTGGCAGTTTTGTCTGTTGCTGCTCATTTTAAAATCAAGGCTTCTTCTAAATTCGATTGGATTGCCGACCTAAAGAAAAACTTTCCTCAAAAATGGAATAAGATTCATCATATTATTGTTATTCCTACTTATCAGGAACCACTCACTACTTTAGAGAGAACTTTGGCAGCATTAGTGAACCAATCATATCCCATTGAGAATCTGCACGTCATGCTTTCTTTTGAAGATCGTGAGGGTAAAGTTGCCAGAGATAAAGCCAAAAAATTGACTCAAAAATTTGCTAAAAAATTTGGCCACTTGTGGTCTACTTTTCACCCGGATATTGAAGGAGAAGTAAAGGGCAAATCAGCCAATACTTCATGGGGAGCCAAAGAAGCCAAAAAAATATTGGTAGATCAATGTAAAATCCCTATTGAAAATGTTACTATTACTAGCGAGGACGCTGATGCCAAATTCCATTCTCATTACTTTGCAAACTTGACTTATGAATTTTTGACCGTTGAGAAACCTTACAATAAAATTTGGCAGGGAGGGATTGCTTTTTACAATAATATTTGGGAAGTACCTTCACCAGTCAGAGTAATGTCTTCTATTTTTTCTGTAACTCAAATGTATATCCTGATGCGCCGTGATCGCTTGATCAATTTTTCCAGCTACTCCACTTCTCTGAAACACGTTGATGAAATAGGTTACTGGGATACTGATGTTATTCCAGAAGATTATCGTTTATTTTTCAAATCTTATTTTGCCAAACACGGAGATTTTCAGGTTAACCCCATCTTTTTACCTGTTTATGCCGACGCAGCTCAGGCTCATGGTTTTTGGAAAACTATGTTTAATCAATACGAACAATTGAAGCGTTGGGCTTGGGGAGTGAGCGATGATGCTTATATCATTCGCCAATTTGTTTTGAACGACGCTCCTTTTTGGAATAAATTTCTGAGAGTCCTGAAAGTTATCGAGGATCATTTTTTGTGGCCAGTCAATTGGTTTGCTATTACGGTTTCTGCTATTTTACCTCCTCTGCTCAACGATGAGTTTAGCCGAACTATTATCGGCAAAACCTTACCTCAAGTAACTTCCACTCTTCTGACTTTATCCTTGGTTTCATTCATTGCTATTTTTGTCTTGGATGCCATCAATCGTCCTCCCAGACCCAATAAACGCAAACTACTTTCTTATGTTCTTCAACCTTTGGAGTTTGTACTTTTACCTGTAGTGGGTTTCTTTTTCTCGGCTCTACCTGGAATTGATGCTCACACTAGATTGATGTTGGGTAAATACATAGAATACAAAGTCACCGAAAAAGTTTGAGTTTCCCATCTTGAGTGCTACCCTAAAATGTGTGTACACTGATGTTGTGCACAAATTCCTAAAGAAAATTGATCAAAAATGTGATGAGTATAAAGAGGCCTTAATTTTACTATTGGTCACTGTATTATTGCGTATTCCCAATTTTTTTGAACCCTACTGGTACGGGGATGAGGCTATTTATTTGACGATTGGTACGGGTCTGCGCCAAGGGTTAAGGCTTTATACCGATATTATCGATCATAAGACTCCTTTAATTTATTATCTAGCTATGGTCCCCAATCAATTTAGTTTTCGACTTTTAAATCTAGGTTGGATGATGGTTACTGCCATTCTTTTTTTCTTGCTAGCCAAAGCTTTATTTAAAAAAACCAAACTTGCCTTCATCAGTGCCTTAATCTTTGTTTTATTAACTACTCTCCCTTGGTTGGAGGGTCATATTCCCAATGGAGAACTGTTTGTGTTGGGTTTTGTCCTGACAGGATTCTGGTTCATTGCCAAAACTGCACTTTGGCAAAATTTTTTGAGCGGTAGATCGCAGCAGGCTTTGGCAACGGTACCAAAAGAAATTTTATTATTAGTTGCCTCTGGATTTTTCTTTGGGCTGGGGGTGCTAACCAAAGTACCGGGATTATTGGATTTTGGAGTAAGTTTATTATTGGGCTGGTTTTCCCTAGCAGCTGTCTTGACTGTGCAAAAAAATGATTGGCAAAAAAATTTAAAGGCAGTTTGGCAGTTTTTGGTCAAGTCCGGTTGGTTATTCTTAGGCTTACTGTTTCCCATCGGTTTGTCCATTATTTATTTTGTTTCTCAGGGATCTGGTCAAGATTACCTAAGTTACGGTCTGCTTTATAACTTCCGTTATGCCAGTAGCTGGCAACCGCAACTTACCAATCCTTTATTGGAGTTTTTATTTACTTTACCGGGAAAAACTTTGATTTTGAGTAGCATTTTGCTGGGTTTGAGTTTTTGGAAAAAATACACTCCACGTTTTCAATTTATCGCTGGCTGGTTTGCCTTGAGTTTGTTTGCTGTCTTACTATCCAATCGTCCTTATCCTCACTACTTTATTCAGTTGGTGCCAGCTTTTTCATTACTGCTTATAGAACTATGGCAATCATTCAGAGTAGGAATGCGCAAAACCATGATTCTTTCTGCTCTGGGTTTGCTGATTTTGCCATTAATTGCCGCAGGTTTGCTAAATTTAAAACCCTATTTAACAAGTGAGTATTACGGTAAATTTTTCAAATTAATCACTGGTCAAATTACTCAAGATGAATATGATTATTCTTTTGATACTTTGGTCGAAGGTAATTATCAAGCTGCTGAAGTAATTCGTGGTTTGAATGGTCATCGCATTTTTATTTGGGGAACCAACCCAGCACTTTATGCACTCACTCAAACTACTCCCACTTCACGCTTTACTGTTTCTTTTCACATCAAGGATTTTCAAGATCATTTAAATACTTTGGAACAAATTAAAAGAGAAATGCCAAAATTAATCGTTGTCATGGATAATGAACCAGATAAATTTCCTGAATTACAGCGCTTTTTGGATCTTCATTACTATCCCAATAACCAATATGAATATATGACACTCTACCTGCTTCAAGAAAACCCACGATAGACTATAATAAACCTCATGCAGATTTCTTCGATAGATCAGCAAACATCATTGTCTTCTCGCACCAACCCAGAAATTAGAACATTTAGAACTGCTTTTTTACTAACTATTTTACTCACTGCCATCACCGGTATTTTCTTTTCTTTTTTACAACCGGTTATTCCCCTATTCTATACATTGGCTCAACCAGAAAAACAATTTGTTCATAAAGCCTGGATTTTCTTTTTCCCCCTGCTGGCTTGGTTGATTACTTTGGGGCATTTTTCACTCATAAAAATCATGAGCAATCTAGATGAAACAATCAAACAAATCTTTAGTTGGACTACAGTGGGTATAATTATTATTATCGGGTTGTTATTGGTAAGAGTTATTTTACTAGTTACATGAGAATTTTGATGCTCGCTATTAGCGGACTGATTGCTGCCGGTTGTGCTCCGTTTGTTATTCGCTGGTACACCAAACATAATTGGCTAGACGATCCGCAAAAAGAACCTCATCTTAAGAAAACTCATCATCTTCCAGTGCCTCGTGGAGGTGGAATCGTGGTTTTCCTAAGTATCTTATTGACTAGTTTAGTTTTTTTGCAAATTGATAGTTATTTGGTGGCTATTTTGTTTGGAGCTGGTCTTTTAACTCTAGTTGGGGTAATTGATGACATTAAAGATATTCATCCCGCAATTCGGTTGGGTACTGGTTTGCTGGCAAGTTTAATCGTGGTTACTGCTGGTATTGGTATTGCTTACATTAGTAATCCTTTCGGTTCCGGAGTCATTCATCTAAATTTTCCGATTTGGGAAATCATGGTTTTTGGTCAAACTCACGCCATTTGGGTATTGTCTAGCTTATTTGCTATCTTCTTTATCAATTGGAACATGAATATTCTCAATTGGTCAAAAGGTGTTGATGGCCAGTTACCGGGATTCGTAAGTATTGCAGCTATTTTTATTGGACTTTTATCCCTGCGTTTTCAAGATGATCCCACTACCTTCAATACAGCTCATCTCAGTTTTATTGTGGCTGGTGCTTATTTGGGATTATTGGTTTGGAACTGGTATCCACAAAAAATGATGCCTGGTTATGGAGCTGGCTCTTTAGCGGGGTTTTTCTTGAGCGTTTTGGCTATTTTATCCGGAGCCAAAGTGGCGGCTACCCTGATGGTACTCGCTCTGCCCACTGCCGATGGTATCTTCACTATTACTAGAAGAATTCTGGCCGGCAAATCTCCTCTTTGGGGTGATCGAGGTCACCTACATCACAAATTAATGGATTTGCTGGGTTGGGGTAAACGCCGTATCGCAATTTTTTATTGGTTGGTTAGTTTGCTATTGGGTATTATTTCTTTATTTTTGGGAACTACCGGAAAAATTATTGTTTTTGGTTTAGTGGTATTGTTTGTTTTTTGGTTTTTAATCTGGGCTAAAACATACTCTCTCAAAAAGAAATAAATTCACTCTTGTAGAGTCAGCCAATTTGCTTTACAAATCAGAATAATGTGGTTTCATACTCTATTTTTAATTTTGAAATCTGCCAGACCACGCCAATGGATTAAAAATATTGCGCTTTATGCTGCGCTGTTTTTTTCCGGATTTTTATTTTATGATCCCGTGGATGGCTTGCCTTATTTTGTAATCGTTACTTTTGCTGCCATTATTTTTTCTCTACTCACCTCTAGCATTTACCTTATTAATGACGTAATGGACATCAAAGAAGATGCCAAACATCCTTTTAAAAAAAGACGACCCATTGCTTCTGGAGAGTTGCCTGTCAATACTGCTCTAATTACATCTGGCTTGGGATTATTAGTGGTTTTTATTCTTTCTTTAGCTTTACCATTTTTTTTCCGCATTCTGTTGCTGACTTATTTGGGACTGCAATTACTTTATGCTACCAAAATTAAACATGCGTCTATTTTTGATGTCATTTCTATTGCTTTGGGCTTTTTAATTCGAATCTATGCTGGAGCAGTAGTGGTCAATTTACACATGAGTGTTTGGTTTTTGCTCACCGTAGTTTCCGCCTCACTCTTCTTGGCTGTAGGCAAACGTCAAAGCGAGCGTACTTTATTGCAAAATCGTGAAGTAGATTTTGCTCGTAAAACCTTGAAAAACTACTCTCAGCGTTTATTAGATCAATACACCGGCATGTTTGCCAATGCTACTTGGCTGACTTATGCCTTGTTTTCTTTTCAACATGAAACAGACTATATTGAATCGGCTTCCCTACGCTTTCCTTCTTTATATGTCTTGTTACCCAGAACTCTACAATCACAGAAACTACTAATGCTTACTTTGCCATTTGTCATTTTTGGAGTGATGCGTTATTTACAATTAGTTTATGAAGAAAATCAAGGTGAATCACCAGAAAAAGTGCTTTTGAATGATAAAGCTTTGCTCAGTACTGTTCTAATATTTGGTTTAGTAGCTTTTTTTGTCATCTACGGTTAATTTTGTTTAATTTCTCTGGACAAGCCTGGTTAATTCTCATACAATCTTATCTATTAAGGAATCAATATGAACATCAAAAAAGCCATCATTGCCAATGCTGGGTTTGGCACTCGCTTTTTGCCAATCAGCAAAACTATTCAAAAAGAAATGTTGCCTGTCATAGATCGACCAGTTGTTGATTATGTGGTTGACGACTTGATTAAAGCCGGCATTACCGAGATTATTTTTGTCATCAGTGAGCATAATAATCAGGTTTTACATTACTATCAAGAAAACCCTCGTTTGAAAAATTACCTAAAAAAAATGGGTAAAGAACAGCTTCTTTATGAAAAAGTCGAAAATTTACATCAAAAAGCTCAATTTCACTTTGTTAAACAAGCTGATAGCAATCAATATGGCACCGCAATACCCGTGCAGTTGGCTAAAAAATACTTACAAAATGAAGAAGCCTTCGTTGTATTGATGGGCGATGATATTTTGTACAATGCTGATGGCTCATCCGAAACGACCCGCATGATTGAACATCTCAATCAAACCGGAGTAAACAATCTAGCTACTTTTGTAAAAAAACCAACAGAACAACTACACGCTTATGGTATCGCAGAAATCGTTGAAAAAAACGGAATACAATATTTGAAAAAACTGATTGAGAAACCAGCTCCAGGAACTGCCCCCAGTAATTTGGCAAATATCAGTAAATATATTCTCACTCCAAAGATATTTGAGATTATAGAAACTCAAAAACCAGATTCTAGATCAGGAGAACTTTATATCACTGACAGTGTTACTTCTCTGGCAGAAATTCAAGATGTAGTAGTTTATGAACCACAAGGCACTTACCTGGATTGTGGCAATCCTCTGGGCTGGCTCCAGGCCAATCTGACAATTGCCAAAAATGATCCAGAAATATGGCCCAAATTAAAAGATTTTTTGGAAAAAAATAATTTTTGAGAAATTTATAAAAAATTTAAAAGAAGCTGGTTTTTTCAAACTCAAACTCCATTTATTTCTGCTTCAATCTCCAAAACTAATTACCTCGCAGTAACATGGCGTCAACAACTCGTTGAACCGCAGTTATATAAGTAGCCATTCGGCCATCAACTTGATGTTTTTCTTTGGTAGCCCACATCTCATCAAAAGCTTTTTCCATCAAAGGCTGAAGCTTGCCGATTACTTCCTTATGTGTCCAATAATAACCCTGTAAGTTTTGCACCCACTCAAAATAAGAAACAGTCACTCCGCCAGAATTAGCTAAAACATCTGGGATCAACAAAACCTTGTTTTTGGCTAGAATTTCATCTGCTTCGGGTGTGGTGGGACCATTGCCCATTTCCATGATGGCTCGCGCTTTAATCTTGGCAGCATTATCTTTATGAATGACGTTTTCCAAAGCTGCTGGTACCAAAAGATCAACTTCAAGTTCTAGCAGTTCTTCATTGGTGAGCGGTTTGCCAAAATCAACAACACTTCCTTGTTTCTTTTTATGTGCCAAGACTTTAACCGGATCTAAACCACCTTTTACATAAGTGCCACCCTTGGAATCAGAAACTGCCACCACTTGGTAACCTTGATCGACCGCGTGTTTGGCAAACCAAAAACCAACATTACCAAAACCCTGTACGGCAATGGTCACCGTTTCAGGCTTTAGTTTGAGAGCTTTGGTCAATTTTTTCAAAACAAAAACACCACCCAAACCAGTTGCTTCTTCACGACCCTGCGAGCCCCCCAATTCAAGAGGTTTACCCGTAAAGGTAGCCAGTGGATTTTCTTGAATTAAATCTTGTTTGCCCAAAGTTTGTTGATATTCATCCACCATCCAAGCCATGATTTGGCCAGTAGTGTTTACATCTGGAGCCGGAACATCTATCCAGGGACCAATCTTGGTTGCCAGCCAGCGAACATAGGCTCTGCTCAAACGCTCCAATTCTGCAACAGATAATTCACGAGGATTGACTACAATTCCTCCCTTGCTACCGCCATAGGGAATACCCGTCACCGCACATTTCCAAGTCATCCAAGTAGAAAGAGCTTTGACTTCAACCTCACTTACCGATTGGTGAAAACGAATTCCCCCCTTATAAGGTCCACGAGCATTATTGTGTTGAGCTCGAAAGGCCATGAATTTTTTCGCGGAACCATCATCCATAGTAATCTTTAACTGTGTTTTCAAAACCCTATCTGGTTCTGCCAAACGCTTGATGACCCGATCAAAATCTTTACTTCTAGCAGAATAATTGGGACGCAATAACAAAGCTACTTGATTTAATTGGGCAATAGCATTTTGATGAGGATTGTTCATAACAAAATTCCTAGATGATTATTACAAGTTTACTAGTCAAAAATTACAAGTTTTTAAATAAAATTATAAATTTTCCAGCCAACGCTCAGCATCCAAGGCAGCCTCGCAACCCTGTCCGGCAGCCGTAATAGCTTGTCTATAGCGAATGTCTACCACATCTCCAGCTGCAAAAACTCCCTCAACCGAAGTGCGAGAAGGATAAGTAATCATTTCTTTGTCATTGAGGAGATTTGTAGCTAAATTCAAACCAGATTTGGTAATGGTTCTGGCAGTAACAATATAACCTTTGTCTAGTTCTAGTTGTCCTTGAAAAAGATCAGTTACTGGTCGATGACCAATAGCATAAAATAAACCTTGAGCTGGATATTCTTTGCGCTCTCCATTTTCATTCACTATGATTTTTTCAATAGCTTCTTGACCAATAATTTCTGCCAAAGTAGTGTTCCATAAGACTTTAATTTTTTTGTTACTTAAGACTCGCTCCACCATGATTTTGCTGGCACTAAATTCACTACGACGATGAATGATCGTGATTTGACTGGCAAATTTGGTCAATGCCAAAGAATCTTCCATAGCACTGTCTCCGCCTCCCACCACAAAAACCTGTTTGTCTTTGTAAAAAGGAGCATCACAAACTGCACAAGTACTAATTCCTCTACCCATTAGTTTTTCTTCTCCGGGCACTCTCAAAGTAATGGCAGTAGCTCCTGTACTAATGATCAATGATTCCGCTAGCAAATCTGGTTCCAACTGTTTAGTTTGACTAATAATTTTTTGAATTTCTTCTGCAGAACCCAGTTTAAAAATTTCTGGGGAAGTATCTTTGGGCAATTTAGTCCAGAGTTTAAAAGGACGAGTCGACAAATCAACTGCCGTAATGTGACTATCTTGAATATCAGCACCAAAACGCTCTGCCTGAGCTCGCAAGTTTGCCATCAATTTGGGACCCAAAATTCCCTCTGGAAAACCGGGGAAATTTTCCACCGCGCTGGTGTACATCAACTGACCACCACTTTCGATCCCAGTAAAAATAATCGGATCCAACCTATCACGAGCCGCATAAATTGCCGCCGTGAAACCAGCTGGACCAGAACCAATAATTGCTAAACGCTGTGTTTTCATGAGCTAAATTTAATCCTTCAAAACGCCATCAATTAAGTTGCGATAACCACTTTCACCAGGAAAACCAACTTGTTTGCCCAAGATTTTGGCTTCTTTTCCTTCGTTTTTGAGAATCAAGACCGTGGGGATGCTCATCACTCCATATGCTTGAGCTGTATTGGGATTTTCGTCCACGTTGAGTTTGGTAATTAGGATTTTTCCCTGATATTCATCAGCCAATTTATCAATGATTGGGGCAGCTGCGATACAGGGACCACACCAATCAGCATAAAAATCCACCAAAACTGGTGTAGTAGCTGTTTCTAAAGTTTTTTGAAAGCTGTCATCAGTTAAATGAGTAGCAGACATTTTTCCTTTCCCTAACTTTTCAATATATTTGTTTAATTTAAAGTCTCAAAGTTAGCGATCTATGTCTTCCAAGTATACAAGTTTGTCTTTTAAAAAATATAGTCTCGCTTACATTTTTTTAAAACTTTTGTCTTTTATTTTTAGCTCAACGTTGCTGATTTTGCAACTTTACCACCTGACGAAGATATTTGGCCAATCGCTCTTCTTCTGCCAAACTCAATTTTTCCTGACCTTCCAAAGTGGAGATCTGTTCTTGAAGATCTTTGATTTGTTCTTGGATCACTTCTCTTTTGAAAGCAGTTAGTGTTTGTTGCCACTCTTTTTCAGGCTTGATTGTTTCTTTGAGCTGTAAAAATTCCGGTGTATAAATGGCATCAAATAATGTTTGCTTTAAATCCTCGGCCAAACCAGCAACCAAGGATTTAAGATCTGGTGAAGAGCCAGGTTTAACTGTTTTTTGAGCAAAATGAACAAGAAGCTGATTGAAACCGCTAGTTTGGAAAGAAAACTCTTGCAAACTAGCCACCTTTTGATCAAAATCATCTCCTTCAAATAATAGAAATAACAAATAATTTTCTAGTTTTTTACGCCGATTGCTAGGCTCTACTTGATTGTCTAGCGGTTTTTCATCAGTTTTTCTGTCAGCTCTGCCTGTTGCCCATTTACTACCAAATTTCCGAGCGTCTTGCAGAATTACGCTGATGGGAACTTGTAAAATCTTGGCCAGTTTTTTCAAGTAAAAATCTCGTTCTACCGCGTGGGGAATTTGGTCAAAAATCAAACCTATTTCCTTGACTATTCCTCGTTTTCCCTCTGGGGTCTGAGGGTCATGATTGCGTAAACTCAAACGCAATAAAAACTCATAAACCGAGAGAGTTTCTTGAGAAACTTTCCGCCAGGTTTGAGGATCGTGACGAGCCAATTCATCTACATCCTTCTGACCCGCTTCCAATGCTGATAAATCAATTACTCTCAACTCTATGTCTGTATCACCTATCACCTCAATGGCTCGTTTGGTAGCTTCTACTCCAGCATTGTCTGCATCCAGAGAGAGAATGATTTTTTTGACTATTCTAGCCAAAAGCTTGACTTGCTCAGAGGTCAGGGCAGAACCTTTGATTGCCACAATGTGATTGACATGATTTTGAGCAGAAGAAATAACATCAAACTCGCCCTCTACAACGATAACGGCTTCTTGTTTTTGAATTTCGGATAATAGTTCTTTGAAACCATATAAAAGTTTTGATTTATGGTAGAGCAGTGTTTCTGGAGAGTTGATGTATTTGGCTTCT
>Ga0208245_1000027_pt1 | contig 190668 bp, 310 predicted proteins | sample RifOxyC1_FD_184035 | JGI IMG/M metagenome (GOLD analysis project Ga0208245, IMG submission 184035) | Soil microbial communities from Rifle, Colorado - Rifle Oxygen_injection C1 (SPAdes) | ecosystem: Environmental > Terrestrial > Deep subsurface > Rock core/Sediment | place: Rifle, Colorado... | reverse complement strand
AAAAAGGTTAAGACATTTCAAGTTAATGAAGCAATACATGATGAAATAGTTCGTCATTGTAATGAGCATTGCTTAAAGATTAATCAGTTTGTTGAAAAACTGTTAACCAATGCAATGAGGAATCTTAGTGAATCAACAAAACCAAGAACAGAATGAATTTAGAAATCATTATTTTTACAAGATTACAAATTTAATCAATGGAAAGTTCTACTTTGGAATTAGGACAACAAGTTTATGTCCAGAAAACGATTTCACATATATGGGCTCCGGAAAATTGATTAAAGCAGCAATTGAAAAATATGGTAAAGAAAATTTTACTAAAGAAATAATCGCAAACTATCCAACTAGACAATTGGTTTGTGAGCATGAACGTTCAGTTGTTACAATTGAATTAATTGATGATCCAATGTGTTACAACCTTAGAACAGGAGGTGAAGGAGGTCAAGGATGGCATCATACTGATGACGCAAAGGAACGTATTAGAAACGGAAGACTTGGATTAAAACATACAGAAGAGTCAAAACGACTCATGAGTGAAAATAGTAAGGGAGTTTGTTTTGGAGAAAATCATGGAATGTTCGGAAAAAAGAGGTCTGAAGAAAATATTCAGAAATGGCGAGAATCTTATAAAAATCATATTGTCTCCGAAGAAACTCGACAGAAAAGAAGTCAATCTAGAAAAGGTAGAAAACATTCAGTTGAAACTCGAGAACGAATGAAAACCACTTCAAGTTCTAAGAGGTCTGTGATAATTGATGATGTGTTTTATGAAAGTTTGGCATCTGCCTCAAGGGCATTGAATTTAAGTAAAGGAGCAATATCAAATAGAGTTAACTCTAACTTAGAAATGTGGAAAACTTGGACAAATGCTAAAAAATAATTTAAAAGAAAAACGACTCGTATTCATAATCTGCATTAACGATCCTAACAGGCAGATTCAGAATCATGATTACGCACAATACTCAATTAAGACTTGGGAATATTGGTGTGCTAAGAACAACGTGGATTTAAAGGTTTTGCAGGAAGATGAACTCAAAATGAAGTTTCCTATTTGGAATAAATCTTTAATATATGAGTACGGAAAGGGATATGATAAAATAGGAGTTGTTGATTCAGACACGATGATTCGTTGGGACGCTCCTAATATTTTTGAATTCATAGAAGAAGATAAATTCTACGGAGTCAATGATTTATGCGATTTGAATTGGCTCATGTCATCAATTGAACAGAGACAAAAGTTCTTTCCAGACACAACCATTGATATTTTTAAATACTTGAATACAGGTGTTCTATTCTTTGGAAAAAAATATTTGGATATCTTCCATAAATTCCTTTACTTTGTCATAGCCAATGAAGGAAGAATTAACGAAATTGATGGAGGAGGAAAAGAACAGACATTGCTGAACTTTTTCTTACAAAGGTCAAACGTTGAAATTGAATTATTAGATCCAAGTTGGAATCTAATTTCAATTCATAAGAAAAATATGTTCGCCCATAATTGGCAGTTGAATGCAAATAAATCACCATATTTCCTGAATTACGCCTATATTTGGCATTTCACCGGATTCCCAATTGAAGATCGCATAAATGTGATGAAATCAACGTGGGAATTCATTCAAAATCAATATCGATAAAATGCAACAAGCAATTATTTGTGGAGTTACAATTGGTTTGACAGTTGTGATTGTTCAATTCATCTTTCAAAAATATATTAAACCAAAACTTCCATAAACTATGAAAAAGAACATTCTAATTTCAATCGCAGCAATTCTTTTAATCGTTGCGTTTGTTAGTTGGCAGAAACCTCCAGTTGAATATGTGACAATTGTCAATTATAACATGAAGGTGAGTTATTGGAGTAATGAGTATCAAAAAAGAGTAGAATGTGGTTCGATTCAAGAAGCAATGAACACTTTGAGTTATTTTGGATATAAATTCCAAGGAATAAGTTCTGGAATCGCAACCGCATCTAATCAAGGTGTAACTTCTTTAGAAACAATTATAATGGCGAAGTAATATGTTAGGAGGAGCATTTGAATACTTGCAACGGAGATATGAATGGGATCAAGCAATTGATGAAATTCAACGGAACATTGAAGAAAATCCTAACGAATTTTCAATTGAAACCATTTCTGAATTTGAAATCGGATTAGATTTCATCAAAACTGCTAGAATTTACTTGGAACGGATTGATTATCTTTTATCTTGTGATGACGGAGAAGAATCTTTTCATCGTAGGTTGAAGGAAGATTTACCTCCAACAACTGAAATAACTAAATTTTAAAAATGAAATATAAATTTTTCTGGAGCGGGCCATTTTCAAATTGGCATCTTAGTAACTTTGAATATCTTGGAATCGTCTTCAATTGTGCTGAACAAGCAATGATGTATGAAAAGGCCATCACATTTAATGATTTAAAAACTGGCAAAGAAATTCTTTGGGCGATGTCGCCGAGGGATCAGAAGGCAATTGGTAGAAGGGTTAAAAACTTTGATTCTAAGACTTGGGATGAAGTTAAATACGAAAAGGTTAAAGAAATACTGAGATGTAAATTTGTTCAGAATGTTGATTTACTTCATCAGTTGCTTTCTTATAAGGATTGTCAATTTGTTGAAGCAAGTCCTTTTGATCGAATTTGGGGAATTGGATACGATGAAAAATCGGCACTTGATAATATTAGCAATTGGGGAGAAAATCTAATTGGTAAAATCTTGACTGAATTGTCCGCAGAATTAAAATAATCGGGCTCTACGCGACTATCTCCGCCAAGTTAACCACAACTACATTAAAAGAAAAAGAAGGCGTTAGAATTGAAAATAGCAATAATTGGAGCAGGAATTTTTGGAATAAATTCGGCCTTAAAGTTGAGGGAGAAATTTCAAAAAGCCAAGATTGAAATATTTGAGAAGGGAACTTCAATTCTTTCAAGTGCATCTGGAATTAATCAATATCGTTTGCACAAAGGATATCACTATCCAAGAAGCAGTGAAATGATTCAATCCACTGTTGAATTTGAATCTGAATTTTCATCGTGCATCGTTAAAGGTTCGAGATATTACGCGATTGCTAAAGAAGGATCGAAGGTGAGTTCAAATGAATACTTGAACTTTCTTGAAAATAATCAGTTAAAATATTGGAAAGTTGAAGAAAATAACTTACCTTTGTTTTATAACAAACTTGATTTGGTTGTCAAAGTTGAAGAAAATAGTTTTGATTCGGCCGAACTTTATCTTGAATTAATCAAGAGACTCAAGGAAAATAGGATTGAATTAAAAACTAATTCTATTTTTAAGAAAAGGGACTTGAAGAAATATGATTTGGTCATCAATGCAACTTATGCTAACCTCAATGATATTTTAGATGAGGAGAATCAACTTGAATATCAGTTCGAGTTGTGTGAAAAACCAATTGTATCGGTTGGAAAAGAATGGCAGAATACTGGTGTGGTAATTATGGATGGAGAATTTTGCTGCATTGATCCATTAGGATTCAGTAAATATTTTCACGTTCTGGGTCATGTTAAGGAAGCCATTCACGACAGACAATTTGGAAAGAAATACAAGATTCCGGCAGGTTATTCAGACATTTTGAACATTGGTTCTTGTAAATCAAGTTTATCCAGATTCCCTTTCATTTTGAATGGTTGTTCAGAATTCTTCAAGTTTGATTCAACTCCAGTTATTCCCGAATCAAGTAAAGGTTCAAGTAAATTAATAGGAGGAGTTCACTATCACGGTTCAATGTTCACAATTAGAACAGTTTTGCCGAATAGAGATCATGATGACGGAAGACCGAGTTACATCACAAAGCACTCAGACCAATTATATTCCATTTTCAGTGGAAAGATAGGAACATCAGTACAAATTGCAAATCAATTAAAAGAAATAATATGACACCACAAGAATTTTTAATTCAATATTTTGAAATAATTGACACAGATCAGCAATGTCATGATTCATTAATTGCTGAATGTTTATATGATGATATTAATGACTGCGATTTAGATGAATTATTTTTAATCATGAAGGAATATTCCAAAGTTATGTGTCAAAAGCAACGGGAGATTTGCTCAGAAGAAGCAGAACTTAAATTTGAATATATTGGAGATGGATCTTGGGATGGTTCTGATATCGTTGACAAAGATTCTATTCTAAATTCACCACTTCCAGAAGAATTAAAAGATGAAAATTAACATGGTTACGTTCACACATTTAAAGTATCAATAAACGATGGTAAAGATTAAACCGTTTGTTTGGACTCAGATTGGTGTTGATGAGTTTGAATTGTTTTCAACCAAAACTACATTTGGTTATTATTTCATTGAGCGAAGAGATGATGACTGGATGGTAACATTCCAACATGATGCTTGGTCAAGTCAATCTTTAAATCTTGCAAAGCGATTTGCATTTGATGACTTCAAACGAAGACTGGAAGAAACATTAGGTGAACCAGTTGGATATGATTTACAAATAGACGAAAATTGTTGAAACGATGAAAATATTTGGATACGAAATAACAAAAGTTCAAAAGGTTAAGAAAGTAATCTTTGACACGAAAACTTATGCTCCAAGAATTGAAATATATTTAAATGGCGATGGTTGGAATCCTTTGGATAATAATGATTTTCTTCCATTGATAACTAATCATGTAAATAGTTTGTCATTTGAAGATAAATTACCAAAGATGACAATTGAGCAAAAGGTTCATATTCTAAAAATATTCTACAAAGACTTCTGTGAATTTGAAATATTATGACAGTAAAAGAATTTAAACAGTTAGTCAATGACATTCCAGAATCGCAAGATGAATGGATCGTTGTCATTTCCAAAGATGAAGAAGGAAACGGATTCAAAGAATTCTATGAATTATCAAATGACGATAATCATATTTGTTCACAATACTTTGATCAACCTTCAAATGAATTATGTTCATATAATGAGGATGATTACGAAAATTTTGAAGAGTTTGAAGAAAGCATTAAAGATTATCCACATTTAAAACCTTGCATTGTATTATGGACATGAAGAATAAATATGACGTTAAATGTGATGTTTGCGGAAAATTTATCAAATATGATGATATCAGTGAAGGGAAAGCATCAGTTTTATTCATTCCTGATTCGGATGTTTCCATTGAAGAAATTATATTCAGATGTCAGAAAGATGTTGAAAAATATGGAAAACCAATTTCAAATCAATCATTTGTAAATTTATGAAAGATAAAAACGGAAAAGAAATCCAAGACTGTTCCTTTCTCAGGATCAAGTTCAAAATGTACGAAGAAGAAGTTCAATACGATGGAATCTACTTCGTTCAATTTAACGATTGGGAAGGAGCATCGTTGAGATTGGTTGAAATATTTGAACCTGAAGAAACATTTCACACTTTATTGACTTGGAAACGAGGTGATTTAACTTTTGATTATAAGTCAAGCCAAACTAATCCTCATTATTCAGAATACTTGGCAATTGATAGAAAAGAAGATTCATCTGGACCATTCAATCGAGATTGGGCAACATTGCGTCATTATTCAAACAATATTGAAATAGTTGAAAATTATCAATTAAAATGAAAAACATCATAGAAATAAAAATTGACAAATCCTGTGAAATGGCACAAGTTTCCTTAAATGGAAAAATAGTCATGTCAGGAAATTATTGGGATTTTCACCCTGGCTGTCACGGAATTAATGAATATGGAGATTTCAAGGGATATTCAGATTTAGCAAGGGCCATTGCATTAAAGGTTGGAAACTCAGAAATTATAAAATCGGAATATTCTTATGAATAAATTAATTGAAGAATATAAATTAGTAACTGTTTGGAAGAAAAATTCATTCGGAGTCAGTGAAAAATGTTTCATTGGAGAAAATGAATATGTCGGAGAAAAGACAAATCAACGATATTCATTTACAGATGGTTATTATCATTCTCCACAATATTTAGCAACTGTCAAATCAGTCGATGATAGAAATTTGACTGGAATGTTCCATCTTTGTGGGGAATGGTCAGATGACTCTGAAGAAAATGCAAAATCCAAAAAAGGAGGATTAGTTGATTCTGAATTAATCGTTGAACCTGCTCATTGGGCCGGAGAGAGGAGAATTTACCGGAGTGTCTATCCAGTATTTGAATATTGGTCGGATTTGGAAATTGAAGTAACTGAAACAGAAGAAAATCGAATTAGATGAAAAAAAATATTGTCTTTATCACCAACATCAAGAATCCTGCTAAACCGGGAAGGACTGATGCTTACGACCTTTCAATCCATTCGTGGAAAGTTTGGTGTGAAAAAAATAATTGCGAATTGTTCGTCTTAGATGAACCTTTGATGGATTTATCAGCAATGTCGCCAATTTATTACCGTCACTATTGGCCGCAACTTTTGCCAGATATTACGACTGAACAGATTTGTACGGTAGATGCCGATACGATTATTCATCCTAATTGTCCTAACTTTTTTGAATTAACCGAAAATCAATTCTGCGGTGTTCACAACGATGGCGACTATGATTGGATTATTCGTTCAATTGAAAATTACCAGTTTGAATTCCCTGAAATATTTACTAAAAAGTTCAACATCTGGAAATATATCAATTCAGGATTCATGGTGACAAATAAATCGTTTGAATTCGTCCATGAAACTTTGTTGAAATTCTATTGGGACAATCAGGAAAAAGTTTTAGCAACTCAAAAAAAGTACGGATCGGGAACAGATCAGCCGCTCGTGAATCTTTTAACCAACGAAATTGAATTGGAAGTTAAAATTCTTTCATATCGTTATAATATGCAGGATTTATCTAGAAAAGGAGTTCTTGACAATAGGTTCTTGTTTACAAAAATTCCCGGAATTTACCATTTTAATGCAATTCCAAACAGCCCCGATCAATCTAATGCTTGGATGAAGAAAACATTTGAATTTCTAAAATTTTGATATTTATAAAAGATGAAAAATAAATGTGCTGATATATCAGGGTGTGTCTATTCAAAAGCAATGAATCAACCTTATCCAAGATTGTGCATCAAATGTGGTCATCCAGAAGAATCCGCAGTCGACAATGAAAGGATGAGTGCGAGAAATACGAGAAAATTTGAATTAATAGATCTAGGTCAATTATTAACTTGGCTTCATCATAGAAATGAATATGTTGATGGAAGAAATTCATATCGTGATTTTTCTGGAAACGAAGTTGACATTGAATATGCTTATGCAATGATTGAAGAATGCAATAAAAATATTAAGAAAATTTTACAACTAACATAAGAGGAATAAATAGTGTCAGAAATTAATCATGGTAGAAAATTAAACTGGAAACCAAGTCCGCCAGATTCAAGGGATTTTAAGTCAACGAGACATTTAACTGCTCCAATTGAGTTACCGAGTGAATTTGAATTAAATTACAAAATTCCAACATATAATCAGTTCAACGCAGGATCATGTGTTGGAAATGGTTGCAGTTCAGGATTTAGATATGAAGCCAAGGAATTGACTGGAAATTTCGATTTTGAACCGAGTCGTTTGTTTGTTTATTGGAACGCTAGAGATATTGATGGGTCAACTCAAGAAGACGCTGGAACTTACATTAGATCAGGTTTCAAGGCAATGAATAAAACTGGCTTATGTTTAGAAAAATTCCATCCATATCACGATGATCTCGCTTCTGTTATCAAAAAACCAAGTCCCGATGCATATGAAAACGGATTGAAAAATGTCACAGTCAAATATGCAACTGTAAATCAAAATGAATATGATTTAAAAGCAACCTTAGTTTCTGGCGCAGTAATTGTATTTGGGTTTACGGTATATGATTCATTCTTTGGATCTTGGGCGAATTCAACTGGAATTATGCCATTACCAAAGGAGAATGAGGGAATTCAAGGAGGACATTGCGTAATTTTAACAGGTTATTCGGACAGCAAAAAATGCTTCAAATGTCAAAATTCCTGGGGTGAAGATTGGGGAGTTGATGGTGGATATTTTTGGATGCCTTATTCATTCCTACTTAATCCAAATGAAGCAGATGATTTTTGGTGCATTGAAGAGATTAAGATGGAAGGAACTGAACCTAATCCACCAAAACCATCAGAAATTGATTGGTCAGTTGTTTCAGGAATTTTGTTCAAAACATCGAAAGAACTTTATGCAGTCAGAAAGCCGACCATTTTGAGATTAGGATTAGCATTAGGTTTGCCAGTTGATTCAAAGAAGAATTTCAGTTTCAATTATAATTTAGTCAAAGAAAAACTTGGATTATGAACAGTAGAGATTTCTGTTATTGGCTTCACGGATGGTTTGAATTAAATGAAACCTTTGATCATCCAAACAAGATTCAACTTGGACCACAACTTGAAATGATTAAAAATCATTTGGATTTGGTATTTGAAAATATCACAAGTGAAAAGAGTGGAATTAAAACTTCAAACCCAATTGGTTTCTTTAATCAAGAATATGGTAATTGTATGATGTCATGTTCAATTTCACCAAATAAAAGAATTTATTGATTTTGAAAGAAACAGTTTATTTAAAAACAATAGAAGAATTGCTCGAAGAATGTGGGGAGGACAAGTTTCAAAACCTCTCCACAACTTCATTCAAGTTCAAGACAGATTTGTGGAATTTCTTCACTGCAATCCCTGAATCGAGGTATTTCAATTGTGTTGAATTTGGCACCCATAAAGGACAAACGACCCGGATCCTGAGTCACTTGTTCAAAAACGTCTATACAATTAATCTTCCAAATCACTTTGATCAGGCAGAAAGATTGAATGCAGATAGACAGAACATTAAGTTCATTCCGATGAACCTTTATGATACGCCGCTGGAAGAAAATTTTAAGCATGAACCTTGTAATGTATTCTTCATCGATGCTGTTCATGAATTTGATGCAATTATGTCGGATTTCACTCGTTGTTTAAAATTACAACATGACGAACGATATCCGGTCTATTTCATCTTTGATGACTATGGACAAGACAATCGCCAAGTTTATCAAGTTGTTAATCAACTGATTCGGGTTGGAACGATTGAAAAAGTGGCTTATTTCGGTCATGAACCAAACCATAACTTCGGAGGCCATCCTGCTCGTATTCTTAAGGACTTCGAGGGAATAATTTGTAAATTAAAATCTTAAACATTATGGAAGGTTTAAACGTATTCATTCCATTCTTCGGAGTAATTCTAGTTCTAATTGATGGTGATTCTGTCTTTCCAAGTTGGAAGGGATTAAATTGGTTTCATTTCTTTGGAACTTCAATTGTTCACGGGTTAATTTGGGGACAAATTCTTGCAGGATGAAACAATTTCCAATTTATTTTAGTTCAGGTTATGTTGATGGAGATGATGACAATGATATTTTCATTGAATCTGTTTTTAAGTTGTCTGAAGATTTTCAATTGACAGAAATTACTAAAACAACTTCAATTCCACATGACGTTTCAACTCCAGAAACCATTCAATGGGAGTTTAAGGTTTCAAAGTTTGATAAAAATATTGATAAAATAATCAATGAAATTTCAGAAACCGAATTTCTCGAATTTAAAAACGAATTTGATTCATGATCAATCGAATTACTCCAAACATTGTTACTGAAATCAAACCCGGACAAATCTTGGTTTTCGGAGGAAACTCGGAAGGTCGTCATAAAAAAGGTTTAGCGTTATTTGCCTTACAGAAATGTGGAGCAATTCTAGGACAAAGTAAGGGACTTCAAGGTCAAAGTTACGCAATCATCACGAAGAAGAATTGGTGGCAGAAAAGGTCATCAACTCTAAATGAAATTCAAATTGAAATTTTAGACTTGGTTTTATTTGCAATGGAACATCCAGAATTAACCTTCATAGTTCCAAAAATAGGAACTGAAAACGCAGGTTATTCGATTGAAGAAATCGCTCCACTATTCATTGATTGCATTCATCAGAGAAATATTCACCTTCCAGTTAAATTCTGGGATATTTTAAATGAAATGAATTGTCCCTTTGAAGAGCCAACTGAAGGAGAAATTCAATCTGCTAAAAAATTAATGCGAATTTGTTAAAAATGAAAAAGGCAAGAAGATATAATACAGGAAAACTCAAATATCATTTAATCCCTCCAAACTTTCTAAAAGAACTCGCTAAGGTTTATTCAGCAGGAGCGGAAAAATACACCATTCGCGATACGGAAGGCAATGTTCTTGAAACTGGCGAAGATAATTGGAGAAACGGTCAGCCTTGGAAAGAATCAGTCGGTTCAGTAATTAGGCATCTTGAAAAGTTCAGAGACGGAGAAGATTATGACATGGATTGGCCGGAAGAAATTCTGAAACAATTCGGTCCAACTTTACATCTTGCAAACGCTGCATGGGGAATTGCTTCGTTGATCGAATTCTACAAGATTCATCCAGAAATGGATAATAGGGATCACAATTATTTGAATCCTAAGAAAATCTATCTTGACATTGACGAAGTCCTTTGTAAATGGGCTCCTGCTTGGTGCAAGATGTGGAATATTCAAGAACAAACTGCATGGTACTTTGACAGACATATCACTTCAAGGTTCAATGCAATGCAAGAAGATGAAAAGTTAGATGATTTTTATTTGAATTTAGAAGTTTTAACTCCTCCTTGTGAAATTCCATTTGAACCAGCAGGATACGTCACATCGAGACCAGTTTCAACTGAAATAACGGAGCAGTGGTTAGATGCAAACGGATTTCCTCATCGTCCAGTTTATACGGTTGGATTAGGGCAGTCAAAGGTTGAAGTATTGAAAGAATTGGACTGTGATATTTTTGTAGATGACAGATTTGACAATTTTGTTGAACTGAACAAAGCAGGAATTTGCTGTTATTTATTCGATGCTCCTCACAATCAACGTTATGAGGTCGGATATAAGAGAATTAAATCACTAAAAGAATTGATATAATGAAAAAATCAAAAATGCTTTGGATAGCAACATGGGCAGATTACAAAAATCTGGATTATGAACAGTTACATTATTGTGATTACATGAACGGTCACGAGGATTTGACTGATGAAGTTTGGGAATTTGTCACTGAACTTAAAGAAATTGGCAGAATTGCGTTCTACGAAAAATATAAAGAATATAAGTTATATTAATGAAACTCTTACTCTTACTTCTACTTCCATATCTTGTAATTTCACAGGAATTTCAACCAATTGAAGTCAAATCCAACGTTGGAACCATCGTATTAAGTGAAAATTACATTCATTTTGATCACTGTGGCGTTCAGAGAATAAAGTTAATACACGACAATAAATGTTGCGTTGATTTATTTGCTTGGACTTGGAGGTCTAGGGGATTTGAATATTGCTTTGATTCCTGGAATGAAGATATTTACCTGATCAAGGTTAGAAACGATAAAATGATTCAGAAGTATAAAGTTTTAAAATACAAGTACAAATGAGATTAAAGAACACGTTTGCAATAGGAACGCTGATTCAGTTCTATGAGTTAGAAATGTTGGACGAGCACGTCAAATCGTGCGTTAAAATGTTGGAAGGAATAGAAAACAAAGAAAACGTTACATTTGTCTTTTGTTTTTCAACTCAGGAATATTTAGAGAAGATTGATTGGGAATATTTTGAAGATAAATATGGACTTGATTTTGGTTCATGGTTTCCAACTGGACAAATGAAAACTATTCAAAATATCTTCGAGCATAAGGTTGGAATAAAAGGAATCTATCCTGCAAATCTTAGATTTCAATTCAAAACAAATCAAGATGATTTCTACAACATTGCAGCATCTCGGCGAGATTTCAATTGGGAATGGCAAGACAAAGAAGATTTAATTTTATGGGGCGAAACGGATTCACTTTGGCCAAGCCAGACATTGCAAGTTTTAGACCAACTTCATGAATCTGTAAAGAATGAAACACCAAAGTATATTGTTAATTTTGCTGATAGGAGATTGTGGGACAATTCATTTGCTCCACTTCATCCAAGATATGAAAATGTTCCGTTTCAGGACAATGATTGGCAGTTGACTTCTGAAGATTCCGGTAAAGGTTACATGAGTTGGGAAAGAATGGAAGAAATTAATACAATTCCTAACAATACAATTCAAGTTGCTTCGTTTTCGGAACCAAGATTTGACGGATCATGTGTCGGATTCAGTTCAGATTTGCTTAAAAGTGGAGTAAATATTCCGAAAGCGTTGGTGCATTGCAGCGAGGATATTTCGATTGGTTCAATCGCTAAGAAGTTATTAGGCGATCAATTCGTTCAATACTGCTTTCAAAATCTCCTCCACGTTCATAACAGAAGACATCCAAAGAAGCGAACAGGAGTCTTGAATGAAAATAATCCATTAGGAAAATGTACCGTTACTGATAAAGGTGAATGGTGGAAAATTCTAGAAGATTCAAGTAAGGCGAATTTCAGCAATCTATTCACTCAAAAATCATTTATCAAGATGGATGAGGTGATGGAAAAAATAAAGTTGTCAAAAGATTTGGAAAAATAAAAATATTCACTTAACTTGTAAGAAATAAAATGAAAATAACTGAAATAAATATTATCACTGAATATTCAATTCAAACTGAAGGACTTGAGTGGAACTTTCATCGAAGATCAATGGATTCTTGCAATTGGGAAACATTGATGGGAGACAGTTGGGAGCCTTCGCCTTTTGAAGATGAATTAGAACTTGAATTTAAAAAAGAAATGGAGAATTAAACATTGAAATTATCAATTGGAGACGTAGTCGATCGCTGGACGATTGCTCATCTAAAATGCTATCGCGGAAAAGTTGACACTTATTTAGAATGCGAGGAATATAGGGAATATTCAGAGAATTATGATGCAAATATTATTAAGGAATCCTTTGATGGATTGCTCAAAGCCAATGGTGATATTTGGACATTGGAATCAGATATTCGGCAAGGCAAGGAAGGTGAACTCGGACTTGAAGAAGTTGGAAGGAGAGCCTTAGCAATCAGGGATTTAAACGCGGGAAGAATTAAAATTAAAAATCAATTAAATGAACACTTCAAAGAGGGATTTGAAGAAGTAAAAGTTAATCATGCAAGTCAATAAAGATGATCAAAAATGGTTTGATAAAGGATACCAAGAGCAAGAATGGGGATATCCATTGTTAGATCATTCGTGGGGGAATTTTGCAAACCCAAAGAGATTTCAAGCCATTTATAGAGCAGGACAGGTTCAAGCGTTCATAGATGGTAAGGCAAAAAAACCGTGGTTCTATTGGGATGAAGATAATAAAAAGAAATGAAAATTAAACCACCTAAATACATTCGCCTTCATAATACTGCAATGCGATTGACTCGAAAGCAGCAAAACTGGGGCGAACCTAAAGCAGGATATCATTATTGGAGAGATGCTGGATTGTGGGGAATTGATTTTAGATACGATGAAGTTGAACAAAAATGGTATTCTGTTTGGGCAGATGATGAAATGGATTGGCTCCATAACAAGGAGTTAATTCCAATTACTCGCAAGGAATATCGGGATGAAAATAAGGGATATCTTTAATGAAACTATTCACAACGACAATACAAGCCATTGATCCGTCAGACGGAGAATTGAAACTATGGGGTGGACCGAACGTTCCAGGAATTTCATTTAAAGATGCCAGATTTTATTGTGATAACAACGGACTTGGATATTGTGAAATATTGGGAGAGTTGGTTGCTGAAATTCCAACCAAGGAAGACGATAGTTTCACGCCAGACTTTAACAAAATGATTGATTATTCAAACGATAATTGAAAATGAATATACTTTGGATTATTGGGCAAATTTGTACAGTATTGTTAATGGTAACGTCTGCATTAGGTATGGTTGATAAAAATGAAAAACGCACTAGAATTTGGCTCATAATTTCAATCTTCTTGTTTATTTCTTATCTTACGCTTTATTTCATTAGAATGAATCAAATTATAAATCAATTGCAAAATGTCAACTGATTACACCTCCTGTTCAGGAGAAGGATGTCCAATCAAGGATAAATGTCACAGATTTACTGGACCAAAAGAACCACTTTGGCAGAGTTATTTTGTTGAAATTCCTGGAAATTGGGAAGACGAGGAACCAATCCAAGATGGAAATGCAGTAGTCGATGTCATTGTGAAATCTTGGAAATGTGAAATGTTCTGGGGAGAAACTCAAACGTCAATTTTAAATCAATTAAAAGATATTGTGAAATGAGTAAATTTAAAGAGCATTTATTCGCTGCATTATTTCTTTCAAATGAATGTGCTGACGATGATACGATGTTCATTAGTCCAGAATTTACAAAATGGGCAGATGAATTTGAAAATTGGCTGAAATCATCATCATTGATAGAATATCCAAGGAATTATGAACGAAGTAATTATGAAGATCACGTTGTCTTTTCACAAGATCAAGAAAACATTTGGTTCTGTGCAGATGTAAAAGTTTGCCCTTGGATTAAAAATGTTTTTCATTGTTACATTCATTCAAATTCAAAAGGAAAAGATGAGTTTAGATACGAACCTTAAATTAAATATAACCATCAGTTGCGACGATTGTAATCCAAAATCTGGCTACAGAATTCTTGGAGAACAGACTGAAAAATGGTTCCGAGAATTAAATGAGCGATATGGTTGTAAATTTACACTCTTTTGTCCATCTAATTGGCACAACGAGTATCCAGTTTCCAAACATAAAGGTTGGGCAAACGAATTAAATAGTTTGGATTTCTGCGAAATCGCCTACCACGGCCACTTACACATGACTTCTAATCCTAGGCAGTTTGGAGAATGTGAATTTGCCCCTGAAATGGACGTTATGCAAATATCTCAAAGATTGCATTCTATGGCATGGGAATGGGCAGAATGTGGAATTTATCCAGTTGGTTTCAGAACTCCGGGATGGGCCATGTCTGATAGAAGTAAATCTTCTATTAATAATTTCTGGTACGATGGAAGAGAGATTGAATATGTCGCAGTCCATTATGAACACAATCGAGGAATGAAATGGAATTGTAAAACTTTCTTCGGTCATGATGGAATTCAACAAGAAAATATTTCCATTCATAATACAACTGACGATGGTGAAGGAAATCAAACCGGAATGATTATGTTCCAATCGCACATTGCAGGAAAACACAATCACAACGTTTGGAATCAAAATAATTTTGATCAACTTTGCTTGAGTTTGGATCATTTAGTTGAAAATTATTCAGTAGAATTTAAAACTTTAAAAGAATGTACCTAGAACAGATTCAATCAATTACAACTTGGGATTATTGTAAAGTCACGCGAGTTGAAGATGATGAAGACTTGTATCAATTTGGATTTAAAGAAGGGATTCATTTCTATTTATCTGAATATTTCTTTGAAGATAGTCTTGGTAAATGGCTAATTTCAGCGTGGAAAAATAAAATGCATATTATATCAATTCCGTTAAAAGAATTTGAAGAAGTTTTAATTGAAATAAATAAAATATTAGATGACAACCGAACAGAAACAATCTGAATTAGACCGAGCAATTGACTTCGCTAGAAATGCCCATATTGGTCAAACTTACGCTGATCAAGAATATTTCTACCATCTTCAAAAGACGTATGAAGTAGCAGTTAGATTTAAACTGAATCATGATGTTCAAGTTGCTGCTTATCTTCATGATGTTTTAGAAGATACTAAAATAAGTTTTGAAGAAATTTGGGACGAATTTGGATGGTACATTGCCCATTTAGTTTTTTTAGTTACAGACGAGAACTGCAAAAACAGAAAAGAGAGAAAGATAAATTCTGGAGTAAAATTGAACCGTGATATAAATGCAATTTACTTGAAATTATGTGACAGAATTGCTAATGTTGAAGCGTGTATTGAATTTGGAAATAAATCACTTTGGGAAATGTATCGGAAAGAAAATGAGGATTTCACTAATTTTCACCATGAAGGAGAAAAGATTGAAGAAATGGTTAATCATTTAAATAATTTACTTGCATGAGTTTGAACTTACCACTTCCACTCAAGAGAAATCTGTATTTCTCAGAAGGTGTTGATAACGATTCAATTAGAAAATTAACCGAATCGATCGTTGAAATAAACGAAGATGATGATCATCTGAGAAGGTTGTTTTCAGTCTACAACTTGAAATATGAACCTGAACCGATTAAAATTCACATTGATTGCTTCGGAGGTTCAGTTTACCAGATATTAGGGTTGGTTTCAATTATGGAGAATTCAAAGACTCCAATCAATACAATTTCAACCGGCGTTGCGATGAGTGCTGGTTTGATTCTCTTGATTTCAGGTCATAAAAGGTTCGGACACAAATATTCAACCCAATTATATCATCAACTTTCAGCAGGGACTTGGGGCAGATTGGAAGATATAAAGGATGATGTCATTGAATATAAAAGATTGCAGAAACTTCTTGAAGGAATTATCATTTCAAAGACCAAGTTGACCAAGAAGAAACTCAAAGAAGTAAATTCATTGAAGAAAGATTGGTACTTGACTCCTGAAGAATCACTTGAATATGGAATAATTGATGAAATCATTTAAATTTTCAAAATATGTTTAATTTTTTAAAGAAATCTCCGAAAGTAGGACAAATTTGGTCATATAATATTTCGACTCGAACAGATCAATTTCCAATTTTTGACATTTTTGGTGCCGAAGTTCGCATATTAGGAATTGATGCGAAAGGAATCTATACCAATCATTCCAAGTTCCCAATTCCTAAAAATTGGCAAGATCCCACGTTCTTGACGAAAAAAGACGATTTTCTATTGTGTTATAAATTTTTGCGAGAAGTAGAATAATATGAAAATAGCAGTAGTTTCAGATCACAAGAGATTTGATGATTTTATCAAATTTTACAGATATCCCAAGGAATATTTTAAATGCGTTTCAAAACTGAGAGATGCTCGTGAAATTCAATTTGATCATTATATTAAACTTTACACTCATTTAGATTTATATGATTGTGTTGAAGAATTAAAAATTCACCGAGTTCCACAAATTACAATGGAATCTTTAAAAGAATTATTTCACATTTCATGAAAATATGCTTCTATACCGAAGGACAACATTGGGGAGTTCCTCCACTTGAAGGTTGTGGCAGGACTGACCTGAATTGGCAATTCATTTTGAATGCAGAACATTGCCCTTTAAATCAATCACCAGGTCCAAAGGAATACGATATAGGAATCATCATCGTCCCTAAGAAGAATCCATCAGTTGCCTTTGAAGGATTTGCGAGGAGCAGAGAAAAATGTAAGAAATGGGCAGTCATGCAAGAAGGTCCACAAACAATGTGGATGGATTATGAAATGATTGACCAAATCAATTATCTCAATCTCCTAAGTCAAGTCAACTTGATTCTTTGTCATAATGAACAGGATAAACTTTACTTTGAAGGGTTATTTCCAGATCACATTGTCGAAACCTTTCCAAGTTTACTGATAGAAGCCAGTTTACCCCTTATTTCTACGGAGGATCGCTCAGGTTCAATGATCTCAGGCAATATGTGTTCTTGGTACGGAGGAATGGATTCGTTCATTGTAGGGCAAATTTTAAGCCCTAACGAAGTCTATGCTCCTTCAATGGGTCGAAGAATTGCCAATGAAGAACAATTAGAAGGGTTGACTCATCTTCCATATATGAATTGGCAGCAGTGGTTCTTAGAATTGAACAAGAGAAAGTTTGGAGTCAACTTGATGCGAACATTTGCAGCAGGATCGTTCAGTTTAGCGTGTGCCAGACTTAAAATTCCATGTATTGGTTGGGGAAGAACTGATGAAAATAATCCAGAAGGCTGTGACACGCAGCGACTTTTATTCCCTGAGTTGACAGTTCCAACTGGAAATATGAAATCAGCAACTTTAATTGCAAAACATCTGAAGGAAAATCAACTCTTTTACGATCATTGCGCTGAATACGCATATAAGAAATATATTGAAATTTATTCAGAAGAGATATTTATAGAAAGGTTTAAGGAGGCTATTATTGGAATTTAAATATACCGCAACAATTAAACAAGTTTATGATGGTGATACGATTACGATTGATTTAGACTTGGGATTTTACATTCACGTTTTTAATCAAAAGTTCAGATTATTATACGTCGATGCTCCAGAAATCAGAGGTAAGTCAAAAACGCTTGGAATTGCTTCAAGAGACGCATTGAGAGATAAAATTCTAGGAAAAGAGGTAATTATTCAAACGTTTAAAGATTCTAAAGATAAATACGGGAGATGGTTATGTGAAATTTTTCTTGATGGTGAAAATATCAATCAATGGTTAATTGACAATGGTCATGCAACGCAGTATCCAGAAGATTTAAAATTATTAAACAAATAAAAAAGGAAATCTAATTATGGAAAAAGTTGAAATTGGCGACAAAGTCCGCCTTAAAAACACCAGTTATGACTATCAAGTATTTGACATCACTGGAAATGCTAAGAATACACCAAATTCTGATGGAAGAGTAATTTATTTACGGGTTGCATCAAAGTTAGGATGGTTGGATAAGGCTCAAACCATTATAACAATTACAGAGAGAAAATTCTGGGACTTTTTCTCAGATTTGATCTAAGTAAGAAATCTTCACAGTTCACAATCGCCCAAATTGAAGGGCAAAACTGCACTATCGTTTAGAAGTGCAAAAACCGTCCGATATTGGACAAATTAACCAATTAATTCATCTAAGGAGAATTATTATGAGTCACAGAACTTATTATTTCGCAAACGATCCAGCAATTTTTGCAGACAAATTCTTTGATGGACTTGACATCAAGAATCTTTTAAAACAACATTCACAATTTCAACCGTTCAGAGGTTCAAGTCAAGTTGACTATCCTTTGGATTCTTGGTTCAATAAGGAATTCTTAGTATTTGAAATTCCAGTGTTGAAAGCAAAGGCAGATGACATTGAAATAACCAAGACATCTGACAAACTTCGTATCAAGTTCACCCGTTCAGACAAAGAAAGTGTCGGAGAAAAAACCTACATTAAGAAAGGTTTGGCGTTGAGAGATTTTGACCTTGAATGGCGAATTACTTCAAACTTTGATTCATCTGGAATTCAATCTGTGTTTGAAGATGGACTCTTGACCATTTACATTCCGTTTGCTAAGGAAGCAATTCCTGAAAAGGTTCCAATCTTAGCAACGGGTGAAAATTGGAAGAAAGTCGCAATGGGAGAACCTTTGACGATTTCAGGTCAAGAATTAAACAAAGTTCTTGATAGAAAAACGGAACCAATCACTGGAGTTAAAACTAAAACAAAAGTTCCAACTGATGAGGAAATTAATCAAGCAGTAAATTCCAAATAAAATCAATTTTTTTGAACTGTGAAGTTAGATGGGGAGTGTGAAATATCATTCCCCATTTTTAAATTTTAAATATGAATCCTAATTACCAGAAAATACTCAATTACCTAGAAGGTAAATCATATCCAGTTTCAACGAGATTGATTGCCAGAAACGTTGTTTACAAAGAGCAATATGACAAGGATGATGAATTTTTCAAAGGCAGAGCATTCGTTCAACCCGGAAGAGGGGCAGTTTCTGGAACGTATTATTTCCTGAATAAGCTTCAAAAAGAAGGGAAGATTAAACAATGCAATCGTGGAACTTGGATTTTAAATAAAGTTTAACACTATAAAACTATAAGAATATAGGTTTTTAATTTTATTTTGGATAATTATTAGTGATATGAAGAAGAAACAAACGCCAATTCAAATTGATTTAGATTTACATAAAACTCTAAAGGTTCATTGTGCTGAACAAGGATTGAAAATAAATGAGTTGGTTCAGACACTTCTTCAAAATTATTTCACTAAAATTGAAGAAGGAAAATTAAATCAATGTTTGAAAGAAAATGTCCAGAATGCGCTGAAAATATAAATTATAAACATAAATGGATTTTTACTAAAGCGTGTAATTATAATACTATTTGTGAAGAATGTAAAAATAAAACCGTAATCTGCTCAAATCCCAGCAATAATCCAAAATGTAAGGGAATATCTCAGAAACGTACAAATTTATGTCATTCGTGTGTAAGATATAGTAAACCGACAAGTAAAAAAGGCAAAATTTATCACCAAACTTTAATTTATCAGTATCCATGTTGCAATAAGAAAACAGAAATGTCAATAGCAAATGTTAATAGAGCTATTTCCGAAAATAGAAAATGTAAAAGTTGTCATATGAAGATGATGCATGAAATGCCAAAATTCATATCGGAAGAATCTAGAGAACAAAAACGAATATACTTTAAGGAAAATAATCCATCATTTAAACCTGAAAATAAAGAAAAAATATCAAAAAGAATGACCGAAAATAATCCGGTTACTCAAGATGGTGTTTTATTGAAAATGCGTTTGGCTGCACAAAGACAGCGCGAATTATTAATCGGCCAATATTCTCCGATGTATAATCCAAAATCAATAACTATAATTGAACAATATGGATTAGAAAATGAATATAATTTTCAACACGCTGAAAATGGCGGAGAATTTCATATTAAAGAATTAGGTTATTGGGTTGATGGATATGATGAAGAAAACAACGTTGTGATTGAGTTTGATGAAATTAAACATTTTCATAAAAATGGAAAATTGAAAGAAAAAGACATTAATAGGCAATGTGAAATTATGAAATTCTTAAAATGTAAATTTATTAGAATAAAATATGATGGAACAATAACGATCTTTGAAAATGATTAAAAAATATAATTATTCAGATGTCACATTCATAATCCCTTCAAGAGAAAATCTTCACTTTCTAAAATTTGCATATGATTCTATTCGTAGAAATATAGGAAATGAACCATTTATTCTGTGTGCTGATGATTTTAGTACAATTGATGGAAGTAAGTTTTGGATGGAAGAGATTCGTCAAAAAGACGAACGATTTGATTTTATTGTCAATTCTGGACCAGAACGATTAGGTCATGTTATACTTTTCAATTCATTGGTTGAAAGAGTCAAAACGAAATTATTCGTTCTTGCTCATGCCGATATGGTTTGGTTAAAAGGTTCGTTGGATGGAATATTAGAATTGATGGAACCTAAACGAGTTATTTCTGCTACTAGATGCGAACCTTCAATTCATCCTCCTGAACCATGTAAAATTAGTCTTGATTGGCTACCAAATGATCCAAAAGATTTGGATGAAGAAAGACTTCAAAATTATGTTGATGAGAAATACAGAGCATTGACTGTCAATTTTACCAAGGGAATTTTTGCTCCATATTTGATGGAAACTGAAGAATATCTTTCGATTGGAGGGTGTGATTCTTTATTTCGCCCAACTTCAAGGGAAGATGATGATTTATGGAATAGACTTTTGTTCAATGGTTGTGAGTTCATTCAATCGTGGAAATCATTCGTCTACCATAGAAGTTGTGCAGGTTCACGGTGGAATCCGACATTAACTTCCTTTGGTCAAAATTCAACTGAATGGGATGGCCAACAATCAAAATCACTCAGAAACTTTATTCGTAAATGGAAATCAGTTCCACAACACGATAAATGGCATCATCCAATTACACCAAGTCATCAATATAACGTTGGATTCCAAGTTAAGAATTGTGATTCTGCACTATTATATCACCTTGAACCTTGGTGCGATCATTGCACTGCATATTTTGAAGCCAGTAAGAATTTAGACAATCAATTTATCTATGCTTATATTAGAGATGAGCAACCGAATACTAAATTCGATTTAGAAAAGAAAGTAATATCCGAATGGGGAGATTCTGAACCAGAAATAGTTGTTGAAATTGATAGACATACTTTCAACCAAAACGACTTTATAACGATTCAAAATCTATCAGAAATCATCACTCAATCAGGTGAAATAGGGCAATTTGAACTAGGTAACTTGAAGATAACAATCAACGCGATGAATCACTATGAAAATGATTTAATTGTTTGTAAAAATGAACCTATAAGTTTGGAAGATTGATGACGGAATATTATGATTTGTTGACGGACGAGAACATTGAAAAGTGTCAACTTCAATCAACCATTAGAAAGAACTTTAATTGGGTCAAGTCAAGACCAGAAAATCAAGGCGGAAAGGATTCAATTAAATGGATCGGCCATTATATGGATGTTCTGAGGAAATATTCAAGTAAAGGGAATATTTCAGTTGAGTTCGGTTTAAATCAAGTCAATTCAACTTGGGCATTGTTGGCTTCAAAAGCAAAGATAATCCATTCAGTTGATATTGATGTTCATAAACGACCAATTCAGAAACTTAGGGGATTTGATAAAAATATTTGGGCAATTCAAGCACATAAATTAGCGTGGCAAAATGGAAAGGAATATTATATTCATGAATGTTCATCAACCGAAATTTATTTTGATAAAATTGACTTTTTGTTCATAGATTCATTGCATTCAGAAGAACATTTGAAGAATGAATTAAAACTTCACGCTCCAATCGTTTCAAATCACATTGCAATTCACGATACAATGCTGTTTAGAAATGCATACGGTTCTGCAATAACTGATTTATTAGATGCAGGAGATTGGGAAATTGAACTTGAATTGAAAGACAGCCCAGGTTTAACAATATTAAAGAGAAAATGAAAAAAACAGATATCGGAAAGAAAAACACTTATAAACAAGGTGGTCAGGAAAACTTGACAAATATTGTTCAAACTCCAATAGGAGAAGTCAAAGTTCCTGCATTTGTCAGAGTTCCAAAACTTAAAGCAAGTAAAAGAACGTGGAAAATTTGGTTTGAACGATTTATTGAATTTCCAAAGAAAATGGATAACTTTTGGAAGGAATGGAATATTCAGAGAAGGTTAAAAGAACGAAAGAAATGAAAACGAAAATAATCGTAGTTGGTGGAAGTGGTTTTATTGGCGGCCATCTCGTTGATAAATTGATTGAATTGGAATATGACGTTCACGTCATTGACGATTTCTCCTCTGGAACTTACATGAACGATTCTGCCCATTATTATCCGTTTGACATTTCAACTGTCAGTCAAATTGATATTTGCAATGTTTTAAGGGATTCTGAAGTTGTCATTCACTTAGCAGCAAAAGCAAGAGTTCAACCGAGTTTTGAAAATATACTGAGATATGACAGAGTTAACGTGTTTGGAACTTTGAACCTTTTAGAAGCGTGTGTAAAATGTGGAATAAAGGACTTCATATTTGCATCTTCGTCAAGTGTTTATGGAAACAAATGGAACAATACTCCAAGTCATGAACTTGATCATCTTGACCCACTTTCGCCCTACGCATTGCAGAAAGTGATTGGAGAAGAATACTGTTCTTTATTTGAATCAATGTATGGAATGAACTGCCGAATATTGCGCTTCTTCAACGTTTACGGCGAGAGAATGATTGAAGGTGGACAGTATCAACAGGCGATTCGGATATTTCTTGATAATTATTCAAAAGGTGAAGCGTTTAAGATATTTGGAACTGGTGAACAGAGACGAGATTTTACCTATGTGCAAGATATTGTCGATGGAATCATCAAATCGTTCCAAACTGAATGTAGAGGGGTTTTCAATTTAGGTTCAGGTCAAAATCATTCAATAAATGCTTTGTGTAATATGATTGATTATAATCATCCAAAAGAGCATTTGGAAGCAAAAAAAGAACCTTTGATCACGTTGGCTAACAATGAGTTAGCGAAGAAAGTCCTGAAATGGGAGCCAAAGATGAAACTTGAAACTTGGATTAAAAGTCAAATAAATGAATAACTGGAATCAAATAATTCAAAAGTTTAATCCACAGACACTTGAAGGTATTTTCAATTTAAGTAGTTTGGTTGTGATTGCTATCACTCTTGTTTTCGTCTCTTACTATTCTTGGAAATTATATGGAACAGAGAAAAAAGTTTGACGAAGAAACAGATTTCATTTATATTCTCTGGCCAGGTAAAACTCAGGAAGATTGCATCTATGAAATTTGCCAATTAGGAAAGTTCACTTATCCGAAGAAAGAATTAAAGAACAGTCAATTTTCAAGAAGAATGATATTCAATAAATTACAAGGTTTTGAAATATTGGAAACCATAATTGCCAAAGACAGAATGGACATTTTAGAACATTCAAAAGTTATCTCCAACCGAGGAAAAGAATACACGGTGGAAGCATTTTTAAATACACTTGACGGCGTTGAATTGAAATGAAAATTGACATCAATAACGTTGATTTGGACGAACTGGACGATTTGATGCCAGTCAAAGAGAAAATTCCAATCAAGAAGAAAATAAAGAAGAAACTTGACGATGAAAATCCATCTCAAGATGATAATTATAGTGAACCCACGAGGGGGAAAGAAGAAAAGGAAAAATAATGTATTATTTTGACAAGGGAATTTTAGCACAATATTTGGATCAGTGTTCACCGAGGATGCCATTGAAGGTATTTTCAAACAGTGAATGGTACACGATTGCAGATCCAAGGGATTTGGCAGATGACATCACTGGAATTGGTTATGATGTTTATGGTGGTGATCACAGGTTTGATTACAGAGATATTCAGCAGATTAAGGTTGGAAATAATCCTCCGTTAGATTTGAAAGGGTTGCAGGATATGAAGGCAGGACAACCTGCTGAACCAGAAGTAGGAGGTGAAAAGAAAAGTGAAGAAGAACCTGCGTCTGATGAGGAAATGCCAGAAGAAGAGCCATCAGCGGAAGAAAAACCAGAAAAGGAACCAGATCTATCTTGGTATTCACCAGCGTATGATATTGGTAGAAGAATAATCAGTGAAGCAAAGAGGAGAAAAGTTTAATGTCAATTCAAATTAAAAAGTACAAAGATGAATGGTTAGGTTACATTTTCATTGATAAAATTCCAATCTATGCAGAAATAGGCGAATTTAATCACATTTTTGCAAGGATAAAAGATCGATATGAGCAAATGTCCAAACGGATGTAAAGATACGAAATATAATATTTTGTTGAAATTTGAACCTTGGCAGAAGAAAGATATTAATTTCCAAGCACAAACGGTTCTAAACTTGATGGAATCTTTAAGCGTGTCTGAACAACAGGCTAAGACGATGGTTGAATTTGCAATTGACAGAGGTCATTTTCTAATCGATTCAAAAGTTCAATCTGAAATAACAGACCTTTCGTTGAAATTGGCAAAAAGTTCAATCCCACACGAAGTTAAATTATCAAAGAAATGATTTATATTTTACAATTTTTAGTGACGATCGCAGTCTGTTATCAAGTAACTTCAATTATCTCGGAATCATCGTTTCCGTTGTTTAAATGGTTGAGACATTTAGATGAAGTTCGGACTAATGACTTGTTTAAAATTTGGGTATTTAAGGGAATTTCTAATTTTTTCAGTTGCTTCCTGTGCGTTTCAGTTTGGATTGGATTTTTGTGCGGCAGGTTGTTGTTTGACCTTGCTAAGTTTGTAGAATATGAAAGTTTAACTTGGGCAATTTCAGGATTGGTTTATTCATTCATTTGTTGGTTCATTCACTTGGTAGAAGGAAAATTGAGTTAATGGCAGAAGCAAAGCATTGGTACAAACCAGCGTACCATTTAACGGAGAAAGAGATTAGGTACGCAATGAAGTCAACCAATTCAAACAGAGAAGCGGCAGCATTTCTTCACATTGGATTGCAGACTTACAAGCGTTATGCAGAAATGTTCTTTGATCCTGAATCTGGTAAGAACCTCTATCAATTACACAAGAACCAAGGGGCTCATCATTCAACCAAGCCTTCAGTTCTATTGGCAACTTTGGAATCAATTTTCAACGGAGAACATCCGAAATATCCCGTTCCAAAGTTAAAAGCAAGGTTGATTGCAGAAGGAGCAATGGAAGAGAGATGTCACATTTGCGGATTTGACGAGAGAAGAATTTCAGATTATTCAGTTCCGTTGGTTCTAACTTGGAAAAATGGGAACAAGAAAGATCATTCAAGAGATAATTTAGAACTAGTTTGTTATAATTGTTTCCATTTAAATTATGGAGATATGAAACAAAAACCTTATATTATCATTAAAAAGTAAAATCATGTTCATCATTATTTGGAGAAATCGTCACCGGATTCCATTCCCAGACTTGACATCAAATGATTTCCTTGAAACTTATAATTCATTTGAGGAAGCCAAAAGTTCTGCCGAGGAAACGTATAAGACTGAAAATGAAAACTCTAAATCTATATGGTATTTTGATTATGCAATTTACGAATTAAAGAGTTAAAAATGATTGAATTAAATTCAGAACAAAATTTAACGATGTATAATACCAATAAAATTTCAACTGAGTCTACTGTTACATTCTTTGTTCGTGGTCAAAAAGTTGAAATTCCAGTAAAGAAAATATATGATTTGTCAAAGGTTCCGCAGGAATTTGTAGTAATTATACTCAACGCCATTTCAAAAATATGATTGAATTTAAAGATATATCAAAATTATCAATTGATGAATTGTTCCATGAACTTGGAATCTCTGATTACACATACATTGAAACGAGTAATTTTTTAGAACAACTTGAGCAATATAGGCAGAAAATCCATTTGAGAATTAAGGAATCAATGGAAAATGTCAATGCTCAGAAAATAAAGGAAAAATAAAATGCAACTAGGTCACGTTAAAGTATGGGTTCACCATAACGAAATTAAAAACATCCGTGAACAGGGATATCCAAATTCATATCATCTTCAACCTAATTTAGGAAAAGATTACGTTGAAATGACGATTGGAACTGAACAATTTTTGGAATGGCAGATGAAGAAATTGAATCCAATCCAAGAACGTTCAAGGACTGGAAAACAAATATTAAATGATTAAAATGGACATGGTGTTTATATAGAATAATCTTCTGCAAAAGACTTATTCAGTTGCTCTATTGATTGCCGTCAATAGGGCTTTTTTCTTTTATATGTTAATGATATGTTAATACTTGTGTAAATTGACATGGTTTAAATATCTTTATGACTATTTATAAACGTTAAGAAAATTTTAACAAAATGAACAGATTCACATACTGGAAAAACGGAGTTTTAATTGGTAAGAAATCAATTACAAAAGTTCCCAAAGGCGGAACGGAAAAATTGGTTTATTATCAAATTTTAAATGGAGAATTTGACGAGAGTCCTTATTGGAAAATCGCCCTTGAAGAAGAAGCAAAGTTTGAGGGTGAAATAGTTATGTGGAAAGAAGGGAACAAGAGAGCCAGTAAAGAAGCATTTGAAGATTGGAAGATGAATCGTAGAAAAGTCTATAACAAAAAGATTCAAAAGTTGAGGGAAGAACATCAAAAGTATGAAGTAGATAGATTGTTTAAATTAAAGAAAAGGATGAACCATGATTTTCCTTCTGTTCTTAATTCTGTGGATTTTGATAGTTTTGAAGGTAATCTGGTTGAATTATACTTTGAATGTAAAAACCAAATCGCCCAAAGATAGGGCAGAAAATAAACCAAAAGGAGACCAAAATGAGGACTAATTTTTTACATTTGTCATTTGGAGCAATATGTCTCATTGCGATGTTAGCAGCAAATAGACAAGGTAAATTGCCATATTCAACTTGGCAAATCAGATCATGGGAAATTAAGGCGAACGAAGGCTACAGATCTTGGTGGTACAAGGATGGAATCGTCAGAGGAAAACAATCATATTCAATCGGGTTTGGTTGGAATGATCAAGGTTGTAGAAGAAAAGAAATTGCTCAATTTACCAAGGACGGCAAAGTTACCTACGATGAAGCGACTGAAATTACAATCCGTGAAATTCAAAAGTATGGAACCTTGCACAAAGATCCGTTGAAAAACCTTGCTTTACAATTATATTCTTATGCAAGAGGATTGACCAAAGATGGAAGGAAACTTGGAAAATGTTGCGGAGGTAAATCTGGCTGCGGCCATCGGAATCGAGATATAAGAAAATCCCACAATCCAAGGAGACAATTTGAACTCGCTCTTTGGAATCACGACTTCAATGCAATTCGTGTAAGAACTGACGCAAATAAAGCCAAAATTCAGAAAATAATAATGACTCAAAAATAATCAAAACATGGAGAAACGCAAATGAAAACTAATTTTAAAAAATTCAAAGAACATTTGAAGAGAAATAGACTGAGATATATTCTCGGATTGATTTTATTCATCTTTATTGGTGGAGTTTCCTTCAAAGAAATATTGGACAGACACACAAGACCGAGAAAATCAAAAATTGAATACATTGTTGTTCATTATACTGCAAATCCACATCCTGGAGCAACTGCAAAGGCAAACGCGAAATATCTTCAGAGAAAACGCAATGCCGGAGCGCACTATCTGATTGATGACAACTTAGATGAAAACGAAGGGGTCATTATTGGCGTTCCGGAAGACAGAGTTGCTTTCGCAGTTGGTGACAAGAAATGGTTCGGTTTCGTTCCAAATCCTTGGCATAAAGGGAAAATATTCAATGAAAATTCCTTGTCATTTGAAATGTGTCTTGGTGGTGGAAGAAATGATTCATTAATAATTGAAAGAACTGCAATGTACGTTGCATGGCAATTAATTGACAAAAGTTTATACTCATCCCAATCAATTGTTGTTAATGGAAAAGTCTACACTAGAAAAGTTCCAGATTTGGGAAGAGTTGTCAGACATCATGACGTTTCCGGCAAACAATGTCCAAGATTCTATTACAAAGATTGGGAATGGAACAAGAAGAAAGAGGATGAAGCATTCTTTGTTTTCAAGTTAAAAGTTCAGAAATACTTTGATTTGAGGATGAAATATGAAAGAGATTTAAAAAAGTCAAGGGCAGATTTGCCTTTTCCAATTTAATCATTTACCTTTGTGAAATGAAATACAACAATTTTCACTTTGAAAAGCCAGAAATCAATCAACTAATTTACTGGCTTGGCCCTAATACAAGAGAAGTGTTAGGGTTTTTTCTTGGCGGCACAATATTTATAGAGGCGGACGGAACGAAACGCGGATATTACGCCAAATACTGGCGACCTGCGGCTGAAGAAGATAAACTTTTGGCAACTTGGCAACCAGACGGAAGTCATGTTAAGCCTCTTGTTCCAAAACGTGCTTATAATAAGAAGCCCAAGCCAGATATACCCAAGAAGTCAAAGAAGAAGTAAAATGAACCAATCACTTCTTTGTTTTTTTTAATCCATTTATTTTCATCATTAAAGCATAAGGAGTTTCATTTGGATTTATTTAAATCAATTTTGGAAGTGCTGAAGGAGTGGCTTAGTTTATTGGCTCCATTCGGATTAGTTTTTGCGTTTATTTGGAAGATATGGCTGAAAAAGAGATATGAAGAGGGAAAGGATTTATATCTTAAAATTCAATTGATTGCAGAGGAATTTAGACCAAACGGTGGATCAACTTTGAGAGATGCAGTGAATAGGATAGAAGAAAAAGTTACGATTCAAGACCAAAAAACACTTGCCATAATTAAGTCACTTCCAATTGGAACTTGGTTGAGTGATGAAAAAGGGAAATGTATTGACTTGAATAAGACATTGTGTAAGATCATGCAAAGGACTGAATCAGAGATCAAGGGTGATAATTGGAGCAACTGGATTCATCCTTCTGAGAAAGAAGACGTATTTGAAGAGTGGAAGCGTTGTGTTGAAAACGACATGAACTTTGACATGGAATACAGTTATGTCTTGCCAAGTGGAAAAATCCAAAAAGTTCACGGCATTGCGTACAGATTGCCAGACAAGAACAACAAACTCGTTGGATTCTTAGGCACTCTTTCCGCACTTGGTGATCCATTTTAAACTTTTTTCAAATTTTAACTAAAAAGATTTGGAAGTTTGACTGAAATGTGTTTACCTTTATGGTACAAAACGACAACAGGAAAGAAAACAAGACTCACGTCCTTTCCAAAAAGAAGATCGATGCTCTAGGTTGTCTAAAATTAAAAACAATTTAAAACATGAAAAATCTAATTTTTGTCCTTTTTGTCCTTTCAACCCTTTTTGCCTGTCAAAAGCAGGAAGTTGATTGTGACAATTACCGCAGTAAATGCACCTACATTCAGTTCAGTTTCACAGACTGCACTCCAAATGGGAGTGAACTGGGTTGGGAATGGGATAACGTTCAAAGTGACACAGTTGTCAGCCAAGTCTGGGGTTGCCCGGACGAAATTGAAGAAAAATTCAAAAATGGCCTGAGCAATCAAGGAAGTGAGTCGTTGAAACGCTTCAACGAAAAATATCCAAGCACTTGCAATTGTCAATAAATTCCTTTCAATGGGCAGGAACATTGGATAGTGGAGTTGATAGGGAAATGAGGAAATTGGAAGAGACTGAAATAAGGTTCAACGACCTGACAAAATCAAACTTAGATTATTTCTATTATGGAATTGATAAAATAATGTTTGGTTTCAAGGATGAAATACTTGAAAAGATTAAAACGAATAAAAATATTATTTTTTATTGATTGATTTGGAAAATTAAAAGAATAATTTTATCTTTGTATTATGAAACAGATGATTTTAACTGAAGGCGGAAACTTACTCCGTTTTCACGAAACTTTAAAGAAACCTTATTTCCAATCTCCGAGAGGAGAATTCCTGCGCGAATGCTCCAATGATGAATTTGATTGGTTGTGCCGGGAAGGAGTTCTTGTTGAAACTTGGGACGCCCGATTTGAAGATGAACCGAAGGAATTTCCAGCTTGGCATTTCTTAAAGAGTGTCAGAGTTATGGACGATTTCACCGATTACCAAGCGGGAACGTCAAGCAATGTAGGAAATTATTCCTTCAACCATTTTCACGATTGGTATGTTGCGAAATATCCAGACGGAAAATGGAAATTTTCCTTCGTTGAAAATTATTCAACCAGTGCTGAATTTAATTTCGATGAATTGGCTGGTAAATTTCAATCAGATTTGGGAGAAATTTATCTCTCAAATTGTCGCAGTCAAGATTCATACAGAACTCAAATTGGAAGGATCTGGGATGAAGAAAGTGAATGCTGGACATATTCAGTTCCAGAAGTTGTTGAAAAGATCGGAACAATTTCTGATTTCAATCATTTGTGGAATGAATTTTACCATTATCTTCCTTCTAAGATCGGAATGCACGAAGAGGAAAAACATTATCCGGCGTTGAGTTTAACGGATAGGAAAGAAATCGTTTCTATATTGAAGGAACTTGGATGTGATTTGCGACAAGAATTTAAACAAATTCTAAATCGAAGTTGGGTCAAAAACAATCGTCGTTAAAATAATTTTAAAATGAATCGTCAAGAACATTTAGACTGGTGTAAAACCAGAGCAATTCAAATCCTCAACAAAGGTAATGTCACTGGTGCTTATGCCAGTTTCGTCTCTGACATGAACAAACACGATGAATTAAAAAATCACATCGCTCTTGAAATGGGAACGATGTTACTATTTTCAGGAAATTTGTCAACTGATTCTGAAATGAAAAATTTCATTGAAGGTTTTAATTAAAAATATAATCAACTCTTGAAGAAATTCCTTTTAATCTCTTTCCTAATTTCCCCATTAATATCATCTGCACAAATTGAATGGACGGAATTCAGCCTTCATGTTCTAAGTAGTCAATTAGATGAGAGGGAACTTTGCGTTCATTTTCCAAACGAACAGACAATTGACTTGGTTGAATTTGACAGGTTAGTCGATGGAGTTTGTACGATAAAAGTAAACAACGAAGAAATCCTAACTCATAATGGAGAATCTGTCAACGCTGTTCAACAATACAAAGTTCAATTCACATCTAATAAAGTCTGCATTCAATATTCTACAAACGAAGATTTTTGGATCAGATTTCAAATAAAAAATAAAAAATGATTATTTTTGTTTATGAAGAGAAAATGGAAGGCTCGGTTTCTTCTGCAATCGTCTGTTATACCAGCGAACAGGTTCGATCACCCTATCCATTAATTGGGATAATTGACGCAGAAGAAACTGATGCTGACATCACAACCAGTTGGTCTGATCCTAACTGGATTCAAGTTGGCGAAGTTTTTCGCTGCAATGATGTCTTTTCTAACTTAATTCGAACGAAATGAAATTTCATTATCCAAGCAAATTAGAAATGTGGACAATTGGACTTTGTTCAATGGTTACAGTCCTTGCATTGTTGAGCAATGGACCACTTTGGAGTAAGATTTGTTATTTGCTCATGTTCGGAACAATGGTCATGTTAATTTTAACCAAACAAGACGATGATGATGAATGATATTAAAAAGATTCTGTTTGAATCCAAGTGGAAAGGTTGGATTTGGACAGGAATTATATTAACAATTCTCTTCTGGTCTGGAGTGATTCAGGTTCAGATTACTGTTAACTTTGGAAATTCATAAAGATGGAATTATTTGAATGCCTCGGAATTATGTTCATACTCGTTCTTGCTATGGCGATTTTCTTAAAATTGCTGTTTAATGACATGAGGAATAACCTGTGACTATTTTATTTTTAATGCTTCTAACCACAATCGCTTCCATCTTAGAGATGGAAGTAGATTTAGATATTTTCGGTGAATGATAACTTGGTTCATTATAATTGCTCTATTCTGGATCCTCTCCAGACGAGCGTGAAAATAATTTGATAGTTTGAAAGATAACTCTTACCTTTGTTGAAACAAACGTCCATTTACAATGACAATCAAAGAACTCTTCCAACCCATTTCCCCAGACGATTTCAAATCATTTGCAGATATGATCGCTGTGTTCCAACCTGAATTCAGTGAATTGACTGAATGGAACGAAATCAAACAAGTTGATCAAGTTGGAATCGTTTTACAATTCTCCTTCGTCACTGGAATCTCCATCGGAGAAATAACTGCTAGAATCACCTACAGCCGTTGAAATTTTACGTCTCTCCGACTTTCACGTCACGAGTAAACACTTACCTTGACTGAGGAAAGATAATCGCTTAGAACGCGAATAATAAAGCCAAAGCAAGTCAAGGTTCAAACACAAATAAACCCCTAAAGGGAAAAATAAAACGATGAAAAAATTCACTTACAACACAGCAGAAACAAAGAATGAAAATTGGAGGAGATGGGTCATGTTCAGGTTTGGAAATAATTCAGATGAAATGTTAGATTGGAAAACCGAGATTGAATTTGAGATAAATGGAAACAGTAAAGGAATGTCAGTCAGTGAAGCGAATGATTTGATGAAAGATTTCTGCTTTGAAGAATAGTCAAAGGTTCAATTACATACAAAATAAATAAAATCATGAATAAAGAAAAGAAAGTAGTAGAAAAAGGTTATACTCTTCACGTTACATCATGGGAGAATGATGGTGACAATTACAGAACAAAGACGAAGACGGTAGAAACAAAGGATGAAGCAGTATTATTGAGAGATATGTGTTTGACACTATTCACTTCAAACAACAGAAGTGAATTAGGAATTGGTAATCTAACCGAAGGTAAGGAAGATAAGGCAATGGAGAGAATTATTTCATTTTTTCAATTGAATCCTTCACTGTATCAGATTTGTCAAGTTGAAAACGTAGAAGATGATGAAGAAGTATATGAAAGATGCATGGAAATGAATTGGGAATTAATGGGTGGAAGTGATTTCTACATTTCAAGGGTTTGTGAAAAGGTTGAATTGACTTATTCTCCAGTCGATGTTTACGTTGACTTGATTACATTTGGATAAAATCAAAAGTTCAATTACACACAAAAATAAAAAGTCCAATTGGACAAAACACTAGCAAAGATTATGACAGCAAAAGAAGCGAGACAATTGACAGAAATATCATTGTTCAATAGAACAGGTGGTCAATACACCAAAATTATTAAACAAATAGAAGCGACGATAAAAAAAAGGAGAGTTTGAAATACGCTACTACGATGATTTGATTCCATTTACGAGAGATCGATTGATAGCAGATGGTTTTACAGTGAAGGAAATTATAGATCCGAGAGGAGAGAATACAGCGACGATAAGTTGGTAAAATTAAACAACAATGAAATTTAAGAAATGGAAGGATATTGACGGTTCAGCAATTGCTTCATTCGGTTTAGCAATGCTTGCTTTCATCGCATTGGTCACTGGAGTTGCACATGACAGATTTCCAATGTTTTCAACTGCATGGACGATACTGCTTTTGATTTTACTGATGAGTTACACGCTGGCGAAGATTACTGAAGATGATGGTTTTGATCCGTTTTCCTAATTATAAACGGAATTTATTTAATAAACAGTGTTTAGTAAATTAACAACGTTATTGCAAAAATACTAATTAAAAAAGTAACAAACATTTTTAACAGTAACTATACTATTTACAGTACCTATATTTAAGTTAGTTACTTTAAAAGGTAAAGTTGCTGAAGATAGAGCAGAATAGGTTAAAATGAAGAAGATGTAATGGAAAAGAGCAGAAAAGGAGAAAGATAGTACTCAAAATGTAGTAAAAATAAAAGATACAGTGGAAAAGAACAGAAAAGGTATTACGCCTTCCCACCTTGTTTCCAATTTTTCGCGCCGCATTTTAACACTTTAGAAAAAATAATATATAAAAACTTTGGAAAATAATTTGGATAATTCCAGAACAATACTTACCTTTACAGTATGAAAAAATGGTTTTTTCTCGTCGTTTGGATTGTGATCATAATCCTTTCCAACTTATTCAAACTCAACGAGTTACATCATTTTCCACGGCTTGCAATTGAAGCATCCAGTGGAGTGACACTTTTCTTATTATATCTAATCACTAAAAATTTAAACGGACTCGATCTACGATTTTAAACTATGGCAGGACAAAAACCAGGAGGATGGACTCACCTCAGCGGAAAACAACAGATTTGGAAAGATGCGATTGATCAGGATTCCTTGAAGGAATTTGAGAAAAAGTTTGATTCCATCGATAAAAGCATTAAGGAAGTCGAGAAGATTATTTCTTGGGACGTGAATTTGGATCAAAAAGTTTCAGTTTCAGATGAATTCATGAAGTTTTTTGGATTAAAATAAAATGTTATGTGTAACTATGTTCCGTTTCAAGTAGCAAATATTTGGCGGAACTCTTTGATGTAAAACGTTGATTCTCAACGGAATGTGGTTTCAGATTTATTCTGGATACTTATACTTGAAATAGATAATTGTGTGGAAAGAACTTGAAAGTCTAGGCTGATGAGGCGATTAACAGGTGGTGCTGAATCATAGTCCAATTCCAGTAGATTAGTAAGATGAAATCCATTTACTTTTATCACTTCCTTATTTGTAAGTTATTAGGGAAGATCGAACTCCAGAGAGTTTAAAATTTAGAGTTAATCATTTACTATTGTTTGGAATGAACCTGATCCTGTTTTGGATTTAGGGGATTTGTCATATAAGGTTGATTCGTAACCGTGAATTAACTTGAACCAGAACGTTGAATTGTCAATGTTGCTGGATTTCCTTTTTAGGGCTTGTTCGTTTTATATAAGGTTAAATTTAATATAAGAATTATGTAAAAATTTTACACAATTATGTAAATTCGTTTGTAAGTTTCCCTTTACCTTTGTGGCAAGAACTTGAATAAAGGTGTTCAAGTTAAAATCAACCCGCAAGGGGACAAACACATTATTATTATGAAAGTGCAAGAAGAAACCGCGTTTGCTCCGAAAATTCGGAAACAACGCACAGACAAAGGTAAAGCACGTCTTGGTTACAAAACAAGGTTATCTCGCCATGTTGAAGTTCAAGACGAATCAAAACCAAAACGTTCCTATGTCTTCAAGAACAGGACGAAACAAACGTTGGATCGGTACGAACGTGAAATTTTGAAGATTGTGACCGAAAATCAACAAGCAATCCAACACATGGGGAACGGAAGTTTGCCTTTTGTAATTGGAATGTTAGTCAGTAAGTCAATCGAGTTAATTGATGAACAGGGGAAAATGAGGAACAGGTTGATTAAGTCAACCTTACTTCACTTGGAAAAGTTGAAACTGATTAAAGTTGAGTTTGGAAAGGAATTTCCTTACGGAGCAGGAACATTGCAAATGGTTTAAATTCATCATCCTGAAATCGATAAACTAACTTGATGCCTCAGTCCTTTAATTTGGATTGGGGCGTTTTTGTTAATAAGATGTTAATAACGGATCAAAACCTGAAAGTAATTAGAAGTTAACTTACCTTTATAGAGTAATTAGAACGACAAACAAAAGGTTCAGATTACAAACAACATGAAACAAGGATTTTATAAAGGAGCAACACTTTTTCAACAAGCAAAAAATAAAGTAACTGGTCGAGTGATTACAATTCTTAGCATTCGCAAGGATGGATCAGTTATCTTAACAAATGGCGATCGTCTAACTCCAGTTGAATTTGAACAGTCTTGGGAAATAACTAAAGAACTCAGGGACGTCAGAATTGCCTAATTTCACACAAAAACGTACCAAGGTTCAATTATCTAACATTGGACAGTACGTTGGAACAAAACAATAAAAAAGTTCAACTCAAACAAAATGTGTGAAAACAGGGGGGTTAAAAAGGGGCTAAAAACCGGTGGATACGGGGCCGAATTTACCGTTAAATATACGTTTTTTAACGTTTAAACCCCAACGTAATACCGGCTTTCATCGCGTAAACCAAATTTTACACTGAAAATATGAAAATTTTAAATATAAAAAGTAAAGGAATAAATCACGAAGTATTGTTTGACGACGAGGATTTTGATTTGATATCTAAATACAATTGGGAAATTAGAGATGGTGGTTACGTCGTTGGAAGACTTAAAGGATCCAAAAAAAGATCGAGCATCAGAATGCACCGTCTTATATTGAATTTATCAGATCCTAAAATTATAACGGATCACATTAATCACAATAAACTCGATAATCGAAGAGAAAACTTGAGGATTTGTTCACCTGCCCAAAATTCATATAACAAACAGAAGCATCAACGAAATACAACTGGTTTCAAAGGAGTGTATTGTGAAGACATTGCGTTTGTTGCAAACATCGGAGTTGATAATAAATTAATTAGAATCGGAAGATTTAATCATAAAGAGGACGCTGCAAGAGCGTATGATTCTGCCGCTATTCATTTTTTCGGAAATTTTGCACACTTAAATTTTCTTGACGAGATTCCATTACCAAGAAGTGTCAAATAATCGAAAAGCCCAAATTGAACAAAATCGTAAAAATATTGAAGCGATGCTCCTAAATATACTTGACACGTTTGAAATGATAACGCCACAATTGATTAAAGAATATACGCGGGAGAATGAATGTAATTTGATTTTCTCACCTCAACTCAGATCACACTGTAATCAGATTCTTAATGAATTAGTTAAAACTGGTTTTTTGACAATCAAAGAAAGATTGACAAATATCAGGTCCGAACCAATAGTGTATATTCGTGCATGAAGTTCTTCATTCGCGGACAATTTTTTACACTGGAGTTTTAACTTTTTTAAAATGGATCTTACACAAAAAATTCTAGCAATTATCATCTATGTCATCGTTATGATTGTAATTCCTGCGATCATACTGCATAAAGTGATTAAGAAATCAGAACAGTAGAAATTCGACCTTTCACAGTATAAAAATAAAACAATGATCAAGAAAATCTTCTCAGGTATTGAACATTTTGGGTTTGATTGCAAACCTTGGACTGGTCAAGGTGCTTACTTCAAGTTCTGTTCATTCAAGGGTCAACCCGTGTTTTGTTCATTTGACATTACTCCATTACTTCACGACATCAAACTTCATCAATATGCGATCATAACGGATCAAGATGATAACTTGATGTATGTGTTTGAAAACGGAGAACTTAAATCTTTTTAAAATCAAATATATGAAAGCAGCATTTTTCCTTTCAGCCAAGCAAAATCAGCTATCAAAAAGATCCGAATTCAGATCAGCGATTTGTCAAATTGATGGCAAAGTATATTCTGAATTGGTTACCTTTGAAGATCACGAAGAAATATCTCCTTGGGGTGGTTGGGACGATTATCAAATCATTTGCAGGGAATAATCAACATACTTCAATCTGGTAAGAAAGAACAAAAACAATTGCAATGAAAAAAATAATTCAAACATCTTGGATTGATCCAGAAACAGAAATCATTTATTTCGCCACAGGTGAATTTCATCGTGGAAGGATGGGCGTTAGACATGGTTTTGATCGCTTCGCAGAACCTGATGAACCTGATGAAATTGACAACATTGAAATCTATGTTGATGGTGAATTGGTAGAAGTTTCAGATGAAATCTACGAGAAAATTTACGAGTCATTCTTTGAAGACGGAACTTATCCCGACGATGCTTATTACGAAGAATTTTAAAAACTTTGATTATGAAACTTGCACACGACTTACGAATTGTCCGATTTTGGAAAAATGGTATTGTCGTTTAACAACATTAATTTTAAATAAGAACGAAACACTTTAAACAATTAATATATGAGCCTTTCAGGTAAAGATTACACGATGCCATCACCATTTAAAAATCCAACCTCCTACAAGGTTGGTCAAATCAGAACAATCAATTCAGAACAATTCATCGTCACGGCGATTGTTCGTGTAACTGATCGGGAATTCAAAATTTACGGCATTCCGCCAAATCCAGATTTAAGATTGAAGGAATATCACGACTTTCAATCCAGAAGAGAAAAAGGTCAAATCAAAGTCTATACACCTGGAAAGGTCATGTTAACAATCCAACTTTAAAATAAATTTTAAAATGAACAAAATACTTTTTTTACTGTTTCTTCCAACCTTTCTACTTGGTCAAAATCCATGCGAGGAACTATTGGAACGTTTTGAATTCCCAATCGCCTATTCAATTCAATCACCAATGGAACCTGATCCATGTGATGCTCTTGCAGACTATGGCACTGTTTCTGAATTAATTTATGCTCCAAAGGCAGGTTATCAGGAAATTAAGAAACGGGTTCGAGTCGTTTCAGAAACAACTTGGGACGCTGATAATTGTATTGCTCAGACAAATATTTTGAGTCGTGACACTATTGAAATTTCCAATAAAATCTATGGTAGGCAATCAGGTGAAGGAACTGGTGGTTATTGGACAGTCAGAATGGAACTTTTAATTCTTCCTCCACAATCACGACCGGAAGGTTCAATGTGTACAAAATTGCCTTCAGGTGCTTTAACTCAAACTTACAAAGATGGTTCAACGAGAGAATTGAAAGATTATTGGGTCGTTCACTATGGAATATTTCAAAATCAACCAGATGCAAAACAGGCTTGTAAAGAATTCAAACGGTTGCATCCTGAATTTTGCAGGGCTTACGCATATTGGCTTCTAGAAGGGTGTGAGTATCAATATCAATACAAATCAAATTTAATAAAATGAAATCTAAAATATCATACCTTCCATTCAACCTATTTTGGTGTCTTCCAACTTTCTTCGCAGCATTCTTCTTCACTTGGACTTTTGATGTTTGGGACCACATCTTGAACCATTTTGGAATTTCACTCCTGATTTATTCAATTGACGTTCGTGCTTCATGTGCTGAAGATTGGCTACGCGATCAAATTTCAGTTCTAGAAGCAGAACAGAAGAAATTGCAATTTAGAGTTAAAGAACTTGAAAAATGAAATATCAAATCTTCAATGATAAAATGATCGAATTTGGGAAAGTCTCTTTTGACAGGAACGTTCCTGTTGGATTTGTTGTTTCTGATTCTGGAACATTTTTATTGACGTTTTCTCTCAGTTCACCCAGACGTAGATTTGAAACGTTTGAGTCGTTGGTAGATTTTGTTAATGAATTTAAACTTGAAAAATAAACTGATTTTTATTTGGAAGTTAAATCAACACCACTTATCTTTGTGGTAAGAAGTTAACAAACAAACAAAATTTTCAATTATGACACAGCAACGCGAACTTACAATTGCAGATCTTCAACCAAGTCTCCAGACCACAAAGCAAATGTCACGTCATTACAAGGAGTACTCAACTCCGGATTTAATCGGACATTTATTGGATTTGAAATCCAAAGGAGAACAGGTTTTTGAACTTCGTCAAATCCAAATGAAACGGACTCGCAAGCCGAATCAGGCCGGTCGCGGAATTCACATTGCAAGAATCCGAATGACAAAACCTTACATTTTGGACGGTGATACACTTTTTCCAGAACTGATTATTAAAAACAGTTATGACGGTTCTTGTCAGTTGGTTGTCGAAATGGGAATTTACCGTCAAGTTTGCACCAACGGACTTTGCGTCAAACACAAAGATTTGGGCGAAATAAAAATCCGACACATGAAAACAGCGTTTGACGCAGTAATCGACATGGTTCGAGGATTTGCAGCCAACTTGCCAAAGTTCATTGATTTGCAACAAAAGATGGTTGCAACAACTTTGAACGAGATTCAAATTACAGAATTTGCAAAGAAAGCAACTCGAATCCGTTGGGACAAAGTTGCGGAGAATGCAGACTTTGAAATGGTTACTGAAACGGTTCGACCAGAAGACGAAGGAAACTCGCTTTGGAAAGTCTTCAACGTTGTTCAAGAGAAACTTTTACAAGGTGGAATCAAACTTGAGGGAATGCGTAAAACAGGTCGGAAGGTTGGAAACGCAAGCGAAGATCTTCGTATTAACCAAGAACTGTTTGAACTTGCGATGGAGTTTGTTCCAGAAACTTTGGATGAAGTCGCAATGTTTGAAGTTGATCGTCAAATGTAATTAAAAACAAAATCGGGAGTGAATTGATATTTATTCATTGGTTCACTCCCAATAAAAAAATAAATAAGATGGGTAGTAAATTGTTCATTTTCTGGTTAGGTGGAGCATTTGCGTTGATACTGTTTCAATTTTTGTACAACCCAACCAAACCATCTACCATATATCATCATCCTGAAATAAAAATAGCATCTGAAATTTACCAAATTCCAATGAGTGATTCAGTTTCAGACGTTTGTTTTGATGGAAGGTTCAAGAAAGTCGTTGTCATTGAAGGAGCAATGCTTCTTCAACAATGTGAAATTGATTCACACCATTGGCATTTTAACATTAAAACGAAATGACAAAGCAAGAAGCAATCGAAGCAATGCTCAACGGTAGCAAAGTTACTCATCCAAATATCACAGACTATTTGATCATGGATTCTGGAATTGTTTATAATTCAAATTTACGAGAAATATTCTTTGAATATTGGACAGGAACGTTTGAAGATAATTGGTCAATTTACCGAATGACAGAATCTGAAAAAATGTGGGTAGAAAGTTTTTAAAAGGAAAATGAATGAATCAAGGCGATAAAGTTGAACTTCAAGTCAAGAACACAGAAATGTATTCTTATGAATTACCAGAACAAGGTTCACAAGGAACTGTTCTTAAATCAACGTTCCACATGGGACTTTTACAGATGTTTGGAGTTGAATTGCCGGTTTGTCTGGTCAATTTTTCAACTGGAATCGTTTCAATATTTCCTGAAGATTTGAAGTTAATTGAAGAAACAAATTTATCTAACAATCAAGAAATAAATTGATCATGACACTTGAGAGATTAAACAAAATTCTAAAACCAAAATTTATGGTTGCTGAAATTGAGCATCGTCCCGGATATGGATTAACTTCTATTGCAGGTGAATATGAAATCTGGGTTTCAAAATATCCGGATCAAAAAGCCTTTGATTTGAAACATGATTGGATTTCACATTCCAAAGATGGCAAAGGATTAACTCTTGAACAAGCCTTGACAGACGCGTGCAGAACTTTAAAGATTGAAGACAAATGAAATTATTCACAATCAAGAATTAAATTAATATGTCACTTGGATCTAACAATGGCAGACACAGATATTCTGTGCAACATCACACTCGGAACCATCACTTCCAGCCATCCCCAAAAAGGAACAATGGATCAAGTAAATTTGGAGTATTCTTTGTTTTGATTTTATTTGGAATTTTAATGTTGATTTCCTTGTTTAAATCAATTTAAACCGTTACCTTTGTAACATGAAATTCATTAAAAATATTTTGACCTTCGTCGTTTGGGGAATTATCTGTTATCTTCTAATCCAACTTACTCTGAAACAACCTGACTGGAAATTAGAAAATGATGACCTTCGCCATGGTTGGCTTTGTATGTCAGTTGTCATTGGAATAGTTTGGACAGCCCATCAACATTTTTCTAAACAATGAAATTCAGTCCTAAAAGAAACTTGACCACAGATTGCAACCGACCATTAATTTTGGTTGAGATTGGAGTCTGGCTATGGTTTGGACCAACTGAAGATGATAAATTTCTCGTTGATGAAATCATAGGTTCACGTCCATTCTCTTCTGGAATTGATTTGTTTCAGATGTGGAAAGATACAAATATTCATCCAATTGTACTTGAATAAAATGACAATTAAAATTCACAATCCGCACCCAAATCCAGCATTCAATGAAACTTCCGAATGCCCAATTGTCCTATCAGAAAAAGCATTTTTCGTCAAATTTCCAAATAACAAGACGAAAGTGAAAAAATCTGAATCTGATTGCGTCGTTGATCCAGAAACGCCAATGTCAAATGGAGAGATATTGAATACGCAATGGACAAAAAAAGAAATCCTCAATTGGGATGAGTTATAATTATAAATTTTCTGATAATTATTTAAGGAGGATTTTAAAATGAAATCATTGATATTTATTTTTCTTTTAATCCCATTCCTTGGATTTTCTCAGAAAGGTTACCCACTTGAAAATTCACTGTATCTTGGAACTTCGGTCAACTCAGATCTCACCTCAAACGTATTTGTTCAATTTGAGCAACGGTCATCATGGGTCAAGTTACAACTAACTTACCTAACGGATTTCAAGTTAACAGAGTCGCGATTAAATGCGAAATTAGGCATCAGAGCATTGAATTGGAAAGAGGAAGATTTAGGGTTTTGGGTTTATATGCCTTATTTGAACATGAATTTAGATCCAATTGGCTATAACTCTCCTTTCTCGTTCGAGATTCAATGGCAGAAAAGATTGGCAATCGTCCTTGATACTGGATTTAAAGACGTTCAAGTTCAGGTTCGGTTCAGACAACAATTATTCACTCAGAAAAAAACTTTTAAAAAACTTCCAAATTAATTTGGTAAATTCAAATTAAGGTTATAACTTTGTAGTGTAATTAAGGAAGGAAGTAGGAAACAAATGTTCAATCATTTCTTTGTCCCGTTCGAATTAATACTGGTAAGACAAAGTTACTTCTGAGATGATCCCGCAGGGAGATAGCAATTCGGGTTTAACGGAAACGACTCAGACCTTACTTAATTGCAGTTTAAATTCAAGTAAATGAAAAAGTCAAAAATCATTTGGCAGATTGAAATTAAGGTTTTATCTTTGTAAGGTAATTAAGAGGAACAAGAACCTGGAAACGGGTTTAGGAAGGTGGGAATCCTTTACTTCGTGTAATGCGAAGAAATAGTTTAAACGAAGAGAAAAACGCCTCGAAATTACATTTTGGGTCAACTTTGGTAGTGAATATGATCTAAAACAAAACCTAATCAATGATTCAAAGAAATAATATTACTTTGATAGATTAGGATTTCTGGAAAACAGAATTTAGTCTCGAGAGGTCATATAATAATTGGGTTCAAATCCCAGTTGATCCACAATTTAAACTTTGGTTATTGATATGAAAAAGTCAAAAATCATTAAGATTAAGAAGCGAATCAAATTGATTTGCGGAATTGAACTTTATTCAGTTCCAAAGAAAAGAATCAAGAAGTTCGCTGAAATGTTTGGTTAATGAGAACATTGAAAGAAAGAATTGGAAGATTGAATACTTGGCTGACTTATGAAGTAATTGTGTTTTTATTCTTAACTGGATATTTATCATTTAACTTCAACAAGTCAGTAACAGTTGGAACAGGAATGTTGAGTTTGTTGTGGGTAGAATTAATTTATCTCATTTATCTGAACTTGAAGGAAAGAGAACGTTAGACAGTGTGTACGGGGAAATTAAAATTTCCTCCAGGGCAGAGTTGAAGTCAAATCTTATCCTCCGTCAATAGGGACGGATAAAACGTCACAGGGAGATAGAAGAACGTTGCAAAACTTCACGTTTGACTGATGAATTGCCCTCCACTTGTTTTAGAATATATTTTGGTGCTGTATTTTAATTGGTTAGAATACCGGGCTTTCAACTCGGAGACGGCGGATCGTAACCGCTCAGCACTACAAATTTTTAATCCTGCTTTGAAGTAAACAGGCGAAATGCGAAAGACCTTTCAAGGAATAAGCCAGATGTTTCAGCATCGTTGTTTATGGAAAAGATTTGTTGGCATTTGGTTCTATCGGAAAGGTGACTAAGAAACGGAGCCTAGTGTCTGAGACAGTGTAATCACCGACACAGAGTCTTAATTCCAGACTGAAACTGGACAGGATTGATTTAAAAAACGGTGGCGTAACCAATAAGTCAGCCGAAATTTGCAAAGAAATGATAATGGTGACGGGCGGAGAAAGTGCCGCACACGGAAGGTTGGCCGAGTGGGCGATGGCGCTGGTCTTGAAAACCAGAGGACGGTAATCATTCCGTTCCGTGAGTTCGAATCTCACACCTTCTTCCGTGATTGTAGCTCAGTTGGTTAGAGCGTCGGTTTGTGGTTCCGAAGGTCGTGGATTCGAATTCCACCTATCACTCTAAATTCTCCATCGTGCCGGAATTGGTAGACGGGAGTGTGGACATAAGCGAATAAGGATAGGCTTGATGAATAGAATAGTCAAGTTTCAGGTTCAACGCCACAACCACTTTGCTCATAACAACCTGACGTAATTGGGCGATCAAAGTTCGAATCTTTGCTTTGGAGAATTTTTTTATTAAAATAATTTGGTAATCTGAAATAAAGATTTTATCTTTGTTGAACAAAAATAACAATTATGCAAAAGTTCACGAACAAAGAACGAAAAAGATATAATCGATACGTTGATTATCACAATGAAGGTGAAGCCAAGGGAAATGGAGCGTTATCAGTGTTGACAGCAGTCTGTATAATTGGTGGATCCTTCACAGAAGGAATATGGGTGCAGGGTTGCTTTATTTTAGCGGTTGTATTTGGTATGGGGTTGATATTCAGTGGAGTTCATATTAATGATCCTCATCGAGATTTGAAATGAGCAAACTTCATAAATTAAAGGTGGAAATCGAAAAGAATCCAAGGATTTGGTTTCACATCATTTATAATTTGATCCATAAAGGAACGCAGCGATATGAAAATATCTATCACTATGGAGCCAAGTTAGATGAAAATAAAAAATTTGTTCCGGATAAAGATTCGGAAAGTTACAGAGGATTTGTCAAATCAGTTCTAGCAAAAACTGAATATTCAGATTATCTCATAAGATAAAATCAGATACGTCTTTTCAGAGAATTGGCTTCTAAGTTATTGCAATCTTGGCGGCGAGGATTTGAAATACAGATATTGAAGCGACTCCAGGTCGTTGCAGCCAATCCAAGGTTGGCGTAATTCAGGTTTGATTCCTGACTGATTTTTTTAAATAGATTGGGGAATTGGATTATATCAAGAATAAATTAAATGCAATTAATCTGGGTTCTGGGACTGCTTGATGTGGTCACCTCTCTTGCACAGAGGAAAAACAGATGAGTTTGATGCTCATAGAATCCACCAGTAAGTAAAAACTTGAGTTCCGATATAACGTCGAAAGCGTGAAGGAATAATTCAGGATAAGTTCCGTACTTCTCGAATATAGAATAAACCTGATAAAATTTAAAATAAAAATTATGAATTTCCTCATTGACGGTTATTCAACTTTGATTGCAGTTTGGTTATTGATCTCTTTATTTGAAGATAGATTGATTGCCATTAAATTCAAAGATTTCATTCCATTGATCGGCCTTGTCTTTTGATGTATGATTTCTTAGAAGGAGAAAGATAAAATTTGGATCACTGAGGCAATTGGTAGACCTTAGATTTTTAGAAAGTCTAGTTTTCTCCGTTCGAGTCGGAGGTGATTCACATTTTTAATTTGGTCCGGTGATGGAAATGGAATACATGACGTGCTTAAACCGCGTTGCCTTCGGGATTAAGAGTTCAAATCTCTTTCGGACTACTAAAATTCTTTAATATGAAATTAATTGCGATTCTTTTTTTAACGTTCGTATCGTTCAATTCATTTGGACAGCAATCCAGACCTGAAATAGTTAAAAATCAGGGCATTTTCGCCAATCACTTTGCACCCGATTCGATTAAAGATTATCGAATTGAATCTTGTAATTGTGAAAAATCTCTCGCAAAGTTTAGAGATCCATTCAGACAAGTTTGGCCCGTGTTTTTGGATGTTGATAAAGATCAGATATTTTATCTGAGTCAAAGACCTGATATCACCAGAACTAAAATCGTCTTTGACAGAGTTGCGATAAATTAAATTTTAAAACATGAGAAACGAATTAAAATATCTTTCACTGCCTTTGTTGGCATTTTTGATTTATCTAGGTAATATCTATTTATATCAATCAAAAATCTTCCAATTGACTTATCTGACACTTCCACTATCATTATATGGATATTACAGATATTGTCGATACATTTTTAACACTTAAAGCCCTTTGGGCAAACTAAAATCATTTTCAAAATGAAACACATTAAGTTCTTTATTTTCTTCGCCCTATTGGGCATTTATCAATTTTCACAAACTGGTTGCACTGGCTGCAATCGTCCGGAACCTAATTTTGAAGGGGTTCTAATGGAAAATTGCGGCAAGAATGGATTGTCGGATTTCAAAATTGTAACTGGAAGTCAAGGTCCACTTGGTCCGTGTAGTGAGTTGTACCAAGTGCCAATGTATGAGCAAAAGGCGGATGCTCCAGAATTGGGTGTAACCACAAATGATGGAGGTTATTATAAAGTTGATCCGACGTATGCTTATGAAGCAATTCGAGGAAAAGGTCCAGAAATTATTTTTAATTACAAGCACGTTAATCCGGCAGACGTTTCAGGTTTCATGGATAACATTGAATCTAATATTTTGAACCAATTAGTTTTAGATGCATATCAAGAAGAAGCGAGGAAATTTGCAACTGACGAACTTTTGAAGAATGTTGCTAAATATGAACTTGCTGTTGAAGCACGTTTGAAGACTGCATTTACTGGAAAGTTCTTCAATCTGATGACTTTGCGATCAGGACTTCGTCCTCCAGAATCAATGATTAAGGCGATTGAAAATAGAAACAATACGATTCAACAAGCAGAACAAGCCAAGAATGAATTGGAAATTGCAAGGATGGAATTAGAGAAAGCGAAGATTTATCGGGAAAAGGACTTGGTCAAAACTCAAGGTTTAACGAAGGAAATTTTGCAAGATAAATGGATTGATGCAATTCGGAATACTGATAATAAGGTGATCATTACTGACGGAAAGACTCCAGTAATCGTCAATCAACAGTAAGGTAAAATTTATTTTGAAAAAACTTGGATAATTATTTGTTAAATTGAAAAACAATACTTATCTTTGTAGTGTAATTAAGGGAAGAAAAAGCGCCCTGTCGTATTTGCCCGTAATAAAGACGAAAGCCTTCCAAAGGCGTATTTGGATCGTGTAATAAAGTAGGGGAGCAAATTATATCCTTTAAATTACTGAGTTAAAGAAATGACGGAGTTGGTTCTTGTTTGTTAGTATGTTCTAAATTGATAGAAGAATCAAACTAAATCAAGGGAGTAAGTCAACTATTGGTTGGTTGAAGCGTTCTGTAAAATCGTAGCCTAATAAGCCGTTGTTGGTTCAATTCCAACTGCTCTCACAGAATTAAATTAAGTCCTTTAAGCAACACTTTGGTAAGATGCGTCCGGTTGAAACCCGGAAGAGTTCGGTTCGAGGCCGGAATAGATAGTGAAAATTCTAAAAGTTCGATACTTATATGAAAATATAAGGAGTTACGAACTTGAAAAAGAAAAGACATTATTTAGTTTATCAAATTACAAATTTAATCAATCAAAAGATTTACATAGGAATTCACTCAACTGAAAATGTTGATGATGGTTATATGGGATCTGGAAGTTATTTGAAGGTTGCAATTAAAAAGCATGGAATAGAAAATTTCGTTAAAGAAATACTATTTGATTTTGATAATGCAGAAGAGATGATTCTTAAAGAATCTGAATTAGTTGATAGAAAATTCATTGCAAGAAAAGATGTTTATAACATTAAATTGGGTGGAGAAGGATGGTTAACTATTGATTCAATTTCAGTTAAAGATTCCGAAGGTAATTGTTTCAGAGTTCATAAAACAGATGAACGTTGGTTAAGTGGTGAATTAGTTGGCATAAATGTTGGAAAGGTGACAGTTAAGGATGAAGAAGGAAATATCCAAAGAATTTCAGTTGATGATCCAAGATGGATTTCTGGAGAATTGACCCACACTTGTAAAGGAAAATGCACAGTAATTGATAATCAAGGAAAGACATTTATGTGCTTTATTGATGACCCCAGACTTTTAAATGGAGATATAAGACATATTAATTCTAATAAAATGACTGCGGTTGATGTTCATGGAAAATATTATCACATAAGTATTCATGATCATAGGTTAAAATCTGGAGAATTATTTAATATGTTTAGTGGAAAGACTCACTCAAACATATCTAAAAAAAGAATAAGCGATGCGAGTAAAATTCATCAGAAAGGAGAAGGTAATTCTCAATATGGTTCTTGTTGGATTCATAATGACTTTAAAAACAAAAAGATAAAGAAAGAAGAACTTGATTCATTTTTATTAGAAGGATGGATTAAAGGAAGAAAAATGAAATTTTAAATTAATTGGACCTGTAATTCAATTGGAAGAAATTCATCGTTCTAAGGTGAAAGTTGGGGATTCGAGTTCCTCCAGGTCTACAAAACAACGTAATTTATGAAATATTTATTAGTCACTTGTCACGATTACAAGGGTGGAGAAATTGGTGAAACTGGAATTTATGATTCAATTGCAGAATGTCTAGATAACGTCAGTGATGACATTGGTGAAAGTTTTGAAGACTATATTGCGAATAAAAGAGAGGTTGTTCAGAATAGAGAGATATATGCTAGTGGTGATGGCTATTGCTTTCAAATTCAACCAATGAAAGGTTATAAATTAAAAGACGCATTAGATGATGAAGAGTTGTTGAAAGCAGTTGATGAAATAACCATTGTTGATTACGAAGCAACGAAGAAACGATGGGGAATTGAATAGAATAATCGCGGGATACGCATAAATGGTGGTGTATCAGATTTCCACTCTGAAATAGAATCGGTTCGATCCCGATATCCCGTACAATTGTAAAGGAAAATCTCTAAATGTTATCTGTTCGATTATTGTCTATTTCGCAGAGAGTCAACGGGAGATTAACCAATGAAATAGACAGTTTAAATTGCCTCCTTAGCTATAACCGGATAGAGCGAAAAGTTGTTAACTTTGGGGTTGGAAGTTCGAATCTTTCAGGAGGCGCAGTATTATTTTTAATCTTATTTTGGCCCATTGGTCTAACTGAATAAGGCACAGAACTTCGGATTCTGAAGATGTAGGTTTGAATCCTATGTGGGCTACAATTTTATTCCGGATTGTCCGAGTGATCGAAGGAAATAGATTTGTAATCTATCGGCATTTTGCCCATCAAGCGTTTGAATCGCTTATCCGGATCAATTTAAATCTAATTTATGCAACATTTTCTAATTGGATCCAGGTTATTCGTGAAATTATTCCCTGATAATTGCAAGATTCAAAAACGTTTGAAAGATAATACTGATTATGATGTCTTGGTTGAAAACGAACCAACTCCAGAAGATGTAAAATATTTCAAGGAATTATATGGTTCAAAGACTGAATTGCATTGGATTCCAATTTTGTGGAAAATAATAGAAGGTCCAATACGTAGAAGTGAACTAGGTTTTCCAACTCAATCATTTCTTAGAAACATTTATTTCACCTTGAAAGCATCTCACGTTCCATTTGATAAAGTTCACAAGGATAAAACTTTCTTTGATTTATTTTTAATGGCTGAGGAAGGTTGTAAAATTATTGAACCTTTATTCTATGAATTGCATGATTCTTGGACTGAGAAGTTTGGAGAGAAATGGAGAGCAGATTTTACAAAAGAATCATCTGAATTCTTTGATGATGCCGTAAGTCGCGAAAACGTTCACGATGAATTGCATGAAGCGGTTAAATATTATGACGTTCCTGCTTTTAAATTTCTCCAAGAACCTGCCCAGACAACTGTTTGGGTTGATCCAGAAAAGTTTAATTCGGTTTCAGAACATATTCGTCAAAGGGTTGTGATTGAAGAAGCACAGACATTAGCGTTGGAAAGGTTCATTTTAACTGGAATAATCAAGAACAAGAAAATTGCTTATCAAAAATGCCTAAAGGGATTGGTCGATAGACTTGCTCCTTTATGGATGATCATTTACATAATTAACAATTTAAACTTTTTTCTAAATTACGACGAAGATTATGGAAAGACTTACCTTCAATCAAATTTCTGATTTAATCAAGCAAAAAGAATGGGGAGATGATTTCATCATTGGATTAGATGTTGATGATGAAAATTTAGTCGATTCAACCGAAGATTATACCTTGACACTTGGAACAATTAAAAAAGTTGAATCCGGTGGATTTGAATCTGACAGTTATTATTCATCTGTCAAAGTTTTCAGAGTTTATCATTTCATCGAACATGATGTTTTTATCAGATTTACTGGCTGGTTAGAAAGTTACGATGGATGTCAGTTTGAAGAATTATCTCAAGTTCACCCAGTTGAAAAAACAATCACGGTTTATGAATAACACTCAGGAAAAATTTGCTGAAAGTTTTGATAAATTTCAAGATGAATTTCCACTTCAAGACTTAGTTGGAGGAGATATTAAGGAAGATGTTAGTTGCGTTCTCGGAAACTTTGAATGTAAAGATGTCAAGAATGAATATGATTTTGACGGTCAAGCCGAACTTGAATCTGTCTATTTCTTCAAAGATTTAGATCTTTACGTCAAATTTATTGGCTGGTATCGGTCATTTCACGGAACAGAATACGTTAAATATCAATTCGTTAACCCAATAGAAAAATTAGTCACAATTTACGAATGAACTTTTCAGAATTAGTCATTGGATCGTTGTATCGATATGAAATGGAAATTGCTCAAGGAGAATTCCAGGGAATAAAAATAGAACAAATCGTGAAATATTTAGGTGAAGATTCAACCAACGTTTTGTTTGAAGTTTACGAAGATTTAACTCCACATATTTCATCTGTTTATCGGGAACATAATAAAATGGATATTGGTGTCGGAAGTGTGATAAGAACCGGACGTCCTGCAATTAGTCATTATTTCAAACAATTATAAAATATGAATAAACTTACATTTGAAGAAATCAGTGCAATCATCAATTCAGACCTTTTCTCAGAAAACGATTGTGATCCAGAAAGATGGATGCATGAAGCCGTTCCAGAATCAGCCGATGACATTGATGAAGAAGGTGAATTCAAAGAAGAATTTGCCAAATTAGGTAAATTTGAAATGGTAGATGAATTTGGAGGAGAAGGTCAAGGTGATCAATATTGGAAAGTTTATCACTTCATCGATCACGGAATTTTCATCAGTTTTGACGGATGGTATGCAAGTCATCATGGTTCAGAATACAATCACATGAGTCAAGTCAAATCCAAAATTGTCGAAAAGACAGAATGGGTTGCAGTGAAATAAAGTAAAAGGAACTTGAAAGCGTAGCAGGATGGTTCCAAACGCGGAGGCTCATTGGCGTGACTGGCCGGTTCCAACCCGGTAATTCGTAAGAGCAGTTTAGAGTTCGAATCTCTACCTTCGTGCAAAAATAAAATAAAATGACTTTTAAATCAAACGATCATCCCAATTACAGATTAATAACTGAACGATTCACGCTTCTTAGTTTATATCCAGATATTTGGCTTCAAGTTAAGAAAAAATCTTGGTTTGGATTCAATTATTGGAGTTCGGTGTGGGAAGGAAGTCAAAGTATTAATTTGCAGAATTGGAACCCAGAACGATTTACAAATGAATTAAATTTTTGCATTCGTTCATATGAAAAATATTTAGAAGATTGGAAGGATCTGAGAAAATAATTTGAAAAAGATCTTTAGATTTACTTGGTAGTCTGAAATAAAGGGTTTATCTTTGCGTATAATTAACCCACAAGGGGATTTAAAAGGAACTTGATTATGAAACCTTATCGCAATTGCGATAAAATTGATTTAACTTTTTAACCGTCTAACTTGAACGTTACCAAGTTTGTTCGAATAATATTTATTTAACCTCGCCAGTCTTGTCAACTTGGAGATGATTGTATTCATTCAATGTGCAGCCACTAATCGTGAAGGTAGCATAGAGGTAAATAAAATAAATATTGAAAAGAACGAAGCCGACATAAATGTTTATTTATATTTGATCGAACGTGTCGTATAATTGGTAGGTATGTTGCCCTGTCACGGCAAAGGTCGGAGTTCGAGTCTCGCTAAAAGGAGTGAATCCCTTTTATAGTTCAGTTGGTAGAACACTTGTAAACTAAAAAATGCAAATCTGAATAAATAACCGAACAGCACATCACAACTTTCAGGGGAAAGGGCTTGGTTATTGATTAAAATTTATTTTTGCCCTCCCTGAGCCAAAAGAACATCAACAGCAACTTTAAATCAACGAATTTGTAAATCGAAAAAAGATGATGTTCTGATTTTTTAAGCCGGGTTATGCAAGCGGTCTACGCAGATTGTATTACAAACAATTGATCGTTGGTTCAAATCCAACACCCGGCTCAAACTAAAATAAATTTTCAAAATTATGAGATCGAGATCTTCAAACGCAACAATTCCAGAATTAACCAATTTTTTGAAAACGATCAGAACAAAATGCCAAAAAAATAAAGTTACCAATCTTCAAAAACATTGTTCTGCTTGGAATATTGATTGGTCAGTCGCTACGGTTCTTCGAGGAATCGGTATCGTTGAAAAGTTAAATGGTCGGTATAAATGGGTTGCTGAAAAGCCTAATGAAAATATGGCGCATTTAATTCGCGAAACGGCCAATGAATATAAACAATGCTCAATATGAAATTTGATTTAAAATAAATTTGGTAGATTGAAATTAATCAGGTATCTTTGTAAAATAAATTTCAGAAAAAATTAGTTAGTGGCGAAAGATAGACGCAACAGACCTAAAGTTGATTCTGCAAAGGTTCGGTCAAAACCAGTGAGATGAATCGTTCAGGTATCGAATCCTGACTAATTAATTTTAATTTTATAAGAAACGAAATTTTCTGTTAGTCGAGACTGAAAATTCTTTGGGGTTAGATACTTATTCATAGTTTCATCAGAGTTTTGTTCGTTTCTTTTTAATCCAAAATGGTTCCGTGTCCGATTGATAAGGTGATGCTCTGCAAAAGCATTTATATTGGTTTAAGTCCAATCGGAACCTCAAATTAATTTTTAATCCAATTCTTCGGGAAACGATCTATTGGTGAAGTTACGCGGTCTGGAGCCGTGGTTAGTGTCAGTTCGAATCTGACTTTCCCGACATTTTATTCTAGTTAGAAAATAAGTAGGTCTTTGATATTGAACCTAAATCAATATTTAATTTTGGCCTCTTCGTATATTGGTATTACACCGCGCTTTGATCGCGGGAAAGCATTGGTTCGATCCCAACAGAGGCTTCTAAAATAAAATTTTTAAATATGAATATCAAAACAGGAAAAGTTCAGATTGAAGAATCTGAATACGAATATTGGCTGTCGTTTCATATAACTGGGAAGAAGAAATGGACTGATTTTTCAGTCTTAATTTCTTTTACTAAAAATAACTGTGAAGATATTTCATCCGCTTCGGCGACATTTCCAAATGATTATTTGGCAAAAAAGTTTATCAAAAATTTCACTGGAGACGATCTAAAATCTTTAATTTATTAATTTATGTCAAAATCACTCGCCAAAATTATTTCAGCAACAATCAAAAAGATTGCAAAAGTCAATTTCACAACCACGGAGAAGTTGAAGAATGGGCAAAAACTTTAAGGAAAAATTAAAGACAATTGGTCACTCTTTAATCTGCGTTGGATTAGGATTGGCAATTGGGTTTCACATTTTACCTTATTATTTTTCAAACAAGTGGATGGACGTTTCACTTGAAACAGGCATTGAAGTTGGAAGATATTCTGTTCATAGAGAATTAAAAAGAGGATTTTGCATTGTGCAAGAAAACCAAGTTTTATTCTATCCAGATTCAACCTATTATATTATTTTAAAGAAAGGTAATTAAACATGAAGAATAACGATTGGCTGTGTTTACCGGTAATGATATTCGGGTTTTATCCAAAACATATAATTGAAAAGGCGAAGAGGGTTAAGAGTCATGATCAGGAACTTGGAGAAGTTGCTGCTGCAATTGCAAAGAACGAAGGTATTGATGATTTTGTATTTACCAATAGATGGATTCCAAGGGATAAATTTGAACTTTTAAACGGAATTGAAGAACATCCAGAATATGAAGATCGTTCCTTGATGGAATTTGATGATGGCGATTTCATCATTGTCAATTTACCTCATACCAAGTTGATGGGTAAGATTCACCGATTGATGTGTGCCGAAGGGCAATATCGAGAGTTAGGTGAAGAAGGAACAGAAGTAACTTTCATTCCAGTATCTCAGGAAGAACGGGATGAAATGGAAGATGAAGATGACGAATAAAATTTTATAATATGATTGATATTTTATTCTTAATTGGTTTTTGGATTTTAATTTTTTCTCTTGCAGTTTTGTTTGGAAATGAACTTAAAAGGCGTAATTAAAAAAAATAGTTAGATGCAATTCAAAAATTACAAGAAGCAAGATGTTGATTTAATCGATCACTGTCTTGAATATTTAGGTTACTTTCCTGACTTGAAAGTTCACATTGGTTGTGATTCAATTGCAGTCAATGGAAAAATTACCTATTTCGCCGTTGTTGCTTTCCGTTATGGAACTAACGGCGCTCACTTCATTTACCACAAAGAAGTCGTTCCAATTACTTCAAAAACGAATGGTAAATGGGGAGTCTTCATGAAATTGCGTCATGAGGCTGAACTTTCAATTGCAATTGCCAATCTGTTATCTGAAGAAATATTTTCCAAAGATCAGATTATTCTTGAATTAGATTTCAATAACATTGTTGACACGTTGTATAAAGGTTTAATTCCTGAAATGCAGGGATTGGCTACTTCAATGGGTTATCATTGCATGGTTAAGTTCAAAGATGACCTTTATAGAGGTCAAGTCGTAACGGAAGATTTAATTGCTGTTAAGGCTGCTGATCATTTATGTCAAGGCGTTGCTTAAAAATTAAACATATTTGAATGACAATTTACATTTTACTCATTGATGGTTCCTGCTTTGTCAAAGAAGCGATTTCTCCAGCAGTTGCATTTAAAGCACTTTGGAATGAAAAGTTTTTTGATTATGAATTTGAAGATTTCATCAACGAAATCAATCTAGTCGAGTGGAAGGACTTGAAAAATCGTTACATCAAAAATTACAAGAATAAAAAGAATCCAATTGAGATATTTGACTTGGGTTCTGAATATAAATTAAAAGAATATTTAAAAGTTAAACCAAGTAAAAAACCAGTCAAAGAACTGGAAGAGGAATTTGAATTATGAACGAAACAAAACATTTCCCAAGTCCGAATGAAGTTTATGCTTTTCCAAAAAGCGTCATGTTAGGAATTGAATACATTAATGAAAGATTGAAGCGCCATGATTTCAGTTTCAAACCTGATTATGGAATTCAACGTGTTTATCAAGAAATGAAATCACTGCTGTTTGATTGTGGTTGGGAATTGAGTAAGGACGTTGATAATAATTGGAAAATTGAACCAAAGAAATAAAGATGAAATATCAAATACTCAAAGGTGATTCAATTCAATTCAAACATTTGAAGACTGGATTGCCCGTTAAACTTTATCGCATCATTGCGTTAAAAGAATTTGAATCTCCGGGTGGATTAATTAAGGAAGGTGAAATTGGAGGATTCATCCAATCAGAATCTAATCTTTCACAAGACGATTCAAGTTGGATTGCACAGATGGCGAAAGTCATGGACAAAGTTCAATTGAAAGATTCATACATTACGAACGATGCAATTCTATTTGAACGTGGAACGATTGAAGATTCATTAGTTTCAGGTAAAGTTAGAGTTTGGGGAGATGCTTGTATTTCAAAATCAATGATATCTGACAATGTTGACATCTATGATCAAGCAATCGTTGAAGGTTCAAAAATTAAAAATTCATGTGTTGTTTGCATGAAAGGGAAAGTTATCAATTCAGAAATGAGAGATGGTTCTAGAGTTGCAGGAACTTCATTTGTCACTGATTGTAAACTCTTTGATCAATCGGAAGTTAAAGGATCGTCAAATGTCACCAACTGTCATTTCTCAGGTAGAACCGTAATTTCAAATGGAACTTTGAGAAATGAATCTAGGAACGAAGCAATTGAATTAACCGTTACAACAAACGCAAGTTAAGATGAAAAAACTTTTAAGTCTTTTAGGATTCATTAAGGGATACGGAAAATAAACTTTGAGTTGGAGCGTATTTAAAGCAAAGTGCAATGTTCTGACGGGAAATCCTCACGTCACTCCTGAGTTATTTGCCTTTACAATTGCAGATGCTTATGTGACTTGTATTTCAATGCACTTTGATTCAATGTCAGGAATGGGGGTCGTGACGACATTTGCTCCAAAGTTACCATTGTTGCAACAACAGATTTTGATGAATTGTAATTTAAATCGTCAAAGTCATGCTGATATTGATTTACTAGGTCAAGTTGGGCCAGCGTTCGTGAATATGTGGCCAGGAGAAATCATAATTGGTCCCACTGGAATAACCACAGTGACTTCTGGAGGTACTTGGTCAAATACTAAGGTTCCACCAAATACTAATTTTCAAGTAATTCTAAATGCCTTGGTTGCTGCTTGCAGAGTTCATTTAACAACATTAACTGGAACTTACGTTTCAACCGTAATTGTTCCACCACCAACAGTTCCTTGGACAGGAGCGTTGTTCAGTTGCCTTCCGTAACAAAAAATAAATAATATGAAATCACATTTTTTATCACAACTTTCAGGAATTTGTTCAGGTATTTGTATAATGTCAGGATTAATAGAAAATGACTCAACTAGATATTCGTCGTTTTGTTTAACTGGAGTATTATCTTTTGTTTTGTTATTTTGGTCTATATCTGAGCGAAAGCATGAATCAAATAATTAAATTTAAAAAATAAAATGTTCAAAAATTTCACAGAATCTTACGCTTGGAAAATTATGTGTTTCCTAGCATTTTCATGCGTTGGAATAAAATCTATATTTCATCCAGAATCAATTCATCTTTGGTTCATTCAGGCAATGGGTCTTGTTTGGATCATTGATGCATTTTTAAAATTGTTGGAGATAGCAGCCAAGTATCTCGAAAATAAAATAAAGGAATTGGAGGATAAACCTTGAATCAAATAAAAGAAATCCAAGAAAAACTCGGAATACCTCAAACTGGTATCTTAGACGAGTTTACTCAAAGTGCATGGAAAAATTATTCAATTAAGAATAATATTCCTTACGAACCATTAGTTGGAGATGGAATTGAACCTGAAGAATATCACGATCCAAACATTGGATTTTTAACCACTGATAAACAAGATGCTCCGAAGATAAATCAATATCCTTTGAAGAAAGGCCAATTCCAAGTTGGACCTACCAAGAAAGAATATCTTTTCCTTCATTTCACTGCTGGATGGGAAAATCCGTACAATGTTGTGAATGATTGGAACAATGATACTCGTGGTTCGATTGGAACTCAATTCGTCATTGGTGGAAGAAATTGTCAAACCTTAGTTGACAAATATGACGGTGAAATTGTTGAATGCATGAATTATAAAAATTATGCTTGGCATTTAGGAATTGGAAACGTACATTTACACCGAAATTCAATAGGAATTGAAGTTTGTAATTTTGGCCCCTTAACTAAGGTTGGAAGCGATTATTTTTCTTGGGCTAATAAAAGGGTCGTTCCTTCAGAGATAGTTCAACTAGCAAAGGATTTCAGGGGTTATAAGGCGTTTCACAAGATAACCAACGATCAACTTCACGCGATGAACTTCTTGATTGCTAAAATTGCCAAAGATACTGGAATTGATCCAACCAAGGGATTGAAAGAAAGATTGAAGAAAATGGATCCTTACAAGGCGTTTGGTTATGATCCTGAAATTAAAACTGGAGCAATTAAAGGTTTGTTCTGTCATACAAATGTTTCAGGTCCAAATAAATGGGGTGGATTTTCCAAGTGGGATTTAGCACCTCAAGACGAGGTCATTGATTTAATAAATTCACTTTAAATTTAATGATATGAAACCTTTTGGATCAATCACGAATAGAACTTTTTGGAATGATTGGTTTGGGAAAATCAAGAATATTCCTTCAGCTAAATTGCGGAATGAAATTTCTAAAAAAGAAAACCCAAATCAAAAGACCGAAGTTCAACTTCCAATAATCAAATCACGAACGACATTAAAAAATAACTGGAAAAAAGACGAAGGTCTATGCTAAAAAAAGACGACAAAGTTATCCTCGAAAACAGAGGAATAAAAGAATTCGGAACCATTGTTAGAAAATGGCGAAGGAAAGATATTACTTATTTCAACGTCATGACTGAACGTGGGATAAAATTGGAAGGTGTGACAACTGATTGCTCTTTTCCTTGTTATATCAACGAGGATTTATCCATTAAATTTAATTTAAAGAAAGATGACAAAGATTGAAGAAATACTATCAGCAATAGATCATAATCATCCTTATCTTGTAATTCAAGAAATGATAAAAGAATACGCCGAATTCTACGCTCAACGATGCTTAGAAATTGCTGCTGAAAAAGCAGAAATGAAACAACGTGTTCCTGGAAACGGTTATTCATTGATTGTTGATAAAGATTCGATTATAAATATTAAATTGCCCAAACACGATGACTAAATTAGAAGACCTTTTACTTCCACCAAACATCTTGAAAAAGAAGGAAGAACTAAATAATGAAATAGATTCTTTCATTGAGCAGAACTTTACAAAGCAGGAAATTGACGCAATAATTGATGATGGAGGAATTACTGGTGTTCCGTTGACTTTAGATGAAATATCTGAATTGGAATATAGGAATTATCCAAATGCAGCAATTGACGAAGCACCTTCTTTTTTAATTCCAGAAGATGTAATTGAAGAACAAAGAGAATTGGCAGAACTTGGAATGGATGATTATGTCAAACATCTTGAAGATGATGAACATTATGTTGATCACGAAGATTATGCTGATCAATTATTCAATGATGAAACATTTCAAGGTTCAGAACTTCAAAAATCATTACTTGAATTTGAAGATGATTTAACCAAAGCCGTTTCAGAAGAAATAGATAAAGAGATTGCTGAAATTAAACTTCCATTATACCTCATGAGCGATGCTGAAATTGTTGGTTATCCAGATGAAGAATTTCAGGAAGAGATTTATGATTGGGTCAATGCAAAATTACCAAAACATAATTTTTCAGTTAAAGATTTAGGTGCGGGTAGAGGAGATTTCTATGGAAGATTAATTAATCCGCCAGAATGGGAATTTTCAAAACCAAGTGCAATTGACTACTTTGGAATTGAATCTAATCCGAATCTATGTCGAGTTGGAGAGCAGAAATATCCAGGAATCAAATTAATCTGCAATGATTTCAACGACGTTTCAATTCAAACTGATTACACAATTTGCATCGGAACTTTGAATGATGATCACGGATTCAATAAATGGGATTATTTTAACAAAACTTTAAATCATTCATTATCTAATACAAAAACAGCGATTTTATTCGTCTTACAGGGCAATTGTTACGGGGAATCGGGTCATTTAGACTATCCAATTCCAGAAGTTGTTCATAGATTGCTCGATGGAAAGAGATATGAAATTGATAATTCAAGATTGGAGGATATTTACTTGTTGACCGTGCATATTGGCGGTTACAACTAAAAGGAATCTTAAATGATTCCACCTCATATCTTTTATGTCAGTTAATTGTAGATTTGGAATCAACCAAGAAAAAGTAAAACACCTCGGAAAGTATTTTGGAAGCATTGATTTTGAAGTCGCTTCTACCAACAGAACTCAATTGAGAATTAAAGAAAACCAAGTTCACGCAGGAGATTTTCTAATCGGGAACAAAAGTTACAAATGTACGTTGGATGATTTGGACGTTATTTCTGAAGAAGCAAAACTTGGGGAGGCTTGGATTCATGGAATTCAATATGATTGCACTCCGAAGGAATTGGAACGCATTGTTGAAACTTGTCAATTAGCCAAGCAAGTATTTTTCCAGAAGTATAGATTTGGAATGTAGACTTAAATTCTGCTGTTCATTAAAAAAGCCTAACGGGAACTTAATCCTATTAGGCTTTTTGAGTTTAAAGTGCTGTTAATCATTCAAGCAATTATCAACCCCTTCACACCCAAAAGTTTCTTCATCATGCATTGCACGGTTGGCGTAATTGTTTGAATCTTCCATCAAATCTTCCTGATTCTTACTGAAGATGTTTGCTTCCTTTCGACTGTTGAACTCTTTACAAACACCAAAATTTACACAAGATTCAAACGTCATTTCCTGACCATGATATCGAATTTCATCAGTGGGTTCTGCTTCATAAATATTTCCACAGAAAAACCTATCCGTGATTCCTTTGCATTGAAATAAAAAGAATTTCTTCATGATCTTGTTTGTTTCGTTTAAATTAATACTGTAAAGGTAAGTTAACTTCTAATTACTTTCAGATTTCATCCCATCATTAACAAATTATTAACAGAAAAAAACTTTGAAAATAGACCTCACAAAATTTGGAATTGTCATTTATTTTAACTAACTTTGTCAAGAACGAAAATGTAATTGAATGTTGATACTTATTAGTTAAAGATAGTAAAAGAAAACCAATTACCAAAACAAATTTTTAATTTGGTTTGCCGGATCAAACACGGTGTGTTTGCCTTAGTGGAACGTTTAAATAAAGTAAAAGTTCAACCAAGTTAGATTAACAATAACGGGCTAACTATATTCAATGAAGAAATTCTTCCCATACTTAATTTTATTTTCAGCAATTTTAATTTCAGTCACAGGTTCCTTCTTTTCCATTTATGGATTAGGAAAGTTATTTGGTGGACATCAACTTGGTGCGACCATCATCGCATTCTCGTTTGAATTTGGAAACATTGTTACTGCTGCTTCGTTGAAATACTTCTGGAAGTTCTTACCTCCATTCCTGAAATATCCACTGATCGTTGTTGTTTTGATTCTGACCTTGATAACGTCAATGGGATTATATGGTTATCTTTCAGATGGTTATCAAAAGACTGCGATGAAAGATGAAATAGTTCAAAGACGTTCAGGGTTAGTCAAGTTAAAGAAAGATAATTTCCAACTTAGAATTGATGATTACAAGAAAGAATTGGATGGAGTTAATAATTCTATTTCAACTTTGACTACTGGATTGAATACTAATTCACAGACTCAACAAGTGATTAAAGGTCAGGTTGTAACCAATGTTCAAGTCACTTCAAAGAAAGGAATTGAAAATCAGTTATCAATATCCAACGATAGAAAGTTAACTTTGAACTCCAAAATTGAAGGATTGCAAGATTCAGTTCAAAGGTTAGAACTTGAAATGATTGAGATTGAAGCCAATAATTCAAATGCATCAGAATTAGGACCTTTGAAATACTTGGCTGAGCTAACTGGTTCTCCAATGAACAAGATTGTTAACTGGTTAATTCTCATGATTGTAATTGTATTTCAACCTTTAGCAATTATGTTAATTTTGGTTTCAATGTTTGCTTTCAAGAATAATCACTATTTAACTAGAGATTCAAAGAAACCAAGAACTCCAAAAGTTAAAGATAAATCTTTAATTCAACCAGATGAAATTAAAGAAATGACTTTAAATACAACTGAAGAACCTCAGGTCAAACCGAAGAGAAAATATAATAGAAAGCCCAAAGGGCAAACCACAAAGGTAAAAGAAAATGTTGTCATTCCAGTTATTAATGAAACTGAAGAAAATGAAAGTAATGAGGAACTGGTTAATTTGGAAGAAACGGAAAAGAAGAGAAAGGTAGTTGATACGAATTTAACTTCTGATTTAGCAGACCACATTTCAAAGTCACTTCAGAATAAAAAAAAAGTTTAACGCGAGAACAAATTAGAATGATGAGTCATCAAGAAATTGATGCTTGGAATAAAAATAATTAAAAATCTGTTAAACCCTTGGTTAATTCAGAAAATTCACTTAACTTGTAAGAAACAAAATAGAAATTATGAAAATTAAACTAGACAAAGGCGAACTTGAAATTAATGGCAAAAGGGTTCTAACCATTATTTTTGAAGATTTAAAGCAAATGAATTTCCCATTTGGAGATTCTAATCAGATTGAAATTGATTCAACTTCATCTTCAAATAAAACCAATATTACTGGAAATGGAAATGTCGTTATTCAAGGCAAGAATATTGTTCATGGAAACGTTATGAATATTACTGGAGATTTTAGATTAGGTGACGGATGAGTAATGAAAAAAAGTTCAATCTATACGAAGACGAACCTGATAATAGGCAGACTTCTAATAATCCAGAACAGACATCTGGAAACTTGGTTTCAGATTCAGTCATTATTTATTTAGATTTAACCAAGCCACTTCCAGAATTAATTAAGCCAATACGAGAAGAACTTCAATCGAGACCTGATGGATTTGAATTGAACCTTTATTTAGTTTGTGGTTTGAATTGCAATCCTGATTTAGAACTATTTATTGACTACTTGAAAACGGTTCAAATGAATTTCAAGTTAAATTTCTACATCAGAGGAATAATTCATCCATCGTTCATCCATGTTTTATTTGAAGAAAATGTATTTGTTGAATCGAACCTGAAGTTAATTTACAGGCAAGATTCACTGCATCAACTATTGAAGAATTTAATGAAGAAACCAGATTTATTTAGAAAGTTCGTTCAAAGGTTCATTGACTCATATTCAATTTTCCCATCCGAAACTTTCTTAGATACAACTGAATTAGAAACAATAGGATTCAAATTAGAAAAATTTTAATGGAAGAAAAATACTATCAAGTTGAATACTTCATCGCAGGAATAACGCGAAAAGGTTACGGCAAGATTTCTGATTGTGAAAAATACATGACACTTGTATTTCACGATCACAAAGATAAATGGCTGATTTCAAAGGAATCAATCAGTCAAGAATTGTTCAGAAACGCCAAACCAATTGAAAAAGAAATATTTCACAAAATTGTAAATCAAAATTTAGCAAACATTTGATTATTTCAATAAATGATTTTAACAGAAAGACATATAATTTTAGACAATAGGTTCGAAGAAATTTGTCATAAATCTGGGTTACTTTACAACTTTGTAACCTATCATTATAGACAAGCAATCTTTGGTAATCAGGAATATTTTTCTGAATTTGAATGTTCTAAATTATGTGCAGAATTTAATCAAGAAGATTTTAGATCACTACCTTCAAATGTTTCTCAACAAGTTATAAAACAAGTTTTTCAAAATTTTAAATCATGGAGGAAAGCAAAGAAGGAATATGAAAAAAATCCTGGTAAATTTAAAGGAAGACCAAAGTTACCAAAATTTAAAGTTGGTGATAAACAGAATTTGATTACATTCACAACTACCACATCAAGATTAAAAAGAGGTCATATTCATTTTGTAAATAATATTATAAAACCTATAAAAACAAATGTAACTAAATTTAAACAAGTAAGAATCATTCCACAAGCAACTTGTTATGTCGTTGAAGTTGTATATGAAAAGGAGGAAATTAATCATGAATTAAACAAAGAAAACTTCTTATCACTTGATCTTGGATTGAATAATTATGTTTCAACTATAAATAATGTAGGACGAAAACCTTTCATTATTAATGGAAAGATAATTAAAAGTTTCAATCAATGGTTTAATAAAAACAATGCTAAATTGAAGTCTTATGTCGGTGTTAAAGGAATTTCTAAAAGACTTACCAGATTAAATAATTATCGAAATTTTTGGATAGAAGATAAAAATCATAAAATTTCGAGATATATTATTAATCACTGCATTGAAAATGACATCGGATCTATTTTTATTGGTAAGAATGATGGATGGAAAAACGGAATAAACCTTGGTCACAAGACTAATCAAAATTTTGTTCAAATTCCACACGCTAAATTAATTCAGAAAATCCAATATAAAGCAAAATTGGTCGGTATTGATGTTATTTTAACTGAAGAATCTTATACTTCAAAAATTGATAATTTAGCCTGTGAACCATTACAAAAGCAAGAAAGTTATTTAGGAAAAAGAAAGAAAAGAGGCTTATTTCAAAGTTCATCTGGAAGGTTGATTAATGCAGATATTAATGGAGCAATTGGAATAGCAAGAAAAGTAATTGGTGATTCTGCCGTAAGTCAGATAGTCAATAGTGGATTAGAGTGTAATCCATATAAAATAAATATTTTATAAAAATTCATCTTATAACTTAATAAGTTGAAACCACTTTTAGCAAATCTATGAAATATGCAATTCAACATTGAAACTTTAGACGATCCAATTCAAACAGATATTTTATGTTTCGTTTGTCTTGAGAAAATGAAATATTTTCCAAATTATGAAGAAAGAGACGGTTGTTCAGATTGGTTTTGTGAAAATGGTCATAAATTTTTAAATGATCCTTGGACTGATGATTTTATTGATAATTTCAGTGTCTTCAAAGGAATTAGAAAATTCAAAATAAACAAAATTTAATTTTTATAATGGCAGAATTTACCTTAACAGCAAAACAAATTGCGAGAAATTACCAAACGTTCAGAACGATTATCAACGAACAATTTCCAACGAGGAAAGATGCATTGAATGCAATGTACGATGATTTGGATTCAGATGATATGCGGGTTCAAATGGCTCCTGCATCTGGATATGATTACTTTCACAATGCTATCCCTGGTGGATATATTGATCACGTCCTGCGAGTCTATGAATTTGCAATTGTTCAATGGGAACTTTGGATGAAGATGGGAATGAAAGTTGATAACTTTACCTTGGAAGAATTGCAATTTGCAGCAATGCATCACGATTTGGGGAAACTTGGTTTGCCTGGGATTGGAAAAGAGCACTATGTAGTAAATGATTCGACTTGGCACGTTAAAAACCAAGGTAAGATTTATAAATCGAATCCCAATGTTCCTAAAATTCCAATTACAGATAAAGGTTTCTTCCTCTTAAATCACTATCAAGTTCCCTACTCATTAAATGAAATGATTGGAATACGATGCACTGACGGAATGTATGAAGAGACGAATAAAGCGTATTTGGCTGGATTTGATTTAGACAGCAAGTTGAGGAATTCAATGCCTTATATTCTTCATCACGCAGACATCATGGCATTCAGGTTTGAATTTGAACGTTGGGCAACTGCTTCAGAAAAGTTCAATTTAAATACGAATGTAAATGTTAAACCAGAAGTTAAACCAATCACAGCAAAGGAAGAAAAACCAGTATTTGGATTGGACGCTTTTGATAAAATGTTCGGTGAAAAATGAGTAAGATAGAAGAATTGATTTCTCAAAAATTCTTTCCAGATCAATTAGAAAATCTTGGATATGTTGAAAAGATTATAACTGATTTGATGAAAGAATATGCAGAGATTTATGCTAAGAGATGTTTAGAAATTGCATCAGAAAATGTTGAAATGTTTGAAGAAGGATTTTATAATCGAATTGATGATTTAGAATACAAATGGTCAATTGATAAAGGTTCAATTTTAAATATAGATTTACCAGAACATGAATAAAAGAAATCTAAAATGATATACGTCTATTTATTAATATTAGCAGTCCTAATCATCATTGTTCAAGGATTCTTTGTTTACAACTTATATCACCAATCTAAACAATTGGAAGATTTCATTGCTGAAGTTGAAAAACGAGAAGCAAAGATTTATGAGGATGCGGAAAAATATTACATTGCTTTCCTGCAACTGTTTATGAACGCTGATAGTGAAATCAGTAGGATTGATAAACGTGGAACTTTTTCAAGTGATGATGAAGTTGGATTCGCTTTCAAAGTAATTAAAACTTGCATTGGAAACGTCGTTCAAAAGTTAAAAGAATTAAAAGAAGAACAAAATAATAACGAAGAAAACGAAGTGAACAATGACAAAGATTGAAGAAATAATTCAAACCCGTTTTAAAAATGAATCTGCACCTGGAATAGGAACATTTAAAGATAGACCTATTAAAGATTGTATGATTATTTATGCCGAAATTTACGCTAGAAAATGTCTTGAAATTGCTGCTGAAAATGCAAGAATTCAAATTAATTACGGAACTGGAATTGATCGATTGACGAGTTTAAATTATTCAGAACATAATATCCTTCATGAATGCTTTATTGATGAAAGAACGATTACAAATATAAATTTACCAGATCATGAATAAAACTGACGAAGTAATCAATCAAGTTCTTGGAACTTTATCGCTACATGAAATTGACGTTTACAAATTTCAAGTCAAAAAATTGATGCAGAAATACGCGGAAATTTATGCCAAGCAACACTGTGAAAATTTATATGAGAAAATGGGACATTGGAGTAAATGTTCAGTTGAAGAATTGAGAAAACTAATCTTAGAAACAGAATTACCAGAACATGAATAAAATATATGAATTAATTCAAGAACACGTTGATCCTCATGTATTTATAAAAGGCTATGAAGGATTGAAAGATGCTATGAAATAATATGCTGAGTTCTATGCAAGAAAATGCTTAGAAATTGCGGAAGAAAATATTTGCGTTGATTGGATTCATCCAGACGAAGATGATGAAGAGAGTTATATGGGAATTGAACCTAGATCAATTGCAGATATGCCATTACCAGAACATGAATAAGTTCAGTTAGGAAAAATATACATGAGAAAAAAACCTTATTTTGGAAAAGAAGTTGATGAAGCGATAGATCAATATGTCAAGTCTGAGTCAAACATTGAGAAAGAAAAATTGTTTTCAAAGGTAATTTATCCAGCATTAGATAAGTTAGCAGAAAACGTTATTCATAACAAGAAACATCACAATCATGGAATAAACAATTACCACGATTCAAAACATGAGTGTGTCGTTCACTTAGTTGAAAGGTTAGATAAATTTGACATTGGTCGTGGACTAAAAGGTTTTTCTTACTTCAATAGAATAGCGATAAATTGGTGTTGGGCCAATATGAGAAAGGTTGGAGAAGATACTTATGGCAGGTGCGAAGTTGAATCAATTGACCAGCATAGAAACTTAGACAATGAAACTTACAATGAAGAATATCACGAAGAGATGAGGGATTTTTGCAAGAAGTTTGCAGAATTCGGAATGTCTCATCTTGAGTATTTTTTCTTCTTCAAGAACGGAAAAGTCGTTCCTTTTGCGAAGAAAGATTTGCAGATTTTGGACGCAATATTCAACTTATTTGAAAACAGTCATTCAATTGATATCTTTAATAAGAAAGCCTTGTACATAATGATCCGAGAACAAGTCAACGTTAAAACCCAATCAATAACGGATGTTGTAAACGTTTTAAGGCCGATTTGCAGAGAAATGTACATGGATTTTAAAGTCAATGGAACAAAGTATTGGCACAGAGTTCTGTATTTTCCAGAAGAAATTCAGGACGATGATACTTATATTGAACAAATGTTCGCAGATTATCAAAATGGAGAATAAAAATGAGTAAACTAAGGCAGATTATCAAAAAGATTGTCAAAGAAGAAACTGCAAAAAAAAACAGATTGACTGAGGCAACAATTGAAAAGAGAGGAGAATATGAAGGAATTAAATATTTAATCATTCATCAACCTCCTTCTGGATATAGAGTTATGGGAAACGACGTTGAAAGTAAAGATGTTTTTAAAGGTGACAGAGAATGGTTTGATAGAATAAACGATGCAATTGAACACGCTGAAAGAACAATTGACGGCTATCTTTTAGATGACGATGAATAAAAAATGAGGAATTAAATTGAAAGAAACATTAAAAGAAATGGTAAAACGCATTATTAAGGAAGAAGTTTTTAATATTTCTGAAATAATGAAAAAATTTGATCAATGGTTTGTCAAACAATCTCCTAAAAACCAAAAGCATGAAAAAGAATTGATCAATTCTTGGTTGGAAATGTATTACAGAAATGCTCCAAACACAATTAAGAAAAAAATTATACAATCTATTTCAGATAGGTATAACATTGAATTGTACTAACATGAGGAATTAAATTGAACAAAGAAGTAGTCTTGTTTCAAACTGATGATGGGAAGAATATCACGTTTGAAGACTTGCTGAAAAAAATATACGAGAATGCTGAAGCAAAGCAAAAGTCAATTGAAACTGCAACACTTCATATTGGACAATACGTTCAATCTTTGAACGATGCTGTCATTCTACTTCCAGGTCTTTGTGATCTTCAAAATGTGGCAATAAGGAATGACGATCAGTTGGTGAAAATGGCCGCAATTGTTCAAAGAGGTCTGTTGAAAAATGCTAAGAATAAATTTAATCATGAAGATACTGGAACGATTACAATTGAAGAGAGGAATATGTTGATTGAAGCAGCAAAGGAAATGAGAAATAAAACTGTTCCAGGTGCAGCAGCAAGTGGGGAATAAAAATTGTTAGGAGAAAACCAATTGAAAGTTAAAGAAGAAAAGTTATTCAATTATTTCTATAAGACGGTTAATTTGTTAAATGGTCGATATTATTATGGTATTCGATCAACGAATGTTCACCCAAATAAAGATTCTTATCTTGGTTCTGGAAAAGCCATAAAAGAGGCTATTCGTTTATATGGAAAAGAGGCTTTTAAAAAAGAAGTAATAAATCATTACCCAACCAGATTAGAAGCAAGTTGGCATGAACAGATGATTGTCACTGATGAATTGATTAAAGATTCGCAATGTTATAATATTAGAACTGGTGGAGAAAATGGATATATTCAATCATTAGAAACTCGATTAAAAATAAAAATATCTAACACTGGGAAAAAACATTCAGAAGAAACTATCCAAAAGCAACGTGAAGAAAAACGACTCAACCCACCTTTTAAAGGAAGAAAGCATTCAGAAGAAAGTAAACAGAAAATTTCTATAGCACATATAGGAATGAAATTAACAATTGAGCAACGAAATCATTTACGAGAAATAAATTTGGGAGAAAGAAACCCAGGATTTGGTAAAAAACGTTCAATTGAATCAAGACAAAGGATGAGTGATGCTCAGAAGGGAAATGGTTTTGGTAGAGGAAAAACTGAATCTGAAATAAAAAAGTTGCGCGAAAACGCAGCAAGAAATAACCCATGTGTAATATTTGGTATTTTTTATTTTAGTGCTTCTGAGGCTGGAAGACATTTGAACTTATCTTGTAATACCGTGAATTATAGAATAAAATCATCCAATTTAATTTTTAAGGATTGGATATTTGTCAATGATATTCCATATGTAGAAAATACGAAACCAAGTCGGATAAAATGTATAATTGAAGGAGTTATTTATGAGAGTCTTGCTGAGGCAGGTCGCCAACATGGTATAAATGTTGGTAAGGTTCATAAAAGAATAAATTCTAAATCTGATAGATTTTCAGAATGGCAGTACTTTGTTGAAGGAGATAACTTGTGTTTATAGCAGAAGTTGTGGAAACAAAATATGCATTTAAGCCTGATCAGAAGGATCCTGAAGGAAATTTACTCCCACTCGGCAGCATAGAGGTTAGAATTGGTTCACATGAAAGCAATTTAGGGCAAGTGAGAACTGTTTTTTGTCGGCCTGCTCTATGGAATTCACGAATCCCTTTGATTGGAGAAATTGTCACTGTTATAATTTCTCCAACAAATGATTGGTCAACTTCTAAGGTTAAAGGAAGTGGATTCATGTATTTTTCTGCACTGAATGCAACCGATGATCTCGTACTTCATAAATTTCCAAGATTGTGGAAACGACGTGCTTTACCGCCAAGTGGAAACCCAGGAGAACGAAAATCGGATAAGGAAGAAGCGGGATATACGTTTCCAGATCCTCCGAAAAAAACAGAACCAATTCAGCCCTTCGAAGGTGATGATATAATAAATGGAAGATTTGGAGCGAGCCTTAGATTTTCTTCAACAATAAAAGGAGATTTGTCAATATATTCGAAGAAGCCCTCGTGGGAAGGCAGTAACAATGGTGACCCAATTTCAATTTGGAGAGTTGCAAAACCAACAGGAGGCGGAGCATCGAATAAATATACGATTGAAGACATTGAAAAAGACGAATCAACTTTGGTTCTAACTTCTAATCAAAAGTTAAAGAACTTTAAAGCAGGGTTCGATAAAAATGCAGACGCAAAGAAATTGGGACAATTCGATGGGAAATCTCAAATAGCAATTAATTCAAATAGAGTTGTACTGAATGCGAACAAGGATATGTTATTATTAATCGGAAAGGAAAAAGCGATATTGACAGGGAAGAAAGTCCTATTTCAATCTGAGAAATATAAAGTTGACTTGGATGAACTGATGGACTTTTTGAAAAAGTGGTTGGGAGAAGATGTGAAATTAGCGACCGGCCAAAGTCAGTATGCCACGCCTGCGGGCCCTTCAGGTCCGGCAACTTCGGCAGCAAATTTTACCCAATTACAAGCATCTGACTTTAACAAATTCAAACAACCATAAACTTTAACTTTTCCTTAACTAAAATAAAAACATTTTTTTACATTATTAAACATACTTATTGAATATGAAACAGGACAAAAAGGTCAAGACAATTAATTTGAATGCTGAACTGCACGAGGAACTCAAAAACTTCTGCAATGAAAATTCCTATAAAATCAACCTTTTTGTTGAACGATTAATTTCAAAAGCAATAAGGAGTCAATTTGAGCAAGAACAAAAACTTACTACCTGATTATGAAGGTCATGATTTAACCAATTACAACAATTTTTTACTTGAATGTTTAGAAAAGGATTATTCAGGTCAAGGAACCCAAAAACATCATATTTACTCAAAAAAGTTTATGGGTGGAACAGATGATGAAAGTAATTTAATAATTTTGAATTACCAAGATCATTACAAAGCCCATTTAATTTTAGCAGAATGTTTTCCAAAAGGAAATAAACTCAGAGGAAAAAATTATGGAAGTGCTAAATTGATTGTTGGATATGTCAAACAGCATTTGAAGAAGAGATACGGAGAAGATATTTCGGAACATTGGGAAGGATTTTGGGAAATTGCTCATAGGGAAGTTTGCGAATTGAATAAAGGTGAAAATCATGCCCAATTTGGTGATAAATTTACGCCAGAGAGATGTAAGCAGATGTCAGATGTTAGAAAAGGAACTCGGATTGGTGAATTAAATTCGTTTTATGGTAAAAAACATTCTGAAGAAACTAAAGAAATTATTAGAGAAGCAAGATCTAAACGGAAACCTGAAATCGTGTTACCAGAAGGAATTTTTAGATGTGACGAAGTTGTTGATGGGATGCACAAAAATTTATTTAGATTTTGTCCAGATTGTGGTGTTAAAATGTTCTATTCAAGGAAAGAAACTCAGGCAGATTTAAAAAAACTTTGTGAAAGGAATCCAAAATGTAAAAAATGTGCAACACGGAAAAGACCACCAGAACATTTAAGTAACAGGATTATCATAAAAGATACTAGAACTGGAATTATTTATAATTCACAAACGGATGCAATGAAACAATTAAAACTTTTGTTTGGAGTGTTTAAAGAAATGGTTGACATTGGAATCTTTGAAGTTGTAGAAAATAAATCATCTTGGAATAAACGTCGAGCAAATAAAGAATGAAACTTAGAACTTTATTAAATGAAAATATTGAATCTTGGTCAAAATCAATTGAATCAAAATATAACCTGAAATCTTTCTTCGTTTCAGAATTCAAGGATAAAATCAAGTTAGACACAATAATTGTCAATAAAGAAGATCGTGGAAAAGGAATTGGTTCAAAGGTGATGGAAGAATTATGCGATTACGCAGATAGGAATCAAAAGATAATTACATTGACTCCGGCAGTAAAAGATGACTATCAAGGAACAACTTCGCAATCAAGGCTAATTGACTTTTATAAAAAGTTTGATTTTGTCTTGAACAAGGGAAGGAATAAAGATTTCACCATTTCAGAATTAATGTTCAGATTACCAAAATGATAAAACTCAGAACTTTATTAAATGAAATTGCTCTAAAAAACTTAGTCAAGATTGAATCTTATTTTGATGAAGATGATGAATATGCTGAAGATTTAGATCAACGATTGGATGATGCAAACGTCGATTGGGAACGAGAGTCAAAAATAACCTTACTTGATCCTAATAAAATCAAAGCATCTGAATGGAATAGTTCAGATGACGATCCAAATGATCCGAAGGTAATTAGAATGACAAAGACGGATCCATCTAAATTTCCTCCAATTTTGGCCGTTAAAAAAGGTTCTGGTTATGAGGTTATTGATGGAATTCATAGAGTTCATGCATTTAGAATAATTGGTTATTTAATTCCAGCTATTGTCATTTCACAAAAACTTGAATTTGAATTGGCAACACACGATACTAAAATGGTTGATTTTATGAATTCAAAATACCAAAATTCAAATATTCCAACTACTAAAAAAATAAAATAATATGACAAATAAACAACTTTCAGACCTCATAAAACTTTCAGTCAAGATTGCACTCAAGGAAGAGTTGCAAGTGATGAAACGTGAAATCATTTCTGAAATCAGATCAGGCCAGAATCCTGTTATTGATGGAATGAAAGTTTCTCAGATAACAAAGAAATATAACAACAACGATTCAAACTCATTGGTTGAAAATCAGAAAAGGTTCAGGGAAAATTATCAATCTCCAAAGCCAAATACCAATAGACGTTTGGCAAACGATCCAATGTTGAATGAAATTTTGAGATCAACTGAACCAGTTCCACAAGAAGAGCAAGGTTACATGGGAATGTTTGAAACAGAAACTGGTGAAGAAATAAACGTTCCAACAACTGAAACTGGAAGAGCGTTGACTTCAGCACCAAAAGCAGTGATTGAAGCGATGAACCGAGATTATTCAGGAATGTTCAAGACGGAAGAGAAAGCTCAGAAACCTCAAGGTCAAGGAACTAATTCAAGTCTAAGAAATGCAATTGTTAGTAGGATGGAATCAATATCTGAAGGAACTGATAATTACGATGATGAAGAAGATTTCAGTTTCTTAGATCAAGTTAGTTAAAAGTAAGGATGAAAATTGGCCTATAAAAGATATCCAGAAGATGAAGATTCTCAGGTAATCGGATTAAAATTTCCACTAAACGGAAGTTCGGTTGGAAGTAATGGAGGTTTCTTCAATGTGTCAAGAACGACTGAGGATCAAGCAGTTACGAATTACATCAATCTTCTGTTGACAAAACCAGGTGAAAGATATCATCAGCCGAATTTTGGAATCTTTATTCAAGGCTTCCTTTTTGAACAGAACACTGACGCAATTAGAACTGAAATTGAGTTTAGGATTAGGCAACAATCCGCATATTGGCTTCCTCACATTGTGAACGAAAGTATTGAGGTCATGCCAAGAGCAAAACCTGGAATTGTAAGTGGCGATCCCGAAAATGCTATCCAAATAGTTATTCGATTTCGCGTTACAAATTCACTTGCAAACAAGACTATAACCATCTTTCAGGAAGGTGGAAGAGTTTCAACAATTGTTAATTAGTAAAATCATAATAAACCAAAGTTTTTTTACAAAAAATTTAGATACTTATAGAATATGAAACAGGAGCAAAAAGACAAAGTTAAAACCTTCCAAGTTTCAATCGAATCTCACAATGAGGTGATGAAATATTGCAAGGAAAATTCACTGAAGGCAAATGACTTTGTTTCAAAACTCCTATTAAAAACTATAAGGAATTTAAATGAACAGAGAAAACTTACTGAATGAATTTGTTGAACAAGGTTATGAATTGGAAAAATTAAAACCGTATAAAGATTTTCTAATTGAGTGTAGTCAAAAGAACTATGGAAATTTAGCAACTCATAGACATCATATTTTACCAAGATGTATGGAAGGCTCAAATTCAGAATATAATTTAATTCCACTATCAATCGAAGATCATTATCGTGCTCATAGAAAATTAGCAAATTGTTTTGATTCTGGAACTTCCGGTTATTCAAAAAATCTTGCAGGAGCAAATTTGATAATCAAACATCATGTCAAATTTTTAAAATTAAAACATGGGGCAGATTATAAACAATTTTTTGAAGGATTTTGGAAAGTTGAACGGGATGAATTAAAAACATTGATGGTTGGTAGAAATCATCATACATTTGGTAGAATTAAGACAGAAAAGGAACGAAAAGAAATCAGTGAACGTCAACAAGGAGAGAAAAATCCATTTTTTGGTAAGACTCATACATTAGAAGCCCGACGGGCAATTTCCTTTGGAGGCAAAAAGAGGTCTGGAGAAAATAATTCATTTTTCGGAACAAAGAAAAATTTATCTATAGAAACTAAAGAAAAACTTTCTAAAAAAAGTAAAGAATCTCATGAACTTTATAATGGTGAAATTTCTAGAATTAAAAAAATTCATGATACTCGATCCGGAATTATTTATAATTGCAAATCAGACGCAGTCAAGGATTTAAATTTATCCAAAAGCCAATTTAAATGGTTATTATTTGATGGAATCCTTGTTGAAATTGAACAATTGAAATCTGAGGTTAAAATTACTAGAAAGCATCGTGGTAATTATGCATTTGGAATGACTTGTCCAAAATCAACACCAATAATGAATTTAATAACACGAGAAGTTTATTCTTCAATTTCTGAATTATCAAAATTTTTAGGAGTTTCCGCTAAAATTATTGATAGATATGTTAAAGAGGAAAAATATAAGCGTATTTCAAAAGAAGAATATTTTGAGGCCAAAATAAAATATGTCAGCATATAATGATAGATCGCGCAAAGAAATAAAATATGTTAATAAAGATTTTGCGGAATCCCGCATTGCACTTATTAATTTTATAAAAACGTACTTCCCCCAACAATTAAATGACTTTTCAGAAGCCAGTCCACAAGGGGCATTGCTTGAATCGATTGCTTTTGTTTCTGACGTGTTGTCATTTCACACAGATATTCAACTTCAAGAAAGCCTTTTGTACCTCGTTGAAGAAAAAAAGAATCTTTTTAATCTTGCACAATCATTAGGCTACAAAGCAAAGACAATAACTCCAGCATCTGTTGAACTTGAAGTTTTTCAGTTAATCCCTTCCATTGGTCAAGGTCAAGACACTCGTCCAGACTTTCGTTATGGTTTATATCTTGAACCTAATATGCAAGTCGCAACCACTGATACTGATGCTATTAAATTCAGAACAGTTGATGCAGTTGATTTCAGATTCTCATCGAGTTATGATCCAACTGTCGTGACAACGTATAGCGTTGACGGTTCAGGCGTAGTTGAATATTTCTTACTCAAAAAGAAAGTCAAAGCAGTTTCAGGTGAATTAAAAACAGCGACGTATTCGTTCACTGATCCAAAACAATATGATAAGGTCGTGATAAACGATCCGAATGTTACAGAAATTGTTAAAGTAACTGATTCAGACAATAATATTTGGTATGAAGTTCCGTACTTAGCACAAGATACGGTTCAACAATCAATTAGAAACTTACCTTACAATGATCCTCATCTGAGTCAATACAGATCATCAGTCCCTTATATTTTATCCTATAAGCAAACTGAACGAAGATTTGTCACAAGATTGAGAAAAGATGATTTCTTAGAGATTCAATTTGGTGGTGGAATGAGTAGTGAAGCAGATGAAGAAATACTTCCAAATCCAATGAACGTTGGTTTAGGATTGAATTATTTTGAGAGAGCAGCCGATGTTTCAATTGATCCACAAAACTTTCTCTATTCAAAGACTTATGGTTCAGCACCACAAAATACTGTCTTGACTGTTCAATATGCAGTTGCAACCGGATTGAGAGAAAACGTTAATTCAAACACAATTACAGCAATCGTTGCTTCAACCATTGTTGATCCTGGTGATACAACTGATCCAACCGTACTTCAAACGATAAAAGATTCACTGTCAATTAATAATCCATTCCCTGCATTTGGTGGTCAGAACCGAAAACCGTTGGAAATAATTAGGGAAGAAGCGATGGCAAACTTTGCCGCACAGAATAGAGCGGTGACGAGGGAAGATTTGATACTTAGGTGTTTTACTCTTCCGCCGAAATATGGTTCTGTATGCAAGGCTTATGCTGTTCAAGACACTCAGATGACTCATTGGTCGGAAGACAGAATTCCTAATCCGTTTTCAATTAATCTTTACTGTTTAAGTTACGACGTAAATAAAAATTTTGTAGTTTGTAACGAAGCGATTAAGGAGAACTTGAGAACTCACCTTCGCAATTATCGCATGATGACGGACGCGATTTCAATTAAGGATCCGTGGATTATCAATATAGGAATGAACGTTGAAGTGGTAACTCGCCCAAATGAAAATTCAAATGAAGTTTTACTTCGCGTATTGAATAAACTCATTGAGTTAATGGATAATGATAAACGTCAAATAAATGAACCTTTAATTATTTCAAATTTAACTTCAGTATTAGATAGAGTCGAAGGCGTTCAATCAATCCATAACATAGAATTTATTAATTTGATAGATCAGTCAAGTGGTTACAGCGGAAATGTCTATGACATCAAAACAGCAACTCGAGGGGGGATTGTCTATCCGCCGATGGACCCTTCAATCTGGGAAGTAAAATATCCTAGACGTGATTTAAATATTCGCGCTATTGATATCTAATGAATAAATATAATATGTTAACAATCTTGGATTCTAATAAAATCCATTTAACTTTACGGAGAATAAAAATTGAAATTGAAAGAATTAGTTAATCAAATCATTTTACAAGAAATGAAAAATCTAAAAGAAGCAAAACCCGATACGAGTGAGTTTTGGAACAATGATCTTCCATCTCGTGAAGAGCAGATTTCAAAAATTGGAAATATTTCAATTAGTTATAATGACTATGATAAAGCAATAATTATAGTTGACAATAAAACCAATTATGATGTAGTTTTTTCAATAGAAGATAAATCCTTAGTAATTAATGCATTAAGAAGATTATCTTCCAACGTTGGAAAAAAGGATTGGCAGGTAATTGACACTGATGACGGAGATGTTTTTATTCAATCGAAGATAAATGATAAAACTATCACTATTAGTGGCGAAGATGAATCAAAATCTTTTAATTTATCAGTAGAAAACACTAAGAAATTGATCAGTATTTTAACATCATTCAATAAGAAATAATATGAAGAGATTTTAATTGCAAAAATTTGAATTGACCCGTGAAGAATATCGTTCAGCGGTTAAGAAATATCGAAGAGCCGTCACTCAAATAACCAATAAGCAACCTTTGTATCAATTAGATAATTCTGATAAACGCGGAAGAAATCGCTATCACTTGGATCACATCTTGTCAGTCAGTTTTGGCTTCAACTCTGGATTGGATCCTGAAATCATTGGAGATATTCGGAATCTCAGGTTCATCCCATACAAGACTAACCTTGAGAAGAAAGAATATTTAGACAAAGCGAGTTGGGACGTTCACTATGAATTGGTCAACTTAGGGATGATTTAAAAATTTCTTGAAAAATATTTGGAAGTTAACTCGAACCTACTTACCTTTGTTGAAAGAATTACAATATGAAAAATTTAATTGCAAAACTTAAAGTTGAAACTGAAGAATTGAAGGATAAATTCCTCAAGATGACTGAGGAATGGGCAACTTCAAATTTTGAAAGATTGGAAAAGACATTCAAATGGCAAGAAGAAGATTGGTGCAAGTATTTCAAAATTGAACCTGAATTTAGGCACATGGCTTGGTGTTTTCCAAGAAATTTCCATAACACAGCAAATAGTAAAATTTATCACAAATTACAACGTGAAATAGATGGCGTTCGTAGATTTGGAAAAGCAAATTATGTTGCTAAAGAATTGAAAAATGCTGAAATTCATTATGAAGATAGCATTGAAAAGTTAGCATTTAGAATTGAACAGAAAGGTCTTGACGTTGATAATTTGAAACTTAAAAGTTCAAACGTTGGAGTCAATTTTGAAACTGTAATTTCAGACGGAATTAAAACTGTCAGAGCCTTTACAATCATTGCATCTGGAGCAATTCAAAGACTTCATTACAGATATTTAGTTAAATAATTGATCATGTCAATAGTTGATTTAAAAAACGACACTTGTGCATCTTTGTGGTTAAAGCCTTGTACTTTTGAGGAGTTGTGCGTAAGGCTTGATAAACCAGAATATGGTTTCTGGTCAATTGTAAAATCTGCGATTGATCAAGGATTTTTATTTGAAAAATCAGGCGTTCTGTACTGTAAAAAATCAACTGCTCAAAAACTACAAAAATCTGGAGATTACGATTTATTTTAAAATTTCAAAAATGAATAATTTCATCACAATTCAAGACTACCTCAACACCAATCCAGAACAATCAGTTCGAACTGATATTTATTGTTGGAACGATCATCAACGTCGATATTGGAAAATAGGAACGAGTGATGATTTAAAAACTGGTAAAACTGGAATGCTTAAATTTGCGGTTGATCCAGAAACGATGTTCGTAAAGGTATAAAGATGTTAAAGTTCTTGATTAATTGAAAGATAACCTTTACCTTTACAGTATTAATTTAACAAACGAATTTTACAATGGAAAAGATTCATGAACTTCACGGTTACAAATATTTCTACTCTAAACGAGATAGGACTTGGTTGATAATTACTCCAGAAGGTGAAGAATTGAATGGCGGAGATAAAGGACAAACTATCTTTTGGATCAATTGGAAAATTGGACAAAAATGAAACAGTCACATTTTAAAAAATTAGAGAAGATTACAAAAGCCTTGGAAATCATCAATGATGAATTTCAAAGATTGCTGCAAGAATCAAACCGTTTAGACCATACATCAAACGGGAATTTTGCAGAATCTAGATTAGAGGCTGCCAATTCAGTGATTCAAAATATTTATGACGAATTTAAATATTCATTGAAAAAATAATTTAAAGATGGAACATTTATTCGGAACTTGTGACTATGAAGAATTTAATCCAAATAGTCCATTGAAAATAATCCTCTCAAAAGACAGGGAAGAATTCAAAGTGTTTGAACATTCTGATCCATTGGTGGTTTGGTTTGAATACGGAAAATGGTTCTACGAAGAAAACATTGATATGATTTCATGGAGTTCAACCAGAGATCATTGGTTCATGGACACTGAAGGTTATTTTGAAAAATTCTTTGATCCAGAAACAGGTGAATTCATTGATTGGAGAGAACTTGAAATGTATGATGTTGAAGAAAAATATCCCAGATGCGTCGTCAATAGCGAAATGAAGAACTTTTGGGAATTGAAAGAATATGTAAAAAAACGTCAAGAAAATGACAACTAGACAGAAAAAGGTTTATGATTTCTTCTTAACAATTGATCCAGAAACTGTTAGACGAACTTCTTCTGATAACGTTGCATTTCTTCAAGGGTTGTCTGGAAAGAATTGTATTTATGGAAGTAAAGAATCAATTGTCTATGCAGCATGGAAAGCAGGTATGAAGAGATTTAAAAAGAACACTAAAATGTTAGGAGAATAATCACTTGTTTTTAACAGAATTTGAAGGTTATGATTTAACCAAATACAATGAATTTTTAATTGAATGTAGTCAAAAAGAGTATTCTGACGAAAAAACTCATAACCATCATATTTTACCAAGATTTATGGGTGGGATAGATGAAAATAATTTGATAAAATTATCAATCTTAGATCATTTTTGCGCCCATTTAAAATTAGCAGAATGTTTTCCGGAAACTACAAATTATTTTGCCGGAAATATATTTTCTGCTAATCATTTGAAAAAAGGTTTAGATATTTATTTAGATTTAAGTGAATTATTGTCAATTGCAGGTAAAGTTCGAGGCTTTTCACCACAAGCAATTGAGGCAGCTCGTCAAGCAAATATTGGGCGAAAACCGACAGAGACAGAAAAAATAAAGCGTCGAGAAAGTAGAAAGGCATTTATCAATTCTCCTGAAGGTGAGATTTTTAAACAGCGTTCGAGTGAACGGAATTCTGGAGAAGGAAACCCATTCTTTGGTAGATCTCACACTGAAGAAACTAAACAACTAATGAGTGCTGCAAAGGAAGGTAAATATGTTGGAGAAAATAGTCCAAGTTTTGGTAGGAAACATTCGCCAGAAACTAAACAAAAAATGAAGGATGCTAAAGCATCTTATTTAAAAGATAATCCACACCCAAATCTTGGAAGAGTATGTTCAGAAGAAACTAAAGAAAAACTTCGAGAAAAAAGAAAAGGATTTACTCACTCTGATGAAACAAAATTAAAAATTTCTGAAATTTCTAAGCGAAATGGTAGATTCACTACTCGACAATGTTTGATTGAAGGAACTTTATTTAATAGTGTTATTGATGCGATGAAATTTTTTAATTTATCTGAACATCATGTTCGAATGAGATGTTCAAGTCCTTTAGAAAAATGGAATGATTGGAAGTTTGGTGAAAAAGTTCTTAATTCAAGAAGGGAAAATTCAGATGTTTAAAACTATCTATCCAAATAAATCAGCGGTTCTTTATTCACAATTTCCCGAAAAAAATACATCAAGGGATCAAATCTTAGATTTATTAAAAATCGCCAGTGGTGAGCCAACGATTGAAGGCGAGGAAACTTCATATTTTAGTGATACTTATAATTCGAGAATTTTATTACAATTTGATATTTCTGAAATAAGTTCATCGATTGTTCAAGGAAAGATTTCATCAAATTTTTATTCGTATTTGACTTTAAAAGCAACGAATATGGTTGGCCTTTCTCACGATTATACAATTTTTTCATATCCACTTTCTGGTTCTTGGTCAGGAGGTTCTGGTTTTTTAAATTCAAATCCTGAAAAAAATGATGGAGTTTCTTGGAAATATCGTGATTCAAAACTCCTTGGAACTCAATGGTCAACTTCATCATATAATTCAACTTCAACTGGTTCGTATTCAACGATTGCAGGAGGTGGAAATTGGTTCACCAGTTCAGCCGCCAGTCAATCATTTGTGAATGAAAATCCAGATATGAGAATGGACGTTTCTAGAATAGTCAGAAGTTGGCTTTCAGGTTCATTTCCAAATAATGGATTAATAATCAAGCACAGTGATGCGGTTGAATTTGATTCATCTTCATTAGGATTGATCCAATTCTTTTCTCCTTCAAGCCATACGATTTTCGTTCCACGATTAGAACTTTATTGGGATGATTCAAATTTATCTGGAACTGGTTCATTCACTGAAATCGGATCCGATGATTTCGTCTTATATTTGAAAAATATCAGAGAATCATACGCAGAAGAAGAAAAACCAAAATTAAGGATTGGAGTACGGGAAAGATTTCCAGTTGCAACTTATTCCACCAGTTCTAATTATTTAACTTCAAAACGATTGCCAACTGGATCATATTTCCAAATTCAAGATGTGGTGACTGATGATGTGATCATCCCTTTTCATCCAAGTGGGACGAAGATTAGTTGCGATACTGAAGGGAATTATTTCAAAGCAGACATGATGAGCCTTTTACCTGAGCGCTATTACAAATTCGTTTTCAAGACGGAACACGATGGTGGAGATACGGTTCGAGTGATAGACGATAACTTCAATTTCAAAATAAGAAGGAATTAAAATTAATGAAAATGAAAGATTTAATAAAAGAAAACGACAACCTTCAATACATTAAAAAAATTAACCAAAAATTGCTAAATGAAATTCAATCTAAGATGAAGAAACTCATTGAAGAATATGATTCGGCAAATATTTCTGAAATTCGGTTTCATTCATTAACCAATAATGATTTAAAAATTATTAATGATAATTTAGATCATGCTATTGGAACTTTTGGATGGTTTGAACAATGACATTAAAACAAACCTTATCTGAACTTGAACGAAAGTTCATGCCTCAAATCCCCACTCATGAACAAAGTGGTGTAATTCGATCCTTAAAAGAAGAAGGAATTGAATGCGAACTTCTGAAATTATTCCCTGATCAAATCCGTCATAGTCAATCGAAAGTTAACAAGGACAAAGTTAAGGCAATTATAAATGATATCAGAAGTGGAAAATCAATCCCTTCGATATTTATATCAAGTGACAACGCAATTATTGACGGTCATCACAGATGGATCGCATTTAAGATTCTAAATGAACCAATTAAGTGCATTAGAATCGGATTACCTCAAAAAGAAGCCATAATTAAATTCAAGGAAATAGAATGTCGATTAAAATGAGAAGTCTTATAGAAAATAAAAAGTCTTTAAAGGAAGAAACCATTTTTGATGTAATTGATTGGAATAAATTAAAGATTGGATTGGAAGAAAATGGCCATGAATTTCTCATTGAAGATTCAGGTGGAAATACGATGTTAGATGTTGATGGTTTATTAAAATTCCTGCATGAAAACATGGATTTGGTTAGATGAACCTTACCATTTCAAATATAAAATATAAGGATTTTCAGTCATCAAATGCAACGTTGGTTGCAGTACCAATTGATGCACAATTTCCTGTTTATATCCCTCAAGGACAATTGAATGCGATGTCCTATCAATTGTCAGTTAGAAATGGAAGCGGAGCCTATTTAGTCAAAACAGAAGCACCAAAGACATATTTGAATTTTGTTCCGAGAAAAGTTCACGTTTCAGATACGACGATAAAAGATTATCTTTCAACTGATTTTGAATATTTCGTTGAAGCAGTGATCATTCCTCCTGATCCGTTCAGTTTGCCAGAAGGTCAATTGTTTAGATGTGTTTCGGAAGATTCAACCCCACTTCCAAAAGATCAATATTCGTATTTCATCATTGAAGATGGTATGAAAAGGTTGATTCCAAATTACCTGACATTAGAAGTAATTTTATTTGAAAAGAATTCAAGTTTGTTATCAGTCCGAATTATACAAGAAAATGAATGTTCAGATATTGAAGAAGGAAGTCCATTTCCAGATAAATCAGGTGCTTGGACTGATGACATGGAAGATCAAACAAACTTTGAAGCACTGAAAGGACTTGAAGCATCAGTTAAATCAGGAGCAGCATTAGCAGAAGGAGCGAAAGCAGAAGCAGGTGCTCAAATTGCAGTAGTCAAAGCACAAGCCGAAGCCAGTAAAGCGGAAGCAGAAGCCGCTAAGGCAGAGGCGGAAGCAAGTGCGTTGGCCGCACAGGCAGCCATTGCAGAAGCAAACGCAGCACAAGCAGCGGCAGAATTAGCAATATTAAATGCAGGTCAATCATAAAAACATTTGGAAGTTATTCAAACTTCCTTTAACTTTGTAGGAGAAATAAAGAATGTCTAAGTTAAGACAAATTGTTAACAAAATTATCATTCAAGAAATGAGAAATTTAAAAGAAGGTCCAGAAAATTTCAATTCTTTAAAGACCAGATTAGTTGCTGCATTGACAAAAACTGAAGCAGCAAGTTATGGTGGAATGTTTGATGATGAAAAAAAGCAAATGTTCAAAGATGCGGTTGCAGTTTTAAAGAAAGCCACACCTGAAGATCAAATAAAAATAGTAGAACTTGAAGAGCAATGGGCTAAATTAATGACTCAAAACCCTGGTAGACCTGCTCCAGATAGTCATCCAGTAATGCAACAAATAGAAAAAATTTATAAAAAATATATTTAGGAGTTTGATCCATTAGCCTTCAACGATATTTCAACCAAGCGCAATTACTTGCACTGAATCAAGCCTCATTGGGACAACTGTTTTCCAATGAGGATTTGCTGATTTTGGACAATCAGGTTCTGGTTCCGGTTGATGGAAATATCGTTAATAATCAAGTTTCAGAAGTCCATATTTATTCCTTCTACGGCGATTACATTTCTGGCAATCATAATGCTGGATATACCTTCAGAGATGATTCAAGCAATTCACTGTTAATTGACATTGGTTCAGTTTTCAGAGAAGCCAGAATCACTAAGGGAAGTTATATCATCGCCCTTAATTTGTTCCAAGAAGTTTGGGGCAATCAAGGCGTAGAACCGGTCTTAGTCAAAGAAATATCTCCTAATAGGACTGAGATACACTTCCAGATAGATAAGCGATTTACGGGCGAATTAGAAGCCTTTAAGGGTAAGGTTCAGACGTTCATCGACTCAGGTGAACTGAATAATCTGGTCGTTAACTTTGGATTTAATCAAATCCAGAAAATCGTCAATATCAGGTTCGATGGAAACGACATTTACGTCAAGTTTTACCAACCAATATTTGATGAAGTTAATGTAAAAGATAGAGCATGGTTCGCATTTGAAGTCATTGATCCGTATATTGATACGATTCTTCTAACTCAGGAATTGAGTCAAGGTAATTTGACCTACATGAAAGGTCCGAACTTTGACATAGATACAAGTGGATATTCAGGTCAAAGCACAATTTTTAAGAATTGGAACGATTTACTTGATACAAACTTACCAACCCAACAGAGGATAATTGAACAGACACTTTCAGGTTCAGGCATTCAATTAAACATTGATTACACGGACTTTGAAAACTTTATTTTTTATTCTTCTGCTGAAGAAAGAATCCGAAATTATCACTACAAAGTGAGCAAGATTGAGGAATATTCATCTTCAATCGCGATTCTTTTAAATTCAACTGCTTCCAATACGACTTTCATTTCAAGTTCAATTGACGTTAATCAAAAGAGAATTGACGCTCTAACTTCCGGCTTTGACCAGTGGGAGAAATGGCTTTATTATGAACCAACGAGTTCAATTTTCAGTCACGATATAACTGGATCAATTCGTCCACATCCAAAAAGAATAATTTCAGGCAGTTGGAAGAATCACACCGTCAGTTCAAGTTTAGTTCAGAATTGGTACGCAGATTTAGTCGTAAGTTCAAGTGCGTATGACAAGCAAAATATGAACAGGCTGTGGTGGAGCATTCCAGAACACGTCATAATGGAACCTGGAAACTCTGACTTTGTCCTGTTCGTGGACATGGTCGGTCATCATTTTGATGAAATTTATTCCTACGTCAATGCTTTAACACAAATCCATGAAAGAGATGAACATCCACAAAGAGGAACGCCAAACGAACTTTTGTGGCACGTTGCTAAGGGATTTGGTTGGAATCTTCAAAACACGAAACAACTTGCAGATCTTTGGAAATATCAGTTAGGATTTAATCAGTCAGGTTCGTTTGATGAAACTGGCTCACTTTTTAGTTTAACTGGAGCAAATCAAACCCATCAAATCTGGAGACGGATCGTCAACAATTTGCCGTATCTTCTGAAGACAAAGGGAACTTCAAGAAGTGTAAAAGCATTGTTGTCAATTTACGGCATCCCTCAAACTTTAATTTCAATTAAGGAATACGGAGGTCCAAGTCCGGTTCTTGGCCGACCAACTTTAATTGAAGATAGATTTACTTACAGGTTAAAATTATCTGGCAGCCAATATGTGGAAATGAACCGGAGAATAATTCCTCCAGAATCAGGTTCATGGGGAGGAAGTGCACGAGTTCCTTCAGATATTATATTCAGGTTTAATACAGAATATTCTTCAAGTGTTTCGCAGTCGTTGTGGGCACTTGAAGATGGAGCGGATAGGAACAGAGTTTTATCCAATCTTGAATTAGTCCATTTTAGAGCAGTTGCAGGAACTTCAAGTTATTCAGGTTCAACTGCTTATGGTTACTTGAGATTGACTCAGGCTCAACAATCTGGTTCAACTTTTATTTCTTCATCAGTTCAGACTGGTTATTTACCGTTGTTTGACGATGATTCTTGGTCAGTCAGACTTTACACGACTGAATCAATAACTGACACGAAAAAGTCAGGTTCAATCCATTTAGAAGTTAAGAGAGCCAACGATTCATTGTTTGGAAGAATCGCTCACTCAGGTTCAGCACAGTGGTCAGGTTCATTTAACGTAGCAGCAGCATGGGGAAGTCTCAGTGGATCCGCGAACACATCATCCTTCATCGTTCTTGGTGGAACGACTGGTTCAAGATCAACTAGATTCATTGGAAACATTGACGGCTACAAGGAATATTTTGAACATTTGGAAGGAACGATTTTTAACCAGCACGTTCTCAATCCAGGTGCATATCACGGAAACAACGAGACATCATCATTTAATAATCTTTTCCGTTATTTCCCACTTGGATTGGATCAACAAAGATGGAATCACGCTTCTGGAAATTACACAAATGTTTCATCATCACATCCAAACAGAATTGCATCGTTTGACACGACTGCAAGTTTCAAGAACTTTTCAGGTTCACAAGTCAACCAATACACTTCTTGGAATGAAACTTTTTACGTTACGACTCCAAGTTTAGGTGGAAATTCACTACGTTCAGAAAAAATAAGACTTGAAGATGTGACTTTGGCTAGAGATTTAAGTCCAGTTGCAAGAAGTGAAAAAGGAGCATTTGACAGAGCAGGTTTTGATTCAAATAGACTTGCGATTGTTTTTGCACCAGGGGATCAAGTCAACAATGATATTTATAATCACTCAGGTTATTTTGAATTAGATAATTGGATTGGTGATCCAGAATATGAATTCCAAGAAGGTTATTCAGAACTTAATCGGTTCAGTAATGATTATTATAAGAAGTATCAGTCAAGGTACGATATCAATGCTTTAATCAGGTTATTGGCATTATATGATTATACTTTCTTTGAACAGGTCAAACAATTAATTCCTGGAAGAGCAGATGCAATCTTAGGTATTTTAATTGAAAATGATGCACTTCACGCAAACAAAGTCATCATTACCAAGAGACCTGAAATTTCTAATCCGCAATATGAAAAAACGATTCCTGGTTTAAGTCCAAGTTATTCAGGTGAATATCCGACTTATGAAGGTTCAGCCTCATTAAAACCAATTGTTGAATCAAGATATAAATACATAACAGGTTCTATTAAAGATCCATTGATTGTAACAGGTTCAAGTTTATTCCATACCAGTTCAAAAGGATATCCAAACGGAACTTTTGATTGCGTTCCAAACAGATACAGCGGAAGTCAGGCTCCAACTTGCAGTTATATTGATGGAAGAAAATTAAATTGCTGTTATTCAAAAGTTATATATCACTATTCATCTTCAGGTCAATATCAATCCAAGTATGAAAAACAGTGGTACACGGCAGTTTCAATGAGTTATGGATGGTATTATTCAAGATCATTAGAATGCACTTCGTATCAATATCAAGAATCGTGTGCAGTAGAAAATAGATCAAGGTTCGGCGGAAGTAGATTGGAAGGACCAGGAATAAATATAAATTCTCCTAATACAATAGATGGTGGGCCAGTCATAACTGTATGGGAAATAAGTCCAAATTCGCTAAATGTGGAAGATTCTCCCTTGGGTGGAAGATTAATTGTAAGGTAAAATAAAATAAAAATAAAATATGGAAATTAAAACAGACAAGTACGGAAGAGTTGAACAACTCGTTGAAGAGCTTCACTATTACGATCTAAAAGCAGGTTTGGTTAAACTGTTATGGAATGATTTATTCAAAAAACATTTCTATTCTGGAAAGATTAATAAAGACGAAGTTATTGAAAAAGTTCAATCAAGTTTAGATCAATATCTAAATTTTAAATGTTCAATTCAATGGAATCATGATTTGAATTTTTCAGTTGAAATAGAATCTGAACCAATAAACTCAGTTGTTGATTTTGAAATGTTAGATCTGTATTGATTTTTTCTAAGAAATTGATAATTATAGGAAATGAATGCACAAGATAAAATAAAGTTTGATGAGTTGGAAGATAAATTTATTGAAGATATGACAGATGAAGAGTTGAAAGAGTTAATAGATAAAATTGATTGGGATTCAATTCCAACTTGTCCAATTTTTAGATTTAGAGAATTTTCATTTGAAGGTGATGATGATTTGCAAGTATTTGGAAGGTTTTTAGAATTGAATGAGAAAAGTGAAGAATATGGTTTTGTGTATAAAGTCAATGAATCTGAATTTCAATCAAAAGTTGTTCCCTATTCAATTTATGTCAGAATTTTAGTAACGATAACGATTGCAATTCAAGATTTTATAAATGAACATGAACCAGTATCAATTTTCTTAAAGTCAAATCCAAGGAAAGAAGGTCAAGTTCAGGACAAGGCAAAGCACAGAATTCACGGACATATTTTAAAAATGCAAATACATAAGGTTGATGGTTATGATTACAAAGAACTTGAAGATGGTTGGTTGATTTTTAGAAAATAATCCAAAGGTTCAGATAAAAACAAAAGAAAATAATTGTTGACTTTTACTTGGTATTCTCAAAGATAAATGTTATATTAACAGTAAAATATTTATCTATTAGTTAAACAAGAGAAAATGATTAAATTAATTACAGAAGAACCAATTATTTGCAAAATTTGTGACAGGGAATGTGTCAATCTAGGTTCACTTTCTCAGCATTTACTTCAGACTCATAAAATTAATTCACTTGAATATACTCATGTTTATTTATTGAACAATGAAATTCCAAAGTGTAAATGTGGTTGTGGAGGCGAAGTCAATGTTAAACCATTTAAATACAATGAAATTATTAGATTTCACAATCACACTGAAAAATCCAATTTCATGAATAATTCAGAGAATTGGAAAATTGAATGTAGTAATGATGATTGTTCTAATATTATAAATTACGATAATAGAGATGCTTATAGCGGAGCATTAAAACGGATTAAAAAAGGATATAACCAATATTGTCTAGATTGTAGACCTAAATTCAGAAAAGTCTGTGGTCCTGCTCAAATTTATACTAGAAATCCTGATGATTGGAAATGGGAATGTGAAGGAAATTGTGGAACGACTTTAATTTTTAAAACAAAGGCCGGATATGTTTCTGCGTTAAAACGACAAAAAGAAAATATTCCAGTTAAATGTGGATCATGCTGTCAAAAAGGAAGAAAGTTAACTGAAGAGCAAAAGATTGAACGTAATATAAAATTAAAAGAAACTTGGGCAAATAAAACTCCAGAAGAATTAGAACAATATAGTAAAAATTTATCTGAAGCACATAAGAAGAGATGGGAAAATATGACTGTGGAAGAACGGATTGCGTTTTCATACATTATGTCTGATGCAAGAATGAATATGCCAGAAGAAGACAAAAAGGCAATGTTGGAAAAAATATCAGAAACGCGTAGAAAATGGCACGAGAAACAATCTGCAAGTGAAAATCCAACAATTAAAACTTTTTACAATAAAGATACTATTCCATTTATCGTTGATATTTTAAATGTCAGATACAATACTGAATTTAGACATGGGGAAAGTGAAAAAGGAGAATTTAAAATTTATGATAAAGAACTCAAAACTTTATATTGTGCAGATGCGTATTCAAAGGAACTTAATTTGTGGATTGAATTTGACGAACGACATCATTTTAGAAAGGGAGTTTTGAAGGAAGAATGTCAGTTTCGAGAAGAAAGAATTAGAAAATGTATTCCAAATGTTACAATTCACAGAATTTATTTTAATATTAAACATCACAATCTTTAAAACAATCGGAGAAAATAAATAAAATGGCTTATCTGAATAATTCGGGCGGCATTCTTGTTGACGCAATTTTAACACGCAAAGGACGTGAGTTACTTGCGAAAGGTAATGGAAATTTTAATATAACACAATTTTGTTTGGCGGATGATGAAATTGACTATTCCTTATGGAATGCTGATCATCCACTCGGAACGAATTACTATGGAATTGTAATTGAAAATATGCCCATCACTGAAGCCGTTCCAGATGAAACGCAAAACATGAAATCGAAACTTGTGACTTTGCCTCGTCGCACTTCGCGTATTCCAGTAGTGGCTTTGTCCCAGACCAGTTACACTTTAACTGCTGGTCAGAGCGTCACATTAACGCCACAAACCACAAACTATACCGATGGTAATTCAACTTTCGGATATACTTTCGTCTTAGCAGATTCGGACGTTTGTAGTGCTTACATTGATCAAATCGCACCAGGTCAACAATATCAAGGTCAAGGAAACTTTACTCCGGGTTCACAATCAGAAAGTGAAATTGGTCAAGCAATCACTTTGGTTGGTAAATCAATCGTATTGACTGCGAATATGTTATCATTGGCAGCACGTTCAACCACATTGACAATTATTGGAAATGAAACTGGCGGAAGGGTAGTTGCAAATATTACAGTTCAGAAAGTCACTAATAACACGACTCCAAATATTCCATTGACGGGAAATCCACCAGTTAAAATCACTTAATAGAAATGGCATCAAAAGTATATCAACTTAGAAGTTTAATTGAAGAAATAATTATTCAAGAAATTGGAGATTCTACTTCTAAACCGTTTCCGCATAAAAGACGAAGTTCAGTAAAATATGATTTTATGGTCAGATTTGGACCTAATGATAAACATTTAGCACAAGTTGATTTTCAATCACTTCAAGAATTTCCAAAAGCGTTGAAAAATTCAGTTATTCCAAATGAATTTAAAAAATCGACAAACGTTTTCAATTTAGCGTATAATATTGGTGGAGCCGATTTACAATTTAAACCATCCAATTCGGAAATCTTATTAAGAACTATGTCAACCGTTACTGCAATTGCAAATGAATTTATAGATGAAATGAACCCTGATTTGCTTTATGTCGAACCAACTCCAAAAAAGTCTGGAGGATCAAACCTCCAAAAATTCGATTTATATAAAGCGTTTATTTGGAAGCAATTGGATAAAATTAATGGATACGATGCTGAACAGAGACAAACAGGGTTCATTGTTTACAAGAAATAAAATTTAGGAAAATAGATGGGATTTATTAAAAAAGGAAGCGTTCAACAAGTTCAACCTCAACCGACAGTTGATGCGAGTCAAATTGCTAAAATGCAGGAACTTGGACTTGATGTCAAAGCGGTTTCAACCAATCCGGAAGTTCTGGTTGGAACTCAACCTGTTGTCAAGCAAGTTGCACCGGGAATCGTGGTTCAAGGTAATCAAGACCAAGCAGGAAACTTCTTCGTCTTAGATGGGAACAATACTGTTCACAACGTCACTCCGACGACTGATGTCTTGCCTGAAACTGGTGGACCAATATTCCCTGGACAACCTCCAAGTAGAAATCCACCATCGGGACCAAATCTTCCAACTGGCCCTTCCGGACCACCTCCTCTGAATTTAGGTTCAGGTAGAATTTGGACTCGATTTGAAGATGGAGATATTGTTCCGAATCAACAAGAAACGGTCACTCGGGCATTGTGGAGCGGAAATGTAGGTAACTTGTTAACCTTTTATACCTCATCAGCCCAAAACGCAACCTCGAAGAGATATTACTATGATATTTTTAACAGCGGTTCTGGAGAATGTGGTTCTGAGAGTCAATTTGCAGTAGCATGGGGCCATAAACAAGGTTCAGGTTCAGCCGACGAAGGAGGTCAAGTTAATGACACGCCATCAAGAGCAATTTACGGACAATACAAGCAATTATGTTTAGATCCAGGTGAAGAAAGATTTACCATTGGAGGTGTGACGACTGACTCTATTTATGCAATTAATATCAATCGTGCTAGGATGCGTGAATACATTGATGAAGGGAATATTGAAATAAACCTTCAAAGATTATCTGGTTCACAATGGTTAGCAGGAGGTGGAGCACAAAATGCTTGGACTGGCTCAAACGTCACGGTTTTCCCAACTCAAGCCGTCCTTAGATTAATTGATGATTCAAGAACGACTGCTGCTACAATTACGACTGCTGGAGAAACTTACAACATCGTTTCAGGAACAATTGAAGATGGAATTTATAATTCATCTGCTCCTCATTATTACGGAAAACTTTATAGAAGATTGGGAATTGTGGTATTGAACGGTGATAAACTTGATCAATCATCATCCTTCTTAACCGTAACTGGATCTGAAATTCCAGGTGACAACGCTTATAAACTATTCACTGCAATTTCTGGAGCCGCACTTTACACTGATACGTCAGGCGATTACTTAGGATTCGCTGGAAGATCGGCTGAAAAGGTTAAATCATCGCACTTCTTCATTCGAGTTAAGAATTCAGAATATAATTTCACCAATAACCCAACCTTTACAACAGGTTCTGAAGGTGATTTGGCTGAACCAACAATGATTGGAAATCCAACGACCTATATAACAACTTGTGGTCTTTATAATGATGCGAAGGAATTATTAGCAGTTGGTAAATTAAATAAACCACTGAAGAAAACTTTTAGTTCGGAAGCATTAATCAAGCTCAAGCTCGACTTTGTTTGGATTGGATTTGTATTTGGAATGCTTGGAGTAATGTAATATGAAATTGAAATCTTTGATAGAAGGTAATAAAATATTTGATATGAGAAGTTCAACAGATAAAGTTGATAAATTAATTCAAATTGAATTGAAAAAAATAGATGCATCCGTAAATAAAGATGCTAAAATAAAAAAAGGCAACTATACCCATTTACACCCAAATCAAACACATTAGTTAAATTTGCAATGTAAAAATTTAGAAATTTCAGATAATTATATCAAAAGGAGAAATTTAAAATGTTCATTTTCGGAAAGCCATACAACGATTTACTTGATAAATATCTTCACTGTGAGTTTCACAGTAAAGAAGAAGAAAACGAGTACCTTAATCATTTAATTGAGATAATTAATGATAACTCGTTATGCTTTAATGCAAAAATAGCAGTTCTTAATTTCATGATAAGCGGAGTTAACGCAGGAATCGTACCCCCTGAAAACGTCCGTATTTCAAAAATCAGTGCTTCTTAGACTCTATAAACTGGACAATTTCTAATAATGGTCTACGGATTGATTTCCCTGTGGGAGTTAGAATAATCCCTTCAATTTTGTAACTAAGATGCTCGCCAACTTCACCTATACCTTGCATTTCTCCAATTTTAGAAAAAACACCATCAACTAATATCATTTTACCTTGGATATTAATTTCATAGTAAACAGGCTCATTTTTCAATTTTTCTGCACGGCTTTTGAGTTCATTAAGTTGAATTTCATTCATAATCAATATTTTTCGTCACAAAATTAGGGTGAACCTCAATGTTTAAAGATCAAGAAAAAATCTCCATCAAAACCCTTTCGTCTTTCATCAATTCATCCAAAGTTTTCAAGGTGTTGTACTTTTCCTTTGCTTCTATGAATGCCCGAACACTTTTTAATTGGGAGTTTAAGTCGTTCACCTTTTGCCCTGTTATTGAGTTCATTTCGTGTTCGCTGGTGAACTGTTCTATTTCATCTTTAATCCTTTGGATATGTGAATTGAATTGCTCTAAACTGCCATTATTTACAACCTCAGTCAGCAAAGAATATTTTTTCTTTGCCATTTCAAGTAGTTTAAACTGCATTTCCTTTGATGTTTGAAAGAATAAATCGTCCTCATTATTCTTTTCAAACATTGCCTGTATGGTAAAAATGGTATGCAACACGGTCTGCACCTCATTGGTAGGCTCAAAGCCTTCCAGAAACGAAATTAGGGTGTCCGACATGGGTTTAAGATTTGAAGTGGAAAGCAAAAATACATCCAAAAAAATAAAAAAGCCGCAATTTTTGTGCGGCTCATTTATTAAGGTTGACAAGTTGAAGTTAGTTCTTTATATCTTATCCGTCTTTTGTCGCTGTTCTTTACAACTTCAAAAAACTGTGCAACGTTCCCTTCGTTTCGTCCGTTGTAACGGGTTTCAAATTCGGCACAGTAGCGGTGCAAATGTTGCGGGGAAACATAGTGGTAAATTCCAATTACGCCACGTTTAAACTGGCTCCAAAAGCCTTCAATGTTGTTGGTGTGATTGTCGCCTACGGTTTTGTAGCAACCTGCTGTATGTTTAACAGAAATGTGCTTGTTGAAATGTTTTTCAAGCCCTTTGTAGGATGCGTAAGCATCGGTAATAACAACGGCTTGTGGAGCAACATTTTCAACCATGAGGCTTTGCAAAGTGTCAGCACTGGTATTGGGGACAACGAAAGTTTTTACCTTGCCACTGCGTTGCAGCAACCCAACGACAGCCGTTTTGTCAACGTGTGCCCGACCTTGCGAGTTGGCTACTTTTTTGGAAGAATGACGGTTTTTGTTCTTGCCACCTACGAAAGTTTCATCTGCTTCAACTGTGCCTTCCAACATTTCAGGAGCAACGTTTGTAAGCATGGTACGAATGCGATGGTTAACGAACCAAGCAGTTTTTTGAGAAACACCGATGCGTGTAGCGAGCTCAACGGAACTAATCCCTTTCTTTGAGGTAGAAATTTCGTAGGCTGCTTGAAACCACTTACGAAGTTCTACTTTTGAACCTTCAAAGATGCTGCCAGTGCGAACAGTGAACGGAAGTTTGCAACCGCGTTCACTGCAACGGTAGGAAGGAATGTGTTGAAACTTGCCTCTTGCTTTAACGAAGTAAGGTGCTTTTGCAGATGCACAGTGGGGGCAAACAGGAACATCGTTCCAGCGTTGATTTTCAAGGAAGCGATAACAAGTTTCTTCGTCTTTGAAGTAGTCGTTAAAGTCGTGAATCGTTTTGAAGTTGAAATCCATCTAATTGCGTTTTGTATGGTACAAAATTAGGCGATGTTACACACAATGCCAAATTTTTTGAGAAGAAAAAATCAAGTTTTTTGCTTCCTTTGCAAAATTCAACTCTTTGATTAACAAGGATAGTTTTATATGAAAAATAGCCCGTCAAAACAAGAAGCATACGATAAAATTGCCGAATTAGTAGAGCAATTTGCAAGCCAAATTGAAGTCTTCAAAAAGACTCAAAATGAAACTGAAACACGAAATCAATTCATCAATCCGTTTTTTGATGCTTTGGGTTGGGACACTAATAATACGAAAAGACGGGCAATAGATTCTGATAGGGATGTTGTGCATGAGGATAGAGTAACGATTGAAGGCAAGAGCAAAGCGCCTGATTATAGTTTCCGTGTTGATGGCAAGAGAAAGTTCTTCTTAGAAGCCAAAAAACCATCTATTCAAATAGAAACTGATATTGTTCCATCATATCAATTGCGGCGTTATGGCTGGAATGACCCAGAAGTACACATCTCAATTCTAACTGATTTTGAAGAGTTTGCTATTTACGACTGCACAATACAACCAAAGCAGACTGACCCTGCTAAACTTGCAAGAATAGAGTACATTACCTACGACCAATACCTTGAAAAATTTGATGCCCTATGGGATTTATTTTCAAAGGAACAGGTATTAAAAGGCAGTCTTGACCGATTTGCAAAAACTGTCAAAAAAGGCACTCTAAGCGTTGATTCTGCATTTTTGCAGTCATTAGATGAATGGCGTAATTATTTGGCGACCTCTATTGCTTTGAGAAACAAGCATTTGAACGAGGAAGAAATAAACTACCTTGTTCAAATGAACATAAACCGAATTGTATTCATTCGCAACTGTGAGGACAGGGGAGCAGAACCTTACGGAAAACTAAAAGGCTGTTTGGTCAATTCCAACGATGAAGGCGGCTATTTCCGCAATATGTATCAGGTATTTGAGGATGCAGATAGAAAATACAATTCAGGGCTATTCGATTTTACAAAGGACACGCTTTCAAAATCTGTAATCATTGATAATGAGGTGATTAAAAATATTGTTGATGAATTGTACTTTCCAAAATCGCCCTATGAATTTTCGGTTATCGGAGTAGAAATTTTAGGTACGGCTTATGAAAGGTTTTTGGGGAAAGTTATTCGCCTGACACCAGACCATCAAGCCATTGTTGAAGAAAAACCAGAAGTCAGAAAGGCAGGTGGCGTTTTTTACACCCCGCAATATATTGTTGAATACATCGTAAAAAATACGGTAGGGAAACTTGTCGAAGGCAAACCGCCCGATGAAATCAAGAAAATAAAAATTTGCGATCCGGCTTGTGGTAGTGGCTCTTTTCTTTTGGGTGCGTACCAGTACCTTTTAGTTTATCACACAGACTGGTACATTAAAAACTATAAAAAGAGCCGTAACCTGAAAGACAGCCCATTAACACCTGATGGAAGGTTGACCACACACGTCAAAAAACAAATCCTGCTCAACAATATTTTTGGGGTTGATATTGATACGCAAGCCGTTGAGGTAACAAAATTGAGCCTCTTGATGAAGTGCATGGAAGGCGAAACAACTGCATCCATGCAAACAACAATGACTTTTGAGCGAGTATTGCCAACACTTGAAAATAATATCAAAAGCGGTAATTCACTTATAGATTTTGACTTTTACGAAGGACAGTTAGATTTTGGCGAGGACAAGAAGATTAAGCCGTTTAATTGGAAATCAAAATTTCCGGAAGTATTTAAACAGGGCGGCTTCGATTGTATCATCGGTAATCCCCCATACGTTGCAATAGATGGCATTAGCCATATAGAACGAACTTATTATAATATTAAATATCCTCTCCTCAAAAAAAGACTCGACTTGTTTGGCCTCTTTGTCGACAAAGGCTTGAAGGTTTTAAATAGCCAAGGCAAACTAAGTTTTATTATTCCCATGCAGTTTTTGCGAAATTCTGCATTTGAAGATTTGAGAAAAAATATTTTAGAAGCATTCCACTTTGAGGAAATAAATTCTGTGGGCAATAAGGTTTTCGAAGATGCCAATAATGATACTATTATAATAGTTATTTCTAAAAGCAATAAAATTCGTATAAATACGAAACTTATTGAAAGCAATACAACGAAAACGAACCTCTTTACAGTCAAAGAAACGTCAATTTCACAAAAAACCTTTTTGCTAAACAGAGAAAATATTATTAATCTATCTTCCGAAGAAACAAAAGATCTTTTTAATAGAATTGAGAAGCAATCTTTAAAAATTGCAAACAGATTTAAGGTGATTCAAGGAATAGTTACAGGGCTTAACTGTGCTTACATCTATAACAAAAAAGACACTCCAAAAATTGAAAAGGAGCTATTAAAAGATTTTATCTTTGGTTCAGACTTTGATAGGTTTAGCCTTAGAAATCCAGAACATCACATCATCTATGTAACAAAGAAAATTGACTTGAAGTTATTTCCAGATGCAGAAAGAGTAATAAGTCCGTGCAAAATTCAACTTGAAAAGCGTCGAGAAGTGCAGCGTAATCTTATTCCTTGGTATTCACTTCAATGGCCAAGAGAACAAGCAACGTTTGAAATCCCCAAAATACTTTTCCAAAAAATCAGAAATCAAAAGCTAAAACAACGGTTAGTAGGCACTTATGATGAAAGTGGTCTATTTGTCGGTGATGGTGTTATTTATATAAATTCTCTAAAAAATGATAAAGGCGAACTGAAATTTCTTCTCGCTATCCTAAATTCAAAACTTTATAACTATTATTACAGGGAGCAGTTTCTTGATATAAACTTAAAAATAAAATATTTAGAAAATACGAGTGTAATAGACTACATCAAATTCAAAGGAGACAGTTTGAAACTATATAATGAGACAATTTCATTAGTCGATAAACTTCTACAATTAAATACAGAGAAGTGGGAAGTGAATCTACAAGGCAACCTTGACCACCTACAAAACCGTATTGACTATGCTGAGCAGCGAATAAATGAAATAGTGTATGAGTTGTATGAACTAACACCCGAAGAAATTCAAATCATTGAAAGCCAAAGTTAAAACCCTATGAAAAAAACAACCGATAAAAAACCCCAGCCTGAAAAGCAGCGAGGCGAGTATGATGAAAAATTACAGGTCAAAGGTTCATTCCTTGACATAATGAAGGCTGCCATGAAAGAAGCCGATGAAAAACCCAAAAAGAAGAAAAAGGAAAAAGATGGATAATTATAGGGGAAAGGAGAATATGAAAAATGACTAAAACTAAGAGCGTTGAGCAACTACTGAATGAATTGATGCAGTTACTTGATTTGTGTTTGAAGAGCCGCCAATAATTGAGAAATTTTTTCTTTGATTTCGTCTGTAACCATTTCTGGACTTTTGTCTTCAAGTTTTGCCTTGATTTCAGTGAGTAGCGATAAAATTAGGACTGTTGAAATTCGATTGGCCTCCAAATGGTTTAAGATTTCTTTGGCGATGCTCTGTTCCATATTATGAAATTTTTATTTGTGAATCGCTGGCAAAGATAAAACAAAATTCTAAAATTTCAAACCATTGATAATCAATTAGTTATGGAGTTGGGTGTAAATGGGTATAGTTGCCTAAAAAAATATCAAGATTTATTACATAATCTTCGAGTAGAAATATCTGAATTATATTAAATGAGATAAAGAACACGAATGTCAATAACAGTCACAGGAAACTGGTCAGTAAAAATATTATCCAAGCAGCAAGGAGCGTTGCCTCAGAGATTCACGATCACTGGCGCAAGTTCTGGTAATGGAACCTATTCTGAAGACCTAATACTTCCTGTTCAAGTTATTGGAAACAGTTGGCAAATCCAAGTTCAAGCATCTGAAACTTATGATCCACCTTATAATTGGATTGATAGTTCAATGCGAAAGACTACGACTCAAACAGTCAATGGAAATTATGTCTTCAACATTGAAACGGAAGATTTAATTCAAGATTGGACTTGGGATGATTTAATTTTACAAGTCAGTCAACCTGCACCTGTTATTCCACCAAGTCCTCCAGAACCTCCTGCTCCGAATTTACCACCACCAATTGTTCCTTTACCAACTCCGGTTCCAATTCCTCCAAGAGTTGATCCACCAGTTGAATTGGCAATGGGAAGAGTTTTTACCAAGTTTGAAATTGACGATAAATTACCTAAACAAGTCAATCAATCATTCTATGGAATGTGGCTCGATTACACTGGTTCTGCTTGTGGAAATCTATTAACTTTTTACACTTGTTCGTCAGATACTGGTTCTTATAAGAAATCAGTCTATTCCGCTCAATGTTTCACCTGTTCATCAACTCCGCAATTTGACATTGCTTACGGGCATGATGGTGGAAGTGGCAGCAGAGATTTAGGTGGATATGATTGGTTAACTCCTTCAAATGCAGTTTATGGTCAATATCGCTCATTGTTATTAGATCATCCTCAAAGAAGATTCAGGTTAGGAGACAGGGAAATATTTCATTTCTATGTGTTGAACGTGAACCGAGATAGAATGGGCGATAAATTAGATGAAGGTAACTTTGAACTCAATCTCCACCATTTATCAGGCAGTCAATTCTTAACCGGAAACGGAAATAGAAACGCTCATACTGGATCAAATGTAACGTTAGGTTCACAAACTGTTCTAAGGTTAATTGATGACAGCAAACTTGATTACAGAACACTATCTGCGAACGCCAAATCTACGTTCTACCGCGATATCTCTTCATCCATGTGTACTTTATCCACTGGTGCAGGAAAAGTCCATTACATCGTATCAGGAACGCTTGAAACAGGTATCTATTCGGGTTCTGCAACTTCAAGCAATGCGCCTCATGTCTACGGATTACTTTATCCGCAACAAGGGATAGTTATTTTAGATGCAGAATTACTCGATGTCTCCGCATCATTCTTGACAGTAACAGGAAGTGATGTAGCAGGAGATAATGCGATGAAATTATTCACTGCAATTAGCGGAGCAGCATTGAGAACAGATGACAGTGGTGATTATTTAGGATTGCAAGGTAGAAAATTAAAATATGAATACGTTGAACAGTTCTTCGTTCGGGTTAAGAATAAAGAATATAATTTCACCAATAACTTGACTTATCAAACTGGATCTGAAGGAGTGATAATTGATGACTTCGTTGGAAAACCTGAAATTTACATCAGTGCAATTGGTCTCTATAATCAGAACAATGAATTATTAGCAGTTGCTAAACCTTCAAGTCCAATCTTCAAAAGTTTCACTGAAGAGGCATTGTTTGAAGTAATTTTATCTTATCAATAAATTATGATAAATCAAGGCCATTATAAAACTCATGTTGGAGTAGGTAGAAGAAGATTTTCACTGTTTGAAATCTATCAAGATGTCATATCAGAAATATTTGATTTTGATCAAGTGAAGAAATATCCCATCAGATCTAATTCAGAAGGTTGGGAATTTAATGCAAAGATAAATGGAGAATTGGTCATTGTTTATATCTACGTCGAGAAAACGAGATTTGATAGATTTAAATTGTCACCAAAACACCAAGAAGAACTTGATTACAGCGGAGAGGTTTTTAATTTTGGATTTGAAATCAGTGAAGGTAGAAACTCAAATCAATATGCAAAGACAACCTTCAAAGATTACATTAAAATTCTTGCAACTGTTGGAGACGCATTGAATCAATTCATTAGAAGAAAAAAACCAGAAATCATTACATTCTTTTCAGAATCAAAACATGGTGGAATAGTCGCTGATACTCAAAAAGATGATATTTATTTCAAAGCATTGGACAGAAATAAACCAGCAGGATATGAGATAGAAAATACTACTGATACCAATGATGGAAAACGCGGAATAATGTTATATAGGCAACACTAATGATCCAAATACCAATCGAGATAGGCGACATAATCAGAGTCGGAAAATTCAAAAATAAACGAATCACCGTCAAAAATATAACTTGGGACGAATATGGATTGCCTCAAGTTAACGGCAAAGGAATTATGAAAATTAGAATTGAAAAATTGATGCCTCCAAAAGAGACAAAACAGGAAAATAATAATATGAAAAAAATAAATGAATCAATTGACTATGAATCGTTAATAGATGATTTTTTGACCAATCCGGGAAAAAAGCAGGTATTCAAAAAAGGTAGTTCTGAATATTCGGATTTAGAAAAATTAGAAGATAGTATATCCTTTGACAGGTTTGAAAATTCTTTAATGAAAAGTGGTCTGGAATTAGAGTACGATGATGTGAATGATGCTTATATCATTTTTAAGAAAAAATCAAAAACCTATGAAAATAATATGAACAAACCAAATAAAGCCAAGTTAGACCGAATGATCGCAGAAGCACTTCATTCAAATGATACTCAGGTTAAAATCAAGCAAAAAGATAAACTTTGGTGGATTTGTCAAGAAGAAACTGATGATTGTTTAAATGCAGTTGGTTTTGATTCAAAAGAAGCAGCAGAACATTCAGCATTGACCAAGGGATATTCATTTCCAAAATCGGAAGAATTTAATGAAGTTGAATCTGAAATTCTAACCAGCAAGATAGAAAAGACAAAAGGCGTTGATAAAGTTGAAACGATGAAACTTGACAAAGAAAAAGAAATCAAATTAGAAATATTGAGGATTGCTAAGAGAGTGATTAAGGAAGAACTTAAAAAAAAAGTTAAGCTGAATGAACTTGAAGTTACTGATCCTGATAAAGTTAAGAAAATAGAAGAAATGGCGAGGTTAAGTGATAGTTTTGACCGATGTAAGGCCGAAATGGAAAAGATTAAGAAACAATTAGATCCATTAGACGAAGAAATTACTAAATGGATGGACGAAGCATCTGCCGCAGGTGAAAGAGCATTGGAAACAAAAGATATCTTGATTACAATTAAGAGAAAAGGAAATCCAAATGCAGAAGTTGCTGCTTATAAAGAAAGATTTGAAAGATTATATTCAAGAGTAAATGGTGCATTGAAAAAACAAGAAGATGAATTTTGGGCAGCAACCCGTAAATTCAAAGTAGTTCCAACTTCAATTGGAGTTCAATATAAAAAACAAGAAAATGCAATGAATGAAGATAATATGTTAAGTCAAGGTTGGAATAAAATCAAATCTTTCTTCTCAAATTTATACAACAAAGTAATTCAATATGGCAAAGAAGCCGATCGAGGTATTGCTGAATTGCATAAATTGACTGGTGTTTAATTAAGATAATATGAATGGCTATTCCGAAAGTTTTTCACAAAATTCAACCGCAGGACTTCACGATGCGTCCTGTCACTGTTCACAAACGTTTTGTGATTCAGAGGTCAGATCTATATTCAGGTTCACTTCCACAAACAGGATCTGGTTATAGAATTTGGGAAGGATTATATACTGGTGAAAAGTTAAAGATCAGCAGTTCAATTTATCCAACTAACAGTTTTGACGGAACCTATAAACATATTGTTTGGAAATCAATTGACACTCAATTCTACAGATTTCCGAACGATCCCCAAGCCACATTAGAACATTCTAATAAAAGGTTCACTTACAAACATTTAGATCCTACTGCTTCAATCTTCGCCGTTCCTTACATGGATTTTGGGGAATCAATTAAACCAGGTTCGGTTGAAATAACTGCATCTGGCTTCACTTTGACTGATGATAAGAATGGTAATCTATATGACGTTTCACTGTCAACAGGAAGTTATTCAGATAGGAGAGATTTAGTTGCATATTGGGGATTCAACAACGATTTTAGAAAAACAAAGAACATTGGTCATGAAACAACTTTTACGAAGACAAAATTAGAATACGAATCTGGAATTTTTGATCCAGAAGAAGGTTCAGTTGCAAGAAATATTCACATAATTCCCGGAGTATTACTCAGCGGAACTGCATCAGGTTGTTGTGCTCACATTCACGAATCTTCGATTTTAACTCCAAATCGTAAAGAATTTAATTTCACCAAGGATGATGACTTCACAATTTCATTTTGGTTAGAATGTGAACCTCACGGAACTTCGTTAACTGATACAATAATTTCTAAAAATACTGTAATAACTAAGCAAGTTTATGGAAACTTAGATCATTATAATCAAAACGATTTGGTTCAAAAAACATATCATGTTTCTTCATCAACTGAATATGAACCAGTTGATATTTATCCATACAGATTTGAGGTAGAAGAATTAACAGGATTGGTTTGGTTCAAAAGAAGCGATGGTACTAAAACGGTTCATTTATCCGGTTCAATTGACATGGACGGAGCAGGTTGGCATCACTATGCAACGGTAAAATCAGGTTCAAATCTATATTTATATCAAGATGGAACAATTGTTCAAAGTGGTAGCGATGTTAATTATAATCCACATAACAATCATTCATTGGTATTCGGCGCAGATAGCCTTGACGGAACTGTTAATACATTTTATGGATCGTTTGATGAAATAAGAATTTACAATAAAGGATTATCAACTGCCACAATTCAAACTTTGGCAGATAGCAGTTCAATGGGAATGTATCAGACTTCAATCGTGGGCAATTGCTTCTACCGTTCGGGAAATGTTGTCGTTTCATCGTTGAATCCAAAATATAATGCAGTTTTTCAAGATCCAACTTTTACAGTAAAGTATCGCGGAACGCATACAATTTATAATTATGAATGTTTGGTTCGAATTAAAAAAGGTGATTTCAATTTAACTTTAAACCCAACTGCTTTAAAATCTCCATATTCGGATTTATTAATTGATGATTTCACTGGTTCATTCAGCGATTCATCATTAAGTCCATATTTTCATACAATTGGTCTTTTCAATGACAAAAGAGAATTAATGGCTGTGGCTAAATTGAATCAAAGTTTGCAGATGAGGGACGATGTTGATATTTCAATTTTGGTTTCATTTCATGGTTGATTTCAATTTTTTAACTGAATGTCATGTGAAAAATATTTCTTTTTAGATACTTATATGTAAATAAAAGGAGAAATTTTATGATAAATGATTATCTAAAAGATGTAAGATTGCAACCGTATTTTAAATTTCTAGATGAGTGTAGAAATAGAAATTATGATTCAACGGAAATGATACATGAACATCATATTATTCCTAAGTTCATGGGAGGACTTGATGAGGAAACCAATTTAATTAAATTAAATCCATTGGATCATTTAAATGCTCATGTCGAGTTAGCCAAATGCTTTGAAATAACATCGAGAGAATTTTATGGAAATATAGTATCAGCAAATAAACTAAAGAGTTATATTGATTACTTTGAATTAAACGAAATTGAAGATATTAGAAACTATCTATCTGAATCGTGTAAGGGTCGTTTTGTTGGTGAAAAAAATGGAATGTTTGGTAAAAAACATTCTGAAGAATCGCTTCAAAAAATGAGAGAAAATAGAAAAGGATTGACAGCGGGAGAAAATAATTATATGTTCGGAAAAACCCATACTTCAGAAGTTAAACAGCGAATTAGTGACATGAGAAAGGAAAAGGGAGCGACCAGGAAAGGTCCTCATTCGGAGGAATCTAAAGAAAAAATGAGTAAGACTAAACTTGAAAGAATTGCTCAAGGATTAATAACTTTTGAATATATGTCTGAACCGAGAACTGAAGAACATTGTCAAAAATTATCAAAATCGATAAAGGCTCGATATGATAACGGAATGATTCATCCAATGAAAGGAAAAACACATTCTGAAGAGACAAAATTAGCAATGTCGCAAGGTCAGAAAGAAAGATATACAAATGGAAAACATCCAAGTTTAAAACTTACTATTCATATTGATACAGGGTTAATTTTTGAAAGTAGAAAATCTGCAATGGAATATTTTGGATTGACAGGAATGCAATTTAAATATAGAATGAAAAAAGGATTGTTTGCAGATGCTTAATCAACATACTTGCACAAATGCACGGTTAACAAGGTAATTACGATGAAACTTAGAAAAATATACGAATCGATTTTAAATGAGATTGGAGATTCCGCTCAAGTTCCACCAGGAGCAAAATTTACCGATCATATAATCAAATTTGATTTTGGAGAATTGACATTTATTGTGAATATAAATAAATTAGTTGATTATGATAATAAATTGGCTATTTCAGTTGATTTTACAACGGAATTCAAAGCATTTGATTTAACAGGGCAAAATCAACCATTGAAATTAATGAGTTATATTATTGGTGGTATATTTGAGTGGTTGGATAAATTTCATAGAGGTAAAGAATTGATTTATATTAAATATGACCCGCGATCAGAACAATCAGAAATGAAACCTGGAGAATATTCACCAAACCAACGTGATAAATTATACCGAATACTGATTGAAAAGCATGCCAAGAAATACGGATCATCAGTGAATTTTTCAACCACTGGCGGAATCATTGCCCAATTTAAACCACCTTTAGAAATAAAATAGGAATAAATGCCGACAAATATTAACCATTTAGCAGGGATAGTTTCAACAGATAACTCAACTGCAATTGCACTTTCACCAACGAGTTCATGGACTGGTTCGTTTGAAGATGTCAGTGCATTTCCATCAGTGGTATTTTCATTGATATTTGATACGTCAGGATCATTGTTGATTGACTTCAGTACGGATGCTGTAAATCTTGACAGAACTTCAGTGTTTAACTTTACGTCATCAATCGATGAACTTCATAGATTATCAGTAACTCATAAATATTATCGGGCACGAATTTTTAATGCTGCAACGTCAAGTCAATCTTATCTAAGGTTTCAAACTTTACTCGGAAGTCAAACCGCACTTTCAAATCCCGCTAATAAAAACATCCAACATGATACTGATGCGACATTCGTAAGAAGTTTAGAATCAGAAATTGACATCGCTGCGGGAAAGTATGAAGGATATTCTATAATCAATGTTGTTGGCAGAAACCCGGATGTTGATGCTGCTGCCGATATTTGGGAATTAGGCGGAGTTTATAGTGGTTTTCCAACAGGTTCTGCGGAGAAAATACAAATATTTTCATCTGATCAATTAGACAATGCTACTGGTTCAGGCGCAAGAACTTACAAGGTTTTTGGACTTGATAGTGAATATGACAGAATTGAAGAGGTTTTAACTTTAAATGGAACAATTCCAGTCACGTCTTCACAACTATTCACTAGAGTTTATCAAGGACAATGTTTGACAGCAGGTTCATCTAATACCAACGTTGGTATTTTGACAGTTAGACATAATACAACGACGACAAACGTTTTTTCAAATGTCATTGCTGGAACTGGACAAGATGCCCAATTGACATATACGATTCCCGCTGGTCATACTGGTTATTTGCGGGAATTTCATTTTTCAATGCTTGATAACACGTCGAATAATGCAGTAATTGCATTGTGGGTTCGTGAATTTGAAATGGCCGAAAGATTAATGCGATATTCTTCTATAAACAATGCATCACAATTGAAAGAATCGATTTATGGAGGAATAAAATTGCCGGAAAAAACTGATATAAAATTCAGGTGCATTTCAATCGTGAATGTAAATGGTCATATTACCGGCAACTTTGACTTATTACTGATTGAAAACGTATGATAAACTTTGAAAACTTGAAAGAAAACAATTCCGGCCACTGGACATATAAAGGTTCAGATCAATTTGAAGTTCCATTGGGAGCATTTGGCTTTGTGTATAAAATTGAATGTGTTCTTCCACAAGATGAACTTGATAGATTGGGAATTACTAAGACCAAATATTTGGGCCGAAAATATTTGTCTGCGGCGAAAACAACGTCTAGGCGCGTATCTCTCAAAAGTGGGGCAAAGGTAACGAAGAAGAAAAAAAGTCGCGTAGAGAGTGATTGGCAAACGTACACGGGCTCTTGTCTTCCGTTGAACGATCAGATTGAAAAATTGGGGAAGGAAAACTTTCGTTTTGAGATACTGGAATTTTTTCAGACAAAAGGTCAATGTAATATGGCAGAGGCAATTATCCAAATTCAATTCAATGTTATGATTGACAATTCTTATTTTAATGAAGCAATTGGATCAGGACTTTTCAGAGGAGTTAAACTTGACGATAATTTTAAAAATTTATTAAAAGAAATAAAATATAGGAATACACTTTGAAACTCCGTCAAATATATGAATCTCTAATATTGGAAAGAAACATCAAAACAGGTGATTTGGTTTTTTATGAAGTTGGAACTCATGGAACACTTGTTGCTTATGATGTTGAAAAGAAAATGTCAAATTTAGGTAACAGAAATCCTATGTTTACTGTGGACGAATCTGCAAATGGTTATGAAATTAGAGGCGCATGGATTCCAGAAAATCTTCAACGCAAAGGAATCTCAACAAAATTTTTTCAATTCATGAACAATGAAAGTAAAAAGAAGACAAAGAAACCTTTAAAATTGTCAAATGATTTATCTTCTGATGGAAAGCAATTAATTCAAGGATTAATTTCAAAGGGAATGGTTCATGAACTTGATGGCCAATATTTTTTCAAATAAATTTGGTTTTCTCAGAAATTTCCATTATACTTGTGATAAATAAAATTTAGTATGATTTTTAAATGTCCAAACTGCGGTTCTGAACCAAACATGATAATTGAAATTTTAACAGAACAACCAAGTAAATTTTATAGAAGACTGCCAAACAAAATTTCAATTACTCCTAAAAAATCATTAAATTCTGCAATGGTCAATTGGAATATTGATAATATCAGTTGGATTTGTCCAGATTGCAGAACATCTGGAAATTCTCTAATTAAAGATTGCATTTAGTGGAAAAACTTCAACTTCTTGAATCAGTTCTTGGTAAAGGTCAAAAGACAAATCGCGACTATTACCAGTTCATTTGTCCGTTCCATGAAGGAAGACATGGTCCAAAGTTAGGCGTTTCACTCGGAACTGGAGGTTGGAAATGTTGGGTTTGTCCTGCTAAAGGTGGAAGCATTCAACAACTCTTTAAGAAGTTACGTCAAGGTTCAGATAAAATTCAATTTGCAAGGGAACTTTGGAAAGAAAAACAAATTTACCAGAAAAAGAATCAAGTTGAATCATTTAAACTTCCAGATGAATTTAAACCTTTATGGACAGAATCGGGAAGTTTCTTTCATTTAAAGGCCAAAGGTTATTTGTTTTCAAGAGGTGTAACTGAACAAGATATTTTAAAACATAGACTTGGATATTGTGAATCTGGAAGATATTCAGACATGGTTATTTTTCCAAGTTATGATGAAAACGGAACTTTGAACTTTTACTCAGGCAGAAGTTACCTTCCAAATAACAAATATTTTGCAATTCCCGCTGAAATAGAGAAGGATCAAGTTTACGATGAAAATTTGATAAATTGGTCGGAATCTGTTATACTTGTTGAATCCAAACTTGATGCAATTGTCGTTCGGAGAAACGCTGTTCCACTTTACGGTAAAAAAATCAATAAAAAATTAAGAGAAAAGATAATTGATGAAAACGTTCCAAAGTTAATTTTTTGCTTAGATGGCGATGCGTTGAAAGATGCGATGGAGCAATCCAAATATTTCATAGAATCTGGAATAGAATGCTTCAAAGTTGAATTACCAATTGATGAAGATCCTTCAAGTTTAGGATATGAAAAGGTTTGGGGATTTATAAACAATGCAGTGAAAATAACTGAAACTGATAACTTTGAATTTAAAATTTTAAATATGTTGAGATGATTAAACTTATAATAGCAGGAGGAAGTGATTTCAAAGATTATAATCTTCTCCAATTTGAAACACAACGGTTCCTAGTTGAACAGCAATTTAAACCAAATCAAGTTACAATCATTTCAGGTAAAGCAGATGGTGCAGATACTCTTGGAGAAGTTTTTGCTAACAAATATCACTTTCCAATCATCGAAATGCCAGCAAAATGGGATGATTTAGATAATCCAATTCGTTTAATTAGAACTAGGAGAGATGGAACGAAATATAATGCCTTAGCAGGACCAATTAGAAATGAAGAAATGGCAAAGATAGCAACGCACTTGATAGCATTTCACGATGGCAAATCGACTGGAACTGGAGGCATGATCAAGTTAGCCAGTCCAGAAAAATATAATTTAATCACGAAAGTAGTAAATTATTGAAAATGAAAAAGAAATATGTTCTTGGTTTCTTATTTAATGAGAAATTTGATGAAGTTTGTTTAATTAGAAAGAATAGACCAGAATGGCAGAAAGGATTCTTAAATGGAATCGGTGGAAAGGTTGAATCTGGGGAAACATATCACGATTCGATGTGTCGTGAATTCTTCGAAGAAACTGGAGTCATTCTATATGATTGGAAAGAAATTGGAATAATGGAAGGTGAAGAATGGATTGTTAGAGTTTTTACTCACCATTCATTCACGATCGATTCAGTTGAAACCAAGACGGATGAAGAAATTGTTACAGTCAAAATATCTGATTTAAATTCAATGAGAGATCAACTGATTTCAAATATTCCTTGGTTAATTCATATGTGCATTGATTTCCATCTACAAAATAGTTTCAAAAAGTTTAAAATCAATTATTGAGATATGATGACATTGTCATTTGACCAATTCGTTCAATATGGAATTGAACACGGAGCGAATTTAGTTGATGGAGTTCCTTGGAGTTTTGATTTTGAAGGTTATCGAGTAACTCATGAAAATGATGATTTATATTTGATAACCATATCTAAACCAAATGAAGAATTTGTTCAAATTCAATTTAGAAGATATGAAATTATCTTAATAGATACTCAAAATTATCCAAGACATATTACGATATTTTCATTTAATTCAAACCGCTCTTATTATATATGAAAAAACAATTTAAAGTTCCGTTTGATAAAAATGGAAATCATCTAACAACCACGACAAATTATCCTTGGATTGTTGGAAAAGAAGTTGATAACTATGAATTTGAAACCAATTTAAAATATAAATCTTGGGAAGGAAGTAGAAGCGGAATATTTGTTATTTGGGAGAATGAATTAGGGAAAGAGTTTAGAAGTTCAATGATTCTACTCGATGAAGTTTTAAATGGTTCTGAAAAAGTTTCAGCGTTTCTTGGAAAATCATTATCAATTGTTGGAAAATTTACATTTAAGAAACAAGGAACTGCAATTCTTTTAACACTTGTAAAATAAAAAGAAAGAATTTGATCTCAAAAATATTCTTAGTTAGCGATCTTCATATTCGTCCATATAAAAGACATAAAGAATACGAAGTTGTCTTCAAGCGTCTGTTAAAACACATTTCGGAAACCAAGGATGAAAATTCAGTCATTTGTCTCGGCGGAGACATTGTTCACAACAAGATTGATATTTCACCTGAATTAATTCAAATTACTTCAAAGTTCCTGAAATCATGTGCTGATTTATTACCAACAATTGTCGTGTTAGGCAATCATGACTTTCTGATGTCAAACGTGAACAGATTGGACGCTTTGACTCCAATTATTGAATCCTTAAACCATCCAAACATTCACTTTTGGAGGGATTCTGGCGTTTACAGATTGAACGGATGTCATTTTTCTGTATTCAGTTTAATTGGATCTCAGGATGATTGGGTTCTGGCAGATAAGATAAAAGCCAAGAATAAAATCGCAATCTTCCACGGGCCAGTCATTGGAAAAAATAATCCAAATCCACATATTGAATCTGGAATGCGGACGATTGGAACTGAAAAGTTTGATGGATTTGACATCGTGCTTTTGGGCGATCTTCATCAGAATTCTTTAATGGTTCAGGAAAAAAGCGAAGGAAAACCAGAAATAAAATATCCAGGTTCATTGTGCGGACAGTCATTTGGGGAGCCAGCAATTGGTCATGGATTTTTGATTTTTGACGTTGACAAAAGAACCTCAGAATTCGTTGAAATTGAAAACGATTACTGTTATTACACTTTGAACGTTTTCAACAACGAATATGAAATTCCAAAGAAACTGACTAAGAAAGTCAGATTGAGAGTCAAATATGAAAACAGTTCAATTGAAACTGTAAATGAAGCCATTGAATTATTTGCTAAGAAATTCAACATTGTTGAAACGATCCGGCAAAAAGTCAACAGCCAATTAACTTCATTGAATTCTACTTCAAATCTAGGTAACAGCAGAGATGTCAATTATCAGAATGAAATCATTGAAGAATATTTATTACTCCAAGATATTGACAAAGATTCAATTGAATTGGTTAAGGAAATCAACGTTGAATGCAATCGAACCCTGAATCAAAATCAATTAATCAATAGAAACATAACTTGGATTCCAAAGAAACTTGAATTCAGTAATATGTTTTCGTATGGTGAAAATAACATCGTTGACTTTTCTGATTTTGAAGGGATTTATGGCCTTCAAGCCGGAAACTATCAAGGTAAGTGTGTCGATTCATCAACTAAAATTGAAATAGAATTTGACAAAGACTATATTTTAAATAAATTAGGGTTTATTCCGGACGAATTAAAATAAATATTTAGTGTAAAAGTGGTTTTTCCAAAAAAATTGATAGTTATGTAAATAACACAATTAAAAAGGAGAAACCATGGAAGATGATTTTAAGATTACTTGTCAAATTTGTGGCTTTAGAAGCACCAATTTATGCGGACATATTCCTAAGAAGCATAAAATGACAATTGCGGAATACAAATTAAAATTTAATGTTGAAAGAGTTTTAGTTTATACGCCGGAGCAACTTCAAAGTAAAAAAGAAAAACAAAAATTAAAACCTTATGATAAAAAGAAATCTGCATATTGCATTGAACATTGGTTAGAAAAGGGATTTACTGAAGAAGAAGCGAAGTACCAAGTTGCGTGTCGACAAATAGCCAAACCAGAATATTGGACTTCACGTGGATATACTGAAGAAGAAGGTCGAGAAGAATATTCTAAGATTGTTAAAAATCGATCAAACTTAAAGTGTTTAATTGAAATTCATGGAGAAACTGAAGGAATTAAACTTCATGATAAAATTCGAGAAAGGGGTAGAAAGAATTCACATCGTCGAGTTGATTACTGGATTGCTAAGGGATTTACTGAAGAAGAAGCAAAAATTGAAGTTTCAAAAGTCCAAACAACTAGATCATTAGCAAAAAATATTGAATTATATGGAGAGGAAGAAGGAACTCGAAAAACACAAGAAATAAATAGAAAGTGGCAAGCCACATTAAATGCAAAGTCTGATGAAGAAAAAAGAGAATTCAATCTTAGAAAGGATAGTTCAAGTCTAGAACATTTAAAATTAAATTATCCTGAAGATTATATTGAACGATATATTCAAAAGATGTTGTTCCCATATAGAAACGGAAAAGATGCAATTTATGAACCTATTCGATATATCGTTGATAATATTACGACCTTAGATGATTTGATAAAATATGTTTCAGAAAGTTTTTCTAACATTAGAAATGTCAAAAGAACCATTTCAAATAAAATAATTGTTGATATTTTTAAAATCAAGAATGTTGAGGAAGTTTTAAACAGAGTTTACGAAGTGATGGATTTTAAAAATAGGGAATGTGGATTATATGGAAATAGAACATTTTTTGATGGTCATATATTTTTGAGTGATATTGAACTTCAAATTGCAAAATTTTTAGTTGACAACTCAATAGAATATGAATACGGGAAATTATATCCATTTGCATATTCTCGTCATCGTCATTGTTATGATTTTTATATCAAAGAAATTGATTTATATGTTGAATATGCTGGAATGAAAAATACTGAATTTTATGATAAGAGACTTGAACATAAAATTAAAAAATGTCATGAATTTGGGTTGAATGTTTTGGCCTCAAATAATATTTTAGAAATTAAAAATTCAATTTTGCAAAAGATAGATGAAATTAATGAATAAAACCTTGACAATTGGCGAAGTTTATCAAATTTTCAAAGAATATGGAGATTTGAATCTTAACGTCAAGACACCTTTTGGATTTCATAAAATTAAACATTGTGATATCACTGCAAAAGATTCTAAGGTTTTTAGGATTAAAACAAATTCAAAGGAATTGTTGTGCAGTCCGGATCATAAGGTCAAAACTGGAAAAACTAAATTCACGAAAGTTTCAAATTTAAAGTTTGGTGAAAAGGTTCATACAGTTGATGGATTAGAAGAAATTCAAACTATTGAAATTTTACCTATAAGAAAAGATTTATTTGATATTGAAGTTGATAAAGTTCATCAATATTATTCAAATGGAATTGTTTCGCATAATTCGGCCTTTTTAGATATTTTGTGTTTTGCAATTTATGACAAATCTACAAGGGCTTCCAAGGCAATTCACATTCTGAACAATAATAAGGATTGGTTCAAGTCCAAATTTTCCTTTGATTACAACGGCCAAGAATTCTTTATTGAAAGATTTGGACAGAAGAGGGAAAGAGATGGAGCAGTTAGAGTTGATGTCAAGTTTTGGACTCATGATGAAGATGGATCGGAGAAAAGTTTAAACGGAGAAGATAGAGATCAGACAAATAAAGCCATCAGGAAATATCTAGGAACCTACGATGATTTTGTCATGACTGCCCTTTCAACGCAATATGATAATCAAAACTTTGTTGAAAAAACTCAGAGAGAACGGAAGGAACTCTTATATAAATTCTTAGATATTTCTATTTATGATGAATTATTCAGAATTTCAAAAGAAACGACCAAAGAACAGCAATATTTGATTAAGGAATTTGAGAAGGAAAACCTTTACGACAAATCATCCAATATTTATCAGCGGATAACTTGGAATGAGAACAGGATGAATGAGTTGACGGAATTGACAAACAAGTTCAAAGTTGATATAAAGGAATTGAATGAGAAGATTTTTGACCTGAACAAGAAACTTCAATCGGTTGACAACAAACTGAATATTGATGAAATCAAAACTCAATTAAAACTTAATCAAAGTTCAATTCAAACCATTGTTGAAAGTTTAGGTTCTGTTAAAAGTGAAATAGATGAACTGAAAAAACAAAGGAAAAAACTTGAATGTGGTTTAACTGGAATTGATATTGATGGATTTTCAAATGATAATTCTTTGTTAGAATCGTTCAAGAATGCAACTTCTAAGTTAACTGAACAACAACGTGAAATTCATAGTTTAGAAATTTCAATTGAAAATCACAGCAAAAAGATTAAACATCTTGATAAACACGAGTATGATCCAAACTGTGAATTTTGCTGTAAAAATGAATTTGTAATAGATGCGAGAAAATCAAGGGAAATTTTACCAAAATTGCAAGATGAATTATTTGTTTTGTCTGAAATTTCTTCTATTCTTGAAAGTCAACAATTTCATTTACAAATTAAAATCAATGAGAGAAAGGAAATTCTTGAAAGGATAAATCAATTCGCTTCAATTTCATCTAAACTTTCAACCTTGGAAGAAAGGTTCAATTCTTTGAAATATCAAGGGACAACGATCAAGGAAAAGATTAAAAAGTTAACTGCTGATGAAGCGAGATATTTTGAAATAGAAGAGATTCTGGTTAAGAACGAAGAAATAGAAGAAACCATTTTACAATTCAAAGAAGAATTGAGATTGACTGAACTTGAAGAAGAAAAATCCCAGAAAGAATTCAGAACTGTATTTTCCAATCTAACTTCATTTAAGAAAGATTATGATGCAATGCAGGTTAAGATGCAGAAATACAATGAATTGGTCAAGAACAATCGAGTCTACGAACTCTATACTCAAGCCCTTGGAAGAGATGGAGTTCCGTATTTAATCCTGGAAAAAGTGATGCCATTGATTGAAAGCGAAGTCAATGAAGTTTTATCTCAGGTCGTTAACTTCACCGTCAAGTTAGAATCAACTGAAGAAAAATATATTCACGCTTATATCGATTATGGAAACAACCAGACTTGGCCAGTAGAATTAACTTCAGGGATGGAAAGATTCATTTTATCCTTGGCATTCAGAACTTCATTGACTGAAATCACTTCACTTCCACGTCCTCCATTCTTAGCAATTGACGAAGGATTTGGAGTTCTCGATAGTGATAATCTATTGTCAATGGGTAAATTATTTGAATTTCTAAAGACTCGGTATAATTATTTACTGGTCATTTCCCACATTGATTCAATGAAGGATTTGGTCGAGAAGAAGATAAATGTTGAGAAAATCGGTGGATACTCCACAATAAATGTTCAGGAAAATTAAAATTAAAAAATGACTTATCTGAAGAGAACTGACAATAAAATTACATTTACCAATAATGCTTTTAAGAAATTTACAGATGCCTGTGGAGGAGATCCAAATGAATTTGCAGATATTTTATACGGTAGATTTACAGTTGAAGATTTTTCATTCTGCGACGATGTAAATTATTGGAATGTTTTAGGTTACTTTGAAACCAAGTTAATTCCACATAAAATTGCAGTTTATCAAGCAGGATTAGAATTAAGTAGAATGGATTGGTTTAAAGACGTCCGGATTGATAAAGATCAATACTTAGAAAATCTTTGGCTTCACGATTTATCCAAATTTTCAGCCAACGAAAGTTTCGCTTATGCATTTCACGATTTTACGTCAAGTAAAACTTCTCCGGGATTTGATCGAGCATGGGTTCATCACAAAAATCACAATGAACACCATCCTGAATATTGGTTAAATCCAAGTAAAGACGGAACTTTAAATCCGTTACCGATGCCGATGATTTACATCGTTGAAATGATCGCAGATTGGATTGGAGCAGGAAGAACTTATGGAAATGAACTTGAAACTTGGTTGCCAGATAATCTCCATAAATTTTTATGGCATGAGGAAACTGCATCCAACGTCAAGTTTATTTTGGAGAAATTAGGATTTAAAGCATTGAACTTAAATGAAAATCAATTGTATATTGGAAAATAAATGATTAAGAACAAGAGAACTTCATACGGATTAGACAAACGCTTCGCTCAAATCAATGAGTTTGAGGAATCGGGAGTCTTTGAAATAAGAATGCCTCTTGATTTCAAATTAGGGAAGAATGAAGTCAAGTTAAAACTTTTACCGGAAAAACTCTTAAAAGGTTCAGAAGTTTTAATTGATATATTTGATGCAAATGGAGGATCAATCTACTATGAAATTTCTAAAATTGCTAACGAAGATGAATCAAGAAGTTTAATCGTTTTCATCTATGAAGATACTGTTCCGGGAAAATGTAGAATTTTCATCAATGCAATTCTATCCAATAATAAAACCTATCAATGTCAGTTAACTCATGATGTTTTAACAACTGTTGAAACCACTCAAGAAATAAAGTTCAGCGAAGAACCAAAGGTTAAATATACTGAAAAGCAGGTTCAGACTCAAGTTTTTTCAACACAAACAAGACAGACTGAAAAGAACGGAACTGGCGATATTTCAATCCTTTCTTCAATTCCTCCAAAGCAAACGGAGCGAGACGTTCAAACGATTGAAAAGAAAGAAGTAACGACTTCAAAACAATCAACCTCACTTTCAAATAATGTCGGTTCAGGTTCTTCGTTTGAAATTCCAACCTTTTTCACTCCATCAATCATCACGTCAAGGAATTTTCCATTTTCATCTTCAATGGAAGGTGGAACTATTTTTGTCAACGGAATTTCGCTTGAAGTTCCGAGTTCTGCATTAAGTTCAACTCCATTTCTAAACCAATCATTCAGTGCTTCAATCTTAAAAGTAATTGGAACTGGAAGCATTGAAGTTTTTCCTCCGTTCAGAAAAACAATTGAATATCAAACTTCAACTGGTTTAGTTTCAACAACTTTTGACAGGTTCTTTAATCATTCAAACTTTACTGCTTCATATAAAGAACTTTTAACAATCCAAGGTTCAGGTTATTCACAATCATACGCCGTTTTTGATTTAGCAAACATCTCGCCGAATGCAGGTGACATTGATGCAGTTGAAATTTCTTACAAGTCTTTGAACTTGATTGGTTCAAATTATCAGCCAGTTGGAACGTTTGAAATTAAAGGTGAAAATTTATTAATTGATTCTGCGAGTGTTTACTTTAAAAATCCAGAAGGAATAGTTGAAACTCCGATTGGGACGTTTAGGAATGGATTGAGTTCTTTCAATCAATATTGGCAAACTGCTTCACTTGGTTCAAACATTGCAACTGCATCTGTCAGTTCAAGAATTGTTGACGGGATAAAAATTGATTATGGAACGAGGTCAAATACAGGATCATTTGTTGTAATTGAACCTAAACCACAATATAAAATAAATATTGGCGGAGAAAATACACAGATAAATTTGTCATTTGATTCATATTCAGAATCAGACTTGGCAGATATCTTTCCTCAACTTGACGTTTATATTTCAGGTTCAGAAATAATCTCGGAACCAATTCAAGAATCCATCGCATTAAACCCAATCCAATCTGGATCACTTGGAACATTTATTGGAAGTATTTCAGAAAAAAATGGAAAATTAAGGAAAAATTCACTTACCTTTGTTTCTAAGACATCTGGAAATATTGTTCCGAAGTTAGTTTCAAGAGCAGGAAAATGGCACGTTGGAAACATTGAAATAAAACCTGTTGATGAAAAAGGGTTCAATCCCAATCAAGCCAGAATTTATGCTCCAATGAACCTTCCAACAGGTTCGGAAGTTAACTTTAAAATAGATTACTTAAACCCAGTTGGAAGGAGAACTCAAACATTTTCAACGTTAATTGAAGGAGTTTTCTTCCAAGGTTCGACGATTAGAGCAGGAAGTTCAACGGCAATTCCTGATGGAACAGTTTCAGGTTCGGATCAATTGACTGGAAGTTATGATACGAGATATGAAAGAAAGGGAACTGGAATAGTTTCAAGCTCAAATCAAATCTCAAGTGATATAAGCGGATCTGTGACGAGTAAAATTGAACCTTTAAACACATTTTCTGGTTCAACCAATGCAAGATTAAGTAGGATTGAATTGACTACCGGAAGTTTGAATCTTTTCACGGGTTCAATTCAATCCGAAGTTAACAATTTAAAAACCGCAACCGGATCATACGCATTAAAGACTGAAATATCTGGTTCATTTATTTCAGCGTCAAATTCTCTTTCAGGAAGAATTGGTGTTTTTGAAGGTAAAACTTTATTTTCAGGTTCAAGCCAAGTTGATTACAATGCAATTCAAAACAAGATAAATTTTAGTGGTTCAGGACTTCACAGAATTTTAATTTCAAGTGGATCAACTTCAAGTTCATATTCACATCAAAATTTGACTTTCGATGCAAGTCAAAGTAAGTTTACAGTTACGGGATCGACCAATTTAAACGGAAATTTATTTCAAACTGGTTCAACTTCAACGAGAATGCAATTTATCTGGGATGGTCCAAAGGTAGTTGGAACGACTCCAGGAATTGAATGGACGAATATGGAAAATAATCAGGCGACTTGGTTGTCAACTGGATTGGGCGGAACGTTCACGCAAGATGCAGATTATGCTGGAGATTTTACCGAGATAACCCAAGGAAGATTGTTCACTTATTTATCAACAATCGCTGGCGGTGTTACTTGTAGTTTGGAAGTTCAATATAGTGTTAATGCCGGAATTGACTGGTTTCCGATGGTTACATTGGTCGTTGGAAACGCTCCAGGCTACAAAGATTCAAATTGGCAACGAATTCCGACATCATCAATGGCAGATTGCTACATCAGGTTAATTGGTTACGGCGGAGATGGAATAAGAGATCCGAGGTTCAGTCCACCAATTGTAATGTTTAGATAAAAAAGGAAATTGATAATTTCCAAAATTTAACAATATGAAATTAATAGTAATTTATCCAGGAAGATTTCAACCATTTGGTCCACATCATTTTAAAAGTTATCAATGGCTGGCTAAATCATTTGGAGTAAACAATGTTTTTATTGCAACTTCGAATCACACTGACTTGAATAGTCCTTTGACTTTTGAAGAAAAATTAAAATGTATTTTTCCCTATCACGTTAGACAATCCAGCATCGTTCAAGTCAAGAATCCGTATAAAGCAGAAGAAATCACTTCACAATTCAATCCAAACGAAACTGCTGTAATTTTTGCCTACGGAGAAAAGGACTTTGGTAGGATTCAATTCACGAAAAAAGACGGTTCTCCGAGTTATTTTCAAGAATATTACGGGCAGAAAAACTTGAAACCTCTGAGTCAATGTGGTTACGTTCTTGAATTGCCCCATATTTCACTTCTAAGCGACTCAAATGAAATCAACGGTACTTACTTACGTCAAGTCCTTCCAATGGCGACACGGGACGAATTTCAGCGAATTATGGGGTATTATGACGAAGCGATTCACTTTCTTTTTAAACAAAGGTTCCATCCTGAAATAACAGAATTGGTTGAATCAATTTTAACTGAAAGTTCAGACAGAATAACAAGAACTCAACTTGAAAGGATTGAACAGTATGCAGACAGACTTTTTAAAGAATTTGGAATTGACGTTAACTTTCAAACGCTTTCAACCAACACTCATTTCTATCAAAGGTTAAATGATCCGAGAAATCAAGAACCGATAACCGGAGATGAATTGAGACAATTATTTAAAAAGGCTTCACTCCGTTATGGTCACAAACTTTCCAAGTCAAGTTCAGGTTTAGAAGCAGTTTTAAAGGATATGGAAACTGACATTAATTTGCCATTTATCATTAAAATTGACCGTGAAAACGAAGAACTTGATTTGGTTCCAAAAACCATCATGAGAAAGAAGAATTTTAGTTCAACTTCACCTATTTTAACAATGGAGCAATCAAGGGAAGTTTTTCAGGCAATTAATTCAAATGCAGGAAAATATTCAAAACATATTATTCATCCATTTGAAGATCCTGATTTAACTAATGAAGAATTACTCGAATTCGTCAGTGATGTTTTGAATAAACCTGAAACTTGTTCATGTTCGCTTAAATTAGATGGTCATAACTTTCAAGTCACTTACAAAGACGGACAAGTTTTAGCCAGCAGAAATAAGGGAACGATTGTCAATCCAATGACAGTTGATGAAGTGTTTTTAAAATATGAAGGAAAACCTGACGTTCAATTTACGTTCACAACTGCCCACAAAGCAATTGAAGAACATTTGTTAACATTGAGTCATGAAGATTTGACTAAGGTTTTTAAGAACGGCCAGACTTTTTTAAACTTTGAAATTTGCCATCCAAGAGCAAGAAATGTCTTTGAATATGGAGATAAGCCGTTTCTTTCATTACATTCATTGATTACTTATGATGAAAAGGGGAATGAAGTTTCAAGGACAAAAAACATTCCTTGGACGTTTGAATCATCTCCAAGAAATGGATTTGAAATCAAAATTACACCAACGTTTAAATTGAAACCCAATCTAGAACAATTTCAATATTTTAAATCAAAGTTCAATCCAGAAAATAAAAAATTATTCATCGCTGAACTTGGGAACTTTGTCATCAAACAGTTTTGCAAGGAAACTAATCAGAATCCGTTGAATAAAACGACTCAGGTTAAGATTATAACCAAGTCAAGAACTCTTTGTAAAACTGAAAAGGATAAATCGGATTTTAAATCTGCGTATGAAAACTTACAACGATTAGGAGGAATTGATTCATTGAATCCAATTGAAGGATTGGTCGTTGAATGGCGAGGAAGACAGTATAAATTAACAGGTTCTTTTTTGTTATGTGTTCCAATTTACAGGATTTACAATCAAGATAGGTATAAGAAAGTTTAATTGTAAAAAATAGATAATTATATGAAGGAGAAAACAAATGAACAAATTCAAACTTGGGCCATTGACCGTAAATTTGAAGACTTTAACGGAAGAAATTGATCCAAAAGCCAACGCTTCGGCCAATGCAGTTCTGTTGATGGATAAATTGCGGACTAATTCCCAATTCATGCAGATGCTTCAAGCAATTCAGTTACCAACGGACAAATATCGCGCAATTCAAAAGTTTGCCGATTTACTCGGAATACCAGAACAGAGATTCATTGATTTCTGTCAGCAACAAGAAAATATCACAAAACAAGGAATATGAAATGACACCAAAACAAGAAAAATTGATTGAAAACTATGTTAGAAAACAAGTGAAAGGAATGTTGAAAGAAGATACTGATTTAGGAACAGATTCAGCAATCCTCAAAGGAAGAACGATTGTTGGTGTAAAAAGTGATGGTTCTGAATCTACTTTATCATTAAAAATGGATAATGGATTGATTTATTCAATTTCTAATTCAGGCGGAAAACTTGTCATTAGATCAAATCAAAAAAGATAAATTTTAAACAAAAAGTATGAAATTAGAAGAACTCACCAATCATTTGGATAAAAAATGTAAGGGAATGTTATTATCATTCGTTCCGGTTGTTACAAATCCAGAAAATCATACGTTGGAATTACTTGATTTAAATGAATCCATTTTAAAGAATTGTCCAAAATTAGTTGATAATCTAGAACTTGATCAAGAACTTAATACTTTGATATTGAGCAAACCATTTGAAGAAACGGTCGATTTTCTCGATATTGATTTACCAAAATTAACATCGTGGAAAAAGCATCGCTATGAAAACGGAACTGATGTAGCAGGAAACTTTATCTTTGAAGAAAATATTAAGAAAATACCAAATGAAATGAGATATAAAATCACGAGATGCTTTGATGATGAAGTTTTTGATATTAAAGAATTCGATATTATTAGTATGCAGACAGAATTAAACGAAATATCTTTTAAACACAAACACTGAATGGCAGAAAGTAAATTACAAAACATTAAAGCCCTCAATCAAATGTTGGAGGGAAATCACCGACTTCAAACGAAGAAGACAATTGGATTTTCGGATGTGCATTCAGCCTCAGAAAAAAACAAAAAGCGTGAAGTTGGTGAAACTTGGGAAGAAAAAGATTTATCTGGAAACATCGTTTATTGGACTCAAAATCAAGGATTCAGAACCAAGTCAAATGTTAGTCCAGAAATGTCCAAGTTCTATTCCGATATAAGGGAAGAACAATATAAGTTTCCAAATTGTCAGAAAGAAACTTGCACTTGCAAATCACCAACGAGTCTGGATCAAAAGTTCAGGAGAATCGTTGGAATGTGTCATGATTGCTTGGTTGGATTTGAAACAAAGTTAAAAATACAAGGCAAATTCAATGAATACGCATTAGATAAAATGAAAGCCAACGCTGAAGCATTCTTTAAACAGGCAGACAAGGAAGTTGAAGTGATTAAAGAATCTTTTAAAGAAGTTGCGTTTGTAAATTCTGAACACGGAGACGTTGAAAAATGGGAAGGTTTGGATTCAGAAAAATTGATTGAAAAAGTAGATACAGATTATAAAAAGTTCAAAGAAAAAACAATGGAGAAATTCAATGCAAATCAAACAATTAGTTAATAAAATCATCATGGAAGAATTAGCAAAAAAAAACACCATGGGCAAGAACAGATTAAATGAAGGTAAACTCGAACAAATTGTTCATGATGAATTTGATGAACTTAGAAATGCACTCGTGAACTCGATTGAATCGGTCAAACTTAAATTGGAACGTGACAGTAAATTCCAGATTGGTGAAAAAGATTTAGATAAGATTCAAAGAATATTTCTGGATTATATTAAAGAATTTATGGATGATAATTTTATTAATTATTTCACGAAGTAAAATGATAGAATATTTTAAAGAACAACTTATTGATAATTCACTTGATTCTGAAGTTAAATATATTACAATTGAATATATAAACGGAAATCCATTAGAGTTATTCACTGACTTGAAAAAATGCAAGTTTTCTGAAATTAACTTTGGTAAATTAGAATATGCTCAACATCAATTAAAGTATCCAACATTTAAAGTAAAATGAAAGAATATTTTAAAGAACAAATAGAAGATCAGCGGACATTTCTAAAATATGTAATTCTAAAATTTGAACTTTTAGAAAATGGATTGTATGAAATTAGTCAAACTATTCATAAAGAATTTACTTTATCAAACTTTGATGAATCTGATTTTTCAAATTTAATTTTTGCTAGAATTCAAAATAAAATACCAGTATTTAGATTGATAGATAAATGAAAGATTATTTTAAAAAATATTTTGATTATTTTCCATTTGATAATTTTTCAATACCATATATCATTCAAAACTCGGTAAATGAACAAGTATTAGAACACATTGACAGGGATGATTTTAACAATGTTGATTTTTCAAATTTAGAATTTATAACATATTCAGGAAATCCCAAAATCATTCCTGTATTTAAAAATAAATATAATAGGATGGAGAAGTAATCTTTGTCAGAACCCACCAATTTAAGATCGGTAATTCAGGAAGAATTCCTCAAGTCGGCAGTTGATCCTGTTCACTTCTTCAAGAAGTATGCAAAGATTCAACATCCGATGAAGGGGAAGATTCTGTTTAATCTCTATCCGTTTCAGGAAGACGCAATCAGGGTCATTAGGGATAATAGATTTGTCATAATTGGTAAATCTAGACAAATGGGCATTTCTACGCTAACTGCTGGAATTGCCCTTCACTCAATGATTTTTCAATCTGATTTTAAAATTCTTGTAATTGCAACAAAACAGGAAGTTGCAAAGAACCTCGTTCAAAAGGTTCAAATAATGTGGGAGTTTCTACCTTCGTTCCTCAAACAAGGTCTCTCCATTGTAAATAATAATAAATTAAGTCTGGTATTTAGCAACGGATCAGAAATCAACGCGGTTTCAAGTAGTCCTGACTCAGCACGTTCACACGCTCTTTCATTGTTGATTTTTGACGAAATGGCGTTTTGCGAATCTTCCGACGAAATCTGGACAAGTGCTCAGGCAACTCTTTCAACAGGCGGTTCTGCAATTCTTCTATCAACTCCGAATGGCCGGGTTGGTATGTTTCATGATATTTGGGAAAAAGCAGAAGAAGGAACCGAAGAATTTGGCATCAAGTTCGTTCCAATTAAACTTCCTTGGTATCTTCATCCTGAAAGGGATCAAAATTGGAGAAATCAACAAGATGTTTTGTTGGGCAAAAGAATGGCTGCTCAAGAATTTGACGTAGATTTCTTAACTTCAGGCCACACTGTAATTGAACATGAAACATTGCAATGGTACGAAAAGGAACATATCAAAGAACCGATTGAAAGAAGAGGGATCGGAGGCGATTATTGGATTTGGAAATATCCAGATTATACAAGAACATATTTGGTCTGTGCTGACATTTCAAGAGGTGACGGAGAAGATTATTCAGCATTTCACGTCATTGACGTTGAAACAGTTGAACAAGTTGCAGAATTTAAGAGCAAAATTGACACTCAAATGATGGGCAATTTGCTCGTTTCAGTTGCAACGGAATATAATAATGCTGTTTTAATTATTGATAACAGAAATATTGGATGGTCAACAATTCAAGTAGTCATTGATTCCGGATATAAAAATTTATATTACAGTTTTAAAAATGATCCGTACTTAGATGAGAATATCCATCTCCGCAAAGCACACGATTTGAAGCAAAAAGAGGACATGGTTCCTGGTTATTCAATAACTGTTAAAACCCGTCCTGTTTTAATTTCAAAATTAGATATTTATTTCAGAGACAAAGCACCAATTATCCATTCAACTAGATTTTTGAACGAACTTCATGCGTTTATGTGGATAGATGGAAAACCACAAGCCGCTAAGGGAAAAAATGATGACTTAGTTATGGCATTTTGCATGGGATTGATGATCAGGGATACTTCGTTGAAACTTAGAATGTTAGGGATTGACTTGGTTAAGAGAACGTTGAAAACGACGCATAAAACAGTCTTCAAGCCTCAACCTCTTGGTGCAGCAAATTGGGAAATGAACGTTGGAAGACAGGGAAACAAAGAAAATTTAAAATGGTTACTTTAAAAAGGAATAATATATGACTCAAAGACAAGTTAAATTGGTTGAAAACTACATTAGAAAAATGGTTAGAAAGACCTTGAATGAAGAATCGAGAAAATTTATCTCTCCCGGTCAGGTGAGAAGTGGAGAAACTTATCAGGCAATTGAATTAGATGATCCAAATAGTGTTCCAGAATCAGTAACTATTTTATCAGTTAAAAGAGATGCTCCAGATGAATATGGAACTGGTGCGTCCAATTATACCATCAAAGTTAAATTATCTGACGGATCGACTGATTCATGGTATTTAGATAAATCAGATAAAGTATTTTTTAAATAAGATAATATTTGGCAACATTCAGAGAAATTCTAACCAAACTGTTCACGAGAAACGTCGTGATTAAACGGCTCCCAGGCGGGAGGTTGAAGACTCTTGACGTGAACAAATCACAGTCAACTGGATCACCTACAACATTTGGAACCAGGGCCAAATGGAGAAACGGTCGGAATTTCAATTCAACTTCAGGTTACGGTTCAGGCTTCACGAATGAAGAATTTGAAGCGATACGAAAGCAGATGTACATTGATTATGAATTAATGGACACTGATTCAATCGTTTCAGCCGTTTGCAATATAGTGAGCGATGAATCCACAACGGTCTCAGAAACAGGTGAATTATTAGTAATTAAAACAGATAATGTTGAAATTAAGAAGATTTTACATAATTTGTTTTATGATGTTCTGAACATTGAATTCAATCTTTGGTCATGGATCAGAACGACTGTAAAATATGGAGATTCATTTTTATTCCTTCAAATTGCTGAAGAAATTGGTGTGGTAAATGTAATGCCAATTCATCCGTCGTTAATGATTCGTGAAGAAGGAACAGTTGAAAATGCAGATCAAATAAGATTTAGATATGAAGGTGACTTTGGATTTAATTATGGAGCGAAAAATTACTTTGAACATTTTGAAGTTGCACATTTTAGACTTTTAGGTGATACGAACTTTTTGCCCTATGGCAAGTCATATATAGAAGGGGCGAGGAAAGAATATAAACGTTTGCTCTTAATGGAAGATGCGATGATGATTTCAAGAATCATGAGAGCACCAGAGAGAAGATTGTTCAAAATTGACATCGGAAACATTGCTCCAGAAGAAGTGGATGCTTACATGGAGCAAATCACTAATGAAATGAAGAAAACTCCATACATTGATCCTGCTACTGGAGAATATAATTTAAATTTTAACTTAATTTCGAGTATTGAAGATTTTTATTTGCCAGTTAGAGGCGGAGAAACAGGAACGGATATTTCAACACTTCCCGGTTTGGCAAATGATGGGATGAAAGAAGATGTGGAATATTTTAAGAATAAAATGATTGCAGCATTATCCGTTCCAAAGGAATATTTAGGTTATGCAGACGAAGGTGGTGGTGAAAAATCAGGATTGGCTGCGATTGATTTAAGATTTGCCAGAACCATCGAAAGAATACAGAAAATTATTGTTTCTGAATTATATAAAATTGCAGTCACTCACCTATATGTTCAAGGTTTCAGAGATGAAGAATTACTTAACTTTGAATTAACCTTAACCAATCCATCATTAATTTATGAACGTCAGAGAGTTGATATAATGACTGCAAAGGTTGATTTAATAAAATCAATCCGTGAAGATAATTTATTCTCAGATAAGTATATTTATGAAGTAATAATGAATCAAACTGAAGATGAATGGAAAGCGGACAGAGACCAGTTAATTGAATCTGCTAAATTTAAATTCCGAATGAAAGAATTGGCTGAAGCAGGAAATGATCCAGAAAAATCATTTAGATCATTCACCACTCCTTACGATTTAGCATCACTTCAAGTTTCAAGTAAATTAGATGTTGGTAATGGTGAAGAAATTAAGAAACTCTATACTCCAGATGGTCGTGAAGAAAATGAAGGTAAACCGCAACAATTTGCAGGTTCATTTGAAACTAAAAGAGATCAAGATTTCGGAAGAGATCCAGTTGGAAGGAGAGATTTGAACAAGCAAGAAAGCGTTAAAAAAATCATCAAAGGTTTGGATAAATTCAATAAGAAAACGAATTATAAAAAGACGTTGACTGAAAATACAGATTTATTAAATGATGATAATTTGTTAGACGATTCAGAACTAAATTAAAGGAAAATAAATGACAAACAGACAGAAACAATTAGTGGAAAATTACATTAGAAATTCTGTTAGAAAGGTTCTTAAAGAATCGACTGAAATAGATTTGACCAAGATTAGCACAGAAGTGTTAAAACAGATGTTGATAATTATGGGCAAGAATTTACCAAAAGCAACTGAGGATGACAAAAAGATGCTAAGAGCGATTCAAATGGAATGGGGCTCACGTCAAGATAAATAAATTATTTCATATTTCGTGGACAAAATAATACATGAAGAAACTCAAGCATAGTAAAGTCAAGAACACTGGATTGATATTTGAGATATTAACTCGAATGGCGATGAAAGAGACGTTGAATCCAAACACGTCTCAATCCGCCATAAAAGTAATCAAGTCAAATTTTAGACCAGAATCTGAACTTGTGAAGGAACTAAACCTTTACCAAACTTTGAATGTCAAGTCAGATCATGACAGTAAAGAATTGTTGAATTTTACCTTAGAAGCCAAACGTTCAATTGATCAGAAGAAACTCTTGATTGAAAAATATAATCTGGTCAAGTCAATTAAAAAGAACTATAACATTGATGTCTTCTTTGACACCAGAGTTTCAAATTACACTTTGACAGCAGCAATTTACAAGTTATTAGAATTTAACGGACGAGATAATCCGGATGATTACTTGAATTCTAAGAAATTAGTTGTTGAACATTTATCAGGTAAAAAGACAGAAGTTGTTGAAGAAGAAGTCATTCAAGCATTCAGAGAACAAGATGAAGACGTGAGGAAGATTGGCTTTAAGATGATAATTGAAAAGTTCAATTCCAAATACAGAACTTTAAATACAAAACAGAGAAATCTTTTATCTCGATACATCAATGAAGATTCAGACAAAGACGCATTCAAGAATTATGTACTGAAGGAAGTCAGTTCAATTGTTAGAACTTTGACCAACGCTGCAAAAACAGTTTCTGACGAAGTGACTAAAATCAAATTGAACGAAACAATAAATTTAACACAAACAATCATTTCAGCAAAGGTGATCAAGGAAGAACATCTTTCATCAATGTTGAAATTTTACGAATTAATCGAGGTACTTGAAAATGAGTAAACTTAGAGAAATCATCAGAAGAATCATTAAAGAAGAAAAATCTAGATTGAAAGAGAATTTCACTTTGAATAATCTTGAAGATCATTATTACAGTAAAGAACGAAGAATCAAAAACAACATGAACCAATATGGATTTGATGAAGATTCTGTTGGAAAGATTAAAAACTATCGAGATCTGGCATCGGTTTTGGGAATTGATGCGAACTTGTTGAAAAATGTTGATATCGAAGAATATGCTTCTTTTCTTTCTGGACTTTTAAATCAAGATGGATTGACTGACGATCCTTGGGCTAAATAAGGAACGATATGAATAGTTCACTCAGAAACCTCATATCACAGCTCAATGAAAATTTCAATCTTGAAGAAGAGGATTGTGATGATGAAATGGAACTTGAAGAAGATAATTCAGGTAACAGTGGAGGTGAATATATGACTCCAAATGCTTTTTCAAAGAAAGTAATTGAACCCGATGATGCAAGTTATTCTAAAAAAGTTGATTCTACTGATAGATTCTATAAAAAAATTGAAGAATCAATTAATAGGATTGACGAAGCGAATTACAACGATTTTAGAAATGACGATTCCAAGTCCGAAAGACAGAAAATTAACGGTAACATCATAGAAATCAATAGAAAGTTAAGAGAAGTTGAGCAGATGATTTCACACGCTTCAAAACTTAAATTGGAAACTGGTCAAGGTTCGGATATTTATTGGAAACAAACCGGAAAGTCATTTTTGAAGATAAAAGAACGTCTGGTCAGGTTAACTTCAAAAATTGTAGAAATTTCATCATAAGGAGAATATGAATATAAAAAGTTATATCAATAAAATTATCAAAGAAGAAGTAGCAAAGGTTCGACTGAAAGAATCAAATTTATCTTTAAATAAACTTGAAGATTATTTCTATAAAAATGAAAAGAAAATCAAGAACAACCTTGATAGATATGGATTTGAATTGGGAGAAGTTTCAAAAATTAGAAATTATATCGATCTTTCAAATATTTTAGGAATTGATTCAAGATTACTTAAAGGAGTTTCAGTAGATGAATATGCTTCATATCTTTCTGGACTTTTAAATCAAGGCGATGAAGATGATGATCCTTGGTTTAAGGAATCCAGATTGAAAGAATCATCTTCAGATCAAGAAATTGAAGACATTGCAGTTGATTTAATTGATTATATGGGAAAGGAATTACCTCCACGTCCAAATCCAAGAATAATGAAATGGTTTCAAGAATCTGGAATAACTGATGTGAATATGCTGAAGCAGATTTATCTAAGAGCATTGAAGTTAAATAGGGAATAAGATTGAAGAAATTATTAATTGAACATACTTCTGTAATTGGAATAGAACGTCCGACTCTATTAGAATCAATTGACCGAAACAATGGCAGATTGATTCTTAGAAATGTTCTATTGCAGAGAGCAGATACGCCCAATAGAAATTCTCGAATCTACCCCAAACGGATTTTAGAACGTGAAATAAATCTCTATTCAAAGAAAATTGAAGAAAAGCGGGCCTTCGGAGAATGTGATCATCCAGAAAGTAATGTGGTTAATTTGAAGAATGTTTGCCAAGCAATCATTGATGTAAATTGGAAAGGAAATGAAGTTTATGGAGATGTTGAGATTCTGAACACTCCATCAGGAAATATTATCAAAGAAATACTTTTAGCAGGATTTAGAGTTGGTCAAAGTTCAAGAGGATTGGGATCAGTGGAGTCAATTGATGGGAATGAAGATGATGTGGTTGAAGTTCAAGAAGACTTTGAATTAGTCGCCTTAGCAGATGCCGTATCTGACGAATCTACTTATGGTGCGAATATGAGAATCAATGAACAGTATGATCGAGAAGAAAATGAAAAATCAAAGAAAATAAATCAATTACTTCGAGAAATCCGTTGCGAGATTTCAGGCGTTTGCCCAGTTTGCTAAAAATAAAATGGAAAAATAAAAATGAAATCCAATCGAAAATTATATCTATTAGAAAATGAAATTCCATATTCAAAAGAAGAACGAGACGCATTCCTTGAATCTTTGAAAAAGTTCAGTCAATTCAAAAACGAAATTTATCGTTCAAAAACCCTCAGAGAAATTTCACAGCAACTCGGTGAATTAATTGAATCAGCCGAAGGATTCACACTTCAAGAAACACAAGACAACTTTGACAAAATTTCAGTCAATAGAGACTTGAAGGAAATTAAGAACGATTACAATATGTTTGCAAAGACTTGCAACGAAATCCACACACTGCAACAACGCTTGGAAGCAGTATATGAAAACATCGGTCAAAAACTAGGACGCTATTATGACATCTAGACAACAGAAATTAATTGAAAATTATGTTCGATCAAAAGTTAAATCAATGTTGAAAGAAGATATTCAAAAACATCATACTATTTATCCAAATCAAATTCAAGATTTATTTGATCAATACATTAATGATCTTTCCAATGAATCTTTAATGATGAATGACAATTTATATGAACGACAAATTACTGCTGCCCAACAATACCTTGACAAATCACTTCAAATATTAATGAAAATAAAATAAATGCATCCAAAACAAATAGATTCAATTCTACCCGGAAGACTCAACTCCATATTAGTCAATGGAGACTTAACCTTTGCTCTTAAACGCTTTAAGAGAATGCAGAAAGACAGCAATGTCATTCTTGAATGTTACGAGCGAAAGTTCTTCGTCAAACCATCAGTTGCAACGAGAAAGCAAATGGATGTTGCTAAATTCAAACAAAGTAAAAACTTAGGATAAAATGATGACATCTAGACAAGAAAAACTGATTGAAAATTACATTAGAACTAAGGTCAAGTCGATATTGAAGGAAGATGCTAGTTCAAACGAAATTATTCAATCATTTTCTGATTGGATTTTAGAACAATCTAGAACTTATAAAATGCCTTCTGGAAGAATAGCAGTAGTAGTTCTTCAATTTATAAAACAAACTTATAAAATAAAATAATGCACCCAAAACAAATAGGCTAAATGAATGCCAGATAAACCAATTCAACCACCTTCAAGTCCAACTTCTGCACCAACGCAGAAACCTTCTCCAGAGAAAGGTCAAACTCCTGCTGCTCCGGTTCAAGGACAAAAAAAGCCTGCTGAGAAAAAGACTCCTGCTCAGAAGAAAGATGAAGGGTTGAAATACGAGATGAAATACGTCAATGGTGGTTTTAATAATGGCGTTCAAATCAAACCAGATAAAGACGGAAAAGCATTGGTTGAAATCAGTATTTATGGAGGCGGTCAGAAAAAAACATTATCAATCGGACCACTTCCTGCTCAAATTTCAAAATTAATCAAAGCATATGAAGTTTCTGCACAACAAGGTCAAAATACTCCAGAAATAACAGGTGAATTGCAGAAATACTTTGAATCGTTGAATACAACATTAAGTCAGAAAATAATTGAAATAATGATGGAAATGGATTCAAAGGTTGAAGCAGCAATAAGAGAAACATTCAAGGCTCGTTGAAAAATAGGTTTCATTTAAAAGTTGGATACTTATAGTTAATAAATAAAGAAAACTATGTTATTAACTCATAAGACTAGAATTGCAGTTTCAAAAGAATCGGCAGAAATCTTGATCAAGATGTCCTTCGAGTGTTCTAATCTTTATAATCATTTTTTAGATCAAAAACTAAAATATTATGAAGAGAATAAAAAATATCTTTCTTATTATATTCAACAAAAAGAATTGAAAGATTATAAAACTGAATTCATTACCTACGATTTGAAGAAAGAAGTATTAAGAGGATTAGAGGCGAATTTTAAATCATTTTTTCAATTAATTAAGAAAAATAAAGATTTGAATCCAAAACCACCTAAATTTCGATCTTCAAAATATTTTTTTACATTATCATTTATTCAAGATTTTATAATTAAAAATGATCAAGTTTCAATTTCACTTTCAAATAGAAAACGATTGAATTTTAATTTGGAATATTTTAAACCAATTAATGATTTAATTTGCAAACGAAATAAAAGCCAATCCCAAATTAAACAATTGAAACTATTCAGGAAAGATGATAATTTCTTTGTTGGAATTACATATGAAAAGAACGTGGATGTAAATATTGATCCAAACAAAAATTTAATCTCAATTGATCTGGGAAAAAAGAACTTAGCAACCATTTATAACAAAGATGAAAATTCTGCGACAAAATTTGATTCTAAACTTTTAAATAAAAACTTGAAATTTCATGATAAACGAATTGATGAATTAAAATCAAAGAGAGATAAAAAGATTAAATTTAGTTCAAGATGGAAACGTTTAAATTCAAAATTTTCTAAAATTTATTCAAAGAAGAAAACCCAACAAAATTTATCACTTCATAAACTTTCTAAAGAAATTGCAAATCAAAATTCTAATATCATCATTGGCGATTTGACTAATTTGAAAAGGAACATTGTTTCTCCTTTCAAAAAGTTGAATCGACAAATGCAAAATAATTGGAATCTATCAACTTTTATTCACCAACTCGAATACAAAAGTATTCTAAGAGGTAACAAAGTAATAAAAGTTAACGAGGCTTGGACCTCGAAAACCTGTTGTGGTTGCGGTTGTATTCATGAAAATCAAACCTTAGATGATCGAATCCTTAATTGCGATTGTGGATTATCAATTGATAGAGATGTTAATGGAGCAATCAATATCTTAACAGTTTACTTGGGCGATTATAATCCGCCACTTGAAACCATCAAGGTTTCTAAAAGATACATTCGATTTAATTGAATGTGTGATTAGAAAGAAATTTCTAAATTATAGTCTGTCTCCAATTTCTATTTCAAAAGTTTTATTCTCTTGGAATAAGAATTGGTAATTCAAGGTTTTAAAAATTTTGAACATATTTATGTCAAACAAACCTTTAATAGTTTGCAATATATTGATCTCAAATGATCAATCCTACTTAAACAATACATTTTGATCAGGATTTAAAATAGTCCTGCCGTAGCCACGGATTAAACATATAAAGGAAAATGTTAAAATGGCAAAGAACGACATCTTAGCAGAAGCAATCGCTGACGCTAGAAAAGTTAAATCAGCAGCACTTGCAAACGCTAAAATTGCACTGGAAGAAACATTCCAACCAACACTTCAAAGGATGATTTCATCAAGAATTGCGGAAGAAGAAGGTGATGAAGAAATGGAAGGTGATGACTTGGACATTGACATCAATTACGCAGGTGAAGAAGAATTTGCGCCAGAAGGTGAAAGTGAAGTTCCAGAAATGGGCTTTGGAGGTGGAGAAGAAGAAGCACCTGTTCCTGAAGAAGGCGGTGAAGATTTGGAACTTGAAGCATTGATCCGTGAATTAGACGGTGAAGAAGATTTTGGAAGTGAAAATTTAGAAGAAGAAGATGAAATGGACTTTGAAGATGATTCAATGATGGAAGGTGAAGAAGAACAGTGGCTTTCAACTAATCCATCCTCAGAACGCGATCAATTTTCAGAAGGTGAAGAAATGGACGATGAATTAACTGAAGCATTGAATGCATTACTTGAAGAAGAAGGACTTGGTGATGATTTGGATAAAGGTCCAAATAAAGAAGATGGATCATCATTTACAGATCACTCGCTTCCAACTAATTCAGCATTGACTGAAAATCGGAAACTGAGAAAAGCACTTGCACAATCAAAGAAAGATTTGAACGAAGCGTATCGTGCTGTTACAACTTTGAAAAAGACTTTGAATGAAGTTAATTTGCTGAACGGTAAATTGATGTACACGACAAAGACTTTTAAAAAGTTCAACTTGAACGAATCACAACAATCAAGAATCCTTGATGCTTTTGACAGAACTACTTCAATCCGGGAAGTCAAATTGGTTTATTCTACAATATGTGAATCTTTCAACAAGAAGCCGCTTCAAACGAAGAAGAAAGTCACTGAAGGTTTTGCTTCCAAACCAGTAAACGCAATCAATCCAACACGCAAGCCAAGTTCAAGTTCAGACATTATTCAAGAAACTTTCGTTCAGAGAATGCAGCGTTTGGCAAATTTGAGAAAACTTGAAGATTAGAAACGACCATTCAAAGATCAAATTACTAACAAAAATAAAAATAAGGAAAATGAATAAATGAGTCAATTGAGCGATTTGCTTCCTAAAGATACATACATGAATCAAAGGAAGCAAGCACAAATGTTAACTAGAAAGTGGGAGAAAACCGGCCTACTTGAAGGACTGAAAGGTCCCGAAAAAGGAAATATGGCGCAATTGCTTGAAAACCAAGCACGTCAATTAGTAACTGAAGCAAACCAAACTGGAACCGTTGCAGGTTCGGAAGAATGGGCAGGAATTGCACTTCCGTTGATTCGTAGGATTTTCGCGGAAGTATCAGCAAAGGATTTCGTTTCGGTTCAACCAATGAATATGCCTTCTGGACTTGTTTTCTGGTTGGATATTAAATACGGAACTGGTCAGCCAGGTTTCAATACCAACTCAGGTAAAGATTCACAGAATGACTCGGTATTTGGTGTTTCTGACGCAAACAAAGGAACTGCTGCAAGTTACGGATGGGGAACTCCAACTGAGGGACTTTATGGTCCAGGTCGTTTTGGTTACACAATCAACGATTATTCCTCTTCTGCACTGACTTCAGGTTCAACTGCAGACTCAACGACCTATACCACAGGTTCAGTTTCAGCAGTTGATTATAACTTCAGTTCAGAATTTAGTTCTTCAATTGTTGCACCAAATCCAACAACTGTTTACAAGATTAACATTGCAACTGCATCAATTGCAAACTTTGATCCAAATGGTGTTAGAGCATTCACATTGAGTAATGGAACAGGAACGTTGATCAATGATGTTTACCAAGAATTCACGAAGTATAATAAATCTACTGCAATTGTTTCATTTATCGTTTCAGGAGCATTGTTTACTGGTCAGAATTCAACAGTAATTGTCAATTATCACAAGCAGCCAACTGATGTAACACGTGGTGATTTTGAAGCAGGTAAAACTCAAGCAGGTTCAAATATTGATGATAATCTCGATATTCCACAATTGAGCCTTGAATTGCGTTCAGATCCAATCGTTGCTAAAACCCGTAAGTTGAAAGCAATTTGGACTCCTGAATTTGCTCAAGACTTGAATGCGTATCAAAATATTGATGCGGAGGCAGAATTGACAGGTATCCTTGGTGAATATATTTCTCAAGAAATTGACCTTGAAATCTTGGATATGTTAATCCAGAATGCCGCAGTAACTGATTACTGGTCAACGAGGATTGGTTATGAATATAATTCTGGAAACAGCACGTTTGGCGCAATTGCTGCGAACTTGACCGCTTACACTCAAGGAACTTGGTTCCAAACTATTGGTACAAAGATTCAAAAAATGTCCAATAGAATCCACCAAGCAACTGTTCGTGGTGGTGCTAACTTCTTAGTTTGTTCTCCTTTGGTTGCGACAATTCTTGAATCTATTCCTGGTTATGCCGCAGATACTGACGGAAATCAGGCTAAGTTCTCAATGGGTGTTCAGAAGATTGGTGCATTGAATAACAGATTCCAAGTATATAAGAATCCTTATATGAAAGAGAACTGTATTTTGATGGGATATAGAGGTAGTCAATGGCTTGAAACTGGGGCTTTCTATTCTCCATATATTCCGTTAATTATGACACCTACTATTCTTGACCCAGATAACTTTGTTCCTCGTAAGGGCGTAATGACACGTTATGCGAAAGGAACCCTACGGCCCGAGTATTACGGAAAGATCTATGTTGAAGGTCTAAATACCCTTTAATTTATAGCCAAATTTATTAAAAAATAGCCTCATTCTGCAAAGATTGGGGCTATTTTGTTAATGATATGTTAATAGTCGTTTGAAACAGGTGTTTTCTATTATAGTTCTGATATTTATTGAAAAGGATAAAAATAAAAATCGTTATGGAAAAAGACTTAAAATGCAAAATCTGCCAAGCAGAACACCAAAACCAAACTCAACTAATTCGTCATTTAAAAAAGAATCATTCTGAATTTAATTCTTACAAAGAATATGTTGTGAAATTTTATTTTAATGGAATCCATCCGACCTGTAAATGTGAATGTGGAACAAAGATGCAGTTTGAATCACACAATCCCAATTTCTTCAATGAATTTACTAGAAACCATTTTCCGAGAAAACCGCACACCGAAGAAACAAAAGAATTGATTAAAACCAATTCAAAAAAAGCATTGATAGATAAATACGGAGTTGATAATCCGATGAAGTTGCAAAAATTCATAGATAAAATTGCGGAGACAAAAGAAGAACGATATGAAAATCCAACCTTTAATAACCCAGAAAAATTAAAGGAAACCATTTCTAAAAGAACTGATGATGAAAAAGATGCAATAAAACAAAAACTAATTGCAACAAATATTGATCGCTATGGTGCAAGGACATTTACATCAACTGAAGCAGGTAAATTACAAGTCAAGAAGACAAAATTAGAGAAATATGGCGATGAAAATTATGTAAATATTGAAAAAATTAGACAGACAAAACTTGAAAAATTTGGCTACGATTGTGAATTTACACATCAACCTTTCCGAAACAAGTATAATTTAAACGATACAAAAATTCAAGTTACAATTGCAAATGATTTAGATTCAAAACCATTTCATTTTAAAGGCCACAATTATGACATTAAATTTCAAAAATTTTTAATAGAAATTGATGGGAGTGTATTTCATTTATCTACAATGAACAACTTGACATTAACAATGATGGGAAGTGCAATTAATGATTTTAGGAAGACAAATTTATGTAAAAATGGAGAATTTGAATTAATTAGAGTTAGACCTGAAATCTTCAAAAAATTTGATAGAAAGGTGACATTTGAGGATATTTGGGAAAATGTTTATGAACAAGACTACTCATTTACTAATAATACTAAATTTCTAACTAAAGAATATTTGAAAAAATACCTTGATAAGAAAGGCAAGGATAATTTGAAAAAATATTGGAGAGTTATTTTTAGATTTTTAAAAGAATTTCAACCAGAGTTTCCAATTATTCAAACCCACGAAAATATTTCAAATATAACAAATTCCATCAATAAATACAATTTTGATAAAATAGTAAAAGATAAAACCTTCAATAATAATTCTTCATTAATTGGTGTTTCATATTTAAAGTCAACCTTCAATTCATTTTGGAAAAGTTCTTTCAAAGATTCCAAATCTCCAGTTGAAGCATGGAAAGATGATAAAATTATGGAAAAGGTGATAAAATATAGAATTGGAATAAACAATTCTGGTGAAATTTTTGACTTTTCTATTCATCAGATGATTCAAGGTCTTGCGGCAGGTAGATATACTGTTTCATTCTTCAAGCCAGTTCTGGCTGCTGCAATTTACAAACATTGCATTGGAGAAAAAGAAACTCCGATTGTGTTTGATCCTTGTTGCGGATTTGGTGGAAGAATGTTGGGGTTTAAAAGTTTGTATCCAAATGGAACTTATATTGGATGTGAACCTAACATTGAAACGTTCAATGAATTGGTTGAATTATCAAAGAATTTTTCAAATGTTGAATTATTTAATTGTAAAATTGAAGATTTTGACTTATCTTTGCTGCCAGATAACATTGATTTATCATTTACTAGCATTCCATATTATGATTTAGAAACATATTCAAATCCCATTGATTATTTAAACTTTGAATTTTGGAAGGAATCATTCATTCAGAAAATAAAAACGTTACCAAATCTACTTGTCAATATTCCGACTGCCTTGAGAAAATGTTTCAACGAAGAATGTAATGAATATTTTATCTCATCAAATACATCACATTTTAACAAAACCTCGAACAAAAAATATGAATATCTCTTGGATTTTAGAAAATAATTTATTTTTTGTAAAATTATGATCTCCTCCGGCTATACTCTCGACCTATATTGCGACCATCCCAATCATCAAACCGAAAATCCATTCAGAAGTGAATGTGACCAATTCTTTTCTGATGAAGGAAATCCAAAGACAGATGCTTTTAGACAAGCAAGGAAAATGGGTTGGAAAATTAACTTGAAGGAACGAACTTGTATTTGTCCAAAATGTAATGTGAAAAAAGTTAAGAAATAATTTGGAAATGTGGTTTAGAAGTTATTATCTTTGTAACGTAAAACAGAGTTAAACTTTTAAACCACATTTTTTATGACTGCTGAACAATATTATAACGAAAATTTTTCCAGGCCTGAAATTGATTGGTATGGTGAAAAAGAGATCACTCTAACATTGATGAAAGAATTCGCACTTTTGAAATGTGCGGAACAGCGGGAAATTTGTGCCGATGAAGTTCAAACACTTAATTCCGGACAACGAATTAAAATTCAAGATTCACCAAGTCCAAAAATGTAATTATGACACATCAAGAAGGAAACAAATTAATCGCAGAATTTATGGGCTGGACTGAATTTCCAGGAAATATGATCAAGGAAAAGTTAGGTGTTGCTCCAATCAGAGTTGATGGATTGAAATTTCACACTTCTTGGGATTGCTTAATGACAGTCGTTGAAAAGATTGAAAACTTAGAAGCAGGAAGAGGAGTTTATTTAGTTAGAATTGAAGGAAATTACTGCTCAATTTCAATTCATGATGAAACTGAATGGTTGATTTGTGAAAGCGATTTGGCAAGGACGAGAATAGATGCAGTTTGGCAAACTGTGATTAAATTCATTCAAAATGTTTGAAATAGGAGATCAAGTTCAATTCAGACAATGGGACTGGGAAGGAATCAAGTGGGAGCTTGAACCTTGGACAGTCATTGAAGTTTATAAGGTAGATTTGCCTTATGACGATCATACTTGGTCTTATGTAATTGAAAACAACGAAACCAAGGAAATTAGAGAAGAAATTTCTTGGATTCAACTTAGACATTTTGAAGAATGAAACACCGATTTAAAAACTTCTTCGGTTTCATTACTAACCGAGGCTTATCAGGAATCTTGAACGGACTATTTTATGCAGGTCTGATCAATTGGGGTTGGATTGTGGTTGGAATTCTATTTATTTTTACTGGATTTCAACTCATTCAAAACCTTTGTTTTCATTGGGGAGAAATGACTCAATTGAACAAGTGGTTGGCAACTGGAGGAATATTTGTTTCATTGTTGAGTGTTTTGATGGTTGGATTTAGTTTTAAATTTCCAACGAAGTGGTTCAGCGAAATTCACGGATGGACTTGGGCAAATCAAACTGCTATTTCTGGAACATTATTCATTTCAGGCAAGAAACCTTGGAAGAATGTTTGGTGGCTTTTATTAGCAGTTTCACCGGCAGCATTCATTCAAAAGATATTCATAAATAGACTTTCTGGATTGCCTTGGTATTACGTCGGAACTGACGTTGCTTCCGGCAAATATTGGTCGATGAAGATTTTTGGCAGGAAAATAAAGATGCCAAGATTAGCAAATATGAAGGTTAAGTTAGTGATTGCTATTTTATGCGTTTTGACTTTTGTCATTGTTCAAAAGGTTCAATCAAATAAAAAAGAATCTAGTAAAATCGAAAGAGTATGAAAAATTACGAAATAAATTTAGTTAACAAATTACATTCAACTTGTGATTTTACAATTGACGTCTATCCTGACACTCAAGTCAGTGCAACGATTCCAAGGATTGATTCTGACGGAATTTACACAATAGAATCAAGGTTCAGCAATTATCAAGATTTGTTGGTGTAATAATTGTCATGTTTGTTGTTTAATGTTTTCCTTGACTTGCTTTAATTAGTGGGTCAGGGTTTTTTCATTTAAACTGATATTTATTAAACACGGAGGAAAAGTCAATGACAGAATCTGATTTGCAGGAATTAAACTGGATTCAAGTTTCTTGGAACAAATTTGTTTATCAAAACAATAAAATGTTACTTTGGCTTCCAATTGACAGGGAAGAAACCACGATAACTGCTTTAAACAATTATTCCAATATGTACTTTAAAGGACGTTTAGATTCTATTGAAGAACTTACGTTTATCACAAATTTATTAACTAAACCTGAGAAAATTTGAACAGAAACACTGAAAGTAATCACGGCAAGAGAGAAGTAAAATTTGACATTCAGTTAACGGAAGAACAAAAGAGGGCAAAAGAACAAATATTAAAAACTCCGTATTCATTCTTAAATGGCAGTGCTGCAAGTGGTAAGACATTACTTGCAACTCAAATCGCAATGGATCTTTTCTTTAAAAAAGAAGTTGAACGGATAATTATAACCAGGCCAACTGTCGGTACTGAAGACAACGGGTTTTTACCTGGAACTTTTCAGGAAAAAATGGATCCTTGGTTAGTTCCAATACGTGATAACATGAGAAAGGTTTATAACAAACCTGACAAGTTGAAAGCAATGGAACAGGAGAATCACATTGAATTAGTTGCGTTGACATTTTTTAGAGGCAGAACCTTTGACAAAGCAGTATGCATCTTGGATGAGGCTCAAAACCTGACCAAGTCACAATTAAGAATGGCAATTGGAAGATTAGGTAAAGGTTCAATCATGATTTTCTGCGGAGACAGGGATCAAATTGATTTAAAAGTTAAGGCAGATTCAGCAATTTGGGACATTGAACTGTTACAAGGTTCAAAATATGTATCAATCATTGAATTGACTGAAAATCACAGACATGAAGCCGTGAAATCGGTATTGAATTTATTAAAATAGGAATATATGCCAACAACATTAGGAAGAAGTAAGTTAGAAACCGACCATCAATTTGAAAGTAGAAATGAAAATTTCATTGCAACTGGTAAATATAAAGTTTATACTGCATTAATTTCAAAGACTGGAGTTGGTCAAACTCCGACCGTGATAGTTTTAGAAAACACTATTGGCAATATTGTCTGGTCTGATGGAGGAACTGGAATTACGTTGGGAACTTTGGAAAATGCTTTTATTTCTGAAAAGACCTTTGTCTCATGGCCAATCCACGTCCAAAACGGAAAATGGGGTTTTATAACTAGATTTTCAGAAAGTCAAATCAAGATAGTGACGTATTCAGGATCAGATACTGTTTCGACCACAGTGGATACGAATATATTGGCAAACACGCCAATTGAAATTAGAATTTACAATTAAAAAAGGAAAATTATGTCAGCACCGGGAAAATTAGAAACTTGGCAGCAACAAAGAGCAAAGATTAATGCTGCGAAAGAAGCGACAAAAATCGTTTCTAAGCCACTTAAAGAAGAACCTAAACCAAGTATCGTTGAACTTGTAGAAACGCCAGTAGAAGTAAATGTCGTGGCTCCTGTGGAGGTTGTAGATGAAATTGCAATTCCAGAAGAAATCGTTCAGCCAGAAGTTGAGGAAACATCTGAAGAAAAGATTGAACTCAAACCAATCACGAAAAAGAACAAAACTAAAGAGTAAATGGCAATAAAGATAAAAAACTATGAATTGCCAGATTCAACAATTCTGGAAGAAGCATATTTAAGAGTTCAAAACGTCACGACTGCAATCGTTGATTATGAACATTTGCAGCCTAGTGATAAAGAAGGGTTTGAACTTGAAACGACTTGGATTAAAAAAATAGAAACCAAAGCGAACATTTTTGTCTTTGCAGACGAAATTGCTAGGAATAACGGTGTTGCGGCAGTTCACTGGTTTCCAATTGAATTTGCATACGATTTAAGTGAACATTCAAATATTTACGAACAAGCATACAAAGCATTAAAATTGATTTATACTGAATCTGAGGATTGCTAATTGTCATCGTACACGTTTATCATAAAGCAGGGAAAAACCTTTAATCGAAGGTTTGAATATTTGACTGGAAATCCACCAACTCCGTTCGATTTTACGGGATATGAAGTTCGCAGTCAAATAAGACCAAGTTATGAATCGTCGACAGTTTATGCAACTTTCAGTTCTTCTATTTCCGCAGATGGGTCTGGTTTCAATATGACTCCAACTTCTGCATCAGTTGTCTTACCGCGTTCAAGTGGAAGTATTGGGATGACGATAAGTGCATATTCATCTTCACTATTCAACTTTGATACTGCCTACATTGACATTGAATTCTATTCAGGATCCGGAGCAACTCAATATGTTCAGGAATTAGTTTCTGGTAAGGTGAAACTCATGAAAGAGGTAACTCGATAAATGGAAGTCGTTAGAATTTTTGAACCTGGAAGTCAGGGAGCCAGAGGAGTTGATGGAAATTCAATCCTTCCTTCTGGCGTTATTTCAGGTTCGATTCAAATCGCATCAGATATTTCTGGATCATTTACTTCAGTTTCTGCTTCGTTTTCAAGCAGAATAGGAACGTATGATTCGAAAACATTATTTTCATCCAGCCAACAAGTAATTTACAGTTCGATCCAAGGGATACCAAGTTCAAGTTTAACTGGCTCAGGAACTAATACTCAAATCGGTATTTTCAGCGGTTCTAACTTCATAACTGGAAGCGGCAATCTGGTTTGGTCAGGTTCAAGATTAGGAATTGGAACAGAGTCACCTGATGGAACAATAGAAGTGAAAGGAGATGATGTTAACCCTATCTTTGTAGGGACGGCAGGTAATGGAACTAAATTAGTAGAATTTAACGAAGATGGAATTTTTAAATGGTATCTTCCGGGAAGCAATTTTAATCCTACTTTACCTTTAGTTACTATTGATAGTGTGGCGGCAACTGGCCGTGGAAGAATCACTTTAAAGAATAATCATTACAACCCGGCTGGCAGTGCAGGTGGAGATGTTAAGATTGAAAATTCCGCCGGATACCTCCTGCTAACAACGGCGCATTCAACTTACGGGTATTTGATGGCTGGCACTGGGGGTACGGTTGGGCAAGGGATTGGTTCGACAGGAAATTATACTTTTTCTACATTTAGTGCGTCACGCGACCACATCTTCTACAACAACAATTTCACTGGTGAAACAATGCGAATCAAAGGTTCTGGCAGAGTCTATATCAGTGAAAATTTAATTGTCACTGGTTCAATTTCAGGAAGTTCTCAATTATTAACAATTGAAGATTCTGCTACTGCAACGGTTTCATTCCCACAGAAAATTTCCCACACTTCAACTGGAATTGTATCGGCTTCTTTTGGAGTTGGTCAACAATTTGAATTAGAAAACGCTTCTGGATCAAATGTCATCGCAGGCACTCAAGAATTCACGTTTACTGACCCAATCACTGGTTCAGAAGATGTAGATTACACACTGAAACTAATCAGGGCAGGAACGCTTACAACATCTTTGACCGTGACCAGTGCTGGCGTGGCTACATTTGGGTCTACGGTTATTTCAGGAGGCGATGTATTTGCAGTGTCAACCTCAAGATTTAGGTGGTCGTCAAGGTCAACTCTAGGGGCTCCTTCTAATGGAGTTATCACATTATTTAATAATGCGGCAACAGATTTCGACCGCCTTCAATTCGGCGGCACAACGTCATCCTTCCCATCCATCAAAAGAAGCGGAACGGGCTTAATAGCAAGGCTCGCAGACGATAGCGCAGACGCGCCGTTAACAGCATCAAACCTTATTTCTACCGCAACAGTTCGCCTACAAGGATACACCGTTGCAACGCTTCCAGCAGGAGTCATTGGAGATATGGTTTACGTCACTGATGCCTTAGCACCAACCTATGGCGCAACAGCAGTCGGTGGCGGAGCAGTCGTCACACCATGTTTCTTTGATGGAACAAATTGGACGACCAGATAAAACACAGAAATTATCAATGGTTAGATAATTATAACGGGAAGTTTTAGATTAGGAAATTATGAATGAGTCAAGGAAAATATTATAATTCAAATGGTGATACCGTTTACCTGAACGTGTTTGATTCAGAGGGAACCAAGACAGTCGTTCATGGTGATTTAACTAACCAAATAGTTCAAATCTATGAACCTGGAAGTCAAGGATCACGTGGAGAACAAGGAACGCCTGGAGTAACAACAATTGCACAATTCACGGTATTAATGAACGAATATAATGCAGCATTAAATTCATATTTGACAAATGAAGAAGCCTTCAATGCATTAGGAGTTGGAAAGGAATATTTATACCAATCAGGAAGCATGGAAGGACAACAAGGAACAAAAATGATCACTTATACACCATAACAAAAAATGAAAAAAATACTCACATTATTCACATTGTTAATTTTATTCGCAAGCAGTACAAATGCACAACAATCTGATTCTACTCGTCAAACCGTGACTTATTCATTGGAAGTTTTCAGTTCAGATTCGATATTTCTGAACGAAATAATTACTAGAACAAATCAAAGTAGTCCCCGGCCAATTATCACAAATTCATCAATATTTTTCGATAAAAGAGACAAATTGATTCTGTTTGTAAATCAAATGATTCAACAGGCCGACTTTCTCAAGACAAAATCGATGATAATTATTAAAGAAATGGAGCGGACAGAGTTAATCCCTAAGCAGTCACAAGCAGAGGAAAAAAAGTAATGAATCTGAAAAAACTATTCTTTATATTTGCATTAATTTCAATTTCAACATCTGCTTCATCTCAAAATAATTTATGGGCTCCACCTTGGTGCATCACTAATGCACCACCAACGTTCAATCCTGGTTCAAAAGGTTGTCGAATAGTTCTTGATACTACTGATCAAACATTTTATCTGTGGAAAATTGGAACAACTTGGGTTGAAATTGGTAAAACCATAGATGAAATTCTTGGATGTGTTCCGCCTGCTTATACTCCTACAAAATGGCAGAGTGAGGTCGTTTTAAATGACTGTGATTCACTTTATCGATACAGATCAGGAGTTTGGTATCATTTAAATCCTCCCGATACAGACGCACAAAACCTATCACTTACCGATCAGGCCCTTGATATTTCGGGTGGTACGGGCGTGACATTGCCTATTGTGGGGGTAAGCGCGGGAACGGGTATTGACGTAAGTACGGTTGCTGGAGTAGCTACGGTTTCAAACACAGGCGTCACGAGCGTTGGACTAGACCTTCCAGCCGAATTTACCGAAGACGGAACACCTGTAACCACATCTGGCACCTTGTCCGCAACATGGGCCGCACAAGCCGCAAACCTTGTTTTTCGGAGCGGAGACGCGGGGGGAACGCCATCGATGTCGGCTTTGACGGCGGCGGATATTCCGGCAGCATCAGCGTCAAAATGGACAGACGGCGGGGCAACAACATACCTGACAGCAACTACCGATAATGTGGCAATAGGCACAACAACGACATCAGCCGGATTAGGCGTTTTGAAAACCACAGAGCAATTAAGACTTAGTTATGATGCATCAAACGCGGTTACTTTTACGGTTGGGGCTGCAAATTCTTTTGTTTTAAAGCCTCTTGTAAACTCCACGGCGGCATTTAACTTTACAAATGCTGCTGGTACAACTGTTTTTGATATTAATACAACAAACGGGCGGATCGGTGTAGGAACCAGTTCACCACAAGCACCAGCGCACGTTACGTCTACTTCTGCTATCGGATTATTATTTGAAAGAACCGGAGCTTCACAGAACTCAGCAATTCAGTACAAAAATCCAGATGGCAGTTTATATGCGGGCATAAATCAAAGTGAGAATTTCTCTATCGGGAGTAGCTCAAACTTAGATTTAGGTACATTTACACATAATGTTACTACTGGATTTACTGGCATAGGCGCCACCACCCCCGATTTTAAATTCCACGTTGAACAGGACGATGCAGTAACAAACGCGGTTACATACACAGAGCAGAGTACTCATACAACATCAGGCACGGCAACAACAAATTTTGGCATTGGAAAGAAATGGGAACTTGAAAACGGGAGCGGTACGAACCGGGTAGCGGCAACGCAGGAAGTGACTTGGAGCGATGCGGTGGATGCTACGGAGGATGCGACGCTGGGGTTTAATTTAATCCGGGAGGGTACGCTTTCAAGAGTAATGACCATTTTGAGTACGGGGAATGCTGGCATAGGAGAAACGGCCCCGACCGCAAGGCTTCAGGTGAAAGGGTCGGGAGCAACATCTTCCACAACCGCCCTTCTTGTAGAAAACAGCGCAGGCACGGATGCGCTCAATGTGCTGGACAATGGCAATGCCGGTATAGGAATCACTGCGCCTACATCGCTGCTTCATACAAGTCAATCTAAGGACGTAAGTTATGCCAATGTGATCGGCAATCTATTTGAGAGTACGTTCACCGGAACGACAATATTCGGCACGAGCACCTATGGAGTGAGAAATTCAACGATCGTTAATATCTCAAGCGCAGTTAGCAATAGGACAATAGTAGGGCTTAACGGCGCAATTACCTACTCTAGTTCTTCGGCTGGTGGTATCAGCGGAACAGGTGGAATTACGGGGGCGTCATACACCGCATTTAATGATGACGCCGCTGAAACCGTATCAAACACGATAGGGTTTTCTGGCCGGGCAGGCGCAAGCCGATCTGGCGGAACAGTTGCGAGCGCAATTGCTATAAAAGGTGAAATATGGTCGCAAGGAAACGTAACAAGCGGCTATGACTTCTACGCAGGTGATGAACTTGGGGGTGGCGGCACTGTGACAAACCAGTACGGCCTTTATGTTGAGGGATTGACCAAAGGCACGAATAAGTATGCCGTCTACACAGCCGGAACAACCCCCTCCTACTTTGCGGGAAGCGTAGGCATTGGCGCTACCCCTGTATCTGAAAAACTTGAAGTCACCGGGAACGCAAAAATAACAGGAACCCTCGCAAGCACCCGCAACAACGCAACACTCGCAGCGGCAGCCACCACGCTGGCAATTACGCGCAACGTCACCACCGTAACTGGAGACGCGGGGGGAAATACCCTGGCCACGATCACAGGCGGACAGAGCGGGCAAATACTCACACTAATTTTCGTGGATGGCCTCGTAACCATTACCGACGATGGAAGCGGAGCCGCCAATACAGTTAACTTGTCGTCGGCATTCACCTCAACCGCAGGCGATGTGCTTACACTTGTATTTGATGGAACCTCATGGTTTGAGACGCAACGTTCAAACAATTAAAAATAAAGGATACAACAATGAAAAAAATATTTCTTTTCTTATTCACGTTTGCAATCTGTCTTCAGGTTTCATCACAGACAACAGTTTCGGCCAGAGATAGTAGTTATTTACTATTGAAAGGCAGCGTTTACTATGAAGTCAGGGATGTTGTCTATCCATCGGGAGATTTTAATATTTCCGGAGTTCGGATTGGGGCTCTATCGGATGTCATAAACAAAAAAGTCGCTGATTTCGAGCGACAATCCGAACAAATGGCTGAGATTGCAAGAGTAGTTTCTAAAAATAATCATCGGATCACCGAAATAATTAGAGAAGGAAATGCTGCTAAGGAATTGACTAATGCTTCTCCTCTAGATACATTACAAGCAAGATTTATCAGTCCATTTCTTACGTCAGGATGGACGATTAAGAGTGAAGGAAAATCTCAAAACATCATTTTCAGTGTTACCAATGTTGGAGAGCTTAGGTATAGTCTTGATGGAGGTGCGAAGTTAAAAGCTGAATTTCTCGGAACTATCATTCGTCTGCAAAAGTTTCCAACGTCTAAAACTACGAATGAAGACATTGATTTTTACATTGATAAAAATGCTAATAAATATGTCGATATTTTAGATCGCTTTACGTTAAAAGCACCTAAGGGCGAAAAATAATGAATTTAAAAAATTTGGATATTTACAAGTGCAATGAAATGGAATAATTAAGATATGCCCTATTCACCTAACATAGATATTTGGCAAGGTTCAGGAAGTTTCTTCCCTTTGACCTTCACTCCTTTTGGTTTTTATGACGATGATCATGATTTCCAGGAAGACGCGGAATCGTTTGCTAAATTTGCAGGCTTGAAGCTTGGATTCCCAATGATCGACGTAGAACTTCAGGAGATGAATTTTTATTCTGCGTTTGAAGAATCAGTCAATGAATATGGTGCTCAATTAAACACGTTCCAAGCAAGGGACAATCTTTTAAATTTAGCGGGACAAAGTACAGGTTCAGCAAATTTATCTCAAAAATACATTCCACAAACCTTGAAGGGTATTTTTAAACTCGCGAAGGCTTATGGAGTTGAAGCAGGTTCAGGTGGAACACAAACTTATTACACGGGTTCAATCACTTTAACTGCAAACAAGCAAGTTTATGATTTAACTAGAGATGTTTCAATTGAAACAGGTTCCTTTGCAACTGATGAATTCACGATAAGAAAAATATTCCACAATACTTCTCCAGCGGTTCTGAGAATAATGGATCCAAGTTTAGGAATCGGGACACAGGGAGTGATGGAAGAATTTTCATGGGGAGGAATGGGTTCAGCCGGACAATATATGCTGATGCCGGTTTATCACGATTTATTGCGGGTTCAGGCAGTTGAATTCAATGATCAGATTAGAAAATCAGGTTATTCATTTCAATTGACAGGTAACAGATTGAGGATTTTCCCTATTCCAGGTGAAACTTTAACGCTCTGGTTCCATTATACGTTAGATAAAGAAGCAGCAGGATTTTTAACAGATGATTCTGGTGGCGGTAAGATTTCTGATATTTCAAATATTCCGTATCAAAACATAACTTACAAGTTCATCAATGAAATGGGTAAGCAATGGATCAGGAAGTTTGCTTTCGGAATCGCCCAAGAAATGTTAGGTTACGTTCGCAGCAAATATTCAGCAATTCCGATTCCTGACGGAGAAGTAACATTAAATGGAACGGATTTGGTTGCTGCTGGAAAGGAACGTCAAGACGCACTTATTCAAGAATTAAAAGATACCTTAGAATCAATGTCATTTCAGGCACAATTAGAGAGAAAGGCCGTCGTTGCTGAAAATTTACAGAATCAACTTCGGTATAGTCCGTTAAAAATTTATGTAAAGGTATTGTTACCTTTGCTTTTAGGTTTAAATCATTTTTGAGATATTTATTGAAAACTATTAAAATAAAGGAACAAAATAACAAATGCCAAGAGCAAAATTTCAAACCCAACAACAGTATGATGCAACTCAACCAACATTCGCATCAGGTGTAATTTCAGGTTCAACTGACAACTCAGGTTCGTTAGTCGTTCTTCACACACTTTCTGCTGCTCCAAGAGTCGTTCTTGCTACTCCATTACAGGAAGGTGCGTCAGTCGCAACGCCACAATATTCAATCACAGTTGTTAACAGAAACGCATCCGGTTCAACTTTGAGATTCTACGGATCAGGTTCAGGTCTAATCAATGCTGCTGCCGTTTCTGCGTCATGGGTTGCTTACGTTTAAAGGACAAGTCCATGACAGAAAAACAAGAAAAATTAATTGAATCATACATCAGAAAGCAAGTTCGTCAGTCTCTGAAAGAGAAGTCAATGCTGTCAGAAGCAAAGATAATCATCCCTGCTGATGGTCAGAAAGATGCATTAGTCGTTGGTGGAGTCGGTACAACGCTTTATATTTCACAAAAAACTGAAACTGGTGTTCACGGAGTTCAATTCACGTTGAAGCAAATGAGGAGAATTGTTGAATATTTTTCAAATTATGACCCACAATCAACCACAGTTAGATCAATTTCACCAGGTCAAAGACAAAGAATAGGAACAAAATGAATTTAAAAGAAAATTACGAGCGGTTCTTCAAACAGAACCTTTCAGCAAAAACAGAACCAGAAAAGGCAAAGTTAGATGAAAAGGCAAAACAACGCTTTTCCAATCTATCCAAAATCTTGTCTGGAAAGTATCCAAATGCTCCGATGACATTGAAAGAAGGTTATGTTTGGTTTGGAAACAAGAGAATTGAACCAATCCAAGAATTTTTAAAAAAATCATCACTTCAAATTCAAGAAGCGGTTAGAGTATTTTCTAACAGCGGTAAAAAAGGATTGATTTAATTAGGAATTTAACTTGAGCTTATTTGGATCCAGTCGAGACGCATTATTAATTAAACACATATCTAAAGAAGTAATTTCTGACATAATTTCAGTCGAGATTGCGTTCTTCAAACTCTCTTTGATTGATTCAAACGTCACGATTTATCAAGAATCGACTTCTAAGAAATATTTCGATCCAGTCAGGTTATTCTGCCTTGTTTTAAAGGAAGATATTTCAATGGACGATCAAGATACAGGGATGCAAGTTAATCAATTAGTAACTTTCAATTTTCTAAGGGATGATTTGAAAGATATTGACTTGGTGATTGAAACTGGAGATGTGATCAAGTTCAATGAAAAATACTTTGAAATTGACAACACGGTAGAAAATCAATATTGGTTCGGAAGGAACCCGGATACTTTACCAATTACCACTGAAGGCCGGAGCAACTATGGATTCGGTTACAACGTTGCAGTCAAATGTTCAACACATCAAACTAGAATATCACAATTAAATTTAGTTAACGTTCGCAGTGGATTGAATACAGTTAGAACAAATAATAATTTACCAAGGAACCTATAATTGAAGCCAAAAATAGCCGCATATCAGGACGGAAGAACCGTTGATTCAAACGCCAATAGAGCGGAACAAATGGATCGTCGTTCAGATGTGGTCAAGGTTCCGAAGGTAACTCTTTTTGATATAGATTTTGGAATTTTCTACCATTTGCAGGAAGTTTGGAAACCAAAAATAATTGAAAACGATGTTTCAATTCCAGTTCCTGTCATGTTCAGCAATGGTGAGAAATGGGCTCAGGTTCGATCAATGGGCTACCTTAGGGACGCATCAAAAAAGATTCAATCCCCATTAATAATAATCAAGAGAAATGATGTTGCCAATGATGATAGAATCGCAATGTTCCCAGGTCAAACTTCAACATTTGCTAATTCAACCAAGTTAATCCCATATAGAACCAATGGGATGCAATACGATAAAGTTGCAGGTCAATATGCTAGAAAAGAATCAGTTGAATATTATTTATTACAAATTCCAACCTACGTCAGGTTAACTTATGATTTAATTATTTGGACTGATTTACAGGAACAAATGAATGTTCTGGTTCAGCAACTGATAGATTTTGATGGTCATATGTGGGGTGATTATTGGAAATTTAGAACCGTAATTACTTCAACCGCTCATGAAAATGTAAATATTCCAGGAGAAGATAGATTAGTCAAGACAACAATGGCTCTTCAAGTTGATGGATATTTAAGGAATGAATTCACTTATCAAGAATCAAACATTCAAAAAGCATATTCAATCAAAACAGTCAAGTTCCTCCAAGAAGGAACGGAACAAATATTATTCGATCAAATTGCAGATATAACTCAACCAAATATTGATCCCACTTCAAATAGATTACAAACTGGATTAAAAAGGAATATTCGATAAATAATTAAAAAGGAAATAATATGACAGCAAAGCAAGAAAAGTTGATCGAAAGTTACATCAGGAAAGAAGTAAGGAGAAGATTGAATGAATCAGTTGATATGAGAATTGTTGCTATTGTCATAGAAAAGGCAATTAATGAAATTGATTCAAAATCTTCCGGAGTTACCGCAGATGAAAATGAAATCCCTGCTGCAATTGTCAAATATTTAAATGAAAAATATTATTTAAAAGCAAAATATAGATCTTAATTAGTAATTCAGTAATCGTTTTTGACCGATTTGGTTTCAAATTTTTTGAGTATAATTATAGGAAATAAACTTGTTCAATGTTAGAAAAGAAACATAATTTAATTTATCAGATTACAAACTTAGTCAACGGAAAGATTTACATTGGTCGTCATTCAACTAACAAGATAAACGACAATTATTTCGGTTCAGGAAATGAAATCAAAAAAGCCATCAAGGAACACGGAAGATCAAATTTTAAAAAAGAAATTTTATTTGATTTTGCCACTGTCGATGAAATGATCAAAAAGGAATTAGAACTTCTGACTGAAGATTTCGTCCAACGAGAAGACAATTATAATATTTTTGACAATACTGGTGGGAAAGGAATGCTTGGAAAAACTCATGGTGACAATTTTAAGAAAAAGTTGCGTGAAGCAAATACTGGATTTTTGACCGTTAAAGATAAAGACGGAAATACTTTCAGGATTTCAAAAAATGACCCAAGATATTTATCAGGAGAATTAAAACATAATTTACACGGAATGATTAAAGTTAAAGATTTAGAAGGAAATGTTTTTTGCGTTAAAAACGATGATCCTCGTTGGCTTTCTGGAGAACTTGTTAGTTCAAATTTAGGATCAAAACGTCCGGAAGAAACTACTAAAAAACACATTGAATTTATGAAAGAGTATTGGTCGGAAAATAAACATTCCGAACAAGCAATTCAAAAGATGAGAGATGCTAATCTCAAAAAAGTTAATGTTAGAGATAAAGATGGAAATGAATTTAGAGTTTCAACAGATGATCCAAGAATTGAAAGTGGTGAGTTAGTAAATGCAACAAAGGGAAAAATTTGGATTTATAATGTTGCATTGGAAAAGTCAACAATGATATATCCAGAAAAATTAGAAGAATTTAAACGTGAAAATTGGAAAGAGGGTAAAATCGACTTTAAATTCAAAACTATTTGGATAACGAATCAAGAACTCAGACGTAATGATCAAATTCCTCCAAAACAAATTGAAAAATATCTTAAAGACGGATGGAGTTTAGGTAAAATTTATTATCCAAAGAAAAAACAAAATAGTACAATTAATAAATAACTCAAAATAAAATGAGGAAAAACTATTGGCAAGCAGTAATATATTTTTAAGTCCGGGCGTATTTACTCGTGAGCAAGACTTATCTTTTCGTCCACAAGAAATCCCTGCCGTTGGCGCGGCAGTCATTGGACCGACCGTTCGTGGACCAGCGTTCGTCCCAACACCAATCAGCAATTATTCAGAATACATTCGTTGGTTCGGAGATACGTTCATTTCTGGCTCAGGTGCGTCAGAGAGAATGTATAAATATTTGACTACGCATTGCGTACAAGAATATATCAAGTATGGTCAGGTTGTAACAGTTGTAAAAATTCTGAATGCAAACTACCAGCCAGCGTATTCTTACGTCATTGATTCAGGTTCGCACGTTTTCAACTTAGCCAACACTGCTTCAGCAACTTATGGTGCAGCAGACATGGCGTTTAAAATCGTTTCATTATCAGACGGCGATATAATGAACTCAGGTGCGACTGGCGCAGCAGTATCTGGTTCAGGATATGAAAGTGATTCAACTACAAACAATTTGTTGTTAACTGGATCACAATTCAATGCAAGATGGGAAATTGCAAACGTTGATCCATCCAGAGGTGTTTTTGATCTTTACATCAGAAGAGGTGATGACATTGAGAACAGAAAAGTTCTTTTAGAGCAATATTCGCAAGTTTCTTTGGATCCAAATACTCAAAACTACATTGCAAAAGTAGTTGGCGACCAAGTTAACACTTTGAGATATGATTCAAATGGTGCTCCTTACTTAGAACGTTCAGGTTCATATCCAAACCGTTCAAGATTTATCAGAATTGAAGCAGTCAGAAACACTTTGAACTACATCAATTCAAACGGTTCAATTCGTGATGCTTCACTTTCAGGTTCATTGCCAGCGGCAGTATCTGGAACATTTGGTGGAGGTTCAGAAGGTAACGTTATTCATCCAAGAGCGATGAATGAGTTGATTTTTGCAACCAATACACAAGGTTTCAATCCAGCATCTGCATCTTGGGGATATACGGCATATGACGATGCTATTAATATTTTATCAAACAAAGATCAGTTTGACATTAACTTGTTATTTACTCCTGGTTTGATGGACAACTTGACAGGTCACGGTGCAATGATTACGAGAGCGATTAATATGTGCGAGGACAGAGGTGATGTTATGTATGTCATTGATCCAACTTACAAAGGTTCAACAGTTGGGCAAGCACAATTAGCCGCAGAAGCAAGAAATACCAATTATGCCGCAATGTACTATCCTTGGTGCATGATTCCAGATCCAGATTTGGGAAGAAACATTTGGGTTCCACCTTCGGCAGTTGTTTCAGCAGTTTATTCTTTTAACGACTTGATTGCACATCCTTGGTACGCTCCAGCAGGTTTGAACAGAGGTGTTCTTGATACAGTTATTCAGACTGAACGTTTAATGACACAAGGTGACAGAGATAACTTATACATTAAATCTGTAAATCCAATTGCAACTTTCCCAAGACAAGGAATCACGGTTTGGGGTCAGAAGACATTGCAGAAAAAGCAATCAGCACTTGACCGTATTAACGTTCGTAGATTGTTAATTGATGCGAAGAGATTTGTTGCTTACACTGTTAAATACTTGGTGTTTGAGAATAACACGGTTGAAACTAGAGCGAGATTCATTGAATTAACCGATCCGTATTTCAGAAGAGTTAGAAACCAACAAGGTTTGTACGATTATCGGATCATCATTGACGAATCAAACAATACGCCAGACGTAATTGACCGCAATGAAATGAGATGTCAAATTTACTTGAAACCAGCAAAGACTGCGGAATTCATCATTGTTGACTTTGTAATTCTGCCAACTGGAGCACTTTTCCCAACTGATACTAATGAGTAAGAAAGGAAAGTTTTCAAGTTTGGATAATTACAATAAAGAAAAGGAAAATAGAATATGCCAAGATTAATAGTTCCAGATGCACATCACCCAATTCTACAATTTAGATATTGGGTGACTACGTCAAAACTTCCTGGAGCACAAATTTACTGCAAGGCTGCAACTCAGCCAACTGCACAAGGAGCACCAGTTACGGTTGAATATGTCAACTCTTACATGAAAGTGAAAGGTAAGTTGAGATGGGATTCAATTACACTGTCTGCATACAACTTTGAAGGAATTACAGCAACTGAACTTTGGGGTTATTTACAAGAGCACCAAGCAGTTGAATCCGCTACTGACACCAGAGCACCTTCTTACAAGCACGACCTTCAATTGATGTTACTTGGACCAGATGAAGCACCTGTTGGTACTTGGAAACTGGTTGGAGCATTCTTTGAAACAGTTGCATGGGGTTCACATGATAGAGGAACTGATGACGTTTCAACGGCAGAAATCACCGTTTGTTATGATTATGCTACATATTCATAAGCGCAAGTTCGCGCAATTAAATAAAAAATAAAAGAGGAAATAAAAAATGGTTCCACAATTTTTAGTTGATTTATTAGTCAACCTTTGGGACAAATTCAAGGCTAAAAATGCCAAAGTTGCAACTTTGATCGTTATTCTATTAATGACAATCGTTTATTTTGCAGACCAAGGCTCATTGGCCGGAATTATCACGCTTCCAGAATGGGCTGCAACTGCAATCCAATGGCTCGGAACAGTTTTGCTTGCACTTCAAGGTTCAAGAACCAGTGCAGATTTAGCCAAACAGAAATAAGGTTAGTCTTAACTTTTAAACCCGTAAAGGGAATAAAGAAAGGAATAGGGACTTGGATTAATTTCCTTGTCCCTATTTTTGTGATTTTTTCAAAAAAACTGGTTTGTGAATTTTAGAATAGATTTTCAATATCAATTTGCTTTGATTCAAAAGTCCAATCTGGAAATTCTTTTTGAATGGTTGAAATCAAATTTGTAATTGAAAATGTATCTTCACATAAAATTGATTCTAACCATGAAGGCATTTCAACTGTCATTTCGTCCCAAGTGTTAGGAGCAATGTGAAAGAATCTCGGAATGCCTTTTTCGTCGATGAATTTAATTGCAGTTGCCATGATTTTTATTGTTGTTTAGTTAATTAATACTGTAAAGGTAAGTTCTTCTGAATTAACTTCCAAATCTTTTTAGAATTATTTTTCAGAAAGTTTGATATTTATTGGAAATGAGACTACTTGTTCCAGAAGCATTTCATCCATCGCTTCAATTCAGATATACGATTTTCACCACTAGGTTGCCTTTTGCGACAATTCACGCAAGAGCCGCAACCCTTCCAACTATTGAAAACAGTCCAATTGAACTACATAATGGAAATGGATCCTTTTTCGTGAAGGGAAAGACAAAGTGGAATTCAATCAACATCAGATGTTATCACTTTGAAGGGATAACTCAAACTGAATTCTGGACTTATCTTCAACAACATCAAATTGTCCGTGATGCGATTGATTTCAGGAACGAAGTTTACAAGCACGATTTAAGGATTCTAACCTTGACTCCGGAAGAAATCCCTCTTGGAACTTGGATACTTCACGGAGCGTTTTACGAATCTGTGAACTTTGGAGAAATGGACAGAAGTTCAGATGAAGTGATTGAAGTCAATTGCACAATCAGATATGATTATGCGATTTTTAAACCGTTGATTGGATAATTTAACAAATCTACTCTGGTTCAGACCATCCAAAATCGTTCATCAGCAGAATTATTGAAGTAATTACTTCTGGTTGATTTGGAAAAATTTTTCCAAATCTGATAAATTTGGAATAATTGCAATTCTGGGAAAATGAACTGATTCAATCCATTTCCATTTTTCAGTGTCAAAGAAGATCACTTCTATTTGTTCTGGATGAGTATAACATTCAAATTGAAGTAGCATGATAAAATCTGTTTAATTGTGAAGTTCAACGTGAATATAAGGATATTCATTTCCAAATGTTCCGCGAATATCATGGGTAATTTGAACGACTCTCAACGATGTTAATTGTCCCTTTCGTCTACAATAAACTCGTTCACCAATATTTGGAACACGGGCGAAAATTATAACTTCTGAACAATCGTAACCGTCCAGATTCGTGTGACATTGACCTTTAATAAAAGTATTCATGATTGAATTGTTTATTGGTTAAATTTCAATATCCTTTTCCTTTAGAATTGAATTAAAAACTTCAATTCCTAAGTCTTTTATTATCTTTAGAATTCAAATAATTCTCCATTTACAGAGATTTTTAAATTGTCATATCCTCTGTTGACTGTGATGAAATCATCCTCAACGAGGATGTTAACAAAATCAGTTGCAATTGCAAGTCCACCGCCCCATTGTTTATCAACCTCGTGAGCCTGACGGTTGTTATTTTTTAAATAAAACTTTCCAGACACTAGTCCGGAGTTTCCGGGGTTATAGTATTTTTCAATTGTCACATAAGTTCCGTCCCATCCATGACTTCCAGGACTGAAAAATGTTTTATTTCCTTCAACCGGTTTAAGGAAACTTGCAGGGTCTTGAATTAAATTAATCATTTTTTTATTTGTTTCGTTAATTAATACCATAAAGGTAAGTCCTTCCGAATTAACTTCCAAATAATTTCAAAGATATTTTTCAGAAAGTTTGATATTTATAGAAAAGAGGAAACGAATTGGCAAGATTATCACCAGAAGGAAATAACCCACAACTTTCGTTCAGATTTAAAGTAGTTTTTTCTGAACTTCAAGATATTGGAATTTACGCCAAGGCAATGCAAATGCCAACGGTTGACAATTCACCAATAACGGTTGAATACGGAAACACTCAAATGAAAGTTAAAGGCAAGACAAAGTGGAACGATATAACTTTGACTTGTTATGCGTATGAGAAGAAGACAATTGATCAACTTTGGGCGTATTTGAATACGTTGCATCAAAACGTTCAAGACGGAAAAGATGAATATCCGGACAAATACAAGAAAGATATTATCTTACAATTACTTTCACCATCTGATATTCCAGTTGGAACTTGGAAATTAATCGGTGCATTCATGGGAGGAATTAACTTTGGAGAATTTGACTACGCTGCTGAAGAAGTCGTCCAACCACAAATGACAATCAGTTATGATTATGCAATGTTCTTATCGGGAAACTTCACAGGAATTGGAGTTCCGAATCTATAAAATTCATTTAAGTTCAATACTTATAGTAAACAAATAAAAGGAATAAAATTAAAACTGTATGCAAGACTCAAAAGTAAAAGTGACTTCAACGTCAATTCCACCACAGGATCAAAATGGTCCAAACCCTAATCCAACATTTGAACAGGAATCGGTTCAAGAACTCAAGGCCCAAACTTTCCCAACCAACATCGTTCAACTTCCTTCCAAAGGACTGCTTTATACGTTGGACGATCCGTTGTCAAAAGGAGTAATTGAGGTAAAAGACGTTACGACTAAGGAAGAAAACATTCTGACAACTGAATCCTACATCAAAGCAGGAATCGTGATTGATAAGTTCCTCCAGAGTATCATTATTTCGCCCAAATTTAACTATGACAACCTTTTAATCGGAGATAAGGATCAACTTATACTCGCGTCAAGAATCTACGGCTACGGGCCAATTTATACGTTTGACGTAACGACTCCATCAGGCAAGAAACAGAAGGTTGACATTAACTTGAAAGAGATTGAATGCAAGGAAGTTGACGAAACATTGTTCAAGAATGAAAACTTGTTCAATTATTCCTTTGAGAATCGGAAAGGAAAGTTTGACTTAACTTTTAAATTGTTGACAGTTGGAGACAACAAAGCAATTGAAGAAAAGTTAAAGCGGAAAAAAGCAGGTGGAGAAGATAAACAAGTCACGACACGATTGGAACAAATGATTCAATCTGTGAACGGAAATTCTGATTCAAACCTGATAAGGCTTTTTATTGAAAATGACTTCTTGGTCAGAGATTCAAGAGCGTTCAGAGATCACGTTGCAAAGATGCAACCAGGTCCAAACATGGAAGTTCAAATAATTGACGAGGAAACGGGAGACTCCTTTCTCGCTTCGCTTACCATCGGACCAAACTTTTTTTGGCCTGACCTCGGAGTATGATAGAACCGTGATGGATCAGGTTTTTGACCTGAGTTATTACACTCACGGAGGATTTCCGTTTGAGCAGGTTTACAATATGCCAGTCAACGTTCGTGCTTATTATTACTCAAAGTTAGTAGCAATAAAAGAAGCCGAAGCAGAGGCAATAGAAAAGGCAAATCAACAAAGGGGCAGGAGATAGAAATATCTTTTCTGCCCTATTTTTATGCTCTTGGACAGTAATTTAATGGAAGTAAAATGGCAAATGCAGTATGAATTATCTTCATTTTGTATTTCATTTTCTAAAAGATTCAAAGAGTAAAATTTGTGAATTGAACAAGGTCAACGTTGATTTCTCCCATTCAGGATCGAACCATCGTTCATAGACGATTTCAAGACCGGAAATGAAAGGTTCAACTGAAATAATCTTTAAATCGCCTTCATCTGCGATATTAAGATAGGTTTGAACCCAATCGAAGATTCGTTCTTCACGTTCAGTGTAATTGCAGAGAATCATGATTCTTTTTTATTTGTGATTAATGAAATTAAAAATATGATCAATGTTAGAAACGTCCAATTCCAAACATTCATATTGTAAACCCAGATTTGCTCTGCCGGAAATGATGGGTCGTAACTTGCTAAGAATATTTTAGAAAGTTGACCAATTATTGCAAGTAGCAATAATCCAATTGAAAGTCCGAAGATGAATGAAATTAGGTATTTCATGACTCAATTTTGTAAATGGGTTGAATGACGTATTCATTACATTCTTTACCATGTTGTTTCAGAGCAGATTCGGCTTCTTCAATTGAATCAAAGTTCTGATCCAAGTCATAGTCAGAAACTGCTTTATAAATTGGATGCCAAAGATGTTTGGTTGAATAACCACCAGGGACATATTCTGAATCGTAAACTAATATGAAGATTTTGAAGTATTTTATCATTTTATAATCAAAAATTGATTTTTAAGTTGTCTGACAAGATTGGTTTTTTACATGAAAGACATGACCCGTACATTTCTATTTTATCACAGCCATCTCTGACATTTTTAATAACATTTCCTTTAAAATCCGATTCAAATTCATGTGTTCCACCAAGTAAAACGACAATTTTAAATCCTTTATTGGATTTGCAATGTGGACATTTTCTAAATATTGGCATGATTTAAACAGCGAATTCTAATTCTTCATCAACTGCAACGATGATTTTTGCTCCGTAAAGTTGCTCAAAATGTCCGATCCAAAAAGCAGTCATTTGCATCTTGTTTCCAGAATCAGTGAAGATGTTCAAACAATTTTCTCCGTAAAATTCATCATAAATTTGATCAATTGAATATCCTTTACCAGACCACCACTTCTTCTCCTTTGGATCAATAACTCTGACAAATTTACCTTCAGAAAACAATGCATCTTTTTTCATTGCAACGAACCAATCTTTATCCGAGTTTTCAGCGAAGATTTCTTGGGCAGTTTTCTGCTTACGAACGGAATAACTTTTGAGTTCCTGATACATTTGATAGTGGTCTTTAATCCGCTTCAAGTTCGCCTTTGCAACATCCAAGTCGTTCCACTCTAATTCAAGAACAACAGTGGTATCTTCAGTGTGTAAAGAACCACCAGTTCGGTAAGAAATTTCAATTTTGTAACTCATGTCTTTAATAATTGTTTCAACAAAGGTAAGTAACTTTTAAATGATTACCAAGAAATTTTTTAAATATTTTTTAAGAAATTTGTCCACTCATTTCTCTCGAACAAATCATCTTTATCAACCTTAGTCATTCCATAATTGAATTTAGATAAATTTGAAATATGTTCAACGAGATATTCTCGATTCTTAATTCCGAATTCATTAGTTTTCTTAAACTGATCCATTTGAATTAGAATGAGTTTCTTCAAATCCATCTTCCAAGTAATTTTCTTAAATCTAAGTCGAATCAATGGAATACCAAGTTCTCTACAAATTCTTAATTTTATCGAATCTCTAATTTGTTGATGTTTAAAATCATTTTTCTTCTTGTGAAAATCCTTCACTTCTTTGAAATGTTGCTGACCTTGAACTTCAATGGCTAACATCGCGGCTTTTCTAATCAAAGTTCCGTCTAATTCAAAATCAATCTTTTCTTTGAAGTAAATTAGAAAATCAAGTTGCAGATTCTTCTTGGTGTAAGGATTGATGATCCAATCATAATATTCATTAACTTCAATCTTTTCAATTAGCGAATCGTCAAACAATTCGTAGATTTTCTCGTAAACAATAGTTTCTAAATAGGAATTTAATTTCATTTACATTTGGTTTAAAATACAAAAGCCCGAACTAACAACATAGTTAATTCAGGTAAAAACAAATTTGACTACTAAACAATATAACCTTCTACTCCAGTGTCTGGAAAACGGAAAAATCTGAATTAAAATTCTTAAATGACTTTTTCGTCTTGACTGAGAACAAATATTCATCAGCAATGTGCTTTACAATGACGAATCCTCCATGTGCTGCTTCCATCACATAACAAGGAAAGAAACTAGGATCATTTTTACGAAGATTATTCAAATGACTCTTTGCGTCCATTTCTTCACGGAATCCTACGATTGGTGAATATTCCCTCGTATTGAATCCATTTTGCGTCAAAGCAGTCCTTCTTCCAGAAGTCTTTTCTCTCTTTGGATTGGAAGAGTTGAGATAATGATTTTCAGCATTAATCCCTTGGTTCCGCTTAAAAATAGTTTGTGGGTGTCTTTCAGTCATTTTGGCAAGATAGGTCAAAGATTGCTTTTGAATAAACTCTTCTTTCCCAGAACTTTCATTCTGTCCGTTTTCCAGCATACAGTTAGTATGGTTCTTTTGAGGAATCAAAACTTTCTTCTTCCTGCCTCTAATCATGGCAGACGATTGAAAAATACATAAAAATAAATGGTTCGCGAATTTCCGAGCATTCGCTAAAATATCTAAATCAAATAAAAATTCAATGTTGAAAATTCGCCCAACTCCATGATGTAAAATTTCATGGACTTGTCTTTGGCCGTTTGCAGTGATCCAACCTTTGTCAATTCTGACAAAGTTGATTGAATCTAAGTATTCAAGTGCTTTCTTGACTGCGGTGTGAGATGAATTAAATTGCTGAACCAGATGCTTTCTGTTGTCCCATTTAATCCTTCCGCTGTGATGATGACAGAGGTATAAATATAATCTAAACGATAATCCATGACGATAAACCCCTTCATCTTTTTGAGTGAAGAACTTTATTTGTTCGTAAGGGACGTAGAAATTCGCTGTCATTACTTATAAATATAAGACTTTGACAGAATTCCACAAACTTTTTCTGGTTATTTTCTGTTAATGATTTGTTAATCCTTGTAGACAAAGAAAAAGGCAACCTCCGTTAGAAGATTGCCTAAATTCACCTATTTTCAACAATTTACCAAATTAGAATTTGATCAAAGTCGATTCCAAACATCCTTTGAAGAACGATTCGAACTAAGTCGAAAGTTGATTCTTCAAATTCAAAATCGAAAGAAGTTTCCTGTGAAACATGACTTCCATCAATCGTCATTAGTGCAATGATTCCAACTGTTAAAAGTGGAGTTGTTGGATTCAAGATCGAACGTGGAATTGATACTGATATTGTCATGATGTTGTTTTTAAATTGTGATTGAATTTAATCCGAAGATTGAAGTGGTGACTTTTGATTGCATCGTTCTCCATTCTTGTTCTGACATTCTTGATGAAATAACAGAAGTTGGAAGATATGAACGACCATCAACCTCAATTAATTCCCATAAATTATCGGAATCATGGTTGTTATCTTCAAAATATTTCATAACATCTGAAAGTAACATGAATGATCCTTTTGCTTCTTGACTTGTCATTTTATTTAAGGTTGAATTTTGTGATCAATTTATTGACTTTACTTTCGAGTTCTTTGAAAGTTTTGAACCCGAAAAGTTGACCATTGAACCAAGCCTGAAAAGGACTGGTCCAATTCGTCAGTGGAGCTGGTTCTTGGAATTCAACTTCAAGTATGTGGCAACTTGAACGATTTTTCCAAACGAACTTTTTTCCGTCTTTGAGATCTTTCTGTGTCATAATCTTGTTGTTTCGTTAATTATAGTACAAAGTTAAGTACCTCCAAGTTAACTTCCAAATAAAATTGAAAATATTTTTCACAAAAGTTCAGATATTTATAGATATGGCAAAAAAACTAGAAAATCTACGGGAAAATCTCTTCGTTCAAATCGCTAAATTATTAGCATCTGCTGCGATGAAGAGGGAATTCACAAAAAATGACATTGAAAGGGATCCTTCTCTGAAAGCAACGATGGATTCGATCAAGTTCCATGCAGATGAATTTGAACGTGAGTTGAAATCAATGTGTGACAGATTCCCTCATTATAAGCGTTGTAAAGATTACAAGAAGGATAAGTAATGGCTAAGGCAAAAGACTCAGGATCATCTAAGGATGCTTTGGAAATGAAGAAGATAATGGACAAACTCTTCAAAGTTGTCCAAACGTCCGAATCATCTTCAAAAGAACAAGTTAGGATCAATCGTGAACTATTAAAGGTGATGTCTTTAATAGAATCGGGATTCGTTGCCAATGCCAGAGATGCTAAGGAATTGATTTCTAAGGTTGAATCCGAAGGTTATGCAATAACTGATGAATTCATCACTAAATGGGCCAAAGAGAGGAAGATTTCAAAGGACGATTTAACTGAAATCACTAAGAAGTTCAGGGAAATTGAAAAGATCAATTCTGATATAATTGATGATTCAAAGAATTACAACGCGTTAAAAAAAGCGACAAATCAATTATTAGACGGTGAAATTGACCTGACCAAGAATTTACTTGGTAATTACGAAGATATTTTAAAATCAGTCCAAGCCAGTAAAAAGCAGATTGGACAGTTTGGAGTCGGACTCGATAAGGTTTATGAAAATTTAAAAGCATCAGGAAGTGAAATCAACCTTGATTCAATGTTCGATGATTCAAAATCCAGCATTGAAGGAGTTCAAACTTTAATTTCTAATATGAAATCTGATTTAAAAAGTTTGGTTTCATCTGCTTCGGGCGAATTGTTCAACGTTGATTTAAATTTCAATCCATTAACGGATCAACTTGACACTGAAATTGCTAAAACGATTGATAACGTTAAAATTGAAAAAAATCTCAGAATTGATGCACTTAGAAGTTCATTTAAAGAAAATGAAAAACTTCAAACCAATATGCTGCGACAAATGGCAGGTCAAAAGATTGGAATTGAAGTTGATGTTGATACGGGGCAGATAAAAACGTTGACTGGAATACTTGAACCGGGAACGAAAGAATTTGAGAAGATGGCGAAGGAACTCGATAAAACCGCAAAGAATAAAGGATTTAAAGAAATTCTAATTCCTTCGTTTGAAGAATTGGTTGATTTGATTTCACTTGGAAATAATTTAACTGAAGAACAAAAAAAGCGTTATTCCGAATTAATCAAGCCAATAGGTGCAGCAGGTCAAATTCTTGCCGAAAATAATTTAGCACATCAGGTTAATTTACAACTACAAGAAAAGGAAATTGCCAAGCAGTACGCATTGGTCAAGGGATTAAGTGAATTTTCTGATAAATTGAAAACTGCCGAATCAATTGTTTTGAAAGTTGGATCTGGGTTTGAATATATCAATGAACTTCTACCGGCCGGAATTTCTGAATTCATCGGGCTTTCAAAGGTTTCCGGGGCATTGATGGATTCACATAAAAAGGGAGTTGAAGATTTTGCCGCTGAATTGCAAAAAAGTTCAGATTATTCAAAATCTATGGCTTCATATATGAAAGCCTTTAAACCTGCTCTGAGTCTGGCTTTGAATCCAATGCTGTTAATCGTGACTTCGGCAGTTCTCTTGTTTAAATTTGTTTCAAGTATTACTGATAAATACAAAGAAATGGCTTCTGAGATGAAAATATCTCTAGGTCAAGCAAAGGAACTTCACCAAGTTCAGTTAGATACATTGACCAGTCAGAAGAATCAATTTGCAACGATGAAAGACATTCAAGACGTTCAAACTTCAATGATTGGAACGTCAGGAAAAATGTTCGATTTAAATAATAAAGGAGCAAAAGAATTATCAATTAATTTAATTGAGGTTGGAAAATATTTCGGTTATGGAAATGAACAAGCCGTTGAATTGCACAAGACATTTGAAAGATTAGGTGCTGATGATAAAATGTCATTGAATCTTCAGAAGAATTTAGGAATGATGTCAGAAATGGCAGGTTTATCTCCTCAAATTGTTGCACAAGATTTAATTGATTCGGCTGCCGAAGTTGCAACTTATTTCGGAGGAATGCCTGAACTGGCTGCAAAGACAGCGATAAATGTCCGCAGGATGGGATTGAGTTTAAAGCAAGCAGGTGGAATTGCCCAGGACATGATTGCAGATATGGAAGGATTCATGACTGATATGTATGAACTTCAGGCAATGTCCGCTGGTGGAATTGATTTCAGTGGAGCATTTGAAAAAGGTTTAATGGGCGATATTGAAGGAATGACGAGAGATATTGTCAAGGAGATGGGAACGATTGAAGATTTTAATAGAATGGATCCGACACTGCGAATGAAAACTGCAAAGACTCTCGGAATGTCGGTGGATGAATTAGCAAAATCTGTAATGTTACAAAGTAAAATGGCTGGTCTTGGAGATGATCAGCAGAAATATTTACAGGCAAATTTAGATAGAATGGGCGATATTTCATCCTTGAGTCAAGATGATATTAAAAATAAACTTCAATCACTTCAATCAACGGATAGATTAGGAGTTGCGTGGGATAAAATTAAAGGCGTTCTCGTAAATTCATTACTTCCATTGGTAGAATCATTAGCAACTGGAATTGATGCTATTTCTCCAATATTGGATATTTTAATAATGGGACTGAAGGGAATTGGTTCAATCATTAAAATGATCGGACCTTTAATTCAAGTCATTCTCAGGCCATTGACATGGGGAACTGATTTACTTAAATCAATGACTGGTGAAATGGATGAATTTGGCGATTCAGTTTCTGGAACTGGAAAGTATCTTGGTGAAGTTGTCAAAATTCTGATTGGAATTGGTGAGATAATTGGTGGAATTTTCATCGCTAAAAGGTTCGGTCTCTTAAATAATGGAATTGGAGAGTTTGCATCTAAAATTCCGATAATTGGAAAGTTATTCGGATCGGCTGATAAATCTGCCAAAGATACCGCAGCAAGTTCCGCAGCATCTGTTCGTGAAATGGCTTCATCAGTTCAATCATCAATGAGTTCAATGGTTGATTCAATTGGCAGCACGATGACTGGAATTGCAGATTCCATTAAAGAAACTTTTAATTCAATTACATCAGGTGCTCAAAACGTATCCGCCGAAGCAAGTAAAGTAAGTGCAAACGTCGCAGAATCCTTGCAAAAAGATACTTCAATTGTAAGTTCAGCAGCGACTAAAATGAATTCAGAAGTTGCTGCAAGTGTTTCAAAGACAACTTCATCCGTTACTGCTTCAACTGCAAAAATGGCAAAAGATGCTCAAATTGCAGTAACTAGAACTCAAGCAGTTGCAGCAAAAGGTGGAAAAATGTCATTTATCAATCCAGATACTGCTCGGAAAGGATTTGGAACGATTGGTGAAATTGCCTCTAAAACCTTTGCTATTATGGCGATGCGTTCTGCAACTTCATTTTTTACAATGAAAAAGGATGGAGAAGAAGCAACCAGTTCAATGACTGATAACATGGGTGGAATGTTTGACATGGCATTCATGGGAGCAGGCTCATTATTAACTGGCTATCTTTCGGAAGGAATTGAAAAAGTATTCAGTAAAAAAATAGAAAAAGGAATTGAAGGAAAGTTAGAAAAACCGATAAAAAAATTGAGTAAAGCCTTTGGTTCAGTTGAGAATTCGGGAACAAAGGCATTTGATGGAATTGAAACAAAAGGTAAAGGAGTTTTTGGAAGAATTGCTGATTTTGCGAAGAAAATACTTCCAGGTTCAACCACTTCAATGTTAGGGACATTTGATAATTTGGCAGATCAAGGGAAGCAAGTCTTGGCTCCAATTGAACAAGTTCAAGATGTCATTAGTAAAACCAAGTCAATCTCAGAAAAAACCGTCCAATCAACGACCAGAAGTAGAAAAATAAATATTCCATCTCCACAGGAACCAATCCAAGACGTTGCTAAAAAAACAGGTTCAGGTTTCAGTTCATTCACCAATATTTTAAAGACAGTTTGGGACGGAATTAAAACAGTTTTAACTGATATTGTAAAGTTTGTTTCAACTTCAATGAAGGAACTTTCTTCGGGAATTGGTGAAGCGATTAAAAATGTACTGAAAGGGATTGGAGATGGATTGAGTTCGTTCAAAGGTTCGGCCTTAAAAGGAGCAGCAACTCTGGTAATTTTATCTGGAGCGTTGTGGATTGCGTCAAAAGCAATTCAAAACTTTACTTCTGTAAAGTGGGAAGATTTAGCAAAAGCAGGAGTTGCGTTGGGCGGTTTAGCAATCGTCGCTTTATCACTCGGTTCAGCATCCGTTCAAATGTTAATTGGTGCAGTTGCAATCGCTGCACTCGGTGCTGCATTGATTCCGGCTGCTTATGCGTTGGATATGTTTGCAAAGATCGAATGGTCAAGTTTGGCAAAAGCAGGTGTTGCGTTAATCGGTCTTGGAGTTGCAGGTGGAATAATTGGAAGTTTTCTTCCATTAATGTTACTTGGTGCGATTGGAATTGCCGCATTAGGCGCATCATTACTTCCTTTGTCAGCAGCCTTATTAATTGCGACTCCCGGATTGGAAGCATTTGGAAACGTAATTCAGAAAGCATTTAATGGAATTGCGACTGTAATAACTGCAACCGCTTCTGGAATTTCCCAAGTATTTGAAACTTTGGGAAATATTGACGTGATGAAACTTTTAACTATCGGACCAGCACTTGCTAGTATTGGACTTGGTTTGGCTGCAATGTCAGCAGGAGCAGTTTCAAGTAGTATTTCTAAGTTATTTGGAGGAGATGTTGTTAAAGATCTGGAAAAACTTGGAAATCTCGCAGAACCGTTGTATATTGTCCAGAAAGTTTTAACAGGATTGAACGATGCGTTGTTTGTCTTGGCTGAAACGCTGGCAAATTTGGATTTATCCGGACTTGACAAACTGGCTGAAATCCCCAAAATTGGAATTGATTCAGTTGCTAAGGAAAAAATCAAACCAATCGTTCAGAATTACGAAGGAGTTCAACAGGATTCAACTCAAGTTAAAATTTCCCCTGTTCAGAGTCAAGTTCCAAAGGTTCAAACACCTAGAAAAGAAGCGATGGCACAAGATAAACTCTTGAATACCAAAGGTTCAAACGGTGAAGAATCTGGAATGACACTTGAAAGAACTGCTTCAACTCAATTTGCCGCAAGTTCACCTTATCAAGTAAATCAGAGGCAAACGGATACTTATCAAGAAGATACTATTCCAGACAATCAAGAAACGAATATGCTCTTGAAGCAAATGGTAGCATTGATGCAAATCTTGGTTAAGAAAGATCCAACCTTGGTCTTAGATGGTCAAAAAATCAGTGCAATAACGAAGAAATTTAATAACAACTAAGGAAAAATGATGAAATCAATTAAAATGAAAGATTTGTTGAAAGAAGAACCTGATTTTTATCAACCGCCAACGCTCGGAACTGATAAATTAACAAAACAAATTTATAAAATTGTTGAAAAGGCAGTTCTTCAAACGGCACAAGGAAAGCCTGGAGGTAATGCTGCTAAATTCGCAACTGCCGAGATTTTAAAATTGATTTCTTCAAATCAAGGAAAATAATTGGCCAGACCTAGATCAGATTTCCCTAAAGAACAGTTTTATTTCTGGCGTTTTGACCCAGGGAGTGGACGTTTGGAAGAAAAGGATTGGAAACTTGAATTTGAAGCACATATCACTGCTTTAAGTGATTCGTCCAATCCATCATACAGTGAATTCTTTGATATGGGAAGGGCTGATCCGAAGGTATTTTATGCAGGAGCAAATCGGACTTGGAACGTTTCTTTCTTCGTTGTTGGAATGAACAAGATTGAACATGATAAGAATCACGACTTTTTACTTGCTAGATTAGGAAGAATGACTTATCCAATTTACGAAGGTGGTTCTGGATATAATTCTCCCCATGTTTACTTCAAGATTGGAAACTTAGTTCAAAGTTACGGAATAATTCAATCATTAACTTATGATTGGAAACCTGAATATCCTTGGAAAGAAAAGAGACCACTTTATACAGATGTCAGTTTAACGATTAAAATTCTTGCAAATTCACTTGGCGAGAGACCAGATGCAGGAAAAAGATATTTTTTAAACGATATAACTTAAAGGAATAAAAAATGAACAAAAAATTATTAGATGAAGCCATTGGAAAAATGGTCAAGAAAGAACTACTGAAAGAAGCATCCTCTAATTATGCTAGAAGAACTGGAGAATTTGAAGTCGGAGATACTGTAGGAAATACGGTTCAAGGCTTTGATTTTGAAGTTTTAAAAATAGAAAGGGACAAAGTGACTGTTAAAAATACAAATACTGGCAAAACAGACGTTTATTATATTCATAATTTTTACAAACGAAGTAATCAAACCAAGTAATTAAATGCTCAGATACAAAGAATTCAGCGAAGTCATCCAAACAGAAAACGGTAAAAGACGTTATGCAACGCTCTATTATCCAAAGTTTGAAAAAAAGTCATCCGACCAATACATCATTTGCAAGATAAGTGACAGATTGGATTTAATTGCATATCAATATTATGGAGATACGAGATTTTGGATTGTTTTGGCGAAAGCGAATAAATTAAACAATGCGACGATTAAACCTCCAGTTGGATTCAGATTAAGGATTCCTTTCCCTCTAAGTCAGATAGAGATTGAACAATTATTCACAAATGCACAATTTTAACGGAGTCATTGCATGAAATTAAGAAGTTTAATGAATGAAGGTTCAGTTCCAGATAAGAAGAAATATATCATCAGAGAATCTTTCAAATACATCAGAACTCAGATGGATTTACTTGAACGCGAATTAGATTCTGATTATGAAACCTTTTCCAATCAATTAGATGATACTCTATACGGAATTGAAGAAAAAATGAAGCAGATGAAGAGAAATTTAGAAAAGTAAATAATGGCAGAAAGTTTATACCGAAGAAAACCAATTAAAGACGTTGTTGATATTTTAAAAGCAAGGCGTTCTTTAATGACTTCACCTCAAATAGGTGGAAAGTCAACTTCCGTCCGGAATCCTGCGTATGTCATTATAACTGGACATGATATGAGATGTGGAGGAGGAGGAACTATGATTCTTCCAAGAGATCAGGATAATATAGAAATGGCTTACAGATATTCAGGTGGAGGAATTAAACCCGGACCTGACATTGAATCAGTAACGATTGAATACGGTGGAGATTGGGGCCTTGCAAGGAAATTATCTGCAACGATCAGATGTTACACGATGCGAGATTTCGTTGAAGTTCAGGAAAAATTCTTGCTTCCAGGAAATGAAGTTGACGTTAAATTCGGATACGCTCAACCAAATTGGGGATATGGAAACAGTGGTGAATTAAAGGGATTTAAAGTTGCATCATTTTCATTTTCAACGACACAGGATGGAAATTGGTTAGCCAGTTTTACAGCAGTGAGTTCAGCCATAGCAATTAAAAACTTAGATATGCAAATCATCGTTTGTAACGGTTGTCCCGGAGGTGGAGGTGGATTGCAATATTACACCGGAAGGGAAGAAAAAAGACACCCGATTAAAGGAGTTGCACAACTAATCGCAGGTGACGCTCAAGTCAACGGAAAACTATCAATTGATGATTTTCAAGATGGGTTTGTTGTTTCAACATTCGTTGATTATTCTCCAAGTGGAAATGAAAAAGCGGCAATTGTAATTTTCAATGGAGATCACTTGAGAGATGTCGGTGGAAAATTCAATGCTTGGATCAATTCATGGTTCGCACAAGATGAAGTGACGACTGCAAATAATCAAGTATTTGTCTCGCTTGGTTACATTGTAAATAGAATAATAAATAATCAATTGTTGAGATCAATGGGCTGTGGAGTAGCCCACGATAAAGACACTTTCAATAAATTAAAGATAACTTTCCATCCAGAATGGTCAAAATGTAAAATTTCAGATTTGATTACTTCTGGAGATCCAAGAACGGTTTTGTTGATGGGAGATGCGAATTATAAAAACACTGATGGTGATGGAAAAGATTTTGACGGAGACTGCTTGAATTTAGATGCGGTTAGATGTAAATCTGGAAGTGACATTGACTTGCAAAATATAATGATTCACAGGGACATTGTTAATTCAACGTTCCTTGCTGCAACGAAAAAGAGGGAAAGTGAATCTGACAATACAGACGTAAAAGATTCAAAGGAAGAAACGATTAATATTGTTGATTTCTTTGAAAAATTGGCAGATCACATTTCACAATGCGTTGGAGGTGCAATTGCACTTAGATTGGTTGAAGATCCAGATGATTTAACGAAATTAATGGTCGTAGATCAAAACTTTGGAGTCACTGATACTTTGCCAGTTATTGTATTTGATCCAATTGACGGAGATGGTTCAACTAGAACTTGTGACGTTCAATCAAACGTTGGATCCGCAGAATACAAAGCAGCCATGTTTGTCGGAGCAAGTAAAGACGGAGATGCGTTCGCAGCAATACGAGGTTGCAACGATAAATTAAAAGATACTAGAACTTCTGAATACATTAAGGCTGGAAACGATAAATATGAAATAATAAATGATCCTGGGAATTTAGGTGAAAACTATTTTAATGGAAACGAGATTGATGCTCTGAAATCGGCAATGGGCCGGATTCATAAAAACTTCCCTGAAACTGCAACGAATGAAACGGTTCACTATCCAGGTTTGAGCATTTCAATTGACATTGATGGAATTTGGGGATTCGTCCCAGGGAATGGAATCAGTTCAACTCAAGTTCCTGCAACTTGGCGAACTGCTTATAAGTCGTATTTCATGATAGTTTCTGTAAAAAACCATTTTCAAGCCTCTGACTGGCAGACATCGCTAAGCGGGATTTTAGCATACTTCCCTAAAGTTTCATATCAAAATTTATAAGGAGTTTATTTTTGAAAAAATATTATATTGTCTATCAAACGACAAATTTAATTAATGAAAAAATTTATATTGGTATTCATTCAACAAATATATTAGAGGATCGATATCTAGGTTCTGGAACCTTACTTCTTAGAGCAATTAAAAAATATGGAAGATTGAATTTTGAACGAAAAATATTATTTATTTATGATAATCCAGATGAAATGGTTGTTAAAGAAAAAGAAATTGTTAATATAGATTTTCTCCGTCGAGAAGACACTTACAATTGTGTTATTGGAGGGAGAGGAATTGGAAATCTGGGTAAAAAATTATTAAATCCAAGACCTCCAATGAAAGAAGAAACTAAGCAAAAAATTAGAGAAAAGAGAAAATTGCAAGTTATCGTTATATCTGATGAAACTAAGCAAAAAATTTCAATCGCTACTAAGGGAAAGTCTAAACCAGCAATAACGGAAGATCATAAACATCGAATTAGTCTCGCAAATAAAGGCAGACAATTTTCAGAAATACATAAGGAAAATATCAGTAAGGCAAAAGATGGGGTTAAGATTAAACCTCACACTGAACAACATAAGGAAAATATTAGAAACGGAACTAAAGGAATTAATAGAGGTCCGCAAAGTGCAGAACACATTAAAAAATTAAGTGAAGTTAGAAAAGGAAGAAGGCTGAGTGAAGAAAGAAAACAAGAATTAAGAAAAATACGCCAAGTTAGAAAGATACAAATTATAAATTCATTAATTTTTGGAATTATTGAATATAAACAGTTTGTGGGCAAAAATATATGAGTCGTATTAAAAAACCTTTTTATAATCTTCATCAAATCACCAAAGGTCTCATGACTGAAGGTGGAGAATTTGTCATCAAAACTGGCGAGGAATATATTGGAGGTTTTCATATATTACCTTCTGGGCAGCGATTTTCAGGTTTTCGCCCAGAAAAAGGTTCAGTTGAATTATTTGAACTCAGGTTGAATCCGACACCTGATATTTTAAGATATAATCAAATTACAGGGAATGAAATTAATCGGCATTTACCACCAGTTTCATTTTCACCGTTTCCAACAGCGGATGATTATAAACGAGGGAAGATTGAGAGATTTTTCGTTCAAAAGAGAAATAGTCCGATGAATACGATTATTGAAATAGACCACTTACAATTCCAATCAGTTAATACTCAAAACAATCCAGGAATCAATGGAGTTATTTATAATAAAGTTCGGATTGATTGGATTATTTCAAAGATACCAGTAAATGACGCAGAATATTTAAACGGAAGGGAAATTCAGAAGAATTTGATTAATTTTCCATATTTGAATTTATCACTAACGAATAACTTGGAGTTTTATCGATGATAAAAATGCGAGATTTGTTGAATGAAATTCCAAATTCACAACAAGATGAAGAAATAATTAATCATTTTAAATCTGGTGGAACGTATAGCAACGATATGACTTATCAATATTTCATCCAACCAAGGGGAGATGTTGAAAATGGACAATATTTTAAATATGATTTACAGACTGGAAAATATAAAAAATACCCAAATCTTAAAAGTTTTTTAAGAGATATTAGAAAATCATTAAAATATGGATAATAAATGAAAGATACAAAACTAAGATCACTTTTAAAAGAAGAAAACTTCGCCAAATATGAAGAATATCTCGGAGCATTAACTTCTGCCAAAGAAAAGAATGACTATCGTGAATTTGAGAGAATCATCACAGATTCATTGAAAAAGAAGCAGTGGGAATGGTTTGGTAGATATTACTTGAATATGGATGGTCAATCTAAGGCGTTCACCAAAGCAATTTTTAAAGAAGCAAGTCCGTTCTAAATAGGAAAATCATTATGATCAAATGGAATCCATTTCCGAAGATAGTTCCACCAGTTGGTGAAAATGTTCTTGTTACTGCTATTTTAAACGGTCAATCTGGAAGGGATGGAAAGAGAGTCGTGACGATTGATTCGTACAATCGAGGTTACAATGAATCTGAAAATTTCAGAATGAATTCATCTGGACATTTGGTCATTGCATGGTCAGAACTTCCACCTCCTTCAAATTTGCCAATGCCAGAAGCTCAGATGAAATTGAAAAATCTCCGAAGAAAATAAATTTGGAATTGTCAGAAAAAAGTTGTATCATTGTGGAATAAACCTAAAGGATGTTTTTCGCCGATAAAATAGAACAGATTCCAAAGGGAAAGAAACTGATAATTCCAATACAATCTGACCATCGGAAACATTGGTCAGAAAATAGGATTTCGTTCATTTATTTCTACAATTTGACTTCCTTTGAAGAATGTATTTTAGGATTGCACCACAATGACGTCACAGGCTGCGAAATTCAACGCCTAAGCGATTATCTTTCAAACGACGATTATTGTTACAAGGCGAAATATTTAAGCCCTTATAACGTAAATTTAAGCGAATTGAAAGAGGCTGAATTGGTGGTTTGGTTCAACTCAAACAAAAAACTTGACATTGACGAAGGAAATATAATCAGAAGTTATTGGAATCAATTTTCAGATTTTGAAAACATCAATGATTCTATTCCAATAATGAAGTGGTTAGAATTCTGTAGAGATATTAAGGATGAATTCATGGTTCATTACAAGAATTTTGAAGTAACTGAACCTTTTATCAGATATAATCAGTTTCTGAAAGATTTGGCAGAAATTGAGAAAAATGGATTATTCACAAATTAAAATAAAAAATGAATACATTACCAGTTACAGAAGATCAACTTAGAAAATATGCAAATGAGATTTCAAGAATTTTATTAGAATTATCAGACGAAAGAATTGCTGAAATTTTCATTACAATGAATAGTTGGAAATTTCCGGATGAATTCAAATCTATTTATCCATATTCCGAACTTTCTGGTGAAACCAATGAACTTAATTTTATGTTCTGGCAAATATTTGATCGATTTGTCAGAAAAATAGTTCCGGAAGAAACTTTAACAAAAACACATTATAGATTGAATTTATCTCCGAAAGTAGATTGGGATTTTTCCTTTGATTTAGACTTTGACTTCAAAGAAAGCCGAATTCTGAGAAAAACATTTGAATAATGTTTGAACGATGTGAATTCAACCCTTTCACGTTAACTGGAAGGCCGAGTAATCACTTTAACGGAATCAATTATGCTGCGTTGAACAAAAATGATGGTAGTAGGGAAAGGTTCTACTCAAGACATAAAAATGGATTCCTATTTGAAATTGATTTATCAGGATTCCACTTATATTTGATCTATTTGATAATTGGTCGAAGTTTCCCTGAAAATATTTATCAGGAATTATCCAAATATTATCCAAAAGATGAAGATCCGAAGAATTACACCTTCAAGCAGATTTATGGTGGTATTGATAAAGATTTATTAGGAATTGAACCTTTTACTTCAATCAATGATTTATCAAAGCAAACGTTCATTGCATACAAATCAGGAAACTTGAAATCTTTCCTATATGATAAAGAAATGAAACTTGAAGATGGCTTAGGGCAGTGGAAGGTTTTCAATTATATGTTACAGAACTTAGAGACTGAATTCAACATGGGAATCATTCAAAGGTTAAATGAATTACTCAAGGAAAAAGAAACCAAGTTGATCCTTTATACTTATGACAGTTTTTTGTTTGATTTTAGTAAACAAGATGAAAAATCAACTTTGAAGAAAATTATAGAAATATTTGAAACCATTCCTTTCCATATCAAGGCAGGGATGAATTACGGCGAAATGAAACTTATAAATTTAAAATAAAATTATGAAACTTGCATTAAATGGTCAGATTATCGATACTGAACACATTTGGAAAATTGATGAAATAAAATGCAGCGGAGGATCAAATTATTATTTTGAAACTCACTTCTTCAACCAGAAAACCATTACCATAGCACTGCATTATTCATTTGAAATTGACGGGAGAACTGATGAATGCCCTTCTCCAGAAATAAAAGTTAAAAATAGATTGAGTCAATTCAGAAATAAATTAATCGGGTATTGGTCAAATAACCAGTCTGAAATCATTCAATTAGAATGTGGATATTCAAGTTTAGGAGAGAAACAAATTTATTATGAAAATGATTACGATTGAAGAAAAATTTAACAAAAAATAAACTGGAATAAATTTGGAATTGTCCAGATAATTTTGTATATTTATGAATAACGTTTTAGCCCACGATGGGCAATTATAATTTTTACTTTAACTAATTTAAATCATTTAGGAAATTTATGAGTTTAGACAAAATCAAAGCCAAGTTGGAGGCTCTAAAACAACAATCACAAGGTTCTGGTGAGAAGAAAGAATTCTCAAATTTACTATGGAAACCATCTCCTGGAAAACAAGTAATTAGGATCCTCCCAAACATTCCGTTAGGTTTCATGGAAAAACCGTTCGTGCCAATTGATTTTTACTATAATTTTGGTAAAGCATATCAAATGTCACCTTCAAATTTTGATCGCCCCGATCCAGTCATTGAATATTGCAACGGGTTAATTCCTCCAGGTCCAAAACTTCCAAGAGATGAATGGGAAATTGTCAATGAGTTGAAGAAAAAGTTACTTCCACAGACAAGTATTTTCGTTCCAATTTTGGTTCGTGGTGAAGAACATCTTGGAGTGAAATTCTGGAGATTTAGCAGAAAAGTTTACCAAAGTATTGCAGCAATCTTTGATGAAGATGATTATGCAGATGCCGCATCTTTGACTTCGGGTTTGGATTTTACGATTGAATTCATCCCAAGTCCTGATCCAAAAGATCAACGTCAAGCGAAGACAATTCCAACTCCGAAACGGAATTCAAGTCCGGCATCTGAAGATCCAGCAGTAATTAAAATGATCAATGAAATGCCAAACATTTACGATCAATTTACTGAACCTTCGTATGATGAATTGAAAAATGCTCTTCGTGCCTATCTTCAAGTTCCAGAAAACACTCCTTCTGTGAAGAAGGAAGAACCAAAACCGTCAACGAATCCAACTGATGTCAGAGTAAATCATGCTGCGACGAACGAAGGATTTGATGTCAAGGTTCAAGCTCCAACCACTTCAATTCCAGACTTTGACAAGGAGTTTGATGACATTTTGAATTCAATGCCTGGCGGCAAGTAAGAGAGATTAGAAACCAAATTTAGTTAATGGGGAGTGGTCAATGGCTGCTCCCCAAACTTAAAAACTATGGCAAAAATTACAAAAAAAGAAAAAGAACCAAAGTCAGAAACTAAGAGTGATCAGATTGATATTTTGGCAAATGATGTTCTGTCTATTATAAATAAGCAATTCAAGGATCTACCAAATGCTGCCGGATTTTTATCAAATGCGAATATGATTACATCGTGGATTTCAACCGGATGTGACATACTTGATTTGGCAATTTCAAATAGACCACACGGCGGAGTCGCGCTTGGGGCAATTACTGAAATTTCAGGATTACCTGGAAGTTCTAAGTCACTTATTGCTGCTCATATATTGGCAAATTGTCAAAAGAAGGGTGGCCTGGCCGTTTTATTTGATACCGAAAAAGCAGTTGGAATGTTAGATTTTTATCGCTCTATCGGTCTTGACCCTTCCAGAACTATTTACACAGATGCAATTAGAACACTTGAGGAAATTTACGAATCTATTGAAAAGATTATTACAAAAAACATTGAATCAAAATCAACTCGTCCGCTTGTAATTGTCGTTGACTCAGTAATGGGAGCAAGTACCAAAGCAGAACTTGAAGCCGATTATGCCAAAGACGGATATGCTACGACAAAAGCAATTATCAATTCAAAGGCAATGCGAAAACTCCCATCATTGATTGCTGGTCGCGACATCGCCATTATTCTGATAAATCAACTTCGGGTGAATATGAATGCAGGTTTTGGTGGAGATCCTTATCAAGTTTCTGGAGGAAATGCTATTCCGTTCAGTGCATCAACAAGACTTAGAACAAAAGTTGTTTCAAAAAGTTCAAAAAATATGGACGGAGAAACAGTTGAAGTTGCAATTGTAAAGAACAGATTTGGACCTCCGAGAAAAAAAGTAATTTTTGACATTTATTACGATTCTGGAATTGATAATTACGGATCATGGCTAACTGCTTTGAAAGACTTAGGAGTTCTCAGGTCGGCTGGATCACTTGGTTTTGCCTACGATTACATCGATGAAGAAAGTGGGGAACTCATAACTAAAAAGTTTAAGGATGTTGATTTTGAACAATTGTTGAATGAAAATCCACCGATCAAAGAAATGATTTACAATCAAATCTGTGAAGCGTACATTATGAAATATGATTTTAGCAACATCATTTCAGATGAAACAATTTCTGATGATGTGTCTTTGGACATCGAATCTGAAAAGGAAGAAGATTAAATATGAAAATTTATATCGTTTCTTGTGAGATGAGTGGTACAGATTCTGTCATTGTCGCATTTAAACTTAAAGAAGATGCAGTTGCTTATGTTGAAAGAAATTATCCAAATAACACAAGAATTTACATTCACGAAACAATTTTAAAATAAAGGAAAATTATGACAAAGGCAGAAGCATTAAAAATGGCACTTGACTTTCTAAGAAGTAGATTTGATGGAACTACTGGTCAATCAATTGCATTTAACGAAGATGAATTTATTCAAATTGCAGAAAAAATCTACAAATACGCAAATTCTTAAAAATATGAAAGTTGAAGATTTCTTTAATATTATTAATAAACCACTTGTTTACGATAATAAGTTCGTCATCTCTTGTATGAAATCATGGGAAGAATATGTCCAAGTTGGAAGACTGTTATATTCATATGACAAGAATTTAAATCAAGATGATTTAGGAGTTTTTTCAATGGAAGATTTTGAATCATTCATTTTAGAACAACATTTAAAAGATCAAAAATAAATTTAATGGAAAACTTTATCGTCGTTGACGTAGAAACAACAGGACTTCATTGGGGGAAGGATCAAATCGTCAGTATTGGAGCAGTCGATTTTGAAACGGGAGATGAATTCTATGGTGAGTGCAGGATCTATAAATGGAACCGAGTGACTGAAACTGCATTGAAAATTAATGGATTCACTGAAGAAGAATGTCGTGATCCAAAAAAACAGACTCCACTTCAACTTTATTACAAGTTCAGGAAGTGGTGCTTGGATAGAAATGTTAAGTTATTGGCAGGACATAACTTAGGTTCATTTGACGTTCAATTCTTAAAAGAACTTGAATTCAGATCTAAGTTTGACAAATGGCCCTTCAAATACAATTACATTGACCTCTATTCAGTTGCATTTGGAAAATGGAAAGAATCACTTTCACATAAAAAGATTTGTGAAAAATTAGGGATTGAACCCGAACCTATTCCACATAATGCATTGGAAGGAGCAAAGTCAGAATGTCGTTGTTTGTCATATCTTTTGTATGATATTGAACCTGAAAATAGTTTTGATGAATTTGTGAATAACTTTGACACTTTAAATTAAAATACATTCATGAAATTCTATGTTTTGAAATTAGATTCTGAGAATTATTTAGCCGGAAATTCTAAGAATAAACATTTTGTTAAAACGATAGAAAAGGCGAGAAAATTCAATAGAAAGTCCGATGCAACAAATTGTAGAAATACCACATATTATTCAGATCTGATTAAGAGTTGTCAAGTGGTTGAAATAGATGTGTTTGGCTATGCTATTCTTGAAGAAAAACAACATTCATTTGAAATGGATTATGGTAAAATGAGAAAATATGAACTTTGATGAAATCTTCGCTAAAATTGACAGTGAAAAAGCCAAAGATAAGAATGACAGAGTTCTTATTATAGATTCCTTAAATACATATTTGAGAGTCTGGTGCTCGATTCCAACAATTTCAAGTAATGGTGAACACGTTGGTGGAATCCTTGGATTTTTACGCTCAATTGGAAGTAATATCAGAGAATTTAATCCATCACGATGTATTTTGGTATTTGATGGCAGTGGTGGAAGTTTGAGGAGAAAAAAGTTGTTTCCTGAATATAAAGCAGGAAGAACGAATAAAACTCAAATGCGAAGGGATCAATATGCAAGCGTTGAAGAAGAATCATTTTCAATGCGAAGGCAAATGTCAAGAATCCTTGAATATTTGGAACATCTTCCAGTTCAGGTTATTTGCGTTGATAACATTGAGGCAGATGATACGATTGCGTATTTAACGATGCAATACTTTGAACCAAAAGGCAGTAAAGTTAGAATTGTTTCAACTGACAGGGATTTCCTTCAATTAGTTTCAGATAACGTTGAAGTCTATTCTCCAGTAAAAAAGAAACTTTATCACCCGGATGACATTGAAAAAGAGTTCAAGTTCAGACCAAACAATTATCTACTTTATAGAACAATTGACGGTGATACGAGTGATGGTATTCCAGGAGTAAATGGAATTGGATTGAAAACTTTATTGAAAGAATTTCCTGAACTAGCAGAAAAAGATTTGGATTTAGAATACTTATTAGCCCAATCAAAAGTTCGGGTCCATGAATCAAAAAAACCAAAGAAAATATTTCAAACTTTAATTGATAACGTTGACATATTGGAGAGAAATTACAAGTTAATGCAACTTCAAGATACTGATATTTCATTGAATTCAAAGATGATTATTTTGAACAGACTTGAATCAGAAGTCAACAAAATAAACAAAGCAGAACTCAGGCGGATGATCGCTGAAGATTACTTGACAAGTGAGTTTAAGAATTTGGATACTTGGTTGTCAACAACTTTTACAACGTTAAATTTATGGGCAAAATAGAGAAGAATGGATACATTTGCAAAATTCGGGTTTGGGTTTCAGACCAAATTACTTTCACAATTCATAACGGACAGGGACTTTGCAAAACAAATTGTTGACAGTTTAGACAAAAAGTTGTTTGAAAACCAGGGCTTGCAGTGGATTGTTGAAAATTCGATCAATTACTTCAATGAATACAAATTACAACCAACCTTGGAAGTTTTCAAGGTTCAAGTTTCAAACATACAAGAAGGAAGTTTATTAAGAACTGAAGTAATCAATTGTTTAAGGGAAGTTTTCAAGAATCAAAATTCAGAAGATAAAGAATTCATCAAGAAAGAAACTGTTGAATTCTTAGGACATAGAAACGTTTCGTTAGCAGTTGAAGAAGGGATCAAGTTATTAAAGGAAGGTGATAGAGATGCGTTTGTCAAGTTAATTACAGAAGCAAATAGTAAAATACTCGTTGAACATAATTTAGGGCAAGATTATCTTAATGATGTAGATTACAGATATTCGGAACAAGGTGAAGTGAAAAGAATTCCAACTGGCTGGAAAGTAATTGATGATTTAATGGGAGGAGGACTTCCACTTGGAAAGTTTGGCTTTTGGATGGGCGATCAGGGTGTTGGAAAAAGTTTTTCATTAGTTCACCTTGGAGCAGAAGCATTAAAACTTGGATATGACGTTGTTCATTGGACATTTGAATTGGATGAAAATTATGTTGCGTTTCGTTATGATGCTAAATTGACTGGAATTTCGTTGGATAATCTCAAGTTCAACGTTGAAGATATTAAAAAGCGATTGACAAAATATCCAGGACGTTTGATTATTAAAGAATTTCCCGCTTCAATTGTTACGATGGATGATTTGAGGAGACATCGAGATAAACTTGACAGTCAAGGAATCAGACCAAAGTTATTTTTAAATGATTATTTGGATTTGATGAAATTGCCAAAGAGAAAAGATGCTAGGACAGATGAATTATTGCAGTTACTTTATCGTGAATATAGAGGATTAGGTCAAGAAAGTGAAGCAGCGTGTTGGTCAGTTACACAATCAAATAAATTGAATGCGAATAAATCAATTGGTCATAAAGAAGCATTAGCAGGAGCCTATGCTAAAGGTGCCGAAGCAGATTTTTGGGGAATTGTTGGAAGGAGTCAAACTGATAAAATAAATAATTTTGCTATGTTTGACATTCAGAAAAATAGATTTGGTCCAGATGGAATGCAATTTCCTGCAAAATTTGATACTGCGAGGAGTTTAATTGAAATTTACGAAGAAAAAACTGAAACTGGTAAAAAAGTTAAGAAACAAATCGTTTCTGAGGATCAATTACAAATCCAATACGGAGCGAAGCAATTTGAACTGATGGCGAATAACAGAAGAGAAGATGTAAATTTATTTTAAAAATATTATAATATGGAATTTTACCCAGGATTTGAGCAAGATAACAATCTTAAACCAATGAAGAAAATTAAGGTTGAGCCAAGTTCACTCCAAAATGATATTAAATGGAAAGTTGAACCTAAACCAATTCTAATAATTTACATTCCAAACGGAATGTTCCGTGAATATTCAATGAAAGTTCAAATAATTGAAAGATTACAATCCTCATTGAGAGATTCGGGGTGGCTTGGAATTGTGTTTGAAACGGAAGAAAAGGAAGTAAAAGTTCAATCATTCGCATTGAAAGATTCACAAGAAGTCCAAATTCAGGAATTGAAACAAATAATTTTAAACGAGATAAAAGGGAAATAATGGCATTGACCGAAGAACAGATTCAGAAATTAAGTGAAATTAAAACTCCTTGGGGAGAAATTGGATACATCACATATAAAAGAACTTATGCAAGGAGATTAAAAGAAGATAAAGTCAATAGTCCAACAGAAGAATTTATTGATACTGTTCAAAGAATAGTTAAGGCTTGTCACAAGCAATTAAAGGTTGGATTTACGAATGAAGAAGAATATCGTTTAGCCGAGATATTGTTGAATTTAAAAGGATCCGTCGCCGGGAGATTTTTATGGCAACTTGGGACGAAAACGGTTGATAAATTAGGGTTGCCAAGTTTACAGAATTGTGCAGGAGTTGTCGTTAATGAACCAATTCGTCCGTTTACTTGGACTGCTGAACTTTTGATGCTTGGTTGCGGGGTTGGATATAATATTCAAAAGGAATATGTCTATCAAATCCCAGCACTTAGAAAGGAAAAAATTGCAATTGAACGTTGGGATGATAAGAGTGCAGATTATATCGTCCCTGATACAAGAGAAGGGTGGGTCAAATTACTTGGAAAGGTTTTAAAAGCACATTTTTATACTGGTAAAGGATTCACTTATTCATGTCAATTGATTAGAAGTGAAGGTGAACCAATTAGAAGTTTCGGAGGAACGGCGAGCGGGCCAAGTATTCTAGCAGATGGTATTGAAAATATAAATAATTTATTAAATAGTCGAGTTGGAAAGAAATTAAGACCGATTGACTGTTTAGATATTATGAACATCATTGCACAAATTGTGGTCAGTGGAAATGTTAGGAGATGTCTTCCTGAAAATTACGAAATTCAAATGGAAGATTTGTCATGGAAACATATTAAAGATGTTGAAGTTGGAGAAAACATAGTATTTGAAGGTAAAAAATATCCAATACTTTCAAAATTTGTTCAAGGAAATCAACCTCTTGTAAAACTAAGTACAACAAAAGGATTTCATATTTGTACTAAAAATCACAGGTGGTTGGTTAAAAATAATGAAACAGGGCAAATTGAATGGAAAACTGCGATTGAACTTTGTGAAAAAAATAAATTTCAATTACTCGTTAAAAATAAATAGGTTTTTTCTGGAAGTGTGATACTTATAGTATAACTAAAAATAAGGACACTTCCAATGAGTACAGAAAATTTAAAAGACACTATTTATAACAAATGTCATTCAAAAATCCCAACACGTCATTCATATTGTTATTTAGTTCATTGTGCAAATATCAATTGTTCAGAATTAATTACTGTTAAAAAAATGACTTGGGAAAAAAACATAGATTCGGAAAATCCGACAATCATGTCATGTTCTAAATTATGTAAAGGGACAGAATATGTTTATAATTTAATTTTTGAAAAGAGACTTAAATTACACGGATGTGGAAATCCGTTCAATAATCCAGAAGTCCAGAAGAATATTAGAAAATTGATGTTGGATAAATATGGTTCAGAAAACATTTCACAAACTGAACACTTTAGAACAAAATCAAAAGAAACTTTTTTGAAGAATTTCGGGTATGATAATCCACAAAAATGTCCAGAAATAAATAAAAAGACAGCAGAAACGCGAAAGGATAAATACGGAGATGATTTGCATGGATGGGCTGTTAAAAGTACAATGTTTGCAACCAATTTGGAGAGATATGGTAATAAGTGGTATTTTGCTTCAGATGAAGGGAAACAAACACTTGAAAATTTCATTTTAAAATTTGGAGAAGTTGATGGGAAAATCCGTTGGGATAAAAAAATTAATGATTGTAAACAAACGTTAGAAAATTTTATTAATAAATATGGCATTGTTGATGGCAATTTGAGATATGAAAATTGGAAACGAACTTGCTCACAAACATTAGAAAATTTCATAGCAAGACATGGTGAAATAACTGGAACTTTGTTGTATGATGATTATAAGAAGAAGGTTTTAAAAAACTTATTGAAAAACGGTCGCAGGACTAAATTAAATGATGATTTTGAAAATCTTTTATTAGAAGTTATTTCAATTGAACAAATTCAACGAGAGTTTCCAATTAAAGTTGATAGGTTTTATTTATATGATTTTTATATCACAAGTAAAAAAATTATAATAGAAGTTCATGGTGATTTCTGGCATTGCAATCCGAATAAATTTATATCTGGACAATTAATTAATTGGCCTGGTAAAAATGAAAAGGTTTTAGTTGATGATGTTTGGAAAAAGGATGAAGTAAAAAAACAAATTGCCATAGATAACGGGTTTGAATATTATCATTTTTGGGAATTTGATATTAGAAAAAATGTTGAATTAGTTAAAATACAAATAAAGGAATTATTAGAAATATGACTGAATTGTTAAATATTGAAGATTATGATTTTGTTGATATAATTGATATAGAAGATTGGGGAAATGCTGAAACGTTTGATATTGAAGTTGAAGAGGTTAATTGTTTCTATGCAAGAGAAAGACTTGGAAATATTGAAAGTATTTCACATAATTCTGCCGAACTTGCAATTGGTGATTGGGATGATTTGGAATACCTTAAAGCAAAGCGTTGGGATCTAGGTTCAATTCCAAATTGGCGATCGAATTCAAATAACAGCATTGTTCCGCCACTAGATTTTAAAGATTTACCACAAGAATTTTGGCAAACATACGAACAAGGTGAACCTTATGGATTGATAAATTTAGATTTATCGAGAAAATGTGGAAGATTAGGCGAAACTGAATATCCAGATATTGATGCGGTTGTCTATAATCCTTGTGCGGAGCAAACATTATTTTGTTTTGAAACGTGTTGTCTGGCGGATATTTTCCTTCCAAATATATCTTCAAAAGAAGAATTGTTTGAAGTTGCAACTTATCTTTACCGAATAAACAAACATTCACTTGCGTTACCATGTTCAGTTCCTGAAACAGAAGAAATTGTTCATAAGAATATGAGAATGGGAATTGGAATAACTGGCTTACTTCAAAGTTCAGAAGAACAAAAGAGTTGGTTATCAGATTGTTACTTACATTTGAGAGAATTTGATAAAGAATATTCTAAACAGAATAATTGGCCAACTTCAATTAAAATTTCAACTACGAAGCCGAGTGGGACTTTGAGCCTACTACCCGGTGTAACTCCTGGAATTCATCCTTCACCAGCAGGGCCATATTACATTAGAAGAATTAGAATGTCGGCGAGTTCTAATCTCGTTCAAATCTGTAAGGATAATGGTTATTTCGTTGAGTTTGTTAGAGGATTTGATGGAAAACCAGACTTTTCAACCGTTGTCGTGGAATTTCCTTGTAAAGTTCCAGAAGGAACGCCGATCGGAGATTCTTTAGGAGCAATTGAGCATTTAGAATTGGTCAAATGGATGCAGACTAATTGGAGTGATAATTCAGTTTCTTGTACCATTTATTATAAGAAAGACGAACTTCCGGAAATTAAAGAATGGTTAGAAGAAAACTTCAATGATTCTTTAAAAACTGTTTCTTTTCTGTTGTATTATGGACATGGATTTGATCAAGCGCCGTATGAAACCATCTCAAAAGAGAGATATGATGAATTAAAATTGAAGGTTAAACCAATAAACAGCATCAATGTCAATGAAGATGATTTTGATCTTCAAGATTGTGATAATGGATCATGTCCAATAAAATAAAAATATGAAAATAACAGAAAAGAAATTCAAGTTAAAGGTTAAAACTAAACCTATTCAATTTTCAATCTTGAATAAAGGTCAAATTGAAGTAATTTCAATTAAATTCAAGGCAGTATTTGAAGATGAAAAACCTTTGTCAGAAATTGTAATCAATGAACAATTGGAAGTAACTGAATGGTTCAATTCAATTCTAAGACAGAAATTAATCGGAACTGAACCAACTGAATTAGATAAATTCAGGTTAAATTATCCACTTGGATTACTGACAGTTGAATCAATTGAAATGCCTTACATTGTGAGAACCTTATTTAGGATTTTACAGAAACTTGAACCAAGATTAAAATCACTAGAATATTATGAAACAAATAACTGATATTTTAACAACGTTCCTGACATTCGTCGCCTTCGGAACCTTTACTGCATTGGGATTGACTTGGGGAATAAATCAATGGACAACCTTCACAGGAATTGAAGTGACGTTTTGGCAATCGTCGTCAATCTTACTGTTGACTTTTATTGCTGTAATATTGATCAATTGCTTTAAGTTTATTTTAAATTATCAGAGATAAATGAATACACTTTCAAGTCTTAAACATCATAACGAGCGTTTAATTAGATATTGTTTAGAAAAATGTTATCCTGATGGAATTGTGACCATTGATCGACTTTTAGAAGATAATCTAATTTGTGGATCACAATGTGCAGAAATTGCAGTCTGCCGAACTAATCCAATTTTAGAAATCTGTCCCGTTGGTATTGGTCGTGATTTAACTGACGATTCAGATGTGAAAACGATAACAGTTCAAGATGAGAAATCAAAGACTTGGTTAGTTAAAAAAGGCCAGAGAACTGGAGAATTCATTGATAGAACAATTCGAAGAGCCTGCGTCAATGAAATCAAGAATAAAATAGGAAAACTCAGGGTCATTTGCTATAACCCATTTAATGAAGATTGGACTTTTTTCATCATCCCAAATGAAGCCTTTTCTAATCTAAAAAAGATTTCAATTGCATTTGATCGAGAAACCCATCAGCCAAACGGAAAATATTCAATTTATCAAGTCCCGAATTGGGACGATGTTTGTAAATAAGGAGAATTGCATGAAACTTAGACCATTGTTAGAAGGAAAGCAACTTGGAATTTTATATCATTACATTGAAACTCCAAATTTTGAAGAAATTCTTAAACGAGATAGATTTCCTCCAGGAAAATTTAAACAGCCGATGCCTGGGACAAAGGAATTAATTGGAGGTGTATCATTGACTAGATTGAAAAATGATAGTAAAATGAAATCTTGGTTTGGTAGGGTCATTTTTGCATTAGACGGTGATAAGTTGAGCCAGAATTATAAAATTAAACCTGTCAATGATGCCTATCTAAAATATGGAGATAAAAATACTAGACAAAGTCAAAATATGGCAGAAGAGTTTGTTTTCGCACCTTCTGGAATTAAAAATATTTCTAAATATATCATTTATATTGCTTTATCAGAAGAAGATTATGATGTTCATTGTTCTCCAGATAGAATGTTTTATATTGGAGATGATTTAATGAAGAAGTTTGAATTTAAAAAATATTAAAAAGGAAAATAAATGAAGCAAGTCTTTCAAATTATCCTTTCATTAGGAATTGGAATTTTAATTGGTTACTTCATTGGCTGCGATGGAAAGGTTAAAGCAGTTGAAAAGGAAAAGATTATCATTAAAATTGACACGTTTGTGCAAACTGTTCAAGTCAAGGTTCCAGTTCCAATAACAAGATACATCACTGAAACTGATTCAATCTTTAAATTTATCACTGATTCAATTTATTTAGATCGATATGTTGACAAGGATGAACCAATTCCAGTCAATCAATATCAAGATTCAATTTCAACTGAAGACTATAAACTGAAATATGACATTGCTACTATTGGTCAATTGTTAGATTTCAAGTATGATTTATCAATCTATAAAAAGACTGAAACGATAACCAAGTTCAAACCAACTAAATGGACAGTTTCATCGGCAATTTCAACGCGGGGAAATTTTAAAGTCGGACTCGGTTATAAAGGTTGGATTGCAGAAGTAGAATTTCAAAAGCAACTTAATCAAGTTTGGTTAGGCAAACAATTTAATTTTTAAAATGGAAATAAATACATTGGTCAGGGCTATTTCTGGCGAAATCCGCATTTACGACAAAATTCAGGAAATTGAATGGGATTTTGATCATTTCATTTATAAAATTCAAAATGAATGGTATGCAACCTCTGAAGTTGTGGAAATTCCAGATTTGGAAATTATAAACGTAGATACTCCGTCGTTTGATTGTGATGATGTCAAACAATATGTCATAACTGAAATGTTTCCAAACTTAATTGATTTTCAATATAGGATTTATGATAGAGCAATAGAAGGTAAACGTAAATGTTTTTTATATTCAATTCATACTCAAAAAGAACCTAATTTTACAATTTATTTTATCAGATCAAAATTTATTTAATATGAAAGTAAAATTCAAACGACTTCATCCTGAAGCAAAAATTCCAAGTTATGCAAAGGTTAAAGACGCAGGACTTGATTTGACTGCTGTTACACTTGATTGGGAAACTGAAACTCAGATTTGCTATGATACTTGGTTATCAGTTGAAATTCCACCATCTTATGTTGGATTAATCTTTCCAAGAAGTTCAATACGAAATTATGAATTAAATTTGTCAAATTCCGTTGGCGTGATAGATGCGGGTTTTCGCGGCAGCATTAAATTTGTTTTTAATAAACTTCAAGGTGATGAATCTAAAATCTATGCAACTGGAGAACGGATCGGGCAATTGATCATTCTTCCTTACCCAGTTATTGAACCTGCTGAAAGTGATGAATTGAGCGAAACTGAACGTGGTGAAGGTGGATTCGGTTCGACGGGAAAGTAAACTTGAAGAAAATTTGGAAAAGTGAAAAATTTCACTTACCTTTGTTGAGTAAAGACCGTTGGTCACAAATTTAAAATGTTATGATAAAGGCACCAAAACTTGCATCTAAAACGCGTAAAGCATGGCGTAAAGCGTCAGCACTTGAAAAAACATTCCAAATCATCTGTCAAGTTCCAGGTGATGAGAATGAAATGATAATTGAAAAAACTGGAACCTATGCTTATATACGTTCAATCGCTCTGAGTTTGGCTGCTTCCGGAAATTGTGTAATTAAAGACATTAAAGAAAAAGAATAATGACAAAAATACTTCCAAACAAATTGTTGGTTTCCGAGCGATTCTTCAGCATTCAAGGAGAAGGAAAAACGTCAGGAGTACCTGCATACTTCATCCGTTTGAGTCAATGTAACATTCAATGTGGTTCAAGTATCAGATATTTGAACTCGATCAAAAAGGGTGAAATCAATCCTGATTTGAATGAACCTTATGTTGGAGATTTAGAAATTGAAGGGAAAGCAACTTGGTCTTGCTTTTTAGATAATCATAAAATAAAAACAATTACAGGTTCTAAATCTTTATCAGAATTAAAGATTGGTGATGAATTGTTAGGATTCAATGAAGTTTCTAATGAAATAGAAAAAACAAACATAACTCGTCTTGAATTTGTTGAAACTGATAATGAAAATCTATTAACAATAACCTTAGAAAATAAAAAACGTCTAACTTGTACTAAAGATCATTTATTTTATGTCAAAAATGAATGGAAACGTGCAGATCAATTATTACTTAATGATGAATTATGGCACGTTCCATTTAATATTGTTCAAGGGTTGAATTCTAAATTTAGATGGGAAACTTATTCAGATGAAAAACAAGCCAAAATAACAAAGGCCTTTGGTGGTGCAGATAAATCATATATGTTCACGGATGAATATAAACAGGCACATTCAGAAGGTCAGAAAAAAATTGATTGGGAAAAGGTTTCTATTCGAATGCGTGAAAACAACCCTATGAAGAACGTCGATGTTGTTAAAAAAAGTTGGAGTAATAGACATATTCATAAGATTTCAGGCCCCGAACAAAAAATTTTAAATTTAGAAAAGCAATATAATTGGGGCATTAAATATTGTGGAAATGGAACTTTTTGGATAGAAAACCAGAATCCGGATTTTATAATTCCTGGAACCAACAAGTTAATTGAGACATATGATTCAAGTTATCCACAATATGATCGAGATGAAATCTGGGAAGATAAACGTAGAATTGTATATGAACGAAACGGATATGAAGTTTTATTCATTGATTTTTATGATAAAATGAAGAAGAAGTCTAATTATACGGTTGAACGTAAAGCAGAATTTGTTAAAAGAATTCAAGAGTTCATTATGAATGGATTAAAAGTTATTAAATTGGAAAAGTATAATGGACTGCATAGGCGTATTGCAAAAATAGAATGTTTACCACATAAAAATTATTTTGTTGAATCAGTTCTTTCTCATAATTGTGATACAACACCAGTTTGGCTTCGAGGCGAACACGTTGAATTTCAACAAATAATTGATGATTGGAAAGTCGAAGGAATTTATAATGACATTTGTTCTGGACTGATTCATATAATTTGGACCGGAGGAGAACCAACAATCAAGCAACATCAAGAAAGTATTGTTAATTTCAATATTTTTATGAATACGATAGAAGGCCTTGGTGTTACTGATGGATATTCAGGAGAAATGATTCCTATAAAATGGCCTTCATTTCAAGAGATTGAAACAAACGGAACTGTTTATATAAATGATTTATTATTTGAATGCTTAGATCAAATCAATTGTTCACCGAAACTTTCCAATTCAGGAATGACTGAAAAGCAGAGAATTGTTCCTGAGGCGATTGAAAGAATAAAATCCCATCATAATTATCAATTCAAGTTTGTCATTTCAAACGAAGATGATATTTTTGAGATGTTTGAAACTTACATCAAACCATTTAATATTCCTTTGAAGAACGTGGTTTGTATGCCAGCTTTAACTTCAAGGGAAAACTTCCATGAACGGACTAAATGGTGCATGGAAATGGCAAAGAAATATCGTTTTATTGGATTGACTCGGCTTCACGTTTCGGCGTACGATGCATTGACTGGTGTCTAAATAAATTAGAATGATCAAAAACAAATTCAAGATTTCTTTATTAATTGGAATATTTCACTTATCTTTGTGCATAATATTTTACAATTTAATTACTGACAAATAACAAATCATTAACAATAAAAACAAGTAAAATCAAATAGGTTTTTGTAAAAATTAGGATACTTATGGTTGATATGAAAAACAGCAAAAAGGTTAAGACATTTCAAGTTAATGAAGCAATACATGAT